>Ga0334883_1003665_pt1 | contig 16055 bp, 12 predicted proteins | sample GraSluR1_MG_6_FD_207230 | JGI IMG/M metagenome (GOLD analysis project Ga0334883, IMG submission 207230) | Sludge microbial communities from methane-producing bioreactor in Wageningen University, Netherlands - Granular Sludge_09_05-R1 | ecosystem: Engineered > Bioreactor > Anaerobic >... | reverse complement strand
CACTCTGTTGTCATAAGACTGCTCCTTGTCTTTGGGATAACCTCCTTGTACAAACGACGTTATACCAAAAAGAGCAGTCTTTTTCAATTCATCGGTGAGAAATGCGGGCTAAGTTCTGTAACAAATCGACCGCAAAAACAGCCGCCGGCCGATCTTGCGTGTACTTGCCATTACAGGTCATCCGCCCATGGAAAACGCTTAAGCCATTCAGAAGCCAGGATTGCCAGATCGCTGAGATTAACTTCGCCGTCGCGGTTCAGGTCGCCATGCAAGGCCCATTCGCTCATGCTCGCCTGAGGGCTGTTGCCGTAGGCACCCATATTCACCCTACCCCCGTTTGGCATGAGCTCCCTGCTCGGTCGCTCGTCGGGATCGCCACTGTCAATGCACGGACTGCTGACGCGGTCGAACGTCCAAAGCCCTTCAATGCCTCCGGTAAGAGCAGGGTTCAACGGAACGTATCTGCCCTTTTCTGAAAGCAGGTGATAATCACCGTTCATCGGATCGGCGAACATCGGATTCAGTGCGCTGCCGTATACCACCCCGATCTCATCGGCCGAAAGCGCCCTGTTGAAAACCATCACCTCATCGATGCCACCCGCAAAGGACCGGTCTCCATATGCCGAACCCTGCATGCCGATGTACAGCGCCGCGTTGAGTGCATACGGCAAGGCCGTGATCGGGCGGTCTGTGGCGTCTTGCGACACGGACAGACCATTGTAATAGAACTGCGCCTTGAGCGTTGCAGAACTGAAACTCACCGCCACGTGCTGCCACACGCCCGGCGTCACCACAGGCCGACTGTAAGCGTGTCCGTCGTTGCCGTCTCTCTCGACGTCAAGCCTGATCCGCCCGTTGTCCACGCCAAGCGCATATTCCTGATTGTCATAACTGCTTGTCTTACCGAGAATCGAGCCAATACCCTCAACCGTTGTCGGACGAACCCATGCACTTAGAGTGAAATCACCTCGCCCCACGCTTATGGAAGCGCTGTGCGGAACCAGAACATAGTCCCAGTCCCCGTCAAATTCGATTGCGCCCCCGGACTGGCCCGAAGTCCGGACCCCGTAATACATCGTGCCGTGGTTGCCGTTCAAGGAGTCGTATACAGTCTTGCCCGTGCTCTCGTCAAATGTCCAGTGAGCTGCCGCCGCTGGAGGCTGCCAGTCCCAACTGTACCGGCTCGTACAGCCTGCCGTATTGCCGTAACGGTTCTTCCAAAAAATACAGTTACGAATATCCGGCTGACCGCCCTGGTAAGACTCTATACCGAAGTCATTGTTCACTATTGTGAGGTTCTTCAGCGTCGGCGACGCCGCCAGGCAATAAATGGCGCGGTAACTATCCCGGATCACCATATTGCTCAAAACACTGTCCCGGCCCTCGGCGGTGTAAAAAGAGAAGGCATACCCCACCGGAGTCTGCACCACCGCCGCCTCAGCCGCGCTCCGCACGGTAATTGCCTTGCGCAGGAAATTTACCTGTTCCTGATAAACCCCCGGCCACACAAGGACAGTATCGCCGTCGCGAGCGGCAAAGATGCCTGTCTGGATGTCACGAAATGCCGTGCTTCGGCTCAATCCGTCGTTGAGATTATTCCCCCCCGTCGCGTCCACGTGGTAGACCGTCGAGGGATTCGCCAGTTGCGCAATCTCGTACTGGTTCAGTGCATAGTTATATATTCTGACATCGTCAATCTGACCGAGCCAGAAGCGCCCCCGCTGTTCCGCGTTTTCGCCGATCAACACGTTGAAATTATTAACCGCAATATGTCCCGAAGCTACGCTTGTAACATCCAGAACTCCGTCCACATACAGCGAAATAGTGGACCCGTCGTAGACACCGGCGGCATGGTGCCACTGCCCGTCATCTACACGTACATTGCCCAGAATGTTGCCCCATTCCGTATATGGCACACTCACGCCGCTGCACGCGAATTCAAGCGTTCCGGGTGCATCGTCCATGCCAACCCCCTGCAGCCGCCATGAACTGTCGCCTTTGGTTACAATGGCCTGCCAGCTTGTCGTGAACGCCTCGACCTTCACCCAGGCGCTCACCGTGATGGCATTGCGGATATTGAACACTCCGTCGTTGCCGCAGTCGACGTAATCCCCCGCTCCGTCAAAGCTGAGAGCCCCTTCGATCCGCCCCTCTGTCGGCATCCACACCGGATCGCCCGCAAGGGCGCCGTGGTTATCACCGGCCGAATCCACCGTGGTCATACCTGCGACTTCATCCAGTTTCCAGTGCGCCGTCAGCATAGGCGTCGCCAGATACTCATAGGCCCCCATGTCCACGATACCGTTGTTAATACGCGCATTGCCGTCCAAATCCACCTCGTTCGGATCAATAGTCCGCAAGGGGTCGCCCCTGTCGATGCAAGGTGAACCCGGAGCCAGCCGCAGGTTGTCGTCCGCTGTTCCAGGAATGTTATCCGGTCCGTCGCGATCGACGAACTGCGGGTCCTCATGAATCACGCCCACACCCGTCAGTCCCTGGGGCGCCACACTGTGACTGACAGAAACGCTCCCTCCGAGCAGACTCACCTCTTCATAAAGGATACTGCTGTCGATCGCAATCGTGCCTGAATACACGTACACGCCGCCGCCGCTCCCAGCCGCGGAGTTGCCGCCGAACGTGCAGTTGAGAATTGTTGAGGCACCCTCATTATGGAAAAGACCGCCGCCCGAACCTGCCGCCCGGTTCCCTGAGAACAAACAGTTGACAAGCGACATGTCCGACAAAGCGCCGTAAACGCCGCCGCCGTTTTCCCTCGCCCAGTTGCCGATGAACCTGCAGTTGGATATCTTGGGCGAACCGCCAAAGACGGCCATCCCTCCCCCATTTTCACCTACATTATGGATGAACACGCAATTGGATATCGTAGCGGCCGCTTCGTCCATAAGCAGCCCTGCCGCATTAACATCCTCCTCCGCCGCGGCGCCGCTGGAGCATATCGTGAAACCTTCAAGCAAGGCCCCCGCATCCGTACCCACGGCGCGAACAACGTTAAAACTGTTGTCCTCATGCGTACGGTCTGCCGCCAGAGCCGCAAACGAAACAATGCGAACGTCGTTGCCCCCCAGGTCTCCCGACAAGACCGTCTCGAACGCGTGCCAGTCGCGCTGATTCGGGTCGGTTGCTCCTATGCCCGCATAACCGCCGCGAACCGCCACGCCGCTGACCAGTTCAAACGCCGACGCGCGATCACCCTGGCTGTTGGGGTCTGATGACACCAGGTCAGGATAATAAACACCGCTGGCCACCCGCACTTCGTCGCCCGCGGCGGCACTCTTCAGTGCGTCCTGAAGATGTGGATAGGCCGTGGACCAGGTTCGACCGTCACGGACAACTGAATCCGAAGAAGCATCGACATACAACACCGCCGCCGAGACCTGGCTGCACAAAGGAAAAACAACCACCACAAAGATGTACAACGCTCTCGTCATCGCCTCTCCGGATGAATTCTCAGCTACCGCAACAGGGTCCCTTCTGCCAGTCTGAGCAGCCATAGCGGCCCGTCTGCGTCTCGGGCATTGACATACCGCAAAGCCCTCGGCGTCATCAATTCATCCTTGACATCTTCGATGCTTTCAGTATAGGTGAAATTCAGCGTCCCCCGCTGTTCGGCGCCGTTGGCGTCGCTGAAGAATAATTCAATCGACTCCAAAACGTCGCTTCTCATATCGATAGCATAGATGGCACGCCCGCCCTCGAAGAGCAATTCGACCTCGGCTTTGTTTGTGCCCTCCGTGTAACGGCTCTTAAATGGAATCCGCTGTCCCGCCGCGTCCCGGCGTATGGTATCAATCGCGTGCAGCCCCATCCACGGCCTGGCCAGACCCGCAAGAAAACTCCCTTCCGGATATGTCGCCAGCACGCCAGTCGACCGATCGAATGTGTACGTCCCTTCCGGGCCGTCGCATATCCACTGCTGGTTGCCCAGTTTAACCACGATCCATGGCGGGTTGGTCCCAAGCGAGTCATAGACGAACGGAATACGCCCGGCGCCCACGACCTCCTTGCCCGCCAGATCGCCGCTGACCGTAAACCATGTCCAACCACGCTTGTGCATATCGTCTCTTGCGTCAACTGTCCGAATGTCAGACGGCCAGCCGTATTGGAAGTATTCTTCGTACAGCACGCTCGGATGACGGAACACCTGCACCAACGAGTGGTCGGCCTTGCCCTGCTGCGTCAGAATAACCAGACCGCCGCTGTCGACAGCCGTACCCCCTTGCATCCGGACCTTCCGGCCTTCGATCTGGTCCAGAAACGCCGTCAACTCCGCACTGTCGGTTGGCAGCCGCATCACCGCCAGGCTCTCGGACCACATCCGGTAATTATTAATATGCACCGTGTTCCGACCGGCATCATAGTAGTAGTTGCCTAAGTGGTTCTGAAGCCACTGACAGTAAGATTGCTTCGACGCCGAATCAGGCATAAGCTGACGCATCATCACGCTCTTGTCAGCACCCTCCGGGAAGAAATACCAGCACTGCCGCACATTTCGCGGCATGCCAAGGAGGGACGCATGAGGCGACGTCCCCTCGTCAACGGAGGATATCCGTATGCCCGCGTCCATCCGCTGTGCATCCTCAGATGGCCCGACCACGACAGAACCCACTGTTACGACGCTTGCCGCCGCCAGAGAAACAAGCACCGCCTTGCTTCCGGCAACGGCCGCAACGGTAGCTGCCGTACCAACCTGCATCGCCGCCGCTGTGACGGTCAATTCAGCGGCGGCGGCTTCACTCGGCGCGGTAATCTTGCCAAAAATAACCAGCGCCGTCATCAATGCCCCCTTACCAAGTCCTCGGCGAGATAGTTGCTTTGCCAGAGATTTTTTCGCCCTGAAAAACAGAACGCGGGCACTGAACTCGCTGCAGCCCAACTCCTCTGCAATCTCGCCGTACTCCATTTCTTCGAAGCAACGCATCACCAGAACTTCACGGTAGCGTCGCTTCAGGAGCAACATCGTCTCCATAACGATCTGACGCAATTCCTGCGTCACGAGATTGGTCAGTCCATCAGGCGCCGCTTTGGCCGACCCTTCCAGGTCAGGTTCTGACAGGGACACTGTTCGCCGCTGCTTTTCGCGGCTGTAGTGATGCCGCACCTTGTTCATCGCAATTCGGCGGAGCCACGGCCAGAAGCGGTCGGCACACTCAAGCTTGTCGAGAAATCTGAACATTTCCAGCAGCGTCTCCTGAACAACGTCCTGCGTCAGCTCGTCCCGCATGGTCAGGCGGAAAACGTATGCATACAACCCCGACCGGGCAACTTCAGCAAGACGATTCAGGCTTTCATCATCACCCTGCTGCGATTTCGCCACCAGCTCCCTGTATTCGGTGCTGCTATGCATTCGTGGACTACCTTACAGAGTCTTTCTCACCGGGGAACATTACGCTTTTTCTTCAAAAATCTTCAGAAACACCCTTTCCGGCCCTCTCCGTCGACAACCCAGCCGAACGGCCCTTTTGGGCTGGGTCACACCCCACCCCCTCACCAAAAACACCAGCCGGTTATTATACCCGCAACAGCACGTTTTTTCAAGCCCCTGTCCGTGGACAAAGTACTCTACACCTTGATCCGACAGCACGGAAATGGTATAATAACGTTAATGGATTGTTTCGGGGTTGCCGTATCGGCAATCTTGTATGGGGGCTGGGCAATCTAAACGGAACAATCCGTTTGCCCATCGATGGATCTCGCCCAGACAGTATTTGTCGTCTTTTGGGGGCATGTATGGATCCGTGGATTGAGACGTTTTGTGTCGTCATAATTGCTTCGGCAGGCATTTACACCGGTCGCAAGGCAAGCCGACTTGCAAACCCGTGGTGGGCTTATGTGCTTGCGGTACCTTTACTTATGCTCGGTTTGCTTGTTGTGATGGCCTGTACCACGCTGTTGGACGGCGTAGCGCCTCTGTTCTTCATAACCGCTGGACGGGCAAGATATGTCATACTTTCAATGGCGGTTACGTTCGGCCTGATGACACCCCTGTCAAGGCTGCCGTACCGCATTGAGCAAGTCGTCGTGTGCCTCCTCATGGCGGTATTTGTGAGTTTTTTCTCGATATTGCCTTTCCTTGCCCCGGCCCTCATTCGCAAAGACCTGAGCCGTATCGAGACCCGCTTTGACGCCAACGGGGTCTGCTATCAATCGAAAAGCTACACCTGCGGTCCCGCCGCTGCTGTCACCGCCCTTGCAAAATTCGGGTTTCCCGCCGAGGAAGGCCAAATCGCGGTACTCGCGCGCACAAACCCTGTCTCCGGTACGCTGCTTTGGACTCTTTATTCGGTGCTCAAAAACCACTATGCACCTCAGGGCTTGAATTGTCAGTTTCGAAGATTCGATCATGTCGACCAGTTGCGGGATATAGGTATCACCCTTGTCTCAATCAGAGAGGCCGCCATGTTCGATCACTGTGTGGCAGTACTGAACGTCTCCGACACCGACGTCACTATTGCCGACCCCGTCGCAGGTCTGGAGGTCATCCCCCTGCAGGATTTCGATGCGATATGGCGCCGCTGCGGTATCGTAATAAACAGGATAGACGAATTGAGCAGACTGTAATCGCCCCGCCCCGTTACCTTCGCTCGATCACCTCTCTGCCCTGCATGTAAGGCACAAGCACCTTGGGGATATTCACCGAACCGTCGGAGTTCTGGTTGAGTTCCAGAAGCGGAATCAAAATGCGCGGCGAGGCGATCACCGTATTGTTCAAAGTGTGGCAGAACACGTTCTTCTTCCTGACCGTGCGATAACGCAGGTTCATTCGCCGCGCCTGGAATTCATAGAACCGGCTTGCCGAATGCGTCTCACCGTAGCCGTTGCGAGAAGGCATCCATGCCTCGATATCGAATTTCTGCACCTGACCCCTGCCCAGATCGCCGGTGCACACGTTGACCACGCGGTAAGGCAGTTCCAGAGCCTGCATCACCGCCTCGCTGTTGCCGAGTATCTCCTGGTGATATTGCCTGCTCTTCTCCTCGTCGTTTTCCCCGATGATCACCTGCTCGACCTTGTCGAACTGATGAATGCGATAAAGCCCCCTCGTATCCTTGCCCGCCGCGCCCGCCTCCCTGCGAAAGCACGTGCTCATCGCAACCGACTTGATCGGCAGTTGCTCCTCGCTGAGTATTTCGCCGCTGTGATACGCCGTAACAGGAACCTCCGCCGTACCGGCAAGGTTCAGTTCGTCGCGCTCCATGCGGTACGTCTGCTCCTCGGCCCCGGGAAAATAACCCGTCCCCCGCATCGCCTCGTCCTTCATCAGCAGTGGCACCGCCATAGGCCTGTAGCCCCGCGCCACCATTGTGTCCATCGCAAAACGCAGCACCGCCCAGTGCAGCAGCGCCCCGTCACCCTTGAGGAAATAGTTCCGCGTCCCCGCCAGCTTCACACCCCGTTCAACGTCGATGATGTCGAGATCGGCGCCAAGCTCAAGATGATCCTTCCACTTGAAATCGAACTCCCGGATGCTCCCCCATTTGCGAAGTTCGACATTCTGCGTGTCGTCCTCGCCTGCCGGCACCTCCGCCGCAGGCGGCTGCGGAACCTCCGCCATGAGCGCATTGAACTCCGGCTGCAATACCTTCACTTCGTCATTGAGCCGCCCCTCCTCTTCCTTCAGCGCCGACAGCCGCGATATCGCCGCCTGCCGCTCCGCGTCGGCCAGTTTCGGGATCGACTTGCCGACGCTGTTCTTCTCCGTCGCGATCTCCTGCAGCCGCTGTTTGCAGCAAAGAAGCCTGCCATCCGCCTCCAGCAGCCGCTCGATATCAACATCAAACCGCTTCGCCTTGGCGCCGTCCTTGTACCGCTGAGGATCTTCGCGAATGTCCCTTATGTCTATCATGCTGAGCCTTATCGCATCCCGGCGACCCTGCGCCCGACAATACGAGCGAACAAAACTTGCAGCAGGCCCTGCGCCTGCATCTGAATTGATATTAATCAGTAACCCGGCGGATTATCAAGACATTATTCTGCCCGCCGAAGCCAAACGATTCGCTCATCACCGTCTTGACCTCCGCCTTCCGGGGCGCGTTCGGCACATAATCCAGATCCAGCTCCGGGTCTGGGTCGTTCAGGTTCATTGTCGGCGGAAGTATCCCGTCGCGAATGGCAAGCACGCAAGTAATCAGCTCCGCGCAGCCGGTAGCGCCTATCAAATGCCCGAACATGCTCTTCGGGCTGCTTGCCGGGACGCTTTTTGCGTGCTCGCCGAAAACCGTCTTGATCGCCAGCGTCTCGATGCTGTCGTTTTCGGCGGTGCTTGTCCCGTGCGTGCTGATATAGTCTATATCCTCAACTCCAACACCGGCGTCTTTCAGCGCAGCCCGCATCGCCTGCACCGCCCCACGGGCCTCTTCATGCATGTCCGTCACACGAAAGGCGTCGCTGGAACTGCCGAAACCGACCACCTCCGCTAATATCTTCGCCCCGCGCCTCCGCGCCGAAGTCAGCGATTCGAGAATCACTATCGCCCCACCCTCGCCCAAAACGAACCCGTCGCGCGAAGCCGAGAACGGCCGCGACGCAGTCTCAGGACTGTCGTTTCGCGTCGAAAGCGCCGTCAGCCGGTTAAAGCCCGTAACGCCTAACGGATGAATCATCGAATGCGCCCCTCCCGCGATCATCACGTCCGCCCGGCCTCGTCGAACCAGCATCGCCGCCTCGCCAACCGCCTGAGTGCTCGCTGCACAAGCCGTCAGGCAGCTCAGCGTCATGCCACGCGCCCCTGTCAGCACCGCAAGGTGCCCCGCAGGCATGTTCGGCTCCTGCTCCAGTTCGCGCAAAGCCGTCATCTTCGAAAACGCCACCTCCGCCCACGCGCCCCAGTCAAGCTCCTTCTTATCATCGTCCCATGCACGCACCAGCGCGGCGAAAAAGTTCTCGTTGTCAACCGAACCTTCCCCCGCGCCAAGATAGATGCCCATCCGCACGCGGTCTATGCCGTCGCTCGGCGTCACCGTCTCAACGTCGATACCGGCCTGCCGGCAGGCCTCCACCGCCGCCCCGATCACAAACGATGTCCCCCGATTGGCATGTGCGTGAAGTTCAGGATGACCAATCCGCAAGGACACATCATAATCTTTCACCTCAGCCCCAAACTTCGACGGATACGTCGAAGCATCGAATATCGTAGTCTTCCCGAAACCGTGCCTGCCCGACAGTATCCCCTCCCACACAGTCTCGACGTCGTGCCCCATCGGACACACAAGACCCATTCCCGTGATGACAACTCGCTCTTTCATAGGTTCATTCAATGTCTGAATTCCTCAACACCAGCGCAGCCGTCTGCCCGCCAAACGTATAGCTGCACGAAAGCGCGTAACGAATCCGCCTCTGCTGCGGCTCCCTCCGGATGTTCAGGCCGCATCCCTCAGCCTTGCGATCGCAATTGACAGCCGCCGGGATCAAACCTTCGTGCATGGCCATTGCCGCCGCCGCAACATCCAAAGCCCCGCTTGCCGCACCGGTGTGGCTGATCATGCTCTTGATCGGCCAGACAGGCGTCTGCTCCACCGCATCGCCGAGCACCGCCGCAATCGCCGCCGCCTCCGCCCGGTCGTCAGCCGGTATGCCCGTACCGCACGGTATGACCAGGTCCAGGTCCGCCGCCCCGATCCCCGCCTCCTCAAGCGCCTGCCGCATGGCAATCTGCACGCCCTTGCTGTCAGGCTCCAGATGCTCGTACACATTATGTATGCTTGTGCTGCTGCCGATGCCCGCGATCTCCGCGTATACCTTCGCCCCTCGCGCTCGCGCATGCTCAGCATCTTCCAGCAGTACGACACCGGCCGCCTCGCCAAATACCGATCCGCTCGCATCGGCGTCGAAAGGCCGGCACGCGCGTTCGGGGTCTTCGTTATGCTCGCTGGTGGCCCTCTTTAAAAGACATTGCCGCAGTATCACGATAGGGTTCACCTTCGCCTCGCACCCCCCCGCTAGCGCCGCGTCCGCATCCCCGCGAACGATCATCTCGGCTGCCTCACCGATCGCCAGAAGAGCCGCCGCCTCACCGCACGTTATCGTATTGCTCGGCCCCTGGATGTCATGGATTATCCCTATGTGGCAAGGAAGCATGTTCGGCAGGTACTTCAGAAGCCACAAGGGTGTCAGCATCTGCATGCCCACTTCACCCCATTTGCGTATATCGAACCGCCCATCGGTCACGCTCGCCGCCACGCATGGCGCAAGCTCTACCAGATCGCAACTGATCAATCCCGCCCCCAGGCTAATCGCAAACCGCTGCGGATCCACGGTCGGCTCTTCCGCCCCCGACGCCTTGGTAACAAGCCCCCCGTCGGCAATGGCCTCATTGGCCGCAATAACTGAAAGCTCGATGTCGCGGCTCATCAGTTTCGTCGCCTTGCGGTGGTATTTCGGAACGTGCTTGCGGATATCGTATTCGCCGACTTCCCCGGCAATCTGACACGTAAAACCAACCGGATCAAACGAACTAATCCGTCCAATCCCGCACCGCCCCGCGCAAAGCCCCGCCCAAAGGTCCGCGCGGGTCGCACCCAGCGGCGTAACCGCCCCGATTCCCGTTATAACTGCACGACGACCCTGCATCAGGCCTCCCCCGCCCCGCGCCTTTCGGCGACGAAACCCCGCACTAATGAATTGAACATGTCCGTGAACACAAAATTCTCCTCCGGAAACTCTTTGCCCGCCAGATTCTTGTCCACGTGGCTGAACATCAGGCTGATCTCCGCAATGCAGTCGTCCCCTCGCATGATCGTACCAACGGTCCCCGCCGCCTCGTCGGCAATCGATTCGATCTGAGCGTGCAGTGTAATCGTATCCCCCGGCCGAACATAGTCATGGAATACCGCATTCTTGATCTTCGCCAGCACCACCTTCTCTTGGAAGTCCCGAGCCTCCCCCACGAGTATCCCCGCCGTCTGAGCCATCGCCTCGATCATCAGGCACTCCGGCATGATCGGAAAACCCGGAAAATGATCGTGCAGATGCTCCTCCGCCAATGTCACGTTCTTAAGTGCAACCGCGCTCTTGCCGCTCTCAAATTCGAGAAACTTGTCTATCCAGATCCATCGCATGACACTGCCCTGCTGGAAAACTGTCGGCAGGCTCGCATGGACGATCCTGCCGACAAATGGTTCGCTTCGATGCGCCTGCGTTATGCGGACCCGTTCAGTTTGCGCTCCACAAAATTCACCACCGCCCGAACCGTGAACAGATCCGGCAGCTTGTTAATATCCGGATCATTCTCGAATGACGAGAAATCCGTGTGAGGCATCTTCGTCTTGAACTCCTCAAGCCCCTTCGCCGTAACCTTGCCTCCGCTGACGAATTCAGGATTGTTCATCAGGCTCTCAGCCGGAAACAGCTCTTCCCGCGGCACCTTGATGCCGAACGACTTCTCGAGCCTGAAGACTATGTCCAGAAAATCGATACTCTCCGCCCCCAGGTCGCCCATCAACGTCGCCTCTTCCGTGACTTCGTCGTCGTCCAGCCCAAGGGCGTCCACCAGCACCTCCTGAACTTCCTCAAATATCTCTTCACGACTCATTGCCATAATGTACTGCCTCCGCAATTTTCCAAGTAAAGGGCTTTATTCCAATATTCTCTAACGGCTAAGCAGCCCCCACCGCTGCTTCATCTTCTCGACTATCTCAGCATCAACGACCGCCATCGCGGCGTCCTGCGCACCCAGATTGAAATGACGCAGAACAAGATTCGCCTCTACAATCGCCTCGTCACCGCAAACACCCACCCCCTTGAAGCTGCTTCTGTCTGCCCCAATCTCTTTGGCTGACACAGTGTACCGAATCTGCATGCCCGGAGCCGCGAAGCTCTTATATTTAACATTTTTCGCCTGTTCCAGCAAGACCATACTGTGCGCAAATTCCTGGCTGATACGAACCAGCCACGCCGCCGACTCCACAAGACCCTCCAAAAGCAATACACCTGGCAGGACAGGAAATATCGGGAAGTGGTCCGCAAGGTACTCTTCCGCCAACGAGACACTCTTGACCGCAGTTAGCGTCGAAGGGGGCTCACAACTCAACACTTTGTCTATCAACACGAATTTCATGGACAGGGATTGTAGTGGCCACCCTCGTTTTTGCCAGCATTTTTTCCGTTTTTTTACCAAACACGCCCGTATGGCCGCTTCCTAACCGTAACCTGCACCATGCCGGCCACATTGCACCATTTCACAAACAAGCCGGTTACCCGTACACCCCCATCGCCGGTTTCACTTACCTGCTGCGCTGTTTATCGGTCATTAATGCCAAATCCTTTAACTCCACTAAAACCCCGATGCTTAGCAAGCTTGAGGATTGATGAAATGCAGAACCGACCGGCGCCTCAATTGCCCTGCCCCCGAAAACACCCTCGCCGAAGGTCTACTTCAGCAGTTCGATAACCTTGCCTTTCCAGTCGATGCTGTCTATGTTAGGCACCGACGGCACCGTCAGTTGCCCTTCTTTGGCCAGCGGCACTCCGATCGCCCCCAATACCGGCGCATCCATTGACAGCGTCATATCGGCTTTGTAAGGAATCTCCGAGCCCGGCCGAACGTCCTTGAAGGCCTGGACGAAGTCAAGATACCCAATTTTGGCAGGCAGTGTGATGACTGCCTTCTCCTTGGCCGCAATCGTCTGCGCAGCCGCCGCCTGCCCCGAGAAAAGCGGCCGAGCCCCGCTGGTAAGCGCATAATCCATATTCGTCAGCGGAAGAGGAACCGAATATGGGTTGCTTACTTCCACGTCAAACAGCAGCGTCGCCGACTCAAGACCAATATCTCCAAAGCTCAAACCCTTCAGCGCGACCGATGGCTTCTGCAATTGCAGCGCCTGTCGCGCCATGTCGCACCCCGCAAAAAGAAAAACCAGCACAACTGCCGGCAACATCACTGCGAAACTCCACTTCTTCATGGCCATTTCCTTTGGCACCGCCTGCAGATTCCACGAGCATGACTCTGTGCCCCGATTCATGTGCGCGACTAAAATTGAAAAGCTGCAAGCCTCCGTGGAGGCCTGCAGCTCGCTTACAAACATTTACTCGTAGAAGTTCGTCGCTTCCGTTTCATCAACGTCTCTTCCGAGTTGGTCGCTGTTCATAGCTACCGTGAACCGTACGTCGCCGGCCTTGATGGCCTTTACCTGTACGTCCCACGTCGCTTTCGCCTTGGGTGCAAGGCTCTTCAGCGGCTCGAAGGTCAATACTGCACCCGCCAGTTGACCCTTCGTCGCACCCGAAGATGTCACGTATTGCATGAACTCCGTCTCAAGGGTGCACTTCACTAACACGTTCGTCGCAACAGCCGATCCCTGGTTGGTCACAGTAATGCGGTACGTCTCATTCTGCCCGACTTCAATCGGATCACGCAGGTCGATCACCTCAAGCAGCAGCGCCGGAATACCCTTCACAACTGTCTGAGCAGTGGCCGATACCGCATCCGCGCAATAAGCCTTCGCAGTCGCCTTGTTGCTCAGTGTCGCGTCTTTCGTCGGCAGATACACAACCGTAAGCGTCTTGGATGCACCCGCCGCAAGCGTCCCAAGCTTCCACCTGATCAGGTTGCCCTCTTTCACGCCGCCCTCGGTCGCCCGAATATCGCTGATGTCCGCCGGCAGTGTATCCTCAACAATGGTATCCGGCGCAGCCGAATTCCCCTTGTTGGTCACCGTAATCGTATACTCCACGGTGCGTCCGAGGAACTGCGTCGCAGGTCCCGTTTTCGTAATGGCCAGCACCGGCTGCGTTACCGCAACTGTCGTCGGCGCCGATTGCGCCGAAAGCTCGCCCGCTGCCGAAGCCGTGCCCTGCAGCGTATAAGTACCAGTCTTCGATGCTTTCAGCTTCGCCGCGTATGCCTTGCTTTCGCCCGCGCCGAGGGTACCAACGTTGATGTCCACCGTCTTGGCGCCCGCCGCCGTCAGACCCTCCGGCAGTTTGGTCGACACTTTGACATTGTTCGCCGGACCGCTTCCCTGGTTCTTGACCGTGATCTTCATCTCGATCTCGTCGCAGATAACCTTCGTATTCGGCGCAGTATGACTAAGTGCAAGCTGCGGCTCAAGCACCTTCGTGGTCGCGCAGCCCGGATAGACGTATGTGGCGTTCGTGCAATTCACAAGATCTCCCGCCTTCCCCGCCATGCCCGCCACCGTAAACGACTTGGACGCCTTTGGCCCAAGCGATGCCGTCGTCCACTCCAGCACATCCTTGTTCTGTTTCGCTGTCGGCTTCGATCCCACATACTGGAACCCCTCCGCCAGCCTTTCCATAACCACCACGTCCTCCAACTCCACGTCCGTCAGATTCGTAACTACTATCTGATATTCGAACGGCTCCTTTACATTGACCTGCTTCGGCATCACCTTCTCTATCTTCACAATGCCGCAGTCCGAACACGGGTAAGTACACGCAACCTCATTCGGACCCAATTGTTTGGCTGCCGGCGGAGCCGGCGGCTGCGGTGGCGCCTCAAATGCAGGTGCCGGCGCTATCGGCTCCTTTCCGCACGTCAGGCACGAGCAACCGGCAACAGCCAGAACTACTGCAATCAAAACAAAACTCGTTAATAAAGCCTTCATCTGTGTTCCCTTTCAAGTATTTCACTCCTCATGTGCTTTCATCAGCCTCCGGTATTACAAACAGGAGGCGCCCTGCCAAAAACCACCTGCCCCCACTGCCAGGCACATGCCGGCGATACCCATCCCACTGAATCCGCCTGACGGCCATTGCAGTAAGCAAATGTCTCATATGTGGTGATGCCCGCCATGGCCTTTCCTCCTTAATGCCGTGCTTCACGGCCAACCGCACAGACAGCCCACGGCAGAAGATAACGCTCTCTCAGCCTGCCACACGCCGGAACCTCCAAAAAAAGGTCTAACCTGTAGGTTTATAACAATTATAACGTTTGTAGAGGCAACATGCAAGTCGTTTCGACGGAATTATTTCAAAGGAAACGTTACCTTCCGGAATGTCCACACTCTGGCCTGAACTTGCCATTTACATATCTCCTTGCTTTTACAATTACGGAAGAGCGGATTAGATGGTATCTTGAACACAAATCGCTTAGGATAACCTGCATGGGAGAAGATCGCCGTGTACGAACTAATGATCAGACTTGAGACGCTTTTCCTGGAAACAGCCCCCGCATGGCTTGTGGGTATAGGCGCAGCAGCGCTTATTGCCGGCCTGCTGCTTTGGCTGGCCGGCGCCTATTTCAGTTCCACGATCATCGGACTGCTTGGAGCCGCCGTGGGATCCTTTTGCGGCCTGCTTCTCTCCCAATGGCTCGATCTCAATCCCCTCATCTCAATGACGGCCGCGGCCGCGGCATTCTGCCTCGCGGCGGTGCTCTTCAAAAACGTCATCATAATCGTACTTGCCGTAATCGTCTTCGCACTCGTAGGAGGCGCCGCCTATTCGAGCGTCATACTCGGTGCTCCCCCCGCCGCACAACAACCCCACGCAGCCCCTTTTCCAGTAAAGTCATTCAGCAGCATGGACCCATCCCTGCGGCTGGCTTACGTTGAGCACATCGCACAAACCGAAGCTGGCTTTATGGAAAAGCTCAAAGCGCTGCTCGGCGACGCCCTGGAAACAATGACGCCCCACAGATGGAAAATCCTTCTGTCTGTTCTCGCCGGCGCCGCACTCTGCGTTGTACTGATCTGGCTTCTCAAAAACCTCGTCTTTGCCCTGTGTTACAGCCTCATCGGCACACTGCTCCTCTTCATCGGAGCCGAGAGCCTTCTAATGGCCGCTCGTCTTGAGCCGTGTGCGGCCCTCCAGGATCAGCAACGCCTCTTGACCATCGCCTACTTCGGCATGGTCGCTGTTGGCGCCGCTGTGCAATGGATCGCCGCCAGTGCCCGCCAGGCACGGCAAAAACCGCAAAATAAGGACATCGCATAAGTTTGCGAAAAAACATTATTGTTGAAAGACCAGCTATAGAAAGTCAAGCAGAAGAATAGAAAGATTTTTGGATTGTTCTTTGACAAGTGAAGATGCCTCAGGATTCGGGATTATACCCTTTGGGAACATAGTTCCGGCGGTCG
>Ga0334883_1003664_pt1 | contig 16062 bp, 12 predicted proteins | sample GraSluR1_MG_6_FD_207230 | JGI IMG/M metagenome (GOLD analysis project Ga0334883, IMG submission 207230) | Sludge microbial communities from methane-producing bioreactor in Wageningen University, Netherlands - Granular Sludge_09_05-R1 | ecosystem: Engineered > Bioreactor > Anaerobic >... | reverse complement strand
TATACTATTTGCTAATAGTTTAGTTTGATATATGGTTATCTATTAAAATAATTTATATAATTAATAAAATCTAATTATGTTTTATTAATTTATATAAATTAGAATTTTATTATTAATTGATAAAATATAATCGTTATTTTTTAACATTGTTATTTAATTTTCAATTGACACGAAAAAGATTTTAGAGCTGCGATAATTTTTCCAAAAAGCTCATCAAGCTGTTGTTCGTTTATTATTAGCGGGGGAGCAACGATAATATTGTCTCCATTAATTCCGTCGACCATACCTGTACCGGGATAGACAGTAAAACCTTTACTGATACAGTAATCTCTGAATCTTGTTGCTACATCTTCTTTGCGGGGAAAGGGCTCTTTAGTTTTTTTATCTTTCACAAATTCAAATCCCCACATCAGTCCCTTGCCTCGGACATCTCCAATAAAGTCACAGTCAGCGACTGACTTTGCATATTTCTCCTCAATAATTGAACCCATTTTGTATGAATTACCGCACAAGTCATTTTTCAAATAAAAATCCATTACTGCTGAGACTGCAGCGGATGCGGCAGGCATACCGTTAAATGTATGGCTGTGAGCAAAGACTCCGCTTCCTTTTGCGAAGGCATCGACGACTTTCTTCGTTACTAGAGTCGCTCCGACCGGGAAATAACATGCGGCAAGCCCCTTTGCCGAGGCAATAATATCGGGTTTTACCCCCCAATGATCCACACAGAAATTCTTGCCTGTTCTGCCAACTCCGGTCATGACTTCGTCCGCAATCAGAAGAACATCGTGTTTGTCACATATATCGCGCACGATCTCCCAATAACCATCAGGCGCAACAACAGCTCCTGCTGTCGAGCCAATAATAGGTTCTGCTATAAATGCAGAGATATATTTTGCTCCTACTCTGTTAATCTTTTCTTCCAACTTGGTCGCACACTCGAGTCCGCATGACGGATATTCTTTATTGAATGGGCATCTGTAACAGTAATGGGTCTCAATCTTAGGATTGTCAACTATCATTGACATGAATAGTTTACGTCTGTTTACATTACCACCTATCCCAAGAGTCCCAAGTGTGCTTCCGTGATAACTGTTCTCCCTGCCAATAACAAGATTTTTTTCAGATACCCCGTTGTTCTTTTCGAGGTGGTACTGATGAGCCATTTTTATAGCAGCCTCAGTAGCCTCACTACCAGCGTTTACATACCACACGTGTGTGAAACCTCCGGGCGCAATACTAAGAATTTTTTTTGCCGCAATTTCATTAATCTCAGTGTCCCAGATTGAGCCGTGTGCAAAAGACATTTTGCATATCTGTTCGTAAATAGCAGATGCAACTTCTTTATTTCCATAACCAATGTTTGCGGATACTGCCCCGGAGCAGCCATCAAGATATCGGTTCCCTTTATTGTCATATATATATATACCTTCTCCATGATCAACTATCGGGAAATCTCTATTAAAATTTCTTGAAAATACATGCATACTGTTTACCTCCTTTTGCTAAAAGTTTTTTAATTCATTAGAAATAATATATTCAGCTGGCGTGATTTCTTTAAGTTCTTCAACTGTTATCTCGGAACAAATTTCTTCAAGGTACATCTTTTTGTCCCTAAACCTAAAAACTGCATATTCAGTTACAACCGTATCAACCTTACTGTAACCAGTTATTGGTAGATTGCATTCTGGTATAATTTTGGGAACTCCTTTTTTGCTCGTATGCTGCATAGCTATGTAAACTTTTTTCGCACCGGTAACCAAGTCCATTGCTCCGCCAACTCCAAGCATTTTGCCATTTGGAATAATCCAATTAGCTACATTTCCGACTTGATCAACTTCGAATGCTCCTATAACCGTTGAATCGACATGACCTCCTCTTATCATTCCAAAAGAAACACTACTGTCAAAGTAACTACAGCCAGGTGTTTCTGTTACTTTTATTCGGCCTGCATTGATAAGCAAAGGGTCGCATTCTCCTTCACACGCAGCGGGCCCCACACCTAGCATCCCATTTTCAGCCTGGAGAAAAACTTTCTTGCTTTCAATGTAATCAGCAACCATGGTTGGTATACCCACACCAAGATTTACAAAAATATTCCTATCTTTACTCATTTCCGAAAATTCTCTGGCTATTCTTTGTGCAATTCTTTTTTTGGCAGTTTCTTCATCAAATAAATACATTACTAACAACCCCTTTTAACAAGCACATCAACAAAAATATGCGGTGTCACGATAGATTCTGGGTCTAAACTTCCGACAGGAACAATTTCTGATACTTCTGCAATGACTAATTTCCCTGCCATTGCCATTAATGGGTTGAAATTACGTGCCGTTTTGTAATAAACTAAATTACCAAGTTCATCTGCCTTACATGCTGAAATCAAAGCAACATCAGCAGGAATAGCCTCTTGAAGCAAGTATTTTTCCCCGTTGAATTCCTTAACTTCTCTTCCGTTTTCAAGGCCTGTCCCAACAGCAGTTTTTGTATAAAATCCTGCAACTCCAACCCCTGCGGCACGTATTCCTTCTGCAAAAGAACCTTGAGGGATCAGATCGACCGTGATATTCCCAGCATTAAATTCATCCGCAACGTCTGGATTCCAGTTATAATAGTTTCCAATAAGCCCTTTAACTTTGCCTGCGGTCAACAACGTTCCGAGACCTTCATTCGGCGAACCCAGATCGTTGCTGATAATAGTCAGATCCTTTGCATCTACTTCAGTAAGTGCTTGAACAAGCATTTTAGGATCCCCGGAATTACCAAAACCACTGACCATTATTCTGTCTCCACTTTTGATTAATTTCATGGCATCTTCGATTGACTTAAGTTTCATTGTTTTCAATACATCATTCATTCTTCAACACTATCCTTTAAATATTTTCAAATGCCATGGACATTCCAAGTCCACCGGCAATACAAATAGTAGCTAAGCCGTACTTAACATTGCGCTTCTGCATCTCGTGTAATAGCGTTGTTGATATTCTTGCACCTGAACAGCCGAGAGGATGACCAAGCGAGATAGCTCCACCGTTTACGTTTAAAATACTCTGATCGAAATTCATTTCCTTGATACAACCAAGTGACTGCGCTGCAAAGGCTTCATTCAGTTCAATTAACCCAAAGTCTTCCAATTTTAGATTTTCATTTTCAATTTCTAGTGCCTTTAGAAGTTTCTTTGTTGCGGCTACTGGCCCTAGTCCCATATAACGCGGATCAACTCCTGCAGCAGAGCCAGCTATTATTCTTGCCATAGGAATGCAACCTAACTTTTCAGCTTTTGACAATGACATTAGAACAAGGGCTGAAGCACCGTCATTCCGCCCTGAAGCATTGCCGGCACTCGTAACTCCGTTTTCAAAAACAGGTTTGAGCTTGGACATTTTTTCCAAGTTAGTATCTCTTTTTGGAAACTCATCGGTGTCAACACATAACGGAGCCTTTTTTCTTTGAGGAACATAAACTGGGACAATTTCATCACTAAATCGGCCATTATCTATGGCGGAAATTGCTTTTTGTTGGCTTCCGAGAGCAAAGACATCACATTCTTCACGAGTTATGCCATATTTCACAGCAATATTGTCTGCTGTTTGTATCATATTGAATGTTCCATAAATATCATTGGGCTGACTTCTAGGTTGACTTTCAGTATTAGGATCTATAAAAAATGTACTGCCATTTCCCACTCCAAATCTAGCGTTTCTGACATAAAAAGGCGCTGTACTCATACTTTCAACGCCACCCACTAATACAACATCCGAATATCCGGTCTGTATTTGTTGCATCCCGGAAAGGATCGCCTGCATACCAGATGCACATTGACGATGTACCGTATATGCCGGTGTTGATTCGGGAATTTTAACCATCAATGATACTAATCTTGCAATGTTAGGTTGATCTGTTGATTGTTTTGCCTGTCCCATAATTACTTCATCAATTATTTCCTTAGCAATTCCGGCTTTCTCAATTGCTGCATTCATAACAACAGAAAGTAGAGTTTCAGGCAAAACATCCTTAAATACACCCCCGATATTGCCTCCCGGAGTCCTTACCGCTGAAACTACAACCACCTGCTCCAAAATTTACTACCCCCAATTCATTTTTCGACAGTATATTTTCTGCGAAATAAAAAAGTTTAATATGTTTGCATTCAATATAAATTGAAAGTTCACAATCGTATATTACCAAAGCACCTACATATACTTAGCTTTATAGTTAACGGTTCTCCTCAAATTTGTCGTTTATTAACGTGTTTAATTACAGTCGTTAATTTAAGGGCTAATTATTCTATTTCTACATCATTAGCTGAAAATTATTTGCTACAATAAATCAGGACCTTGTGCTAAAATGCATTTCACACACGTCAAAATTTTTAATTTTCTGAATATTGTTAGTGGGGATAATAAACAAGACTGGAGAATTGATATGGACTTACTTCAACTGAAATACTTTAATTTATTAGCAGAAAACCAACATTTAACAAGAACTGCTGAACAGCTTAAAATATCTTCTCCTTCATTAAGTGCAACAATAAAAAGATTAGAAAATGAATTAGGAGTACAATTATTTGACAGAAAAGGAAGGAATATTTTTCTTAATAATTACGGGGAAATATTACTAACTTATGTTAAAGAAATATTTATATTACTTGAAAATGCTCAGAAGGAATTAGAAGATATAAAAAATACAGGAGAAATGAAAATTTCCGTAGCAACAACAAGCCCTTTAATTTGGCATGACTTATTTATGGCTTTTGTGAAGAAATATCCCAACGTTAATTTAAATCATTCAGTTTTAAGATTAAATGGGCTGTATGACTCAAATATTTCTAATAAATTCGATTTTATAATAACCGCACATAACGATCTTTCATCTAATCCACTTTGGGTCTCAGAAATATTGAACATGAATGACAAACCCTTTCTTGCTGTTTGGCAAGGACATAAATTTTCATCAAAAAAAGAAATTAGCTTTATTGAGGCAAGAGAAGAGAAATTCATTGCACTTCCTAAGGGATTTTCAGGAAGAAAGTTATTTGATGATCTTTGCATGTTGGGTGGCTTTGAACCCAAAATAGTGATTGAATGCGACTATTCACTTAGAAGCACTTTATTGAAAAATAAATATGGGATCGTCTTTACAACTGAATCAGTTAAAGCGGCAGAATCACTTGGAGATGCAGTTTTTATTGAGATAACCGAACCTAAATATGTTAGAACTCAATCGATTTTTTGGAAAAAAGACAGGTATTTAAACACAACAAATAGTAATTTTTTAAATTTCGCAATAGATTTTTATAAAAAAAAATAGATCTATTTTAGTTTTTTTGCTATTTTTTAAAAACTCAGCAAACAATCCCCCTTAGACTATACATTTTAGGGGGATTGTTTGTTTTTATTTAGCTTCATGTAATATTAACAATACAATAATTATATTAATATTTATTTTTGAAATAGTTTATTTCATCAGCCTCACTACCATCGCCACACCCTGCCCTCCGCCTATACAGGCGCTCGCCATGCCGACACTTTTGCCCTGCTGCTTCAGTGCGTACAGGAGGGTCGTCAGTATTTTGGCACCGCTTGCTCCTATGGGATGTCCCAGAGCGATCGCACCTCCATGGACATTCAGGCGTTCCATATCGAAAGGCATTTTACGGTGACAGGCAATTACCTGAGCCGCAAATGCCTCATTTATCTCGATCAACTCCATGTCATCCATAGTCATACCTGCTTTTTTCAGCGCAATGTCCATTGCCTTTACAGGCGCAATGGGAAAATGTTCGGCGTCGACTGCCGCTGATGAGTAACTTAATATCTCGGCGATCGGCCTGAGCCCCTCCGCCTTTGCCCAATCATCATCCGCAACCATTACTGCACTTCCCGCGTCACACAGAGCTGAGCTTGAGCCTGCTGTGATAGTTCCGTCTTTTTTAAAGATAACGGGCAGTTTTGAAAGTGATTCTATCGAGGTGTCTTTTCTGGGGATTTCATCTGTGTCTAAGATAAGCTCGCCCTTTTTCCTGTCCTTCACTACTACCGGAACTATCTCGTCCTTAAAAAGCCCTTTTTCTATAGCATCAACAGCTTTCATATGGCTTTGATAAGAGAATTCATCCTGTTCCTGTCGGGTGATCGAAAATTCCGGGATCACTACATCCTCTGTGATCTCACCCATGAGACGCCCTGCTAATGGGCAGATAAATCCATCTGCATGAAGAACGTCCTCCGCTTTTTTCTCGCCCATCCTCATGCCCCAGCGTGCATCCCTGAGTATGAAGGGGGTATTGGTTGCGCTCTCCATTCCTCCGGCAAGGATAGTGTGGGCATCTCCCAGGCGGATCCTGTCGGCTGCGAGCATAATAGTGCGCAGCCCGGAACCGCAGCGGATATTTACAGTGAAGGCCGGTACAGACTGGTCTATCCCCGCCTTGAACATCGCATTCCTTGCAGGGTTTGCTCCGACGCCTGCCTGCCAGCCATTTCCCATAATTACTTCTTCGACCGAATCAGCGGATGCACCTGAACGGACAATAGTCTCTTTTAGGGCTGCCGCCCCAAGATCCACTGCTGAAAGCTTCGAAAACTGTCCGCCGAATTTTCCTCCGGCTGTCCTGCTTGCGCTCAATATTACAGCTTTAGCCATCTTACGCAACCTCCATTCCCTTTATCGGAGGGAGCGGATCTGCTGCTTCAAACTCAGCCTCGGTATGCTCCCTGATCTGCTCAAGTGTCACTTCGGGCGCTTTTTCGATCAGCGTCATTTTTCCGTCAACTATTGTAAATACTGCGAATTCTGTAATTATCATGCTTGCAACTCCGACAGCCGTAAGGGGAAGTCTGCATTGTTTCAGTATCTTGGCCCCGCCCTTTTTGGTGGTGTGTGTCGTCGCTATATACACTTTTTTTGCTCCTACAACAAGGTCCATCGCTCCACCCATCCCCGGAACGCTCTTGCCGGGGATCACCCAGTTAGCTATGTCGCCGGTCTGGCTGACCTCAAGCGTACCCAATACTGTGGCATCAACGTGTCCGCCCCTAATGAGCCCGAAGCTTGTATCGCTGGCAAAAAAACTGCCTCCGGGAAGCATTGATATTATGCGCCCACCGGCTCCTATGCACCTCAGGTCCGGTTCCGCGGGAGCAGGGCCGATGCCTATAGCTCCGTTCTCAGCTTGAAATATTATGTGTACACCTTCCGGAATATAATCTGAAACAAGTGTAGGTATGCCTATTCCAAGGTTCACTACCTGTCCTTCTGAAAATTCCAGTGCTATCCGTTTGGCTATCCTTTCCTTTATGATGCATTCATCAAGTTCTGGAAGCATAGTATGAACCTCCTTTCACAACTATCATGTCCACAAGGATACCTTGTGTAATTATTTCATTAGGGTCAAGCTCTCCTACGTCTACTACAGAGTCGACCTCAGCTATAACGATCTCTGCTGCAGTTGCCATTGCCGGGTTGAAATTCTGGTTGGTGCCTTTGTATATGAGGTTGCCCATACGGTCAGCTTTGTACGCCCTCACCAGGGATACGTCTGCCCTAAGCGGCAGTTCCAGAATGTATTTTTTCCCGTTGACTTCGAGCACCTGCTTGCCCTCTTCAACAATAGTACCCACTCCTGTCGGCGTAAGAAAACCGCCGAGGCCAAATCCGCCTGCCCTTATACGTTCAACGAAGGTACCCTGCGGCGAAAGCTCAAGTTCCATTTTTCCGGAATTAAAATATTCACCTGTTTTTTTGTTGAGGCCTACGTGGGAGGCTATCACTTTTTTTATCCTTCCCGCTGCGACCAGTTTTCCATGACCAACATCTTCATATGCGGTATCGTTGGCGATCATGGTCAGATGGTCTGTCCCTGCTTCATAGAGCGCGTCGACAAGCGTGTAGGGTATACCTCCGTAGTTGAACCCTCCAACCATTATCGTGTCACCCTGTTTGATGCATTTCACTGCTTCTTGCGCAGAGACAACCGGTTTGATAATCTTCTTGGTCATCATACGGTCCCTCCTTCAAGTTTATTTTTATTCTTTCCAAACCCCTTTTGTTTCGCGTAAACAGCTATTACTATCCCAGCTCCTATGAGATTGCTTATCATAGTTGGATAGATTATCAGGAATGGAACTGCCACAAGCAGCAGGCGCTCTATCGGATTCAGGTCATCGGCCAGATATCCCTGAACTGCAGCTGAGAGACCGAGTACGGCGATAAGAGCCGTGACGCTTGCAAAAATGATCTCAAATACGTTCCCCTGCAGCAGCAACCCCGGATTGTATATGAACATGTAGGGCACGATGAATCCCGCCGCGGCTGTCAGAAGTGCGGTAAATCCAGTTTTCAGCGGTTCCGATTTCGCTATCCCGGCAGAGGCATATGTAGCAAGAGCTACCGGAGGAGTTACGTCAGCCAGCACTCCAAAGTAGAGACAGAAAAGGTGTGCTGAGAACATTGGAACTCCCATCTGAGAGAGAGCCGGGGCTGCCAATGTAGAAGTTATGATATACTGGGCAGTTGTTGGCACTCCCATGCCAAGGATTATAGATCCTATCATCGTAAGCATAAGGGCAAAAGGAAGTATGCCCTGAGACATGCTAAGAACGAAAGATGAGAATGCGAGTCCTACTCCCGTAATGGCGATAACACCTATAACGATCCCCGAGCATGCACAGGCTGCAGCAACATCAACAGCTCCTGTGCCTCCTGCTATCATGGCATCTACGATCCTTCTGGGCGTCATGCGGTGCTCTTTGTCCCCAAGCCACGAAGCCACTACAAGCGAGACGATAGACCAGAAGACTGCCATTGTCGGTGAGTAACCGAAAGCAAGCAGTACTACGAGCAGTACTATCGGAAGCAAAAGATGCCAGCCATGACGGATAACATTTTTGACTTTTGGAAGCTGTTCATCTGTAAGCCTGGGCATACGTTTTTTACCTGCCCTGAAATGGACCATTGCGCCTATGGAAATGAAATAGAGTGTTGCAGGTATGGCTGCTCCAACGACTATTTCCCAGTATGATACACCAAGGAACTGAGCCATTATAAAGGCAGCTGCTCCCATGACCGGCGGCATGACCTGTCCTCCTGTGGAGGCTGCAGCGACTATCGCTCCGGCAAATTCTGGAGAGTAGCCTGACTGTTTCATAAGCGGGATAGTGAAAGCTCCTGTAGTAACAGCATTACCACATGAGCTTCCGGAGACCATGCCCATGAATCCGCTGGCCGTAACCGCAGCCTTTCCCGGTCCGCCCTGGCTCTTTCCGGCAAGTCCTACCGCAAGGTCAATAAAGAACTGGCCTGCTCCGGAAGTACTCAGAAAAGACCCAAAGAGGACAAAGAGGAAAATAAATGAGGCTGATACTCCGAGCGGAACACCAAAGATCCCGTCGGTTCGGAGATACATGAACGGAGCCAGTTCTTCAAAAGAGAAGCCTGCGTGGGCAAGAATGCCCGGCATATAAGGCCCAAAAACGCCATAAGACAGAGCAAGGATCGCCATTATCGGAAGCGGCCAGCCCATAGCCCTTCGTGCACCTTCTATTACGAGAACGATCATTATTATGCCCAGATAAATATCAGATGGGATAGCCGATCCTTCACGAGCAGCGATAGCATCGTAATTCAGCAGTATGTTTGCACAGCCTAAGATCATCAACGCTGCGGGGATCCAGTCCCAGATGTCTATCTTTAATTTGTTGCATTTCTTCTGCGAAACAGGGTACATAAGGAAGAGCAGGGTACCCATAAACATCCAGTGCCACGCCCTCTGTGTCATTGCCGCAAAAAGACCGAATGCCGCTGTGTAAAGGTGGAAACAAGAAGCTGTTATTGCGATGGCAGCCACAAGATAGAACTGCCAGCCGGATAATCTCCGTTTTTTGCTTTCATCAGGATCTTCAACTATTTCTGGAACGATGTCCAACTTTTCGATATCTTCTGCTTTACGCAGACCCTGTTCACATTCCATATTGCAAACCTCCCATGGTGTAAGGCTTCTAAAGTAAACGGGGAGCAAATGCCCCCCGTTAAGATCTAAATATGTGTTGGGGCAATCTACTTAACTGTAATTCCCTTTTCTTTAAAATACTTGGCAGCTCCCGGATGGAACGGAATTATACCTACAGATGCCTTCTCGGGAACAAAATTGGCTGCATGCGGAGTGACTTTCATGAGTTCTTCTTTTTTGTCAATGAAAGTCTTTAGAGTATCGTATGCAACTTTTTCTGTCATTTTTCCGTTTACCACGAGGAAGTTTGCGTCAGCCACAGTCTTGCATGGCTGATCCTGTTTTGTGTATGTTCCCTTTTCGATAGTGTATTTCAGGAGGAACTGGTGCTTCTTGGTAACCTTATCGATAACGTCATCGGGAAGCGATATCAAAACTACGTCACGTACAGCCGCTATCTCCATTATCGCTGAACCCGGAGCCGCAAAGTTGAAGAAAGCTGCATCGATGTTCCCGTCCTTCAGCGCGGTTACCGCTTCGGGCTGAGTAAGCTGCTGCTTGTTGATATCCTTCTCAGGATCCCATCCTGCGGCCTCAAGGATCATCATGGAAAGAAGCTGGTCTCCGCCGCCGGGGGCGCCGAGAGATATTTTCTTGCCCTTCAGGTCAGCAAATGTTTTGATGCCTGTTCTCGTTGTCGTCACAAGGTGCTGAGGTGCGGCATACATGTTCATGAGGGTAAGGAGCGCGAGTTTCCCATCCTGCTGGAACGCTTCCGTTCCTGTGTATGCCTGATATAATGTAGAACCCATTGTCATTCCGATCTGGGCTTTGTCTGAAGCGACAAGACGGCAGTTCTCCTTGGATGCCGCGGTAGAGCGTGATGTTGCCTTAATGTCCAAACCGCCCTTGGTCAGAAGTTCAGCCATGACTCCGCCCAACGGGTAGTATGTTCCTCCGACTCCGCCTGATCCGATAGTGATGAAGGTCATTGCAGAAGCGATCCCTGCAAAAAGCATAACTGCGATAATTCCGAGTGCAATAATATTTCTCTTCTTCATGAAACTTGTACCTCCTCAGAAAATAATTTTGACTGCATACTATGAATTACCTGTCTTTGCGACAGTAAAGCTCAATTATCAAACTAAATTTTTAGCAGCGGCGTCAAGGCCTGCCGCCAGTTTTTCAAGAAGTTCGCCCACCTGTTCCTCGTTAATGATAAGTGGAGGTGCGACAAGGAAATTGTCACCCAGAAGCCCATCTACCTGGCCCGAGCCGGGGTAAATGATCAGACCTCTGTCCACGCATTCCTTCGTGGCAATATTCGCCGCTCCGGTTTTATCGAAGGGCTCTCTGGTTGATTTATCCTTTACCAGTTCGAATCCCCACATAAGTCCTTTGCCTCTGACGTCTCCGACTATCGGATTTTCAGTTGCGATCTTCTTCACTCCTGCTCCGAGTATCTCCCCCATTCTGGCAGCATTTTCGACCAGTTTGTGCTCTTTCATGTACTTAAAAACAGCACATACAGCGGCAGCACTGATCGGATTTCCGTTATATGTATGCCCATGCATGAATGATCCGCTTCCATTCTTTATCTGTTCGACAAGACCGTTTCTTGCGATTATCCCGCCTGTAGGCACATATCCCGCAGCCAGGCCTTTCGCAGTTGCAATGATGTCAGGCACGACATTCCAGTGATCGACTGCAAAATTCTTTCCTGTCCTTCCACAGCCCGTCATTACTTCATCGGAGATAAGAAGAACATCGTATTTGGTACAAATATCCCTTATCATCGGCCAATACTCATCAGGAGGAGTGATCGCACCGACCGTCGAACCCACAAGAGGTTCCGCTATGAAAGACGAAACATACTGCGGGCCTATTATCTTTATCATTTTTTCAAGATGCTTTGCACACATCATACCGCATGAGGGATACTCAGCTCCGAACTCACAACGGTAACAGTATGCTGCAGCTATTTTGGGAGATTCCCTGAACAGGGGGGAAAATACCCTGCGGCGGGCCATGGACCCGGCTATCGCCATTGTACCTATCGTGCTGCCGTGGTATGAATTCCAGCGGCCGATAGTCAGATGTTTGCTTGTAGCAGGACCGTCTCTCTCAACAAAATACTGTCTGGCGAGCTTGACTGCCGACTCAATCGCTTCGCTTCCACCGCTTACGAACCAAACCTGATCCAGGTCGCCAGGGGCGGTTTCTGCAACTGCAGATGCTGCTTCTTCAACTATTGAGCAGCGCCAGCGCGAGGGGTGGGCAAATTCTATCTTCTCATACTGAGCCTTCACAGCATCAATTACTTCACTATTGCAGTGACCAAGGTTTGAGATCAGGGCTCCGCAGCATCCGTCAAGATATTTTTTGCCTTCGGTATCATATATATAGATACCCTCGCCATGGTCTGCTTCGATGTAATTTGTTTTAAAACTTCGGGGAAATGCGTGCTGTAACATCCTGTGTTCTACCTCCCGCCATAAAATTGAAGGAAATAAATCATAATGCTTTTTAAATAGTCTTGACTCAAAATGAAGAGATAATTTGTTAAAAAAAGATCGATGCTTGCAGTTGCTTTAAGTCCTTACAGTATTCACCTGTGACAACATAATAGCATATGAAGGATTTCCTTCAGTTTTTTATACCTTATATCATTTTTTTTGTCAACTCTTAATAGATTTTATATTTTTTGCTAAATTGGAAATCAACGGCAGCAAATTCGGCATTATTTGTGATAAAGTTAAAATGTTTTATACCGAGGCTGAAATTGTGGCAGTCTGTAATGTATAATCTTCAATACTTTTAGGAGGAATGATCATGGGCTGGAGAAACGTTGAGAATAATCTGAGCAGTCTTCCGCCTGCGCAGAGAAAGATCGCAGAATACATGTTAAAGAATAAACTGGAATCGATCTTCCTGACTGCCCTCCAGCTTGGCAAAAACGCGGGATCAAGCGAAGCTTCGGTAATAAGGATGGCTTCGAACCTTGGATTTTCAAGTTTTCCGGATTTTATCAAGTCACTGCAGGAAGAGGCCAAAGACCAGCTTTCGACCCTTGGCCGTCTCCAGACACACAAACTTCAGCCTCAGACAGGTGGCCTGATCGCGAGGATCATCAACAGCGATCTTGAACAGGCGCGGGAATCTCTATCAACTGTGGATGATGCATCAATCAAAAATCTTGCTGCCCAAATATGCTCTTCAGAAGCTATCTATATAATCGGTCTCAGAAGTACCAGGTCACTGGCAGTCTACATGGAATATTACCTCTCCTGGTTTTTTTCAAATGTATTTCTTCCCACAACAGATACAATGGGGAACCACCTTGTGGCGGCTCCCCAAAAGAGCATAGTAATAGGCATCAGCTATCCCAGATACACAAGGCAGACAGTCGAATGCATAACTCTGGCTAAAAAAAGAAAATTCCTTACAGCAGCTATTACAGACTCTCCTTTCAGCCCTCTGGCAAAGGCTGCTGATATGTGTATAGTATCCCCATGTGCGCACATTGCGCACATAGATTCGCTCCTGATACCCATCGGGCTTATCAACACTCTTCTGATCCAGGTGGCGGAACAGCTTGGTCCAAAGGCACTTAAGAGGCTCGAAGAATTGGAGCGTAACTGGACAGACAGTTCTGTCTACTGTTAACTCCTTGCACTTCACTCAGGACATAAGCAGCCGGATCCTATTCATCTGGTTAACTGAACTTGTCCCTGAGTCGTAATCAAGAGCAAGCAAACTGGTCCCGCAGTAACGGCGTCTCAGTTCCTTGATGACCCCTTTACCTGTAATGTGGTTGGGAAGACATGCAAAAGGCTGGACACATATGATTTTTTTGACCCCGCTCTCTATCAGGGAGATCATCTCAGCAGTAAGGAGCCATCCTTCTCCTGCCTGGTTGGCGCAGGAAACAACAGACGAAGCCTTATCAGCCATTGCGTATATGTCGTGCAAACATCCGAACCTTGTGCCCCTCAGTGCATCCCTCACAGGTTTCCGGATCATCTCGACCGCTGTGATGGCAGCCCTTCCGGCAACTGCGGAGCAAAGACTTCCTGAAAGAGACCTGTACCTGTAGATCGGATCAAAGAGACAGTAAAGCAGGAATGAAGCTATATCAGTCAGGACAGCCTCTCCCCCGCTCGACTCAATAAGGTCAACAAGACGCTCGTTAGCGCCTGAGTGGTATTTGACCAGTATCTCCCCCACTATTCCTACCTTGGGCTTTTTTGTTCCGCTTACCGGGATCCTGTTAAAATCAGCGACAGTATCACTTACTAGAGAACTGAAGTCAGGCCCGCGTCCGTTTGTGATCGCCTCTTTAAATCTGTATGACCACGCATCGTATACTTCCTTTGCTTCTCCCGGCCTCAGTTCATAAGGTCTGGTCCCCAATAGGAGCCTCATAAGAAGGTCTCCGTATACCATTGCTTTGGCAGACCGACATATCACCCTTGGAGACAGACGGAAGTTAACAGAGTTTTTACCCTGCGAGTTGACTGCCAGCACTCTTACATCTTCAAAACCCGCATCGTCAAGCGCCCTTCTCAAAAGGGGGACATAATTGCTCGCCCTGCATGAACCGCCTGTCTGCGCATAAAAACAATCGGTACTCTTTGGATCGTATTGTCCACTTTTAAGGGCATTCAGGAATTGCCCTACCACTATCATTGCAGGATAGCACGCGTCGTTATTGACATAATTCAGCCCCAGCTCTACTGATTCCCTGCCCCCCTCCGGCAGTACATGGAAGTCATACCCCTCAGCCCTCATTATGGATTCAAGGAACTGGAAGTGATACTGTGAGAGCGGCGGACAAAGTATCGTCCTCTTTCCCAAAGCGGGGCTGAAATGAACAGTTTCTGCATTTTCAGGCTTGACGGCTTCCGCCGGTAAAGGATCATTTGCTCTTACCGCGGCAAGAAGTGAGCGTACCCTTATCCTCACGGCCCCGTTATTTTTGCTCTCGTCTATTTTCAGCAGAGTATGGAGCCGTCCTTTCTTTTCAAGGATCTTCGCAGCCTGATCTGCGCTTATTGCGTCCAGACCACAGCCAAATGAGTTCAGCTGCACCATTTCGATCCTACTGAATTCTGGATCGTTTGCCACCACATATGCAGTCCTGTAAAGCCTCGAATGATACACCCACTGATCTATCACTTTCAGCCCTTTCCCGGTCTCTGCGCCGATCGGTCTTCCTGCAACTGAATCTTCTGTAAGAACTGCTACGTTGTACCCGTTGATGAGTTCAGGAATTCCGTGGTTCGCTTCGGGGTCCAGGTGATAAGGGTGTCCCGCCAGAACTACACCGACAAGCCCCTTCTTGTTGATGTACCTGACAGTCCTGTCTCCCATCGCCCCGATGTCTTTTTTAAATTTCTCCTGTTCTTTATACGCTTTTTTGATGGCCTTCCTTGCTTCAGCAGAAGTCACACTCTGACGTCTGAACTCTTTTACTATGTTTCCGACCATTTTTTCGGGTGAATCTATCGGAAAGAAGCTATGGATGTAGCTGACTTTGCCTGAGATCAGCCCATCTACATTCAGTCCTGCAACATCGGGATAGCCGGCCACGACAGGGCAGTTGAATGAGTCGTCTGCATCCATGTACTCCTTTGTTTCTTGCTGTATTCCGGGATAAAAAATCAATTCGGCACCCCTGTCGATCAGTTCCTGCAAGTGACGGTGGACCAGTTTGGCAGGGAAACAGAGTGTCTGGGATGGAATAGTGTCTATCGCAAGCGACCCGTCAGGCCGACCGGAAGAGAGCTCTACCCTGAAACCCAGGTCGGTGAAAAGGGTGAACCAGAAGGGATAATTCTCATACATATTTAGAACCCTTGGGATGCTGATGGTTCCCCTTGGGGCATTCCCTTCCTCTATCGGAACATAATAGTCAAAGAGCCGTTTGTATTTTTCTATGTAAAGGTTGGGAGGAAGCTCAGGTCTTGATTGTCCTATATTTTCACCGTTCGAGCACATATTGCCGGTGACATGCCTGCGATCCCCATTGAAGGTAGTGATTGTCAGAAGGCAATTATTCCCGCAGCCTGAACAACGCTTTGTATCTGACTTTGAATCGAAGGAGATCAGTA
>Ga0334883_1003652_pt1 | contig 16128 bp, 15 predicted proteins | sample GraSluR1_MG_6_FD_207230 | JGI IMG/M metagenome (GOLD analysis project Ga0334883, IMG submission 207230) | Sludge microbial communities from methane-producing bioreactor in Wageningen University, Netherlands - Granular Sludge_09_05-R1 | ecosystem: Engineered > Bioreactor > Anaerobic >... | reverse complement strand
GTCGGAGAGTGTTGATGCGGCGATTGGCAGGTGTATCATGCGGGGGTGTCCTTTTGGCAGCGAAGCATGGATTGCGGCGGCGGCGGAGAAATGCGGGCTCGAATCGACATTACGACCGAGAGGGGCCGAAAAAGGTGCCAGGTACCTTAAATTAACTCAGACGCAAGTTGTGGTAGATGCGGGAGTGGCTTATGCGATGTCACACAGGCGGCAAAGTGGTGTTTTGTACTCAGCTGCTTTTGGGGGGAGGTTTCTTGCTGTTCTGTGTGGTCTGGAATGTCCGTATCGCCCTGCACATGCTGACCAATATCCCGAAAATAGACCGTCTGGTGGAAACTGAATGTGTAATCGAATCGGTTAGATTGGGTTCTTGGAGGCTTGTCGATGGAGGCCTTGGCGAGAGCGTGTGGACAATGGAATATAGGTATACATATGACGGTCGGCAATATACCTCTGAAAACTACAACATAGTGCTAAGAGTATTGATATTACAAAGTGGAATGCTCCCGAAGTATTACCCGCCGCCGCAAGATGCTGTATGCTTTGTTAATCCAAATCAGCCTGATGAAGCCTTTTTGGATGTCGAGTGGAAGAAGCGGGACATTCTGCTGGATTTGTTGTTTGCGCCGGTATCGCTTCTAATAATAAGCCTTTTCCTGGCGTGCAGGTTTTGCATATCCCTTTTCAGGGGACGATCGGGCGAATACTGGGAAGATTGAGCGCGTGCGAGGGGGCGGGTGCCTCGTGTGCCGCAGAGTTGGGCGGTTTGTAAGGCTGGTGTGGCTGGGGATCAATATGCGATTAGCATATTTGTCTTGGTTCAGCATGTTTGTAGTGTGCGCGGTGTGGAACTCGAGCGACCAGAAGCAGTGGATTGAGTACTGGTACGATGCGTATGCGCGCGTGGAGGATGTGAATTACCCGGACGGCGGCAACATTCACTACGCCTATGACGGCTTCGGCCGCAGGGTGCAGGTGACGGACAATCGCAACGCGGCCGACAACATCGGCGGGACCGGGACGATCAGTTATGAGTACGATGCGCTGGATCGGGTGTTGAAGGTCACCGATCAGGATGGCTGGATCGTCGAGTACGGCTACATGTCGGATGGGCAGAAGTCGCAGGTCAAGGTGATCGAGCCGTCCAATGATCAGGTAATGTATTATGTTGCCAATCTCTACGACAAGGCCCCGCCTGCAGTACGTCAGCGAGCCGTTGCCTGGCCTGACAACGCCGTGGGTGCAAAGCTCGGTTACGATGACGGCGGGGTGCAACAGTCATCGCCCTGACCAATGTGCGCCATTTGAGATCGAAGCTGCATGGAATAGTCCGCTATTGAGGCAAGCGGCATCTCGGTTCCTCGTTCTGCGTTTGTAAGCTGGCTTGTAAGCGCAGTTCTCTGCCACCTGTAAGTCACTGTGGCAAAATGACTTACGGAAAGTGGCTGATAGACTGAAAATCCGTGTGTCGGCGGTTCAAATCCGTGCCTGCCCATTTCCCTTTTTACGCATGCCACCCATAGACAAGCTATGCCAACATCTGCGTAAGTTCGACGTTTACAAAGGCAACAAAAAAATGAACTTAACAGGATTGAACGCTCTTTGAAAGATCGAATCGCATACAAGTCGAGCCTGACCTGGTAGCTGGGAATAAAACGCCCATATTAAAGAATAGGTTGGCTTTTTGTAAAGTTGAATAGGCCGGCGAAAGAAAAAAACAATCGCAGCAACCTGAACAGGGTGTGAGCCGATCGATCCAAAAGGGGCCTGAAAGAGAGTGGGCAAAATGAAATGAACAGGCAAGAAAACAAAAAACACCATTGACAAATCTGGCTTCATAGGAGTACCTGGTACCTTAAATTAACTAATGTTAGGCCGTTGAAGGACTGAAGCATGGACATTTGGAAGTTCTACGACATCACTCACCGCGAACTTGTGGTATGCAATCCTACGAGCGAGGAGAAACTGTCGCGTCTGGTGAAGCTACTGCACCTTGCGACCGGCGCGCAGGTGGTAGATATTGCGTGTGGGAAGGGCGAGTTCCTGATTCGTCTTGCCGAAGCCTATGGCGCTCGTGGCACAGGGATCGACATATCTCCTTTCTTTGTCGCCGATGCAGAGAGGAGGCTTGAGGCGCGGGCATCGGCCGTGGGCGTCACCTTCACTCAGATGAATGGTGCGGACTTTAAGCCGGACGAGCCTCATAAATTCGATCTGGCATCATGCATCGGCGCCAGTTGGGTTTTCGGGGGGCACGCAAATACTCTTGAAGCGCTGACCCGCATGGTGAAACCTGGCGGCTGGGTGATCGTGGGAGAGCCATACTGGGTGCAGGATCCGTCCGAGGACTACCTGAGGGCATCCGGGGTCGCGAGAGAGGACTTCGGGAGCCACTTGTCCAATGCAGAAGCCGGAGAGCGGCCAGGATTGGACTTCGTTTACGCCATTGTGAGCAGCACCGACGACTGGGACACATACGAAGGTCTCCAATGGTATGCGACGGCCGAATACGCTCGCACCCATCCAGATGATCCGGACCTGGCGGAGGTGGTTGAGCGAGTGGAGAAGGCCAAGGCAACATACCTGCGTTGGGGGCGCGACACACTTGGTTGGGCGATTTACATGTTCAGACGGCACACTCCCCGGCTCCAGAGTGGCACGTCACCGGATTGATCGGAGGCAAAGGCGTACAAATCTCTGGCTTGCCCAGCTCAAAAAGAATGATAACCGAATAAGTCGAACGAGCATTATCTCACGGTGCTGCGGTATATTGAGAGTAATCCGCTGCGGGCCGGGCTTGTTGAGGCCGAAAAATGTGGCAGGCACCTTAAGTTAAGTCAAGACCGTGCTGCGCTACAGGACGCCGCAGTACTCTCATGTCAGCCACAACGCGGTTCACCACCTTCCGCTGAGCCTCTCCTGTATGCATGCCAAACAGTGCATTATTCTCTCTTCAAGCTGCGGGAGAAAATCGAGGATATCCTTGTCCGGACACGTATTGCAGCGGGCCTTATTCAACCAATTGTTCATTCGCTGGAGCTCGGCAAGTTCGATTTGCATCTCTCGATCGTCGATTGCCCACTCATCCAGCAACTGCTCCAGTTCGATAACTCTGCCCGCAATCTCTTCGACTTCAAACCGGGTCATAAGCTTAATCTCCCTGACTCGGATCTTACCGGCCCCGACGCACTCGCACCCGGTGCCGCGCTTTATACGGACGCAGTGAATTTGCGGTTCGTAAGGATTGTGCCGGAAGGAGAAAGTGTCGCCCTATTACAGCATCTCGCGCAGCGACTTGATGTGTAGATGTTCCTCGCCGATAATTCGGTCAATCTGCTCGACTGCGGATTTGTTTGCGGCAAAACCCTTCAACCCCTCGTAAAAAATGATCGAATCCCGCTCCAGTTTCGTCGCGAGCTCGATCAACTCTGGGATGCTGCCCAGCCTTGCCGCTCCATGCCTCCAAGCGTCTCGAATTGTGAACTCACTGAGTGACGCCATCGAGCGGCACTTCTCTGTGTCCGAAGAGGGCTGCTGTGCCTCCAAAAGCTTGCGCATATCCGCAAATATACGCTCGTGCAGGAGCTCCCAACTGGCCAGTTTTGCCAGCAGACCCCCGATGTCCGAATCAGCGAACCTGTCGGCGGCCTGCCGATAAAAAGCGGCCCCGTCTCGCTCGATCTGTTCGGCGATTCTGAAGACCTCTGCCGCATCAAACCTATCCTGCATCATCCGACCTGCCCAAGTGATATATCTTTCAAAGGCTTTGGGCGACCATCATAGCCGCAGATCGCATACTGCTCAACACTATTGATGTTGCGCCGGTCGGATTTTGAACACAGAACTGCGTAAAAACGTTCGCAGAACTTTGGGTCCGAAACGCTTGACGGTCGGGAGGCAATCTGCTACAATCACCCTGTTTAGGGTATAGCTGGGGGATAATCTGAATCCTGTATTAATAAGGAGGTACGTGATGGACCGTCGCGACTTTCTGGCCGCAGGTATTGCGGCAGGGGCGACTATCTCGGCCGGCATTCCAAGCGCATCTGCGCAGGACGTTGAGAAGTCTAACGCATCGAAGTTCAAACTCCGCTACGGGCCCGACCTGGGGACGTTTCGCGCCCACGTCGGCAACGACGTAATTGACAACATCAAGTTCGCGGCCGACCAGGGTTTCCGCGCCATGTTCGATAATGGGCTCGGCGGCAAACCGGTTGAACTCCAAGAGAAGATAGCCGCGGAGATCGCCAAGCACGACATGAAACTCGGACCGTACGTAGTTTACCCCAACTTCGGCGATTCAAACCTGATGACCAGGAACAAGGAAGCCATCGACGAGTTTCTCAAGAGAATTGATGGCGGCAAGGAGGTAGTCAAGCGCACCAACTGTGAAGGCATGCTCGTTGTACCCGGAAAGGTCGATCAGCGATGGGAGCATGACTACCAGACCGCCAATCTTATCGAGGTCCTGCGTCGTGCATGCGAAATTGTGGAAAAGGACAAGGTTATGATCGTCCTTGAGCCCCTTAACCGCTGGGACCACCCCGGACAGTTCCTCTATGGTATGCCTCAAACCTACATGATCTGCAAGGCGGTTAACCATCCGTGCTGCCGAATCGTTGACGACATGTACCACCAGCAGATCACCGAAGGCAACCTCATTCCCAACATAGATCGTTCATGGGATATGATCGGCGCTTTCCACATCGGCGACAACCCCGGCCGAAGAGAACCCGGCACCGGCGAGATAAACTACAGGAACGTATTTCGTCACATCTACAGAAAAGGATTTGACGGCGTGCTCTGCTGCGAACACGGCCGCAGCAAAGGCGGCAAGGAGGGTGAGACAGCCTTTATTGAAGCTTACCGCCGGGCCGACAGTTTTGAGGCGTAAACCAACACGAACGGATCCCTTCGGGGCGTTTCTCTAATAACTTTCAACATGAGCCAAAGGAGCAGGTAATGAGTATCAAAGGTCTTGTGCTGCCCGTCGTCACCGCAATGCTGGTCTGTATGGGCTGCTCCAAGCAAACGCAGTTATTCAACGGCAAGGATTTTGCGGGCTGGAAGATGCACGTCGACGATCCGTCAGTAGACGTCAACAGTGTCTGGACGGTAAAGGATGGCGTGATTCATTGTGCGGGCAAGCCGAACGGCTATATCCGCACGCTCTCGGAGTACTCCAATTACAAGTTGCACCTCGAATGGCGATGGGTCGACGAGCCCACCAACAGCGGTGTACTCCTTCATGCCAGCGGCGAAGATCAGGTCTGGCCTCGCTGCATCGAGGCTCAGCTCAAGGCCGGAAACGCCGGCGACTTCGTTCTCATTCGCCACACCGGCATTACCGCAAATGGAGAACACACACAAAGCGATGAGAAGATGTATGTTGTGCTGCCAAAGAAATTCGAAAGCACGGAGAAAAGAGCCGGCGAATGGAACAGCTATGACATCGTTTGCAAGCATGACACGATTATGCTATACGTCAACGGTCGTCTTCAGAACGCAGGCCGCAAGGCGACCGACACCGCCGGGTGGATATGCCTCCAAAGCGAAGGTTCTCCAATTGAGTTCCGCAACATCTATCTGGAACGCCTGAAGTGAGGACAAGCGCAAGTGCGGTCGTTTGTGCAAGGGTTGGCTGTGATTGGAAGAGTGAATAAGACATGTCATAAGGAGCGTGTAATGAAACAGGGACATGCGATGAAGAATCAGACGCGTCGCGACTTTGTGAAAACCAGCGCCCTTTCGCTGGCCGCAATCGGGGTGGGCGCCCAAGGCGTATTCGCCGCAGGGCCCGACCGATTCCGCGTAGGCCTCATCGGTTGCGGAGGACGCGGAACCGGCGCCGCAATCGACTGCCTAAACGCCGATCCCGCCGTCGAAATCGTCGCCATGGGCGATCTCTTCGAAGACCGTCTCAAGGGAGCCGCAGCCACAATTAAAGGCAAATCCCCGGACCGCTTCAAGGTCAGCCCCGAAACGATGTTCACCGGCTTTGAGTGCAACAAGAAAGTCTGCGCGGTCGCCGATGTCAACCTCGTCATCAGCGCAACACCGCCGGGCTTCCGCCCGCTCGATCTGAAGGCTGCCATCGAAGCCGGCAAACACGTCTTCATGGAAAAGCCCGCCGCGACGTGTCCGGCAGGCATCCGGTCCGTCATTGCCTCGTCGGAACTGGCCGAGAAAAAAGGCCTCGCCATCGTCGCAGGCACCCAGCGACGGCATCAGAAGCACTATGTCGAGCTCCTCAAGCGCGTCCAGGACGGCGCGATCGGCGAGATCAAGGCCGCACAGGCGTTCTGGAACGGCGGCGACATGATCGGCTACTGGAAGTGGTGGGAAAAAGATTCCATGACCGGCATGGAATGGCAGTGCCGAAGCTGGCCTTGGTTTGTCTGGACCAGCGGGGACCACATGGTCGAGCAGCACGTCCACAACCTCGATATCGTCAACTGGGCGATGGGCGGCCACCCCGTTTCGGCAATGGGCATGGGCGGTCGACAGGTTCGCACACAGGGCAACATCTGGGACCACTTCGCCGTCGAGTATGAATACGCGCCGGGTGTGCGGGTGCTGAGCATGTGTCGTCAGATAAACGGCTGCACCGACAACGTCAGCGAGCACCTTGTCGGCACCAAGGGCACCTGCTACACCGATGGCGGCGGCGGCCGCATTTATGGCGTCAACGCCTACAGCTATGAAGGTCCCAACCCGAACCCATACGTTGAAGAGCATAAGAACCTTATCGCCAGCGTCCGTGCCGGCAAGCCGCTAAACGAAGGCAAACAGGTGGCGGAAAGCACCATGACGGCCATACTCGGACGCATGAGCGCCTACACCGGCCGCGCCATGAAGTGGGATTGGGCCATGAAGGCCTCCAAACTCGACCTGACGCCCGAGCGCTACGACCTGGCTTACGATATGCCGATGCGACCGGTGGCAATGCCCGGCAAAACCCAAATTGTTTGATGCAATCTTCTTCTTTGTGCAGGGGAAATGGAAATGATAAACTTCCAATCGATGGCAGCCGGCGCGTTTGCGGCCGGTTCGGACAGGATTCGCGTGGGTGTCATAGGCTGTGGATCTCGCGGCACTGGCGCCGCCAAGAACTGTGTCGAATCTTCCCCAAATGTCGAGATCGTCGCCTTGGGTGACACCTTCAAGGATCGCCTTGAGACCTGTCTGAAAAGCCTCAAGACCAACGATGCCGCCGAGAAGAGCGAATGGAGTGCGGCCGGTCCCTGGCGACACGCCGACAAGGTCACCGCCACACCAGAAACTTGCTTCACCGGCTTTGACGCATACAAGAAGGTCATCGCCTGCGACGTCGATCTGGTGCTGTTGACAGCGCCGCCGCACTTCCGGCCGATCCATCTCAAGGCCGCCATCGAAGCGGGTAAGCACGTCTTCATGGAGAAGCCTGTGGCGGTTGATCCCGTTGGCATCCGCTCAATCCTTGCCTCGTCGGAACTCGCCAAGCAGAAAGGTCTGGCTATAGTCGCTGGTACTCAGCGCCGCCATGACCCGCAGTACATCGAAGTCATGAAGCGCGTCCACGCCGGCCAGATCGGCGATCTCCTTGGCGGCGAATGCTATTGGGTTCAGGGCTGGGTCCGCCAGTGGGGCTTCTGGCACGAGCGGAAGCCAGAATGGACGGACATGGAGTGGCAGGTCCGCAACTGGTACTATTTCACATGGCTGTCTGGCGATCACCTTGTAGAGCAGCACGTACACAACATCGACGTGATCAACTGGGCGATGGGCACGCCTCCGGTGCAAATCATGTCCCTGGGCGGCCGGCAGGTCCGCACCGAGCCGGAGTTCGGCAACATCTACGATCACTTTGGAGTGGAATTTGAATACCCGAACGGCGCAAGAGTTCTCAGCATGGCGCGTCAAATCACGGGCTGCACTGACATAATCGGAGAAAGAGTGGTGGGCGCAACGGGCACAGCCCGCGCCGGCGTTATCGAGGGCCAGAACCCGTACACCTACAACGGTCCTCGACCGAATCCCTACGAACAGGAACACGCAAACCTCATCGCCGGCATTCGCTCAGGCAAGCCGCTGAATGAAGGCCGCCAGGTTGCCGAGAGCACGCTCTGCGCGATCGCCGGGCGCATGAGCGCCTACACGGGGCGTGAGATGAAATACGAGTGGGTGCTCAAGGCATCGAAGCTCGATCTGTCGCCCAAGGATTACAAATTCGGCTCGATCCCGGTTGCCCCCGTCGCGACACCGGGCCAGACCCCGCTCACGTAAGAGCCCGGGACAACCAAACGTTTTCGACGGCACGATGTTCATGGAGAACGCGATGAGAAGAGACAAGTCAGTTTCAAGACGGACGTTTATCAAGACGACTGTCGCCGTTTCCTTTGCCGTGCCGGCGAGCCATCTCTTTGCCGCAGGGTCGGACGAATTGAAAGTCGGCCTTGTCGGCTGCGGCGGCCGTGGGACGGGCGCTGCAACCCAGGCACTCATGAGCACGAACACTCCCGTCAAGCTCTGGGCAATGGCCGACGTATTCCGTGACAAAATCGACTCCTGCTACAACCTCCTTGCCAACGGCGGCAAAGGGCGCTACGACCGCGAAGATACCCCCTCCCTCCTCAAGCAGATGAACGTGCCCGAAGACCGGAAATTTACGGGATTCGACGCATACCGGGATGTCATCGCCAGCGGCGTAGACATTGTTATCCTCGCCACGCCCCCCAATTTCCGCCCGCAGCAGTTCAAGGCCTGCGTCGATGCCGGCAAGCACGTCTTTATGGAAAAGCCCGTGGCCGTCGACCCGGTGGGCATCCGAATCATGTTGGAAGCAGCGAAACTTGCCGAACAAAAGGGGCTCTCGGTTGTCGGCGGCACCCAGCGGCGCCACCAGCAGCACTATATCGAAATCATGAAGCGCATACATGACGGCGCAATCGGCCGAATTCGCGCCGCACAATGCTACTGGAACGGCTGGGGCGCAAGTCTGACTCGCAGCAAACCTTCGGGTATGTCCGACGTCGAATGGCAGATCCGCACGTGGTACCACTGGCTCTGGCTCTGCGGCGACCACATTGTTGAGCAGCACGTGCACAATCTCGACATCGTGAATTGGGCTCTCCGGTCGCACCCCGTTCAGTGCCTTGGCATGGGCGGCCGACAAGTGCGCACCGGCGGAAACATCTTCGACCATTTTATCATCGAGTTCGAATACCCCGACGGCGTCAAGGTTGCCAGCTTCTGCCACCAGATGGCCGGCGTCAGCAATCGCGTTTCCGAGCACATCGTCGGCACCAAAGGCCGCGCTTACATCGACAGCGCCTCCGGCTACATCACTGGTCCCAATGCCTTCAAGCCCGATGCCTCACCCAACCCCTACGTCCAGGAGCACGCCGACCTCATCAACAGCATCCGTTCCGGCAAACCGATCCGCGACGGCCTCAACATCACCGAGAGCACCCTCTGCGGCATCATGGGTCGCATGACAGCATACACCGGCCGAGCACTGAAATGGGACTGGGCGCTTAAAGCATCGAAGCTCGACCTGTCACCGCCTGTGTACGCCCTGACCGATCTGCCCGAAGCCCCGCCGGCAAGACCCGGTCAGACGGCGTTAATTTGAATCAGTGAATTGCGGAGGGTCGCGTGTTGCCATATATAAAAAAAAGATTTGCGGATAAAAAACGCCGCGGCTTACGTCTGAACTGTCCAGAACCCCAGTAAACAATGCAAGGAGCATAACATGAACCGACGTCACTTCATGGCATCGGCCGCCGGCGCAGCCGCACTCGCCGGGGCCGGCCTCAGACCGGCGACATCAATCGCCCAGGACCAAAAGAAACAAGCCGTCCTCAAGCTCGCCAGCCAGGAGGGGCGCATCCCCGGCGGCAGCCTTGCCGAAAAAGTCCGCAAGCTGCAGGACTGGGGCGGCGTGGGTCTGGAAGTCGGCGGCGGCGGACTCCAGCACCGTGTCAAGGAAATCAAGGACGCACTAAAAGGCACCAATGTCAAAATGTCCGCAATCTGTGCCGGTTTCCGCGGCGTTCCGATCTCCCACGACCCCGAGGTCCGCAAGCAGGCTATCGAAAGCAGCAAGGTGATCCTCACGGCCGCGGGCGAACTCGAATCGACCGGCATGATCATCGTGCCCGCCTTCAACGGCCAGACCGAACTCAATAACAAAGAAGGACGCAAAATCCTACTCGAAGAAGTCCTCCCTCAACTCGGCGATCACGCCGTCAAGTGCGGAACACGTGTCCTCCTGGAACCGCTCAACCGCAGGGAATGCTTCTTCCTGCGACTGCTCGCGGATGCCGCCGCCATCTGCCGAGACGCCAATCACCCCGGCGTCTGCATGATGGGAGACTTCTACCACATGTGCATCGAAGAAACGAGTGACTGGGGCGCATTTCTTTCGGCGGGCAAATACTGCCACCACGTCCATCTCGCCAGCCGAGCGCGCAATCTCCCCGGGCAGGACGACCGCAGCTTTGTCGACGGTTTCAAAGGCCTCAAGATGATCGGCTACCAGGATTACTGCAGCCTGGAATGCGGATGCAAGGGCGACCCCAACGTCGAAATACCAAAATCGTTCCGCTTGCTCGAACAGCAGTGGGCCGAAGCCGTCATATAGTTATCTTGCACAATTTTTGGATATGTACCGTTAGATGAGTTAGTACTAACTTCACGTTTTGAAAGGAAAAACATTATGAGTCAACTCAACCGAATCGGCGGCGGCTTTTCTCGTCGCGACTTCATGAAAACCTCTGCCGCCCTCGGCGCAGCCGCCGTGATCAGCCCCGGCGCCTTCGCACAGGGACAGCAGAAACTCCGAATCGGCCTCATCGGTTGCGGCGGCCGAGGTAACGGCGCACTCAACGATTGCCTCGAAGCCGGAAAGATCGTCGGCATCCCCATGGAAGTCGTCGCAACATCCGACTGGTTCAAGCACAAAGCCGTCGGAACGGGCAGGGGCAAAGGCGTCCCCGAAGAACGTTGCTTCGGCGGCGCAGACGGCTACAAGAAAGTTATTGCAGCCGACGTCGACGTCGTTCTCATCGCCACCTCGCCCAATTTCCGCCCGCTTCACCTTGAAGCGGCGGTGAAGGCCGGCAAGCATGTTTTCATGGAAAAGCCCGTGGCCGTTGACCCCGCCGGCGGTCGAAGGGTCATTGCAGCCGGTGAAGTCGCAAAGGCAGCAGGTCTCGCCATAGTCGCCGGAACGCAGCGCCGACATGAAGCTTCCTATCAGAAAATGGCCCACCGCATCGCCGAAGGCGCAATCGGAACAATCCTCGGCGGAGCAATCTACTGGTGCGGCGGAGCGCTCTGGTACCAGCGCAAGAACCAGAACGAGTCCGACGCCGACTACATGGTCCGCAACTGGGTCAGCTTCACTGAAATGTCCGGGGACCACATTGTCGAGCAGCACGTGCACAACATCGACGTCGCCATGTGGTACCTCGGCCGCCCCCCCGTCGCCGCTCTGGGCTTCGGCGGTCGCGCACGCCGCAAGACAGGCAATCAGTTCGACTTCCACAGCATCGACTTTGACTGGGGCGAAGGCTGCCATATCCACAGTATGTGCCGACAGATCAACGGCACCGACGGGCGAGTGAGCGAATACTTCACCGGGACCAACGGCACCACGTGGGGAAACGGCGGACTTAACATGATCAACAAGAAGGAGATCACCGTCCCCGACTTCGAAGAAAGAAACCCCTACGTCCAGGAACACGTCAACCTCGTGCGCGGCATCCTGGCGGGCAAGCCCATCAATGAGGCCAAGAACGTCGCAGAAGCCACGCTCGTGGCCATCATGGGCCGCATCGCTACGTATACCGGCAAGCTTGTCCGCTGGAAAGACGTTGTCGAAAACGCCAACACGCCGTGGTACAACATCACCTGCAGTCCGTCGGCCGAAGACTTCGAAAAGGGCCCCGTAAAAGCGCCCGCAGACGAAGTGGCGCCAATACCTGGTACCGATTAGTCGGTCCATGATATCGTGCTGCATACGGCCGCGACTCAAAGGAGCCGCGGCCTTTTTCTTGCCATTTAATCTATAGTTAACCGCAGAGGTCCGATATTTAGTTTTTCATGCAGCCGGCTGCTTATCCACGTCAAATGGCCGAAAAAAGTGAAGAATGGCCGTTTTTTCATTGGCCGGTGCGAACCACGCTTCGTATAATCTGAGTGTTCTTTGCAAAGTGAAAAGGGGGCGAAAGGCTTCGACCGGACAGGTAGACGGTCGAGTTGCATGTCCAGGACGTCGGTTGGCCTGGTTAATCATCCGACACCTAAATTTACTTGGCGAATACAATTACGCCATGGCTGCCTAATTGAGCGGCCCGTCCTGATCGACCTTCTCCTGCGGGTTGGTCAAGGGCGTCAAACAGTGGGATAGCCGATGCGGGCTTTCGCGACGCAAAGGCGAAATTGATTGCGGAATAGCGGAGACGGTAGCCTGTCGTTTGGCGACCGCCCGAGCGAATCTCAAATAAGCGACTAAACATGTAGACGCTCGGCCTGAAATGTCACGGGACGGGGGTTCGAATCCCCCCGCCTCCATTCGTTTTGCAGTATTCACTGGCGGCTCGATGCGAAGGGGTTTGGCCTGCGGCGGCGTGCGCATCCTGGCCAGCAAAAAAAAGGTTTTTTGTATGGACAGAGCGTTTGGCGTACATTATAGTTGAGGGTTTGCCGGGTTAACAAGACAAGATCAGCCAAGGAACTAACAGTAAGGTAACAGTCATGGCACATAAAAAAGGACAAGGTTCAACGAGAAACGGTCGCGACAGCAATCCGCAGTACCTCGGCGTTAAGCTTTATGGGGGTCAGGCGGCGCGAGCGGGATGCATCATTGTGCGTCAGCGCGGCACGAAGTGGCTGCCGGGTTTCAATGTCGGCATTGGGCGCGATCATACCCTGTTTGCTCTTAGTGATGGCACCGTGGAGTTCAAGGGCAAAAAGGTGCATGTTGTAGCCTGAGTTGAGTCTTGGTGAGATGCAGGCCGCCGGGTGCGGCCTTTTTTTTGCGCGCAAAACCTGGATTCCGATTGGTCAGCCGAAGGGAAATGCGGACAGTCTTGTCCCATTTGGTGCAACGCCTTCGGTCCGGCACCTTGTATATCGCTGTTTGGTGTGATATATTGGCTGTGATATGCGTGCTCGGCCGAACCGGGGCGGGCCTCGGGACGGCGACACGAGTCTTGCAAGGCATTGAAAGGCGCGTATGAGAGTTCACCGGCTGGGGGTCAGCATTTCGCGGGCGACGCTTGCCGCTTTTTCGGCGATTTCGTTGTGTTCGTGCCTCCCGCAGGATCGGGCTGTCAGTATTACCGAGGTGCGGGAGGGCGAGACCGCCCACAGTGTAATTTACAAGGCCGCACACATTACGCCAAGCGACCGCCAGATGGCGTGGCAGCGACGCGAGTTGATAGGCTTTGTGCATTTCGGCATCAACACTTTCACCGGTAAGGAGTGGGGTACGGGCAAGGAAGAACCGGCCATCTTCAATCCAACTGAACTGGACTGTAGTCAGTGGGTTCGTGTTTGCAAGGACGCGGGCATGCAATTGATCATGCTGACCGCCAAGCACCATGACGGATTTTGTCTTTGGCCGAGCAGATACACGGAGCATTCGGTTAAGAACAGCCCATGGAAGAACGGCAAGGGCGACGTGGTGAAGGAGCTTTCGGATGCATGTCGCAAGGCCGGTCTGAAGTTCGGGGTGTATCTTTCGCCGTGGGATCGTCACGAGCCGACTTATGGTGATTCGCCGGCGTATAATCGATACTTTGTGAACCAACTGAAGGAACTTCTGACCAGATACGGGGAGATACATGAGGTGTGGTTTGACGGGGCGTGCGGGGAAGGGCCCAACGGCAAAGTGCAGGTTTATGACTGGGCGGCGTATTACGAAGTGGTTCGGCGGTACGCCCCTAACGCGGTGATCTTCAATGGGCCTGATGTACGGTGGGTAGGCAATGAGGCCGGCTACGCAAGAGAGACGGAGTGGAGCGTGTTGCGGCTGGACAAGACGTTTGCGGAGTTCATGTTGAAAGATCCTCAGAAGACAGACCTGGGCAGCCGCAGCAGACTGATAGGTCCAGGTCGCTTGGTCTGGCTGCCCGCTGAGTCGGATGTGTCGATACGGCCCGGCTGGTTCTATCGTCCCGAAGAAGACGATAAGGTCAAGAGTCTTGATCAACTGCTGGACATCTATTATGGTTCGGTCGGACGCAACTCAGTGCTGCTCTTGAACGTTCCTCCGGATCGGCGCGGACTGATTCATGAGAACGATGCCCGGAGACTGCGCGAATTTCGCAGGGTGCTGGACGCGACGTTTGCCAGGAACCTCGCCGCGGGCGCCGAAGCACGATGCTCGGCGTTTCGCAAGGGGACAAGGGCGTTCTCGGATGAAAGGCTTTACGGACCGTCAATGATCGTCGATGGCAATCCGGAGACTTACTGGACGACCGAGCAGGGGCAGACGCTGGCCATACTGGAGATTGACATGCAAGGCGACCAGACGTTTAACGTTGCGTCCCTTAGCGAATACATCAAAGCAGGTCAACGTGTGGAGGAGTTTGCGCTGGAGGCGTGGTATGACGGTCAGTGGAGGGAGTTTGCACGCGGCACGACGATCGGTTACAAGCGGCTGTTGCGCTTCGATCCGGTGACCACGCGGAAGGTGCGGATCAAGATCACGCAGAGCCGAGTGTGCCCCACCCTGGCGGAATTCGGACTGTACATGGCCCCGCCGGTGGAGACAGTGCTCTCGATGTGACGGAAACCGCAGGCGTTTGCTTGTGCTTCGGTGTGTTCAGGCAGGCGGGCTTTATGGGGTGGGGGCCAAGGCCTGAGCTCTTCTTCTTGGTGTCGTTCCGAAGAAAACAAAGGTAACCAGAACGAGGGCGGAGCCGGCGGTGAAGATGATCTTCCTGTTTTTTGTGTCCGCGCAGCGGCTTACCCACTCCGGCGTGAGCGATTGCCGTTCCTGTCGGGCAAGTTCCTTGAAAAGGGCCTCTTTTGCTTCATCGAGGTGTTCATCAGAAGCTCTCGGCAGCACAGTGCCTTCGGCGGCGGGTTGTCTGCCGAAGGTTATGGTCTGGAGCTTGGCAAGCAGTTGGGGATTCTCTTGAAGGTGTCTGATCTGGGCATCATATTGCTCTGTAAGGCGGCGGATCTGCGCATTTGCTTCTTCGATGCGCACCAGATGGACGCGGTTCTGATAGTAATTGACTATTTCGGGTTCGATCAGGATTGACAGGGCAATTGCGGCTCCGCCTATGCTGAAGAAGAGGCAGAAGAGGAGAAAACGAATTGTGAGCACCAGTTTTTTCATTTGTCCATCCAGCCGAAGGAGGGGCCGATGCTTTATCGACAATATCAGGGTCTCGGCATGAAAACGGGGTGCGGAGGGCGGTCGCGTGCGCACCGAGCGGCAAACACGCGACCGCAGAATCGGGTTGCTCAGTCGATTTTGAGAATTAATGTGGCCTCGCCGGCCCTTGCGGACATGAGGTCAGTACCGGCCAATGTTACGGGGTAACGATAGTCGCCCCTGCCAAGACATGAAACCACAAGAGCGTAGTCGCCCGGCTGAGTTGCGAAATACCAGCCGTCGTAGTCGATCTTGTAGGGCTCTATTTTCGATGCCGGTCCTTCGAGCCAGGCATTTGCGGCGATGGGGGCATACTCACTGTCGACGACCTGCATGTGGAGGTGGCCTTTGTTAAGGCTGCTAAACTCATTGACAACGTCCAGCGCGGCATCCTGGCCGGCTGTCAGGGCAAAACAGGTGGCTTCTGATGTCTGTACCTTGTAGTAGCCTCCGATGCGGTACTCGCCTGCGGGCAGGTTTTCGACTGCGTAGGCGCCGCCGTCCTTTTGCGGTATGTAGGCCCTTACGGTGCCGTCTTGGCTTGTCAGGAAGACGGGCTCTTCGCGATCGGCAATGAGCCTGCCGGAAACGGAGGCGGTGCAGGGCGGGATGTCCATGTCGATTTCTACGTCGTTATCTGTGATTGATACGAGGACGGACTTCGTGAACTGCACAAAGTCGGGACGCATCACCACTACGCTGTATATGCCGCATGGGACGCCACTGATCAGGTACGGTTCACCGGCGGCTTT
>Ga0334883_1003646_pt1 | contig 16135 bp, 13 predicted proteins | sample GraSluR1_MG_6_FD_207230 | JGI IMG/M metagenome (GOLD analysis project Ga0334883, IMG submission 207230) | Sludge microbial communities from methane-producing bioreactor in Wageningen University, Netherlands - Granular Sludge_09_05-R1 | ecosystem: Engineered > Bioreactor > Anaerobic >... | reverse complement strand
CCCCGCTTGCGGGGGAAAGGGGGGATTTTTTTGTGGGTTTTTTGGGCGGCGGCTTTGCCGCCGCCCAAAAAACCCGTTGTTTTCTCCCCCTCCCCACGCCGCACAGCGGCGTGGGGAGGGGGCAAGGGGGTGGGGCAAAATTCTCAATTCGTAAATTTTTAAAGAGTGATTCTTGCCAATGGTTTTATTTCCGGTTTATTTTCTTAATTTTCATCAGCCTGTGCATCTGCTCCGCATAGCTGCGAACTGATAGTTCGCGTTACATTTTCATTCAACCGCTCTTCTGAAAATAGTAACGGGTGGACAGTGAGTAGTGAGCAGGTTCTGGTGTTCTCACTGCTCTCTACTCACTGTTTTCGTCCTCGTTGGCGTGGCATCCCACATTGACATAGCCTTTAGCGCAGCCCGGCGAGCAAGCCTTCGACCTGGGCCGGAGCGAGTTTCTCCAGCGGGCGCTGCACCAGGGGCGGGCCGGCTTGTAGCACCGGATCTAGCGCCTCGAAGGTAGGGCCGGGGGTAGCGCGGTAGAAGATGCCAATGGGGATGCGGTCGCCCCATTCTTGCGCGCGCTCCCAGGCGGCAGTCCGATTGCCGGGATCGTAATCCGGTTCGTCGTCCAGTTTGTAGACCCGTTCGTTGTAGTAATCGTAAGCGCGCGGTTTGTTGAAGGTGACGCACGGCTGGAGGATATCTACCAGCGCGTAGCCGGGATGCTCCATAGCCTCGCCGATCAGCCAGATGAGGTGCTTGAGCTGACCGGGATAGCCGCGCCCCACAAAGGTCGCGCCGTGAGTGAGCGCCAGGGCGAGCGGTTGCGCCGGCGTTTCGATGGACCCGTCGGGCGAGGTGGAGGTCTTCCAGCCTTTTTCGCTGGTGGGGGAGAACTGCCCTTTCGTCAAACCGTAAATCAGATTGTTCTGCACCAGCTCGGTCACGCCGGGATTGCGGCGCACAGCATGGACGAAATGTCCCAGGCCCTCACCATAGCCGTCGCCATCGCCATGCACGATGACGACGCGCATGGCGTGGTTCGCCAGTTTAGCCCCCTGCGCTACGGGCCAGGGCCGCCCATGCAGGGTGTGCATCCCGTTGACCCGCATGTACTGGGGCAATTTGCTGCCGCAGCCGATGCCCGTCACGATCATCACTTCATGGGGCGCGATATTGTGCGCCACGAGGGCGCGGGTCAGGGCATTGAGGATACCATAGTCCCCGCAGCCGCTACACCAGGTGGGTTTTACATCTATATTGTAATCGTCGCGTGTGACCATGTTATACCTCCTGCAAACCGGCGAGGATGAATTCGGGGCGGAAAGGCCGCCCGTCGAAACGATGAATGTGCCCATCCACCGCTATCCCCGTCCGGGCGCGGATGAGGAACTCCAACTGTCCGGTATAGTTACCCTCCACCACGATGGTCTTGTGGGCTTTGCGGAGCTCGGCTTCTGCCGTAGGCGGGAAAGGCTCCAGGCAGCTGAAGTGTAGCAGGTTCGCCGCCCCTGCTGCTTGCGCGTTGAGGCGATCCACGGCCTCGCGTGCCGGCCCGTAGGTGGAACCCCAGCAGACTAACGTCAATGGGGCGTCTTCAGGGCCGTACCACGTCGGCGCGGGAACGTCCTCTGCCATCGGAATGGCCTTGCGCATCCGCTTGCTCTGCTGGTCAATGCGGTTTTGGGCGTCCTCGACGATACGGGGGTATTCGTCGTGCTCGTTGCTCTCTGTCACCCAGATGGCGTTGGGATGACCGGGCAGCGCGCGCGGCGAGATGCCGCTCTCGGTGATCTGGTAGCGTTGGTAGCGCTCGGTGAGGGCGTCGAGGTCGGCGTCGGTGAGTAGCGCGCCGCGATCCAACGTCACGGCGTTGAAATTGAGGGCACCGACTCCCAGCGAGCGGAAGGCGTCCGCCAGGAATTGGTCGCTCAGCACCATGACCGGTGTTTGGTAGCGCTCGGCCACGTTGAAGGCGTGCCAGCCCAGGTGAAACGCTTCTTCCAGCGTGCCGGGCGCGAGGATCATGCGCGGGAACTCGTCCTGCGCGGCGTGCAACATGAAGAGCAGATCGGCCTGCGCCGTGCGGGTGGGCAGCCCGGTCGCCGGGCCGGGCCGCTGGGCATTGTAGATGACCACCGGCGTCTCGCTCAAGCCCGCGAAGCCGGTCGCTTCTACCATCAGGGCGTACCCGCCGCCGGAGGTGGGGACAAGGGCGCGCGCGCCCATCACTGCCGCGCCAATCGCCATATTGATCGCGGAGATCTCATCTTCGACGTGCTTGGCGACCACGCCGTAGTGCGCGCCGTGTTGCGCGAACCAGACGAGCACCGCTGAGCCGGGCGTCATCGGGTAGCCACTGACGAAGCGGCAGCCGCCCGCCAGCGCGCCCATAGCGAAGGCTTGCGTCCCGTTGAGCATAATGCGCTGCGGCGCGTCGGGTATCGCGTGCAGCCGGAAGGGATAGTCAGCCTTGTATTCCGTCGCCAGGTCGGCCCCCGCCCGGATGACGTTGAGGTTGCTTGTCACGACCTCCTCGCCTTTCCGGGTGAAATTATCCCGGATGATGCTCTCCACATAGCTCAGGTCGAATTCCAGCAGTCCCGCAGCGATGCCTAACGTCAAGGTGTTGCGCATCAGCTCCATGCCGCCGATGTCGCGGGCCATCTCGGTGAGGGGCGCGGGGATGAAGTGTACGTCATCCCGCTTGAGGGCGTCGGGCAGCGCATCTTTGCTGTCGTAGACCACCGCGCCATCGGGAACGACGTCGGCAATGTGGCGGCGTATCGTTTCCATATCCAGGGCTAACAGCAGATGCACGGGATCGGCAATGGAATAGAGCGGCTCGCGCGCCGCGCGCAGGGTGAAGAAGTTGTGCCCGCCCCGGATACGCGAGTAGAAGTCAGGTACGCCAAAGATGTGCAATCCGCCCCGCACCAGCGCCTGGGCAAAGCCTGCGCCGCTCGATTCCAGACCCATGCCGGCCTCACCACCGATGCGTAGCGTAATATCATGTTCGATCATACGGAGCTCCTTTCGTAACGTCTCAAAAATCTGACGTGGAGGTTTGGGGGGCCGTCCCAAACCTCCACGTCGCCTGCCATTAGCTGGCGTTCTGTAGGGCGAATTCCCAGTTGAGCAGCTTGTCGAGCACGGCATTCACATAGTCGGCACGCCGATTCTGATAATCCAGGTAGTAAGCATGTTCCCATACATCAATGACCAGCAGGGGCTTCATATCCGTCAACCAGGGGACTTCGGCATTGGCGGTCTTCACCACCTTGAGCACCTCGCCATCGAGGACGAGCCAGGCCCAACCGCTCCCGAACTGTGAAACGGCGGCACTGGCAAGTTCCTTCTTGCAAGCGTCAACGCTGCCGAAGGCAGCCTCGATGCGCTGCTTGAGCGCCGCGGGTGGTTCGCCGCCGCCCTTCGGCGTCAGGCTTTGCCAGTAGAATGTGTGGTTCCAAATTTGCGCTGCGTTGTTGAAGATCGCCGCTTTTTTCGGCTTTCCCGCAGCTCTGGTAATGATCTGCTCCAATGACAGATCGGCGTAGTTTGTGTCTGCAATCAGCTTGTTCAGGTTGTCCACATAACCCTGGTGATGTTTTCCGTAGTGAAAACTCAGCGTTTTGGCACTTATCACCGGTTTCAATGCGTTTTCGGCGTATGGAAGCGCGGGTAAGATGTGGGTCGCAGTCTTGCTTGTGTCTGTCTTGCTCATATCAGCCTCCTTGTGATTAGCTAACTTTTTTGTAACTGCTCAGCTGTCATCCCTCACTATATTCGGGACAAGTTTCCGAACGGAGCGCAGCGGAGTGAGGAATCCCGTTCTGGTGTTCAAGTCATGGCGTCAACGGGATTCCTCAGCCCCGTTTCGTATGAATTGTATCTTGCCAGTCGTAAACGGGGCTTCAGAATGATACTGGCTGAGCAGTTACACTTTTTTGAAATTAGTGGAACCTCATTTGTAACTAAAGAACTTACCTCTGCGCCTCCTTTACTCTTGACACGGGAAGTCAGTCTTTTGCCAATGTCATTAAGTTTAGGATATAGACCTGGCAGGTTTCAAGACCTTAAGTCTACAAAACGTCGTTATACACCGGCAAAATACTACTCAACCCAATTTGGGCGAAACCTGCCAGGTCTTAACTCAATGACATTGACACTCGATCAATAACGGAATACAGCGGCGACAGCTGTCCCGCCCGGTACTTTTTCTGGCGCCACCGCGTAGACAGTTCCCCCGTTCAAAATAGACTGGATGGCAGCCAGGTCAAGCAGATCGCCGTCACCGGGTTCAGCTTCCTGGTGGATATGAACCGCGTTGGTGTCCGGATCAAAATCCCCCCATACTTGAATGCCGACGGCAACAAACAGGACCTCCACCCGCCCGTGATGCGCTGCCAGAACGGCCTCCTCCACGTCGGTGGTGGTCTGTCCGGTACCGACCAATTGATTGTACCGAGCGGTGGCTGCTTCTTGTGCTTGCATGAAGATAGGTTGTACGAGATCCCAGGCTCGGGTGTGTAATTCTGCCAACGATAGTTCCTCCGGGCTGCCTGGAATTCCGTCTGCTACAAGATGCGGATATGAGTTGGCTTCTTTGTACAAGGGGAAGAGGTATTCGACGCCGGCCAGCACGAGAGGCGATTGCTTACCTGTCAGCATGTTGGGTAACGTATCGTCAACCCTATGGAACCAGCGCAGGAGCGTGTTTTTGTCTTCGTCGCTGGGGTCATGCCCGTGGAACACTCCGGCACGATCCCCCGTGTTGGCCGATGTTGAGCCGGTATGGAACTGTGACTGTTTTTCGAAACGCTCATATTGCAACGCCTCGGCCATACTTTGGGGCATACTTTCCAGATCAATCTCGTCCACCGTGTCCCGTGTGCCTTCCAGTAGCCGGAGTTGGTTCTGGCTAAGCGCCAGGATGTAAAAGTGACCGTCGCTGGCAAAGAAGGGCAACAGCGGTTTGAAATGAAAGCGGTGCGAGATCATTACCAGTTCTTCAAACGGGAGTGGCAGGCGATAGGAATGGAACGCTTCCGCCGTAAAAAACACCGCCAACCCGTGACTCTGGTTTCGCCAGAAGCCCGGCTGCTGCAATAGACGCTGCGCCGGCTCCAGCATTTCCCGCACATCTGGGGAGCGCAAGCCCTTGTCCAGCAAGCGTAGTTCCGCCTCTCGCAGCAAATTCTTGAAGCGGATTGGATCCTGTTCGGTTTCTCGACCGGCTTGATGCGTAGGCATAAACAACGAGACATGCCAGCCGGGATATTCAGTGAGAAGGGTTACTAATTCTGCCATAGTGATTACGTCCATATATAAAGTCTCCTTTTTTGTGATGCGGAAAGGCAACTGTTCAGGCTAAGGTCGTTTTGTGCTCAAAACTCGCTGCTTGCCGCAGATTACAGCCTGAAGCGCCACTGCAAAAACATCTTTCTTTCCCCGCTGCTTTAGCGGTTTTTTTTGACGTAACCTGAATAGTTAACCCAAGTTGTCACCTGGGCTAATTTGGAGATTTAGGACACGGATTTCACGGATTACACAGATTTTTTGTAACTACTCAGGTTAAAACTTTATCTGTCATTGCGAGCCGTCTGCAGCGAAGCAATCTCGTTCATAGTTGAGATTGCGTCATTCGCAGACGAATGGACGCCACGGAGACGTGGCTCGCAATGACAAGGCTGAGTAAGTTACCTTTAACGAATGCTTGGGGTACAGGCAGACAAAGCCTTTTTAGATATCCCTATGTTTTAAGTAACCAAGTTTATGTATTAACGCAGAATAGATTTCTTATCAAAGAGCTTACCCCACGAATCCGCGAAGGCCCATTTTTTCAGGCGAGTCAACGGGGAGCAAAGACCGGACAGGTTACCAAGCCTGCCAGGTCTTTCTAAGAAAGGGTTTACTTTAACGGTGGGTAGTTATTGAAGACAAGGGGCAAGAAGATGATGTGGAAGGTAACATCGCCACCACTTGGGGGCAGCGTCGGATCAGTAGGGTGTGCGCCTTGCTCATTGCTGCTGACTTCGGCCACGTTGCCGCCGATAGGGTTAACACTGCCATCCACGTGGACGAGGATGACGCCCGTCCAGCTTGCGCCGGAGGCCAGCGTGCCGACGTTCCAGACCAGCGGATTAGGGCCAGTGTAGCCAGACGGGGTTGCGGAGTTAAAGCTGACGCCCGCCGGGAGAGTGTCGGTGACAACCACGCCGGTCATGTCGGTCGTGGCGGTGTTGGTGACACGGATGGTGTAGCGGATAACGTCACCCACGTACAGCGGCGCGCCGTTCAGGTCTTCGGCGGTCTTATCCAGCACCAGGCCCGGCTCGATATCGCCGCCATCGGGCGGCAGAACCGGGTCGGAGGATTGTTCGTCTATGTAATCGCTGCTCACAATCACCACGTTCCCGCCGATGGGATTAGCGTCGCCATTTACGTAGACAAGGATTTCCCCTTGCCAGACTGCGTCGGGTGCCAGGGTCCCGACATCCCACACCAGTGGATTAGGGCCGCTGTAGCCGGCCGGGGTCGCCGAGGCGAAGCTCACGCCGACCGGGAGGGTATCGGTAACAACGACGTTGGTGTGGGTCACAACGCTGGTATTGGTAACGAGGATGGTGTACCGCAGGTAGTCGCCGATGTAGAGCGGCGCGCCATTGACATCTTCGACCGTCTTAGTCAATTCGAGCGTCGCCAGCACAAACGTCGCGGTGACTTCCTTGTGGCTATCCAGCTGCAGGACGCAATCGCCCGTTCCGACGCAGTCGCCACTCCAGGTGAGGAAGGCGGAGCCGGAGTCGGACTGGGGGGAGAGGAGGACGTCGCTGTTCGCCCTAAAGAGCATCTGGTTGGGGTCACGGTTGACCACGCCAGAGCCAGGGCCGTCATAGTTCACGGTGACGCCGTAGCCGTAGGCCAGCACGCGGTTGTTGGCGCTATCCGCCGCCCACAGCACCTGCACATCCGGGTCGTAGCCGAGCAGGAGGGGCCGGTCGAGCGTGTACGCCGAGAGTCCGCCGGAGTTGGCCGTGTTAGTCGTGAAGACCTCCTGCCCCAACACATTGTCGGCGTCCGCACCGTTGGCTTTGTTCGCCGCACCGTTGAAGATGAGAATGCGGTGGTTGTACTGGTCAGCCAAGAAGAGCTTCCCCGCAGGATCGAGTACCACGCCATACGGCTCATTGAGCGTATTGGCTGCCACGCTGCCGCCGCGATTGGCGCTGCCACTGACAAAGTCGGCTTGCCCTAACACACCGTCGGCGGCGGCGCCATCGGCTTTGCCCGCAGCATTATCGTAGCGCAGCACGCGGTTATTCAGCATATCGGCCACAAATAGCGCGCCGTTGGCTGACCCGATGAGGCCGGCCGGGTATTGCATGGTGTTGGCCGCCACGCTGCCGCCGCGATTGGCGCTGCCACTGACAAAGTCGGCTTGCCCTAACACGCCGTTGGCATTGGCGCCAGCGAGCAGGTTGGCGGCGTCATCAAAGCGCAGCACGCGGCTATTGTCAAAGTCCGCCACCCACAGCCGCCCGGCGGCATCCACGAATACCGCGCGCGGGGTATACAGCGTGTTTTGAGTGGTATTCGAATCCATAGTGTGCATATCTATTTGCCCCAACACGCCGTCGGCATTCGCGCCATTGGCCTTGGCTGCGGCCTCATCAAAGCGCAGCACGCGGTTGTTGAGGGCGTCGGCCACCCACAGACGCCCCGCGCTATCCACGTACACGCCCGCAGGGGAGTTCAACGTATTGGGCCCGACCCCTACGCCGCGATTGGGATTGCCGCTGGTAAAGTCGGCCTGACCTAGTACACCTTCAGCGGCAGCGCCGTTGAGCAGCGCCTCGGCCGAGGCAAAGCGCAACACGCGATGGCTCTCGTTATCGGCCACGAAGACTTTGCCGGTGGTCGGATCTACCGCGATGGCGTGCGTGGCGCGCATGTTCGTCTGCGAGGTGACGGCTGTACTGTTAGCGAAGTCCAGCTGGCCGAGCACCAGGTCGGCGGGGCGACCATCCGTCCAGGTGAGGCTGGTAATCACCGTTGGCGCGAGCGGTCCTCGCGAGGTCAATGCCTGGAATTCCCCCAGCCGCCGCATGAGTCCCGGCGGGAGCGGATCAGCCGCGCTCACCGATTGCGCCACAAAGGGGAACATCCCCAGTACCATCACCAAAGTGGTGATGGCTGATAACCAACGTTGCCAGAGTGGTCTAGCGTTATGTGTAGTCATAGTCGTTTCCTCCTCATAAATGTGATGTGTGAATTACGAATTATGAATGGTCAAGGGTACCTCCTCAGGTCCCTGCGCACCCAACAAGTGACATTTTCCTGTGGCGCGTGGCGCTGCGAGTGCCGGGGCTACCGGCGCATGGACGCGCCAACACCGGTGCCCTGGCTTGTCTTGCGCTCCTTGGAGCGCTCCGTTGCCCTACGACGACTTGGCTTTTTCTTCAGCCTGTTGGTATAGCTCAAAGAGGTGATCCATCTCCCCCTTGGAGGTTATGCTCTCCAGAGTAGGGAAGTGGTTTTTTTCCTCTTCGTCCATGTGATGCCGATTGAGCTCGTCCAGTACGTAAGCCTTGGCGTTGAAAATGTCGCTATCGAGGCTCAGCGCCATCAACTCCCGTAGGAGTACCTTGGCTGCGTGATGTTCCTGCATTGCTTGCAGCGCCTGCTCGCGCTTTTTGCCATCCTGCGCTTGCATGTGGCTGAATATGGATGCATCCTCGCCCTCAATGTGCGGGTAAAGCGCTTCGTACATTTGATTGCGCAGATTTTCCCGCTGATCCGTATCCTTGGCGTTTCTAAGCTGCTCTCCGAGCTTGCGCTGTTTCTTGTGATCTTCTTTAAGATGCTGAATGAACTTGTGAACCATTTGATCCTCCTTAACTGTGTAATGCGGCGATCAGCGCTACAACTAAAGCCGTAATTAATTTACGGCTGCGAAAAAATCAGCACGCTGTAGGCGCCAATGCCCAGTGCGGCGTAGCAGGGTAAGCCATCGGTTTGACCCGGTTCGGCGACCACGTCGGCGCTGCGATAATTGGCAAAGTCATCGTTGTAGCCTTCCCAATCGCTGTTGAAACGGAGATTCCAGACGCCGGGGGTTGGGAAGCCGATGACGTAGTTGGCTTGTGGCTCGTGGAAGAAGTTAGCGACGACCACCACATCATCCGCCGGGCCGCCCTTGTCCCAACGGTGAAAGGCGATGACTTTGCGCTCGTCGTGCAAGTGATAGACCTGGGTGAATTGTCCGCACAGGCCGCGCGTCCAGCCGTCGCGGTTGAGCCGCAGCCGGATGAGGTCGCGGTACAGCCGTACAATGCCGTGGAACTCGTCATTTTTGTCCCAATCGAGCGGGACCGTGTCGCGGAACCAGCCGCCTTCGAGGAATTCTTGTCCCTGGAACAGCATAGGGATGCCCGGCGCGGTGAACACCATCGCGGCGGCCAGCGTCGAGCGCTTCCGCGCGTACCACCCGGTGGGGTCCCCTGGGTCAATCTCTTGCGGTACACGCGCCCTCCCGTTCGCTACCTCGTCATGCGATTCGCTGTAGATGACCCGCTCGAAAGCATCATCGTTGTAGCGATAGCAGAGCGCGTCGCGGATGGCGGCGAGCGAGCGGTGTTCATCTTGGGGCGTGACGACGGCCTGGCGGATGGGGTGGACAAAGTTGGCATCCCACTGTGAGCCGAACCCGGCACCGCCAGCCCCCACGTCGTGAGTGAGCCAGGCGTTGTTCTGCAAATCCTCAGCGATGGTGATGCGCCCCGGGAAGCGCTGCGCGACCAGCGTGTTGATGGCTTGGAGCAAGCTCCAGCCATCGGGCAGATCCTCGCTGCCCGGGCCGTGCGGGGTGCGAATGTAAATTGTGCCATCGAAGCGCAGCCCGTCCACATGATATTCCTCAAGCCACATCGCGGCGTTATCGAGGATGTACTGCCGCACCTCGCCGCGCCCGTAATCGGGCCGGGTCTCACCCCAGGGCGTGTTGGCCCGGTCATCGTTGTAAAAGTAGATGCCGCCGCGCCCGTTCTCGGCCCAGCCATCGAACTGCCAGAGGTCGAGGTCGCCCGGCCCGAAGTGGTTGTACACGACATCGAGAATGACCGCTAGGCCCTGCTGGTGGGCGCGTTTGACGAACTGTTTGAATGCTGTTGGCCCGCCGTAGTCGGTCTCAACCGAAAAGATATGGGAGGGGTTATAGCCCCACGACCGCTCGCCCGTGAATTCGGCTACCGGCATCACCTGAATCGCATTGATGCCCAGCGTTTTCAGATGCCCCAGGCGGGCCGCCACGGTAGCGAATTGGCCCGGCGTGTTGTCGTTCTCCTCGTTGAACGTGCCAACGTGCAGCTCGTAGATGACCAGCTCGTTCCACGGCGCGAGCTGGAAATCATCCCCCGCCCAATCGAAGTTGGTGTCGTGGACAATGGCGTTGCCGACCGAGTTGGTCACTGCGCGGGCATAAGGGTCAATGCGCTGGAACTCGCCCTGCGCGGTGGTCAGCAGGAACTTGTACTCATCCCCGATGTGCGCCTCGGCTATGTTGGCGTACCAGTCGCCGTTTTCCTTGGCTTGCAGGGGATGCTTGTCGCCATCCCAATCGTTGAACGTCCCGATGACCGCGACGCGCTGCGCATGGGGTGCCCACACGCGGAACACCACGCCGCCTGCATGGGGAGTTGCGCCCCGCCCCTGGATTTTGGTGTCTTGATCCATGTATGTCAACCCCCTTGAAAACAGAAGATTATCTCACGCAAAGACGCACAGGCGCAAAGACAAATCAAAAAAAACTTAGCATTCTTGGCGGCTTGGCGTGAGATTTTCATTCAACCGTCGGAGAACCGTAGGTTAATGGGAATTCCTTTGCAATTACCCGACGCGCTTAAAATCAATGAAACCCCGCTCCACATTGACCGAGGTCAGTTGCACCCGCAGCCGGTCGCCGACATCCAGGCCCGCGGTGCCGCTGAGCAGTTTCCCTTCAACCGGCACGGTGAGCAGCCGCACCCAGGTGCCCTTGTCCGCCGCGCCGGTGACGATGGCCTCGAATTGCTCGCCGATGCGCGTTTCAAGGAGCAGCGCCGCCGCGGATTTGCCGACTTGCCGCTCTACTTTGTTGGCTGCATTCTCTTGCTTGGTGAGCTGTTGCGCCAGCGCCTCCAATTCGATGTAAGTGTACGGCGTGCCGCGCCCGGTCAGGGCGGCTTTCAACAAGCGATGCGTAATTAGATCGGCATAGCGGCGATTGGGGGCGGTAGAATGGGCATAGTCTTTGACCGCGAGGCCAAAATGTCCGGGGGCCGTGTCGCCGGGGCGTTCTGCGGTATATTCTCCCGCACCTAGCAATTTGATGACTGCCAGAGATAGGTCGGGGAAGCTTTGTGGATCGGCGACTTTGGCCTGGCGGAGAAATGCATCCAACGCTTTGGCATCTGGTGTAACCGGCAGCTTGTGCCCGTGTTCTCCGGCCAGCGCAACAATGCGCTCCCAACGTTTGGGCGTGCGGACCACCCGGCGAATGGAGGGGTATTTTTTAGACGCGAGGTAACGGGCGGTGATGCCGTTGACGGCGATCATGCAATCCTCGATCAGCTCCTTGGCGCGGTTTTTTCGTTCCACTGCAAGCTCTTGGAGTTGCTCGCCGTCGAAGATGGGCCGGGCCTCGAGGGTTTCCAGACTCAGCGCCCCATGGATGTGCCGGAGCTGCCGCATCTTTTGGACGATGCGATCCTGGAGGCGTAAATTCTTAGCCATCTCCGGCGTGGCGGCGACTGCTTCTGGCGCGTCGCCACCCTCCAACCAGTCGCCTACGCTGTGATAGGCCAACTGCGCGTGATTGCGCACCCGCGCCCGGTAGATATCAGAGTCTAGCAGCGCACCGTCCGACCCCAGGGTCATTTCAACGACGATAGCCAGGCGCTCTTCATTGAAATTGAGTGAGGTGAAATCGGTGGATAGTTTTTCCGGTAGCATGGAGAAAATCTTAGCTGCGGTATAGACCGAGGCTGTATTGTGGCGCGCGTGCGCATCCAGGGCCGAACCGTCGGCGACGAGCGCATCCACATCCGCGATCGCTACCAGGAGCTTGACCTTATTGCCGGGCAGCGTCTCGGCGACGGTGAGCTGATCGAGGTCGCGGGAATCGTCGTTATCTATGGAAGTCCATAGCCGATGCGTCAGATCGCGCACTAACTCACCGCGCAGAGCTACAGCTGGCGCCTGAATCTGCTCCAGTTCGGCGAGTGCGGCAGCCGAAAAGTCAGGGAGCAAGCCGCGCTCCAGCATCGCCTGCCGGGCAAGGTCTTGCAAAATAGTTTGGTGGTGTTCATTGTTGTGCATAGGATATCCTTCTCACTTTTTTGTTTCATTTGCCTGACCTTTGAGCAACCAGTCTGTTACCTGAATCACTCGCTGCGTCATATAGCGCACCGCTTCGAGAACTTCTGCGGCGACTATCGGTTGTTGGGGGTCAGCAATAGTGCTTACGCCATAGGGATTGCCGCCCGCGGCATATAGCCTGGGATCGGTGTACGCTGGTGGAACAATGATGCTGCCCCAGTGGTAGAAAGTGTTGTGCAGAGCTAATAAGGTGCTTTCTTGCCCACCGTGAACATTCATCGCACTGGTGAAAGCCGCGACGGGTTTGTTTATCAGCTTGCCCTGAAACCAGAGTCCTCCCAGGCTATCCATGAATTGTTTCATCTGAGAAGCCACGTTGCCAAAACGGGTGGGGGTCCCAAAAATGTAGGCGTCGGCCCATTCCATATCCTCGGTCGTAGCGACCGCTACATCCTGCGTAGCGTCAACGTGCGCGCGCCACGCCGGATTGGTATCAATAGCCGCCGCCGGGGCAAGCTCCGCTACTTTACGAAGGCGCGCTTCTGCCCCCACTTGCTGCGCCGCTGCCTGCGCCGCGAGCGCCATTTGATAGTTAGTACTGGTCGCACTGTAGTAAACAATCGTCAACTTTACTGTAGACATCGTAATCTCCTCCGAAAATAGCGAATTGCGAATGGCGAATCAAAACTAGCGTAGCGCGAAGCGTCCGCTTCGCATGGTTGCGAACTGACAGTTCGCGCTACATTTTCATCCAACCGCTGGTGAACTACTATTGAGACTCAAGGCCTTGAAACCTACCAGGTCTATGTCCTAAACTTAATGCCATTGAGTCATGGAGCGCAGACTGGCACGGTCGGAGACCGGTTAGAGCGGGCTGGGGCTGGTCTCCGACCGCGCCCCTCTCAACCCCCAATGAAACATACTTTGTAACTACTCAGCCAATTATCGCTTACTTGCAATCAGAGGCGGCTAAAGCCGGGCTTTGAGAGGTGATTTTCGTTGCCGCGCATAGCGGGGCAACGAAAATCACCCTCTTTAGTGGCCTTTAGGCCGAGATTGATTCCTGAAATGAGAGACTGAGTAGTTACCATACCTTTTCAGGTTGCTAACGTAGTGTTCTTGATCGTCTGACCAAAAAGCACTGGCGACTACGGGTTTGGCGTTGCCAGCGGATTCTGAATGGGTTGCCCGGCATTGCCACCCTGATAATAAGGGAAGGTCTCCGGCAGCTCAAACCCGAAATAGGCGGAGACGCGCGCCACAACCTCGCCCTTGATCTGCGCCCGGCGGGTATTGTAAGCTCTGACAGCGTCATTCCAATCGGTGCCCCCCAGTTGAATGGTATTCATTGCTTCATCAATGGTGTCGCCCAGCGCCAGGGTGACTTGAGCATCCGGCACCGGCGGCGGGGCCTGGGTGATGGCGTTGACGTAGAGCGAAAAACCCTGTCCCAGGCTGTCGGGGAGTGCGCCCTGGTTTTGCAGCTCGTTCAAGTTGAGACTGTTCGGATCCAACGGCTGACCGTTGGCGTCGCGGTAATTATTCAGCAGGTCGGTCAGTGCGTCCGCTTGTGAACGGAAGTTGCCGGTCCATACCTCACCGCTGCTGCTGACCGCGTTGTAGTAATCTCCGGTGATCTGCGTTTTGGCCTGGATTTTGGCATACTGCGTATCTGTCACTAGCTGAAAATTGGCTGCCGCGGACTGCACGTTTTGCACCAATGCCACCAGCTCGTCGTATTCCGTCGTGCCCGACTTCACGACGCCGCAGCCGGTCGTCCCGATTAACATAGCCGCCAGTATAAAAATGGAAATACTCTGTTGCAAATAGCGTTTCATGTCTTATTTTCCTTATCCTTATTTTGTCTACCGTACATTTTCCAAGCGCATTCAGTTTTAGCCACGAATTAGCACGAATTTTACGAATTTCTTATTGTTTTCGTGTTAATTCGAGTGAATTCGTGGCAAAAATCTTCAAGTGTACGGTAGCAAATCCTTATTTAATTACCCCGCCCGGAGCGCCCGCTGCCGCTACCGCCCCGTGTGGGTGGACTGCTCCGGCCTCCACCAAAACTGCCGCTGCCAAAACCGCTCCTACCTCTGCTGCCGCCGAAAGGCGATCCCGACCGCCGGGAACCCGAGCCAGAAGGATTGAAGCGGATTCCCCGCCGGGCCAACTGGGTGAACATCCACAACACGAATAGCAGCAAGAAAAACCCTACGCATGTTAAACCACAGATGGTAAAAGTGCCCAGCGGCCCTGCAGGTAGGCTGGGCGTCTCCGGGGTCGGTGCGTGGGTGAGCAGCGGTGCATATTTGTTGCGTGCCACTGCGTCGAATCCCTGTACCAGAGCCAGCAGTGCTTGATCCATGCTTTGGGTAGATTGGTAAGCCTCCTCGGCGGCGCGGTTGAGGGCCGTTAATTCGGGAGCAGTGAGCGCCGGCAAGCCCAACCCTACGCCGTAGTGGACATCAATACGGCTGGATTCAACCACGATCAAAAAGACAAAGCCGTTATCTTTGCGCTCGCCCTCTGGCTGGCCGAGCTGCATGTAGCGCAGGAAATGCACCGCGCAATTGACCCGATTGCCGACCTGGGACTGTGGTTGGATGAGGATCATGGTTTGCGCGATCGAATCGCTATTTAGTTGATCGAGAATCGCATCCACCTTGATGACTACCCGTTCTGAGGCGTAGTCTTGCCAGTCCACCGTCCAATGTGGCTGTTGTAGCGCGTAGGTAAAGCCGTAATCTGGAGCTGCGCCGTTGCCGCACAGGGGCACGGCAACGGCACGGGTTGGAGTGAAATAGGTCGCAAGGCTCAACGTCAACACCAAGAACACTATGACACTTATCATAAGGTGCGCCCACTGAGCTGTGCGATCTACGGTTGTCTTCATGCTTACTCCACGTTGGATTGCGAAATTTCTTTAACCACTGTCGCAGTTTTTTCCGGCTGGTTCACGCGCGTCGCCACATCCGCCTGGGCAATGATCCCGACAATTTTATTGGCATCGTCCACAATAGGAATACGCCGTAATTGATGCTCAGCCATTGCATCCAACGCTTTCTGCAAGTCATCGCCGTCCTGGCAGGTCACTACCTGGCGCGTCATCACCGTCTCCACTTTCGTGGATTTGGCATCATGCCCTGGGCCTACTACCTTCAAAGCCAGATCCCGATCGGTTACGATACCCACCAGCTTTTGGGTCTGCTCGTTTTCAATAATCGGGACTGAACCGATATTCGCACTCTGCATCAATTGCGCCACTTTTGCCACGCTGTCCTCTGGCCGGCAGCAGACAGGGTTTCTTGTCATCACTTCACTACATTTCTTCATGGGAATGCTCCTTTATTAGCCTGATAAACGTTGTCCTGTAAATAGATTTAATCAAGATTGGGTGCGTCGCACTTGTTGGCGACACATGGGGTTTCCAAAGTGCGACGCACCTAAACACTTGCTTCTGAGTGTGGGGTTAGTGAGCGCGGCGACCCTGTAACAGGTTCACCGCAACCACGATCACGGCGAGTACCAGCAGGATGTGAATCAGTCCCCCACCGATATTACCCACAAGCCCCAGTAACCACAACACCACGAGAATTGCCACAATTGTCCATAACATCGCAATACCTCCTTGTCAAAATAGCAAATTTCAAATCTCAATTCACTACCATACATTAAGTAATACACCAAGAAGATACCTTCACGCAACTTGAAATGCACTTGCTTGGCCCCCCGTTTCTGGTATGCTAGGCGTATCTTTGCGCCAGGAGGTAGCAGATGAGCAATC
>Ga0334883_1003625_pt1 | contig 16235 bp, 8 predicted proteins | sample GraSluR1_MG_6_FD_207230 | JGI IMG/M metagenome (GOLD analysis project Ga0334883, IMG submission 207230) | Sludge microbial communities from methane-producing bioreactor in Wageningen University, Netherlands - Granular Sludge_09_05-R1 | ecosystem: Engineered > Bioreactor > Anaerobic > Unclassified... | reverse complement strand
GGGGGGCAGGGTGTCTGCAGGGCGTCTTGCTTGACAAAGGCGGGCGGTGGCACTACCAGATTGGGCCGACGATGAGCGGTGGCGTAGGGTAGGGGGCTGGTGTGTGTATGACGCTGGCGCGCGGCATCTGCGTCAGGTGCTGGATGACAGACCCTTCCAACACGATGAATGGAGGTGATCGGTGAAAGTATTGACCACGATGCGTCGCGTACCCGATCTGGATGCGCGGGTCCACTTGCGTTCCGACGGGGAAGAGATCGACTACGACGGTGTTGCTCACAAAGAGAATTACTTCGATGAGGTCGCCGTCGAGTGCGCCGTGCGTCTGCGGGAAGCCAAGGTCGCGACGGAAGTCGTGGCGGTGTGCATGGGCCCCTCTGAGGCCAAGATCAACCTGCGCAAGGCGCTGGCCATGGGGGCGGACCGGGGCATCCTGGTCGAGGTCGAGGAGCAAGATCTGGATCCGTTCTTGGTGGCGACTTTGTTGGCCAAGATCGTGGCGCAGGAGGAGCCCTCGCTGGTGATCATGGGCAAGCTCGGGGTGGACTTCGAGAACGCGCAAGTGCCGCAGATGTTGGCGGAGATCTTGGGCTGGCCGTCGGCGACCTTTGCTTTCTCCGTGGAGATGCAGGGCGATCGTCTGGTGGTTGGGCGCGAGGTGGATGGTGGTTCCGCCTATTTTTCCATGCCTCTGCCGGCGGTGGTGAGCGCCGATTTGCGCCTCAACGAGCCGCGCTACCCCAACCTGCCGGGGATCGCCCGCGCCCAAGCCAAGCGCTTGGATGTGACCTCGCCTGAGGAGCTGGGGGTCGAGGAAGGGCGCCGCGTCAAGAGCGTGCGTTTTACGTTGCCGCCTGAGCGCAAAGCTGGGGCGATCCTGGAGTCGGTCGATGACTTGGTGATCAAGCTGCGGGACGAAGCCAAAGTGCTGTGACGAGAAGCAAAAGAAGGGAGGTTCGTGATGTCCAATGTATTGTTTTTCGCCGAGCACAGCCAGGGTAGCTTGCGCAAACTCAATGGGCCTGCGCTGACGGCGGCGCGGCAATTGGCGACCCGCGTTGGTGGCCAGCTCATCGCGCTGGTGGTGGGCGAGGATGTGGGGGCCGTCGCGCAGGCCGTGGCTCGCCTGGGGGTGGACAAGGTGGTGTGCGTCGACGACGCGGCGCTCCGGGACTATCTGCCACGTCGTTATGCTTCGGTCGTGGCTGAGGTGGCAGAAGATGAAGACGCCGAGGTGGTGCTGGCGGCGGTGACGACCCTGAGCAAGGATCTGCTGCCGCGGGTGGCGGTGCGTCTGGAGGCGGCCATGATTTCCGACGTGGTCGACTTCCTCGATGAAGACGACGCACCGGCTTTCGTGCGCCCCATGTGGGCCTCCAAGCTCTTCGAAGTGGTGACGGCCGCGACGGACGTGGTGTGCCTCACGGTGCGCCACACGGCCTTTGCTGCCCAGGAAGAGAGCGGGCGCGTCGCCCCGATCGCGGCGGCCTCGCCAGAGATCGTCGATGACGGGACGACCTTCGAGCGTTTCGACGCCGTGGAGAGCGCGCGCCCGGCCCTCACCGATGCCGATGTGGTGGTCGCTGGTGGTCGCGGCTTGGGCTCGGCCGAGGGCTTCGCCAGCTTGGAGCCCCTGGCGGACCTCTTCAACGCGGCCATCGGGGCGACACGGGCGGCGGTGGACGCTGGCTATTGCCCCAACGACTGGCAGATTGGCCAGACCGGCAAAATCGTGGCGCCCGATCTCTACTTTGCCGTGGGCATCTCGGGGGCGATCCAGCACGTGGCGGGGATGAAGAACGCCAAGACCATCGTGGCCATCAACAAGAACCCTGAGGAGCCCATTTTCCAGTTGGCGTCGTATGCCGTGGTGGGTGACGCGCACAAGCTCCTGCCCCAGCTCGTCGAGGCGCTGACCAAGGCCAAGGCTTAGGCTTGGTTTCTTCAAGGGGTCGGCCCCGAGCCCATGGCGCCGCCGGGGTGGCTTCTTTGGGGGAGGAAGCTGGGTCGTTGGGATCCACGTGCCTGGGGCGGTCCTCAGCTCCCCTTGGCTTCGGCGAGGATGACGGCCACCAGTGACTCGCGGCGCACCTCGGCGTAGGCGTCGCTGACCATGAAGGTCAAGAGATCCGAGAGGGCGCCCTTGATGGGGAAGACGCCCATGCCGTCCATCTCGGCGACCACCGGGATGGCGCCGCTCGGGTCTGGGGTGCAGAGGAGAGCGTGGCGGAAGCAGGCATTGATGAGCGCTTGGTACTCGATGACGAGGTTGGACTCGGTCAGGGCCTCAGCGGCCTGCATCATCCAGGGGCGGAGCTGATCGCGGACTTTCTTGGGCAAGACCTTGACGATCCCTTCGGCGAAGGGTGCGGCGACGGCATCGCGTTCGAATGTGTGCTCGGGGATGATGGCCTTGCCAATGGCCTGCATCATGGTGACGTAGGTGTCGAAATCGATGGTGGCGAAGGCGCCGACGCCGAGGGCGGTGGCGGCGCAGGCCAGTGCCGCTTGGAAGCGCGAGGCGGCCAAGCGCTGCGGTTGGAGGTCAGCCTCCTCGAAGATGAGGGCCGACTCTCGCCCGATGAGGATGGTCGGGGCGCCCTGGCGCTCGGGGACGAGGTAGATGCCGGGGAGCTCGATGTTGAAGGCCAGGGCTGGGCTCTCCATGGCGGCCGTCTCCGGTCGCGACGCGGGTCGGATCTTGTGGCGCCAGGAGAGGATCCGGGTGTGGAGGTTCTGTGGGGTGACGCGGGCCAGGGAGCGCTCCGTGACCACCATGAGCTCGAGGAGTCCGCGGGAGAGACCTTCGGGCATGATCTTGCCCAATAGGGTCGGGTTGATGGCCATGGGGCGCGGGTGGAGGGTTTCCTTGGCGATGCGTTGGTAGAAATCGCGCTCGTCCGTGCTATCGCTGCTGAGCGCGACGAGCATCCCGGCGTGGATGAAAGCTCGGTCGAAGTCGCCGGCCGCGACGGCGATGCGCAGCATGGGGTGTAGCATGTGATGCGCGTGGACGTCGTTGAGGTAGTGCTCCCGGAAGTAGACGTAGTTCTGGCCGATGAAGACATCTCGCTGGGAGGCGAAGCCGTGTTTTTGGTACCACCGGCTGACCTCTTCGAAGAGGGTGAGGTCTTGGGGATCGAGTTTGCGATGCTCGGCGACGAAGCTCTCGGCCCGGCTGGGATCCTGTTGCCACTGGAGCCAGCCCCGGACCAAGCGGCTGAGCAAGTCGACTCTTTTTTCATAGTCGACCTCGACCTCATAAGCGCGGGCCCAGAGGGCGAGGCAATCGGTGTAGAGGCCAGCGCGCTCTTTCAGCTCGGACAGGCGATAGAGAACGGCGATGTCGTCCCGGTCGAGGTCGAGGGCGTTCTGCAGGGCGGCCATGGCCGCGTCGTGTTGGTCGAGGTTATAGAGGATGTCTCCCATCTGTCGGTAGGCCCGGGACAGGATGGCGTGCTCCGTGGTGTTGTCGATGACCCCCTGCAAGGCCTGTACGGCTTGCTCCCACTGCTCGTGTTCGATGCAGAGGCGAGCTAGGCCTTGGTAGTTGGCGATGTTGTTGGGCTCGATGGCGATGAGGCGCTGCCAATCTCCGATGGCGGACTCGACGCCGACGGCGTCGGCGGCGATCTGTGCGGCCCGGGCCAGGAGGCGCTTGCGCGCTTCGTCGTCTTTGACATGGTCGGCGCGCGCCAAGAGGAGGCTGTGCTGTTCGGTGCGGTTGCCGTCGGCGCTGTAGAGGGCCTCGAGGGCGAGGAAAGCGCCTTCGTGGAGGGGTTCGATTTCGAGGATGCGATGCAGGAGGCGGATGGCGCCGGGGATGTCGTTGAGGCGGATCTGGCGGATGGTCGCCGCCTGCATGAGGCAGCGCAGGGCGATGGTGTCGTCGACGAGCATCGCTGCTTCGCGCTCGGCCATCTCCGCCAGAATCTTGGGTTCTGCCGAGCTCTCGGCGAGGTGACGTTTGAGCTTGACCAAGAGGAGGCTGTCGGGCCACAGCTTCAGTGCGTTGTCGGCGGCGGTGATGGCGGCGCCGGGGTCTTCGACGCTGACCAGGAAGAGGCTGAGGCTGAGCCAGTGGAGGGCGATCTCGCGATCGTCTGCCTGCACTTCGACGAGGGCGCGGAGGAAGCGCTCCATGTTCGGCCGATCTTCCCCTGGGATGATGTCGTTCATGGTGCGGAGTTGCAAGAAGCGCGAACCTGGGTTGAGCTTGAGCAGCGCCGATAGGAGCTCTTCCGAGGTGAGGCGCTCGGTGACCGAGGCGAAGAGCAACGCCGCTTCTTCAAAGGTGATGGCCGTCTCGAGGGTCTTGGCGCTGTTGGCGAAGCTGTGGCAGAGTTCGGCGAGGGTGCGGAAGTTGCTGTCTTGGCAGGCTTTTCGCCACCGTTTGAGCAGCGCCAGGGGGTGTTCGGGGGCGATCTCCTGGAAACGCTCCAGGAGCTCCTGCTGTTCGGCGTGGTCGGCCAGCACCAGGGCTCGGGCGGCGCTCTCCAAGGCGAAGGGGTTCTCTGTCTTGAAGGCCTCTTCTTTGAGCCAGGACAAAAAGGCGCGTTTGTTGCCGAGAAAGACACAGACCCGCTCCCAGCTATGGCGCGCACAGAGGAGATCGGGGTTGAGGGAGAGGGCTTGTTGAAAGGCCTCCAGGGCCGCCATGGGCTCGGCGCTCTCCATGAGGTAACCGATGTCGGCCAGGAGGGCGGCGCGCACACGGTCATCCTCGTGTTCTTCGGCGAGGGGCACCAAGAACTGCTTGGCAATGGCGAAATCGCCGAGCTTCTTGGCGACGAGCACCAAAGCGTCGAGGGCAAAGAGGAGCCTGAATCCCGTCCCGTCGAGGAAGGTCTCGTAGTGCTGGACGGCCTCCTCTGGGCGCCGTTGGAGGTAGTGCAGGAGGATGGCCAAGGTGGCGTGCAGGGGTGGGTGCTGGGCGCTGGGGTAGGTGCCCAAGGCGTGGCGCAGGTCGTCGATGAGCAGGCTCTCTTCGCCGGCAGCGATGCGCCACTGGAGTCGGGCGCGTCCAATGGGCAGGGCATCTGGTGCCAATTGTTGGGCTTCGTCCAGCAGGGCCCTGGCCTCTTCCTTCTGCCCCAAGCGGTGTTGGGCGATGCGCGCCGCTTCGAGCAACGCGAGGGCGGCGCGGTGGGGCTGGTTGGCGCGCGCTGCGGCGGCTTCGCTGCGGCGCATGGCGATGATGGCCGCGTCGTCGTGGCTTTGCTGCGCTTGGCCCTGGAGGTTGGCGAGGCTCTCATCGTCATTGGGATGCAGGGCCAGCACCTCCTGCCAACAGGCGAGAGCTTCCTCGTGACGTCCGAGGATGGTGAAGACGTCGCCCTGGTGCTTGAGCCAGCGCAGGCGGACGGGCTCGGGGATGGGCCGAGCCAGGACTTGGTGGGTGAGGGCGACGAGTTGCTCGGGCGGCACGCCGCGGGAGAGCAGGGAGCGGTAGAGGTCTGCCGGACCGAAGGGTCCAAAGAGCTCGTCTTCTCGGGTCACGGCGATGGCGCGTTCGAGGAGCGCCTGGGCCAGGGGGCTCTGTCCCGTGCCGAGGGCGCGGCGTGCGGCCTCGGTCCAGGCGACGGCGTCCTCGAAGAGGGCTGCCCGCGCCACCAGCGCGGCGATGGCGCGCGGCGCACCGACGACCTCGGGGGCGCCCTGTTCCAAGGCGAGGGCTGCCGGGAGATAAGTCTCGTCGAGCTCCAGGGCGTGGCCCAGCCAATTGACTTGGCGCTCGGGATCGCTGGTGACCTCGCTGAGCATCCAGGCGTAACCCGCCCGGGTCGACGGATCTTGGGTGGCGTGGAAGGCGCGCAGGTAGGGGATGGGGTCAGGGAGGCGCAAGGAGGCGGCGATCTCCACGTCGAGGGCGATGAGGCGCCCGTCGCCGTATTCGGCGGCGTGATCGATGAGACCGCGGGCTTCGTCCGAGAGCCCCAGCCGGCGCCCATAGAGCCTGGCGGCTTGCCAGAAGGCTGCGCTGCGCTCGCTGCTCAACGGATGGTGGTGGGCTTCTTGGGCGCGCATCAGCCCCGCTGCGGCCCACTCTCCGAGCTGCTCCAGGTTGCGGGCTGCGAAGTAGTACAGGGCGATATCGTTGGGGTTGGCCTCGATGGCGCGCGCATAATGCTCGTAAGCCTCGAGACCACGGGCGAAGAGCGTCTCGGAGAGCAAAGCTAGCTCCAGCTCGACGGTAGACCTGAGGTTGAGATCGTTGGTGACCTGGGCCACGCGCTGGAGCCAGGCCATGGCCGTCTCGAGGTCGCCGTTCTCCCACAGGGCACTGGCCATGCGGTGCAAAGCTCGGCGCTCGCTGGCGTTGAGCAACAAGACCTGCTCCAGTGCTTGTTGCTGCCCTTCCAGGTCTTCGCGTTGGGCACACTGCTCGGCTGCGGCGAGCCACACCTCGACGACTTCGTCGCTGTGACAGAGCCCGCTCAGGTAAGGCAAGAGCTCGTAGCGCTCTTCTTCGCTCAGGGCTTCACTGTGGGCGTAGCGCATGAGGGCGAAGCGGATCTCTCGGAGGTGGCCCAAGAGGCGTGCCGCCGCGCGCCAGAATGGGTAGGCCTCGGCGCATGGGGCGCCAGCCAAGCGCTCGTATAGGTTTGCGATTTCTCGGGCCAGCCAGGCGGCGCTCATGGCGTCGGCGTCGGCGAGATCTCGATGCAGGTGGAGGAAGAAGGCGAGGAGGCTCTCGTCGTCGTTGACGTCTAGCGGCGCCGCGTCTTCGTCGGCCAGGTTGGGCAGCAGGGCGAGGGCGTCCGTGAGCTGTGCTTGCGTCTGAGGGTCATCCTGGAAGGCGAGGGCTGCTTGGAGCAGGGTGCGCTGGGCCCAGGGGATGGGGGTGGCCACGCCGGCGTCGTGCAGGGTGCGCGCCGCCTGCTCCCGATCGCCCTGGGCGGACGCGACCCGCGCCAGGGCGAGGTGACAGGGAAGCGCCAGGGGACAATGGGTGAGCGCCGCGGCAAAGGTGGCCGTGGCGGAGGGGAAGTCTTGGCCTTGGAGGTAGGCCTGGCCCACCCTGAGGAGGCGCAGCCCGTGATCGCCAGGGGTCGCCACGGGCGGGGCGAGCAAGAGCAGCTCCGCCATCCGCCTCGGGTCGTGTTCTGCGTCCCAGGCCTGCCAGAGGGCCCGCTCCGAAGCGGGGTGGTTGGGGGCGAAAGCCGCGAAGATCTGCAACCATTCCATGGAGACCGAACCGTAAGCGCGCTGCGCTTCGAGGCCGATCTGCGCTAGGCAGTTGAGCCGCTCCAGGGGGTCGAGGAGCACTTGGGCGATGCGCTCCAGGGCGGCGATGCTCTCGGCGGGATTCCCTCCAGCCCGGTGTAGGCGATGGAGTCCGCGGCACGCAAAGAGCTCGTCGGGGCTATCGATGGCCGCCTGGTAGGCGCTGAGTGCCGCCTCTTGATCACCGAGGAGATTGGCGGCGATGAAGGCCATTTCACGCAGGTGGATGCGTTTGGCCGCGGCGCTGAGTGTGTCCGCGTGTCGTAGGCGCCCTTGGAGGCTGGCCAGGGTCGCGCTCCACTCTTGGCTGCTCCAGAGGGCGTTGATTTGTTCGCGCCAGGCCCCCACGGCGGCGGCAGGATCTTCTTCGATGGCCTTCTGAAAGAGGGCGCGGGCGCGCGGGCCGTCGTCGAGGCGGTCTTGCAACAGGGCTGCCACGTGCTCCAGGGCCACGGCCCTGGGCGCGCCCAGGGGCAAGACTTCGACGTTCTCTTCGAGCTGGGCAGCGACAGCTTCCCAATGGCCACACTCGGTGAGCATGGAGAGGCGCATGTCGATGAGGGGAGGCCAGTTCCATCCTGCCGGTGCCAGGGCTTCGAGCTTGGCCAAGGCTGCGTCGATGTCGTTGGCCAGCGTCCTGAGCAGCCAGGCAGCCTCTACGGCATAGGCCGCCTTGCGCCGCGGGTCGTCGCAGCTCGCCGCGAGCAGTGCGAGGTCTTCTGCGACCTGCGTGGCGTCACCCGCGGCGCTTCTGGCTTTTTGTAGCCAGAAGCGCCCTGCGGGGTGCTCAGGGGCCTTGTCGAGGAGTCCCTGGGCGCTGCGCTGGATGAGCGCTGGGTGTCCGCGCAGGACGGCGCACTGCAGCTTCTTTTCTTGAATGGAGGTGGCATCGGCGGCGCCGGCGCTCTGAATGATCCGGTGCAGCACCGCCTCGGCTTCCCGCTGTTCTCCGCGTTGAATGTGGAGATCGAAGAGCATGTGCAGGGCGGCAGGCTTGGCGCCGTGGGTCTGGAGGTAGCGCTCGAGTACTTGGGCCGGATCCTGGTCCGCGTCGTGGAGAGTGGCCAGCGCCGTGCGCCAGGCTTTGGTCCGATGCTGCTCGACGAGGCTGGACGAGACCGCCTCGGTTTTTCCCTGCAAGAGCCCGGCGAGCTCCTGTTCGCAACCCGCCAAGGGTGCGCAGCGTTCGAGACAGCCTAGCAAATAGTCGGTCTCGGCGCCGTCGGCGTAGGCCTCCTTGTAGGCGGCGAAGGCTGCGGGATAGTCGCTGCGAAACCACTCGGCCAGCTCTGCTTTGACCAGGGCGCGTCCGGCGTCGGTGTCGGCGACCAACAGCGGCAGTGGATCTGCGGCCTTGGCCGTGGCGAGCTGGCAATAGGCGCGAATGATCTCTGCGGGGAGGGCCTGCGGGGCTTCCGTGAGGGTGGCGCGAGCGTGGCGTTCCGCCGTGGCGAAATCGCGGGTGGCCAGGGCCAAGGCGCTGCGGTTGAAGCGGAAAATGGCACGGCTCGCCGGGCTCTGGCAGTGGGCGACCAAGAGGGCCAGGGCGCCGTCCCAGGCATCCTCATTGTCCGCTTCGGCGCAGGCTTGGCGCAGCGCGAGGCTGTAGAAGATGCCGTCGGCGTGGTCGGCGGCGGCCTGGGTGAGCATGCTGACCTTGGCGGCCGGCGAGGTCTCATCCGTCGTGAGTCGGTTCAGGCGGTAGAGGAGGGCAGAGCGGCGGCGTTTGTCGATGGCCTCGCGAAAGCCCGTCTGGGGATGGGCTTCGATCCACGTGCGGATGAGTTCACTCTCGGCTTGGCGATCATCGACTTCCCAGGCGAGGAGTTGGGCCAGCGCCAGGCACAGGGTGTCACCCAGGAGGCGGCGATCGCCTTCGAGGAAGAGCTTGAGGGCCTGGGTCGCCGAGCGTCCCTCGGTCCAGGCGTTGACGAAGGCCTCGATGGCGAGGCCCTGGGCGAAGGCCGGCGGCGCTTTCTCCAGCAGGCCGTCAAAGGCGGCGCGTGCCGCTTCTTCATCGCCGAGGTTGATGGCGTGCCGCAGGTTGTTGAGCGGGGCAACGAGGCCGCTGGCGGGCAGGCTGATGGCGTGCTCACAGAGGGCGCGGAGGTTCTCTGGTGGCTGCCGCAGGCGTCGCTCCATGAGCAGCTCTAGTTGGGCATAGAGCACGGGGAGGTGTTCGATGACGTCTGGGCGACTCTGTCCGACCTCGTCGAGCTGGGTGGCGAAGCGTCCGAGGTGATCCACGCAGTCTTCCCAGTCTTCATTGCGCCAGGAATCACTGATGAGCCACATGTTGGCCGGGAAGAGGAGGGGGTCGTGGACCAGGGCCTCGAGGTCGAGCTCGCGGGCCAAGCTCTCGGCGTCAGGGGTCGCGGCGTAGCGACAGGTCATGGCGATGGCGTGCAGACATTGGGCTCGGACTTCGCTCGATTCGGTGCGGAGCTCGGCGATGAGCTCAGTGATGTAACGCAGGGAGGCCGGGGAGAGCCCGATGCTCTCGAGCTCGGCTTCGATACCGGCGCGCAACTGGAGAATGCCTGAGCTCAGGATGGAAGGTGAGCGTCCGCGCAGCGAGACGGCTTGGGTGCGGGCGTAGCGCCGCTTCTCATGGACCGTGGCCCACAGGGAGAGGCCCTGGAGAGGCAGCGGGTGTTCGGCGACGAAGTCCGGCTGTGCTGGCGGTGCTGCCCCTTTGTTGCGCGCAGCGAGGGCCTGATCCAGCCGGATGACGCCCGTGGGTCCCTCCTCGCCGTCGTCGGATTTTTGGCTCTGGGTGGCGGGTGCCTCAGTGGCGTCGACTTCGTCGGCGGCGCTGACGTCCACGGCATCGAAAACGTCGGAGTTGAAGAGAGAGGTGGTGCATTTGTTGAGGGCTTCTTGGATTTCCTCCAGGCCATCGCTCTCGGCGGTGTCGAGCTTGAGGTCGAGGAGGGCGCGATCTTTGCCAGCGCGCGCAGCCCCCGGGGTTGGTACGGGCGGTGGGGCCTTGGCGGCGGTGGGCAGAGGCGGCGGGGGCGGCAGCTTGAGGGGCCCTGGTGGCAGGCGTTTGCCGTCACTGGCAGGGAAGGCCCGCAGGTTCTCGATGTCGCTGAGACGGATTTCACTCGTCGTGTCGCTGTCTCCATCGAGAAGCGCCCCGGTGTCAGCCGCGATGGCCGGATTGGAGGGCGTTGGGTCGGTGTTGAGCTCGAGGTCATCCATGGAGACGACCCCGACTTCTTCCAAATCTTCGTCGATGACGTCGACGATCTCATAGCTGTCAGAGAAGTCAGGGGGCGGGGCGAGGTCGATGCGGTTGGCCAGGCTGGCCACGGCGTCAGCGGAGATCTGGCAGGTCTGGTCTTCGAGTCCGGCCTGGCTGTCCTGGGCAGCTTGGGGCTGGTGCCCGTTGTCCGATGATTTGGATCCGCTCGACATGTGCGCTCTCCTTCGCCGCTGATGGCCAACCTAAGGTCGTCATATCATTCCTTGTGGGGGCAAGGCTAGTTCGCGCCTGGTGCAGCCCGGCAGGGTTGGGGTTGGGGACAGGCGGTGTTAGCGCGGCATGACACGAAAGTGGAGGTGCTGGACGCGCTGGGGCAACCACAGGAGGATCTCGACCACCGGCTGGCCGTAGCCCCAGCTTGCGGTCTCTTCGTCACAGCGGACGTGAAAACGGGTGATGTGAGTGGCCTGTTGGTAACCCTGGAGGATGGCGCGACAGCGCCTCTCCAGGGTTTTCCACAGGCGTGGCCCGTTGGCGTGGCGGCGGATCTCTTCCTGGCAGGCGTCGTTGAGGGCGAGGTTGAGACGCTCGGCCCATGGCGCTTCGACTGCGGGCAGGGGGGCTATGCCCGGGGGGGCGAGGGCGGTGGCGCCTGCGTGGGCTTGGCTCGCGTCATCGGTAGCTGGCGGCGCTGACTTGGGCGGCCCGTGATGCAGGCCGACCAGGCGCCGCTGGCCGAAGACGCCGAGCACGTCGATGCCCGCTGCGCGCGCGCGCGCGAGGTCGGCGTGGCTCGGACGAACAGGGATCTCATGGACGCCGCGCAGGCGGTGGGTGGTGCCACGCAAGAGGGCTGCGGCGACGCAAGTGCCCGGTAGGCGCTCTTCGCCGCGCCGCCCGGGGGAGAGCGTGCTGACCCAGGGCCAGACGCGGTGCAGCCAGGGTGGTGGCGGCGGGTGGGTGTCAGGGTCGTGTTCGGCGCAGAGCGCGCTCAGGGAGGCCTGCGGCGGGGCATCGAGGAGGAGCCAGGGGAAGTCGCGTGGGTCGAGACCTTGCTCACGTCGCCAGTCTTGGAGGGTGGTGACGAGGCGGTCATGGGTCGGGTGGTCGCCGGGCATGGCAATGAGTTCGGGCCTTTGGGGGAGCAGCGCCCTGAGGGCGCGTTGCACCTGTTCCGGTGCGCTGGGATCGGCTGGCGCCAGGATGACCCGTTCCATGCCGTTCATGAAGGCGTGGCAGGCGGCGTGGGCTACCCAATAAGTGCCGGGGGCGGCGCTCTCCAGCTCGCCACAGAGTTCTTGGAACTTGGCGAAGGTGTCGACCCGCAGCGTGGCGGCGACTGGGCGCAGGGCTTGTCCGATGAGGGCTAGTGAGCTTGGGCGAGAGGCGGAGGGGAGCATGGTTGCGTTCCTGGTGAGTGCGACGCCGTGGGTGAATCCCACCATTTTTTCCACTATGCAAAAAGTTGCCTCGGCTGGTGTGGAGGCGAGCCGCAGCAGGCGTGAGCCAGCGCGCCCGTCCAAGGGTCAGCATCCCGCAGGGGCGCGGTCAGACGCAAGGGGCCAAGTGCGGTGTTAGGGGATGTCGGCGCTCGTGGAATGTTCTTTGCAGTGGGCGGCGCGAGCAGTGGTGCGCTCCTCAGGGCAAAGAACGCGCGCTTGGCCGGACAAGGTGATAGCGATGGCAAAAGAACAGAGACGCTTGGGAAGAAGGGGTGCGCAAGGATTCACCATCATCGAGGTGATGGTGGCGTTGTTGGTCTTGGTGGTGGGCTTGGTCGGGGTGATCGCCATGCAGATCGTGGCCATTCAAGGCAACGCCGTGGCGCGTGAGGCTTCGGAGGCGATCATTTTGGCGGAGCACATCCACACGACGCTGCAGCAGGACGCATTGGCGTGGACGGACTCAGGAACAGGCGCCACGGAGTATTTAAAGAATTTGCCGACGTCGGCTCCCACGGGTGGTTTGCCTTGGATTCCCTGGGAGGGCGGCAGTTGGCTCAGTCCCTTGGGGGTTCCGAAGAGTGCGGTGGCTATCCCGCGGCAACGCTTTTGCGCGGCTTATCAGGTCATGGAGCCGGTTTCAGGGAGCCTGATCACGGGTTTTATTCGGGTCTATTGGTCGGTGGATCGCAGCTCTGCGCTGCGAGAAAACTGTGGCCAAGTGGAGCCGGGGGATCTGGATGAGGCAGCGACGGCGCCGCCCGGGATTCGCTTCGTGACCCTTCCCTTGTCCATCAAGCGTCAGCAGTAATGGCCCGAGAAGAGAGGAAGATGTCCATGCGCACTCAGCCTACCCGAATGCAGCGACGCGGCTTCACCTTGGTCGAGCTGCTCATCGTGATGCTGCTGGCGTCGATCATCGTGGTGGCGACCTACATGATGTTCAGTAGCAGCTCTGAGGCTTTTCACCACCAGGAGTTGATCTCCGAGGTGAACAACTCGCTGCGCTTTGCGGCGCAACAACTGCACCACGACTTGTCGCGGGCCGGTTTCCAAAGCACGGCCCACTCTGGGCAGGATCCTTTTGTCTGTGACTCCATCACCCCTCCTATTCTTGGTGTGCAGGTCGACCGATCGGCCACGCCACAGAACTGCGGCGGTGGGGGTCCCTATTTATCTCAGTCCCTGGCTGTGGTCGGTGATATGAGCGATATGCCGCCGTTTCCCCTTTTCTCGATCAGTGGCGGCTCACTCATCGTCTCGTCGGATGTACGCGTGCCGCTGCCCCCAGAGTCAAGACTAGAGAGTGGTTTGCTTATGCTCGATGCTGCAATGGTACAGCCATCGGCAGATCTCGTTGCTGCGAACTTTATTGAAAACGATTGGTTGCGCATGGTCAACCCCAAGGGGCGGTCTCACTTCTCTCGTATCACTGGGGTGAGCGGGATGAACATTACGGTGTCACCGCCATTTGTAACGTCATCCAGCGATGGCGTTTGTGGCTTCTCTTTGGCGGCTGGCGAGAGCCACGAGATCAATCCGATCAGGGCGGTGCGCTACGAGATCGTTTGCAATTCAGCCATCGACCAGGATCGCACGGATTTGGTGCGGTGTCAGGTGGACCCTAGAGATCCATTCAGCGGTGATGGATCGAACTGTGTCGTCGTGGCGGAATATGTCACTGCCCTGTCCTTCTTTCTGGGCAGCGACACTCTCGAGAATCTAGACGTCATGGTGGACCTCGATCCCAGCACTGAGGAGAGTTTCACGACGAATGTGCCCTTTTATGTGCTCTATCGCATCGAGGCGCGAACGCGCCGTGCTGTTCCCCGCCGGCTCTCCGTTTCGACGAGTGATCTGCTGCCACAGCCAGGTGCTCCACGAGCCTATTACGATCTTGGCGCTGGCATTGCTGAATTGCGGAGTGTGCAGGGGCGGGTCGAGCTAACGAATAACATTTTGGGCGCCTTGCCTTAGTGAGACGCGAAGCCTGTGAGAGGGAGAAAGGATGATTGCCCAACGACGACAACCACTGCGCTTTCACCAGCAAGGTGCCATTCTGATCATCGCCCTGTTGACGATGCTCACCATCACCGGCTTGGGCTTGATCGCCGTGCGGACGGCGACGGGTGAGATGCATGCCGCAGCAGCCTATAGGTTGAACAAGCAGGCGACCTTTGGCGCGATGGGGATGTCGAATATGAGCGCCGTGGAGCTGGAAACGAAATCAGATACCTATTGGCAGATCATGAAGACCAATGCCATCGCCGCGGCTGATGCAGGGACAGACCTGGCGTTGATCGATGTGGACAAGCAATATCTTTTTAGCCATCAAGATTTCAACGACATCTTCATGGCCAATCCCACGGGCGATTTGTCGCAGACGGCGTTGCCCTATGCCGGTGGGACTTTGGTGTCCAATCCGGTCGAGGCAGGACAGGCTCCGGGCTATTCCGGCCAGTTCTGCTTCAAACGGGTGCGTATCGACAGCGCGGGGAGCATCGGTGTGCCGCCGCCTTTCCCCCTGACCCTAGCGGCGACGGTGCAGCGCTTTGCCAGGAGCCGGATTTTTGGCTACGCCGTGATGGGCCCCATGGAGTGTCCAGGCAACTGAGGCTTTGCTCCTGGGGTGATGTCATGGTTGAGATGCGGGGCTTCTACCGCTTGAGTCTCTCCGAGCGGCGGCGCCTGCTGCTGGAGTTGGGGAGCCTCAGCGAGGCGGATCTTTTGGCGCTGGCCGGTGACGGCGGACCGAGCGCAGAAGAAGCCGACAAGATGGTGGAGAATGGGGTCGGGGTCTTGCGTGTGCCCCTGGGCTTGTGCCTCCATTTGGGTCTCGATGGCCGGGAGCGGGTGGTACCCATGGCGGTCGAAGAGGCGTCGGTGATCGCCGCGGCGTCGCATGCGGCGAAGCTTTTGGCCACGGGCGGCGGTATCATCTCGCGCGCCGATCCGCCCCGGATGGTGGGCCAGATTCAGCTCTTGGACGTGCCCGACCTGGACGGGGCGAGTGCGACCATTTTGGCGCGCCAGGCCTCGCTGTTGGCCCGGGCCAATGCGGTGGATCCCGTGCTGTGCGAGTTGGGCGGCGGCGCGGTGGCGCTGAGCTGCCGGCGCCTGGAGGCGCTCCCCGAAGGCGATCCCCTTGGGCCGATGCTCATCGTCGAGCTCGAGGTCGATGTACGCGATGCCATGGGAGCCAACGCGGTCAATAGCATGTGCGAGGCGCTGGCGCCCGTGCTGGCCAAGCTCAGCGGCGGGCGGGCGCTGTTGAAGATCGTGACCAACCTGGCGGATCGGCGGCGGGTGTGGGTCGAGGGGCGGGTCGCCGTCGCGGCCCTGGCGCCAGGGGTCGCGGCCAATATCGAAGCCGCTTCCATTTTTGCCGAACGGGACCCCTACCGGGCGGCGACCCACAACAAGGGGATCATGAACGGCATCGACGCAGTCGTGCTCGCCTGTGGGCAGGACTGGCGCGCCGTAGAGGCCGGGGCCCATGCCTTCGCGGCGCGCAGTGGCCGCTATGGCCCGTTGGCGCGCTGGCGGGTGCGCGACGGCTGGTTGGTGGGGCAGATGGAGCTCCCCATGGCGGTGGGGGTGGTGGGCGGTATCGCCAAGGTTCACCCTGGGGTGCGGGCCGCGCTCAAGCTCGCGGACGTCCAGGGGGCAGAGGATTTGGCGCGCCTGGTGGCGGCGGTGGGCTTGGCCCAGAACTTGGCGGCCCTGCGCGCCTTGAGTGACGAAGGCATCCAGCGCGGGCATATGCGACTGCACGCGCGCAACCTCGCCGTGGAGGTGGGGGCGGTGGGTCAAGAGGTGGACACGGTCGCCGCGGCCATGGCCGATTCAGGGAGTGTGCGCCGCGATGAGGCGGCGCGCTTGCTCGCCGAGCTGCGCCGGGAGCTCACTCGTAAGTCTTGACGCGCAAAGCGGCGAGGGCGCTGGAGAAGGCCGCCTCGTAGCGCGAGAGGGCTTCGAGCTCCGTGCCCGATTCGAGGGTGACGATGCTCTTCTCGGTGACGAAAACGGCGAGGCCGTAGTGATAGGGGACGTTGCCTTGGGCGACCTCGAAGGTGAGGGCCTGGCCCGGGACGCCGTCGGCGCTGGTGACGTCTTTCTTGGCGATGAGGCGGTAGTTTTTGGCCTCGACCATCTCCAGCAGGAAGACCTCCGTCCAGTAGCTGAGTGAGCCCTGTTCGGTGTTTTCGCGAAAGCGGACCCCGAGCGCGGAGCCATCGGGAGAGACGGCCTTGTACTCGTAGTGCGCACCGAGGCTGGCGATGACGAAGCCTTCCGGGGTCTGGGTCCATGGCTGCCTTTCGGGTTCTTGGCAGAGGGAGGCGACACTCAAGAGGGCA
>Ga0334883_1003613_pt1 | contig 16266 bp, 12 predicted proteins | sample GraSluR1_MG_6_FD_207230 | JGI IMG/M metagenome (GOLD analysis project Ga0334883, IMG submission 207230) | Sludge microbial communities from methane-producing bioreactor in Wageningen University, Netherlands - Granular Sludge_09_05-R1 | ecosystem: Engineered > Bioreactor > Anaerobic >... | reverse complement strand
AGAAGTCGCCAAAGGCACCCGCCGCGATAACCGCTCCAACTACGCCGCCCCCTCCCCCGTAGCCGACGGCAAAACCGTCTACTTCTTCTACAGCACCGGACTGCTCATCGCTTTCGACTACGAAGGCAAACAACTCTGGTCCCGAAACATACAGGACGACTACGGAACATTCGCCTTCCTCTGGACCTTCAGCAGCAGCCCCGTACTCCACAAAGGCAAACTATACCTCCAGGTCCTCCAGCGCGACGTCCACGTATCCGGCCGCGGCTCTGCCGACAACCGCTCATACCTCCTCGCTATGGACCCGAAGACCGGCAAAACGCTCTGGAAGGTCTTCCGTCCAACCGAAGCCGTCGCAGAATCCCGCGAAGCCTTCAGCACACCCGTCCCCGCAACCCTCAGCGGCAAGGAACAACTCCTCGTCGTCGGCGCCGACGTCATCAGCGGACACGACCTCGAAACCGGCAATGAACTCTGGCGATGGGGCACGTGGAACCCCCAGCGAATCGGCCATTGGCGCCTCGTACCCTCGCCCGTAGTCGGCGCCGACCGTGTCCTCGCCTGCGCACCCAAGAATGCACCCGTCTACGCCATAACCCCCAACGGAACGGGCACCCTCCAGGACACCGCCGTCGCATGGACCACCGCCAACCACAAGGAAATCACCTCCGACGTACCAACGCCCGCGTTCTACGACGGCGACTTCTTCATCCTCAGCGACCTGAGAAAGACCCTCGCCCGAGTCGACCCCAACGGCAGCGTCAAATGGACCATCACCACCCCCGGCCGAGCAAAATATGAAGCCTCGCCAACCGCCGCCGACGGCAAGATATACCTCATCAACCACGACGGCCACGCCGACGTAATCAACGCCGCCGACGGAAAAGTCCTCCACTCCATACAAATGGACAAGCCCGCCGGCCGAGACATGGTAAGAGCCTCAATCAGCGTATCACAGGGACAGCTCTTCATAAGAACAACCCAAAAGCTCTACTGCATAGGCAAATAGCCCCACAGCCGGTTTGCCGTACCGCAACGCGGGCATCCCCCATGTTCCGGTGCGTCGCCGCGCCCGCACGTCCCATAACGCTTACACTCGCCGCGCGCATCCGCCGCGACGCACAATTCCCTGCCGCTGCGCCTCCGCGACCGATAACGTCCCCCCTCGCAGAAGACCCTTGCACCCCAAGTGCTTCTGCCGCCGATTCCTGCACATCATTCGCCTCACAAGCGAATGTTTCCTAAGTTTTAACAGACGGGCCCCTCCCATCGGGCCGACTTGTTGAACGATGAAAAGCCCTGAACCACACATCACGGTCAAACGCCCCGGCCTGATCGCCCTCGCCCTCCTGATCGGTCTGGCCGCGGTTTCCACCGCCGCATCCGACAATCGCTCCAGCCGCACCCTTCGAACAATGGCCAGGGCTTACGTCGCCTTCGGACAATACGACAAAGCCCACCTCCTCGCGACCCAGGCCCTCGCCCGCGCACAGACCCACGCCGACCCCGACGAACTGGCGATGTGCCTCATCGATCTCGGCACGGTCTGTCAGTATCAGGACAAACTCGACACCGCCCGCCAAATGCTCGCCGCCGGCATCGCCATCCAGAAACAGGCCCCGCTAACCAACCCATACATCGCCCACACCCTGCGTATGCTAAGCTCTGTCTACCGCCGCCTCCAGCAGTACGAAAATGCCCGCACGACGCTCGACGAGGCAATCACGATCATGCTTGACCAACACACCCCCGAAGATCCCGCCCTTGCATTCTTCCGCGCCGAACAGGCCAGACTGCTCGCCGACCTCGGCGATATTGACCGCGCCGCGAACCTCTGCCGCCAGGCCCTTTCCGCCGTCGAATCCCTCTACGGCCCCGAACATCTTTGCACCGCCGGACTCGCCCAGGAAATGGCCGCCCTCGATCTCAAGCAAGGCCGCTTCGACGAAGCCCAAACCCGCATCGATCAAACGATCCGAATTCGCCAAAGGTATCACGGCCCCCGCCATACCGCGACCATCGACGCCATTCTCCTCAAAGCCCAAATCTGCCGAGCCGCCGGCGACTTCGCCGCAAGCGAACAGCAGATCGCCGCAGCCCTCGCCGCAGCCGCCGCCATCAGAGACCCCGTCCGGCTCTCCCAACTCCACCACCAGGCCGCCCAAATCCGAAACAACGTCCACATCGCAAAGCTCTGACAAAAAAAAGCCTGCACACCCGAAGGCGCCCAGGCAATTCATCATGCTAAGCCGCGGCACAATCGCCGCAGGTCTGACAAGTCTATTTCCGCCTCCGAATCCACACCACCCCAAGACCCAGCATCACAAGCGTCCCCGGCTCCGGCACGTACCCGATGCTCAGATACGGCAGGTTGCTTGCCGCCTCGCTGCTGTTGAAGATCGCATAGTTGTTGAGGTCCGCGTCCGGCGCTAAAAGCATCAGGCTCAAAAACCCGTCCTGTATGTCGAGCTGATGGTCCTTCCACGAATTCTGACCCATATCACTGAGAAGATTCCATGTATAATACACGCCCTCCTGCGCCAGCGGAGTTTCGCGATGGACGTAGCCCGGCTCATAATCCGGACGCAAGTCCCACGTGATATCCATCTCCTGCCAGGAGTCGTCCTTCACGATGTACAGCGCCGCATGAGGATCCACCGTCGCCGCCCCGCCCTGGTTGCCCTGCGCAAAAAATATCCCGAATTCCGCGCTGACAATCTCAGCCCACACCGGAATCACCGACAGATCGAACTTCAGGTATACCCGCTTCATCGATCCGAGCGAGTATATCGCCGGAAACTCCGAATAGCCCTGGACCCTCAGAGTCTCTTCGCCCCCGAAATTCATCGACGAAAGCACACTGTCAACCGTCGCGTCCTCGATTGGATTATCAAGATAGCTGAAAACAACCGCCCGCCCCGTACTGCACAACCCAAAAACCATCGCCAGAATCGAAATCGCCGCAACCTTCATAATCACACCTCTCTTTCAACCGACCGTCCGTATCATCCGCCAATCTGCTCCAACTGAGCCGCAACGTACGCCGCGATATTGGCGTTGGCGTTTTCCATTAACGCCTTCCCGTGCCTGTTCATAACATAAGCAGCCGCATCGCCCACCGGCGAACCAAGCTCCCCCACCGCCGCAACATACTGAACATAAGCGTCAACGTACGCCGAAGCAAGCGCATAATCACCGTCCTGCTGCGACAGCTCCGCAAAAGCCACCACGATCGACGCGACCGTCTCCGGCGTCAGAGGAGCGTCCGCCGGTGCAAGCTGATTGAACACCGCGTTCATCGCCGCCATGTGACCCCCGTCGAAATCCCGCAAAACCGTCGCCGCGCGAATCAGCCGCGCACAAGCATCACACGCCTGAATGTTCGTATTCATCGCCAGCGAATTGCCGATATGCATCTGGAGCCGGTCCGCGCTGATGCCAAGCTCGTTCGCCGCACCGGCCAGCTCCGCCGGACAGCCCCTCAACTCCGGAAACTCCATGTGATACAGCGGCGCCGCTTCCGTCGCCGACACATCCTCCAGCACCCACGCCCTGTTCCCCGGCGGATAATTGCTGCCTCCCGCTCCGCGAAGAACATAATCCTCCCCCAGCACCCACTCCATGAATTCCGGCTCGTCCGCATACGGCAGTGTCTCCCACGCAATCGCCTCACTCAGCCATTCAGTCCTCCGCGAAGCGACCTCCATCCGAAAACTGCCGATGTAATCGTCGAACACTTCGCCGTCGTATGGACTTTCGGGATTCGTGTACAAGTGATGCTTGTACGCAAGATAACCGCTCATCCGACCGCCGAAGCTGACCGTATCATGCGCGTCCAGCACAACAGTACCCGGCCCAAGAAAAGGCTCGCCGGGACCTTTCTGCGGATCGAAAATAAAATCGGGCGTACCTTCCACCAACACGAACCCGTAGGATTCCACAAGTACGTCGCCGGCGGTGCTGCCCGCATATATCGCCACGTCGCACGCCGCCCCTTGATCCCGATAGTAACCGCCGATCTGCTCATATGTCCCCAGAAAATCAACGCCCGCACGGTCATCCACACCCGCCAACCCCTCCACGTAATCCCCCTCCGGCAGATAATAGCCCGTGGCATTAAAAACCGCCCCCTCCCCAATCTTAAGGGTCTCCTTGCTTTGAAGCACAATCGCGGCCTTGCCAAGTGCATTCCCCTCGCCGTCCCGGTAAGGCAAATCCACCCCCGCATCCCCGGGTATATAATTGTCCTCACCGTCCCACCAGCCCCCCAGATCGTTGGAATACCCGAAAATCCACGCGTTCAGCCGGTCCGTTGCACCGCTGTATATTTTGCCGTTCCTGGAGATCACCGAAACCCCGCCGATGTTATTCGGCATTATGTATGATTCTTCGCCCGCACCGGGAGTCGGCATCCACCAGCTCGGATACACCGCCATCAAATACCCCGTAATCTGGATGTCCCCTTCACCGGTAATATACAGATTGCCGCTGCAGCCCACCGAATTGCGAAGATCCACCGCCAGGCCTTCCCCGCCCCCGTAAAGATACAATTCACCCGGCGTCATCTTCCAGATCGGACCATGCGCTGTCAGCCTGCCCGTCCGAGCCTCCACCCGCTGCCCCTCGAAGATCATCGAACCGACACCGTCCGGCGCCCACTTGCCGCCGCTCAACTCCAGATACGTCAACAGATTGATATCCCCTTCCGCAAGAAGATTGCCCGTGCTGAACGTCTTGTCCGAGCCCGTATCGAGCGCCATGTCGCCCCCGCTCACAAGATCGTCCTTCACGCTGATATACGTACCCGCCTTCAGCACCATGTCGCCGCCCGAAGTAATGCCCCCGTCGACGCCGATGCTGCCGCCCGGACCGCTCGTGATATGCATGTCCCCGCCGCTAACAAGATCCGCCTTGCGTATCTTAACCATGCCCGCGCTCGTGATCGTCATATCGCCGCCGCTGGCAAGGTCCTCCTCAACCGTAACCGAACTCCCGCCCTTCAGCCGTATGTCGCCCGCCACGTTTATTTCACTGCCGCCGCGGAATATCGTCTCGTCTGCCGCCGCCGCCTCCAGGTCCCCCGCCGCTTCGATCTTGCCGTAATTCTCCACGCATCCGACACCGGCTATCGAAAGGCTCTGCGCAAATGCATCCCCCGCGGCAAGTATAATATTACCCGACTGCGCCTCCAGCGTGCCTCTGTTGATCACATGTCCGGCGTCCGCGATGCCCCCGAACGGCGTAATATCCGTAATCTCCACCACGATATTGCTGCCGGAGTTGCCTAAAACGACCTTGTCGCCGGTCGCCATCAGAATCGCCCCTTCTTCGCACACGATCTTACCCTTGTTGATCACTCGCTGCGCGATAAGAGCCGCCTGGTCCCGGGCGATAATCGTCCCCTCGTTGACCACCTCGCCGAATGATCCGCCGTTGCCCGTGAACTTGAAGGTCCCGTTCATAAAATCGTCCTGATCGATCATCAGCGACGACGCCGTGAACTGAGCCGCCTGAACCAGGCTCTCCGGCCCAAACACAATCCCGTGCGGGTTCACGATAATGATATGCCCCCCGAACGCCTCCAGGTTCCCCATGAAGTCCGTGCGCTTGCCGCCCCCGACACGATTCAATACTGCATACCCGCCCTCACCAAGAAACTTCAGCAGCTCGCCTTGCGCCGTGTCCAGCGTAGCCCAGTCGATGATCGCCTTCGGAGCCGTCACCGTAACCTCAACCGCCCCGTTCACCCCGCCCATGCTCGCCCCGCTCACGGGGTTCCCGTCGCTGACCTGAAGCGCAGCCATCGCCGGCCACGCCGCCATCGCGCAAAATGCCGCCGCGAACAAAAAACGCATCACTTGCCCCCTTTTCTTCATCATTCTGTTCACGATTCTTCCCCTGCCCTTCATCTTCTCAGAAACGCCAAAGGAATCCAACGTTCACTCGACCCTTGCCCTCGCGGGTATTGTCCGTCCCGATCAGTGGATAACCGTAGTAAACCACGCCAGTCAGATTGTCCCCTAACTCCACCTTGGCCCCGATACCAACCGACCATAACTCCTGGTCCGTGTGTTCGTACGACCGTGCGTCCTTGATCCGCGCCATACCGTAATCCATAAAAGCTAACGGAGCAAGCTTGCGCACAAACGGCTTGCGATCCTTGACGCCCGGCTCGATGCCCTCACGACGACGATGCGCCTCGCCCCGCTTCACAAGATCGTACTCGTATTGAAGCGACGCCAGAATGCCGCCGTCCGCTATCACCCCGTATTCGTCGTAACCCCGAACGCTGTACATACCCCCAAATGCCGTCATCTGCGAAGGATGAAGCCGCTCGTCCGGCACTACGTACCTAAGCGAGCCGCTCAGATTCTGAATCTTGTCCGCATCCAGATACTGGCTGTGATTAAACGCCGCCGTGTAGATGCTGAAGTTGCCCTTCGCACCCGCCCGAGCCAGCCCTATCTCCCGATCGCTCGACGAGTCGAAGCTCGCAAAACGCTGAAAGGCTATCCGCGTCTCCTTCATGTCGTCCCGGCGATAAGCCTCAACCCCGACCCCCCACAGATCGATATCAACGTCGCTGCCCAGTTCCCGAGGGAATATCGAAGGAGTGATCTTGCTCGTCAAATGGCTCAGCGTCCCCGTAACGTCCACAAACCAGCCCCTGGATTGAAGCAGGTTGTACCGCAGCGTGCCGCCGTAGAAATGACCCCGCCCCAAAAAACTGATCTCGCCCGTTCCGTCGATGTCGAATTCGTTATAACCCCCGAAAACCTCTAAACGAAGCCGCGGACTCAGAACCGGAAAATTATAGCTGCCGTAAATCGAGTACTCATCCCCCATTCGCTTGTCAAGCGGCGTCTGGTACAGCAGCGTCACCGTGTCGTCGATACCCAGCAGGTTCGTATTGATAACCCCGAAGCGAGGCGTCCACTGCCTGTCCTTCGTACCCGCGTTGTCCACCTGCGCAAAAAAGTGCCACGGGTTCGCCTCGTAAACGTTGTACTCCACCGCCAGAGTGTCCGGCGCCGAACCGCGAGAGACCGTCGCGCTGACGTACCGATCCGGATTCAGGTTCAGCAGGTTCAGCAGATCGTCAAGCTCCTTGCGACGCGCAACCTCACCCTCCTTCACCGGCGACCAGCCCAGCAGCGCCGACCGCCTCAAATACCCCTTCTCGACAGGTTCGCCCCCCACGTCGAACGACCGCACGTCCACCTTCGAAACCTTGGCCTCCACAACCTGAACCGTAAGGATGCCGTCCTTCAGTTCCTTGTCCTCGCCGAACGCCTCAGCCGGCACGTAAACGTAGATGCCCGCATAACCGCGCTTGGTATAAACCGAAAGAATATACTCCGTCAGACCGCGAATCGTCCGCGCCGATATCGTTCGAACCGTCCCCGGCTCCGCCGCAACGTCCCTGAGCCCCCGAAAGTCATAAAGGTAATCGCCGATCGGCCCGACCACCTGCTTCTGACGCGAATCGAAAACAACCGGAAGATCCCCTAACAGCTCATCACTGTCAAGAAGCGTGTTGCCGCTGAGCCGCACCTGGCGAATCTCAAATACGGGAGTCGTATCAACAGGAAGACTCGCGATCAGCTTCGGAAGTTCAAGCCGCAGCGGAGCTGCGTGCTCGAACGCCGCGCTTTCTGCCCTCTCGCCAAGCGGATCGGCAACTTCTTCGGTCGCATACGCCGCGCAAACTGACAAAACGAAAACAACGGCACAAAGGACCGCATCTCGAACCGAGGCCTCACCCATCCCAGTCTGCATCTTCATAGCCCCTCTACGCTTTGGCCATTCCGCGCTCAAACGGACAATCCGTGAACAAAGTGGCGGAAAAGACTCCACCCCTCCTGAGTGTATCCCCGAATCGGTGGATATTTAGAAGTTTATTTTAGCCGGACTTTGTCCTTAAGTCAAGCCTTTTCCTCATCCTTAAGCCTAATCCCCAAGCCTGCCCTAAGGGAATTCCTGTAATTTTTCATTTTGCCGCTTGACTATGACTACGCCTGTAGTATATTATGACTACACATGTAGTCGAACCGTAAGGAAAAACCGGGAGCCCAAAAATGGCCGAAAACCTGCAAACCCTTGGCGAACTTGAACTTACCGTCCTCAAGACAATCTGGCAAAATGACGGCTGCACCGTCCAGCAGGCCGTCGAAATGGTCTGCCAAACGCGAAAGTGCGCCAGAACAACCATCCTCACCGTCATACAGCGACTACACGCCAAAAAATTCCTCACCAGAAAAAAAACCGCCGGCATCTATCGCTATTACGCCACCGAAAAACCCCAAACCGTCCTCGGAGGCCTCGTCAAACAGTTCGTCGACAAGGTCCTCGACGGCTCACCCACCGCACTCGTCAGCTACCTCGCCAGCTCCGATGTCAGCCCCCAGGAACTCGCCAAAATGCAGCAGGTACTCGAACAAGCCAAACTCCACAAGGAGGAACAATCATGAACGCCCTGCTCCAATCCATATCCAGCCTCGCCTCAGGTCCGTTCGCCGCCAACCTCGCCGCCGCCCTCCTCCACACCCTCTGGCAGGCAATCGCAATCGCAGCCGCCCTCTGGCTCGTCCTCAGAACCGCCGCCGCCCGCAGCCCCCAAATCCGCTGCACACTCGCCCTTGCCGCCCTCGCCCTCATCCTCATCTCCGCACTGCTAACCTTCACCATCCTCGACCGCACCACCGCACCGCACGCCAAATCTCCCGCACCGTCCGCCGCAGCGCACAACCAGCCGCCCCAAAGCCTCGACTCGACAGTCACCCCCCATGCATCCCACCCCGCCACATACGCCCCCACCGAACCAACCGCCGAGCAAGCCGCCTTCGCCCGGCCCACCCGCACGTCCGCCCACTGGCACACACCCGCCGTCCTCCTCTGGCTCGCCGGCGTCGCTTTCATGCTCTGCCGCTCCGTATACATGATATGCGGTGCCTCCAGGCTCCGCCGAACCTGCCGCCCCCTGAACGACCCGCAAATCTCCGCCATCCTCCAGGACCTCTGCCGCAAAATGCAAATCACCAGACAAGTCGCCCTCGCAGCCATCGACAACGTCGCCTCACCCGCCGTAGTCGGCCTCTTCCGCCCCGCCATCCTCCTGCCGGTCTCAATGATGACCGGCATGTCACCCGACGACATAACTGCAATCCTCGCCCACGAACTCGCCCACATCAAACGCTTCGACTGCCTCGTCAACTTCGCCCAAATGATCGTCGAAGCCCTGCTCTTCTTCAACCCCGCCGTCTGGTGGGTCTCCCGCCAGATACGCATCGAACGAGAAGCCTGCTGCGACGCCGCCTCCGTATCCACCACCGGCCGAAAACTCGGCTACGCCCGCCTCCTCTACGAATACGCCGCCGCACTCTCAAAGGCCCCCGTCGCCCCGGCCGCAGCCGCAATGCTCCCCTTCGGCAAAACCGACAGCGACGGCGCCATGCTCGACCGACTCCAGAGAATCGTCGTCAATGGCCACCGACCAAGAATGCGCCTCTCATGGTACATGACCCTCGCCATGATCGCCGCCGCCGCCGTACTCTCACTCGGCCTCTGGCACGGAACAAAAGCCGGCGTCGAATTCGCCGGCAAAATCCTCACCCCGCACGAGCGCATCGAAAAAATGGCCGAAATCAAAGAGACCCACGGCCAGCCCGCCTACGATCACGAAGCATCATCACGAAGCCTCACCGAAGATGAAAAGGTCACACTCAGCGGTATCGTCCGCACATGGGACGGCCTGCCCCTCCCCGAGAAGGCATACATGACCGTGCATACACAACGCCCCGGCCACGGCATCAGCGCGGCAGTCGGCATCGACCGCAAAGAGCCTGGTCACGCTTCCTTCTCCACCAGGGGCAGCTACGGCGTCATTCACATCTCCGCCCACGCCGACGGCTACTCGCCCTGCTTCCTCGGACCCTTCGAACTCGAACCCGGCGACGAAAAGCACGACATCGAAGTCATCTTCCAGCAGGCCCGCCATGCCGAAATCCAACTCGTTGACGCCGACAGCGGCGAGCCGATCGAAGGCGTCGAACTGACCGGCGGCCACGCCTTCCACCCCGGCGGCTGGCATTACACCATCCGCGTTGCCGCCACCGATGACCAGGGCAAGGCAAGCATCGCCTTCGTCGAGAACGTCCCCATAACGCTCCGCGCAAAAGCCGACCTCTACGAACACACCCAATTCGAAAAGATAACCCTTTCTCCCGCCGATCCGCTCGTCCTCGCCCTCCGCAAGGCCCTGCCGACCACCGGCACGGTGTTCTCCGCCGCAACCGGCCAACCCGTACCCGGCGCCCAAATCCGAATCCATCGCAAAAGCGACCCCCAGGCCTTGGGCTACGGCCGCGACCAGGGCGAGGTCCTCGCAACCACCGACGCCGACGGCCGATTCACAATCACCACCCTCCAATCACCAAGCAAATACATCCTCGCCATCAAGGCCGACGGCTGCGCTTACGCGTTTGTCCCCGAAGTAAGCCCCGGCGATACCGACATCAACGTCCACCTTCAAAATCAAATTGTAATTAGAGGCCAGGTCGTAGGCCCCCTCGAAAATCTCCCCACCTACAAAGGCCAAACCGCCGTAAACTACACCTGCGGACACGAATACGACCACCACAGCCACTGGGACAGGGAACAATACGCCCCCATTACTGAAACCGACGACGGAGTCTTCTTCCAAATCGACAACGTCTGGGGCAACCGCATCAACATAGGCCCCCGCCGCTTCCGCCAAAGCCTCGACCTCGACAAAGATGAAATCCCCCAACTGCTCGTCCTCGACCTCCGCGAAAAAACCGCCCCCGACGGCGCCCCCTACACCAAACGCACCGTCGTCCTCAACTTCAACGTCCCCAAAGACGCCCCGCCCGTCCAGGGCAACGTCCGCATCGCCTCGTTCGATCCCGACAAAGGCTACAGCTACGGCAAACTCGTCGACGTCATCGACAACAAGGCACAAACCGAAATCGTCGCCCCCGGCACATTCAGCTATGAACTCGCCGACACCATAGGCTACTGGTTCAAATCGCAGCACGGCCTGAAGCTCGACTCCGACCCCGACCCTTACGTACTCACCCTCGACGCCATACCCGCCGGCGCCATCTTCGGCGAAGTCTTCGACCACGACGGCAGCCCCATCGGCAACACAATGGTCAGCGTCCAAACCGTCGAAAAGTCGCCGCTCCTCGGCGATGTCCATTTCGACGGCGTCCAGGGCAAAAACAGCGCCAGCGAAGCAGAACGCCGAACAAGATTCAGCATCCAGCCCCTCCCCCTCGGCGGCAAGTACCGCGTCATCCCCCATCAGGGCTGCATGTATCTCGTCTCCGACACCATCACCCTCACCGACCAGCAGCCCATCCGACAACTCGACCTCACCTTCCCCAAAGGCCTAACCCTCACCGGCAAAGTCCTCCACCCCGACGGCGCCCCCGCACCCGGAATCGAATACGACCTCGCCTTCATCGCCGAACAAGGCGGCAGCTTCGGCCGCACCGGCCGATTCACCGACGCCGCGGGCGTCTTCACATGCGAAAACGTAAACCCCAACCCACAAGGCAAATACGTCCTCCACATCATGAGCACCAAAACCTGGCGCCCCCAAAGCATCGACGTCACCGACCTCCACAGCGAACTCACCGTAACCCTCGCCCCAGGCGCCGTCGCCGCAGGCCGAATCATCCACGCACAAACAGACGCCCCCATCCCCGACGTCGAAGTCTCCGCATATTTCTATGACACCAAAACAAACACAAGCGAAAACCTCAAAGCCGAATCAAAAACCAACCACGACGGCCGATTCCGCTTCTCAAACATGAAACCTCACCAAACATACAACCTAATCTTCGCAGGATGCCGCAACATCGACCCCAAATCCCCAAAAATCACCCCAGGCAAAACCAACGAAAACACCTGCAAAGTCCAACCCTACAACTGAATCACCCCCCAATACCAACGTCATTGCCAGCGCAGCGAAGCAATCCAAACCCGCGCCCAACCACGTGTGTCCGCGCAGCAAACTCTTGACAAACCCGCCGCCTTCGCATAACTTTCCCAAAACAAAGCTTTCCAGGACGCGCCCCATGACAGACAGAAAAGGTGACGACCACTACAAATCTCCACTCTTGGACCACAACACCTTTGCCTCCCTCCCCGCAAGGCTCAGGTGCAACCTCTTGAAGTACGCCTTCCATTATCCGGTCCTGCCCGGCTTCTTCGTAATAACCCAGGTCTCCGCCTGGTACTGCTTCACACTGGCTTCATCTTCTCTGCTCATCCCCGCCGTGCTCTCGGCCTCTTTGATCTTCCTCTATTGGAAGCACATCGCCGCGCTGTGTTGGCACGGCGACCTGTGCCCCGCCAAAGTCATCTCCACCAACCCGCTCCTCATCGCAGTCCATACGGATCTGACCCTCTGCGATGCTCCCTTTCCCGTGATCAAGATCATGAAGCCGCCCCACCTCACGTTCGGCCGCAAAACGCCCTGCATAGGCGACCGCCTCGCAGCCGTCGCACTGTATAAATCCACTGGAAGATACCACGGCCGATGGGACGACTTCACACCGCGTCCAATCCAGTGCGTCACCCTCAGCAAGTCGCGCGTCCAGAGCACCATCGAAAGAATACCGCACGAACTGTGGGACGACCTCGACGAAAACCTCAATGCCGTCTCCGAACCGCAATCCCCCGGCCTGTACCACAAGGGTGAACTAATATCCTATACGTAACGCCGCCCCCCAGCACGCGCCAAGGGTACCTGGTACTTTTTTTGACATCACCCCCGCCCACACAAAAACACACGCCCACCCCAAACCAACAGAACCCCACAACACCCCATTAACAAAAAAGGTACCAGGTACCTTTAATTCGCGCCCCACACAACCCACACCGCCGCTCCCGCGCCGGCTGCGTCACTTCCGTCCCTGTCACTCGCCCGCGTCCACCCCGTCCATCCCGTCAATAAGGTCAACACGGTCAGTGCCTGTCATTCCCGTGAAGACGGGAATCCAGCACATGCCAACGCCCCCCGCCGGCAACCACCCCGCCATCCACGCCATCCACCCCCATCACTCCCATCAAACGCCGCTCCGCACCCCCGCTCCGCACCCCCGCCCCGCACCCCCGCCCCCGCAGCCCACACTTGCCCCCAGCCAAACAAACTCTATAATAGAATCGACAAACGGCCCAAATGAAAGGACCAGCCCAAAATGTCCGCACCAAACCAGGTCATCGACCTCGTCCAGCGCTTCGCACGAAACGCCGACGCATACAAAGCCGGCCGATACAACGAAACCCAGCTCCGACGAGAGTTCATCGACCCACTCTTCATCACTCTCGGCTGGGACGTAAACAACGCCGCCGGATACGCAGAAGCATACAAAGACGTCATCCACGAAGACGCCATCAAAATCGGCGCCGCCACAAAAGCCCCCGACTACTGCTTCCGAATCGGCGGCACACGAAAATTCTTCGTCGAAGCAAAAAAGCCCTCCGTCGACATCCACGGCGACCCCCACCCCGCATTCCAGCTCCGACGCTACACATGGTCCGCCAAGCTCCCCCTCTCCATCCTCACCGACTTCGATGAACTCGCCGTCTACGACTGCCGCATACGGATTAGAGCCAGCGGACACGCCTGATCGACATCGACAGCGGTATACGCTTTTTAGCATTGACTTCGAGTGGACGTCACGGGATAATACCGAGAGTAGGTAAAGTATTTCCTCTCTAAAGCCGATAACAATTATGTTAAACGTTGGTCCGCCCGGACAGAGGTTCGGTTGAAACCCAGGGACAATGAAGCCAAAGCCCCGCCAAATAACGCTTAGAATTGAAACTTCCGGACCCGTGTCCTTGGAGGTTTTCGCAAATAAGACCCAAGCTTTGCAGCGGCTCTTGTGGAATATTGGATCTGCGCTCTCTGGCGGCGGCAAACGCGGTACGTGGCAATCCAAGGTGCTACAAACCTGTTCGCTCTACTTCGTTGAGGCTAGGCCGGGCAGTTTGGAAATGCTGGCCCAGTTGCCTGATTCCGAAGAGTTATTTGATGAATTGGAGCTGGGGACTAAATCGCTTAATGCGGTTGGCTCAACACTTGCCGCGGTGCAAGAAAAAAACTACAAAGCGGTCGAGACGATCTTCCCTGACTATGGGCAGCGCGCGAGAGTCATTAAGTCGCTTGCCCCGCTCTCACCGGAAGAGGACGCGGAGTACGAACTCTTGGTCGCAACTGTAGACAAGAGTATTTCACTCGATGCAAGTTTTCATCTTGATGTCACCACTATGATACGTGATGCGGTACTTGAGATTCCTGAAGAAGCAGTAAGAACGATCACGGGTTTCTTGTACCTTATCGAAATAGCAACAGGTTCTCCACGCATAGGTATACTGACAGAAAACCGGCGTATTGAATGCCACTATGACCAGGACTACGAGGCGCTCATAAGAGACCTTGTTCCCGGTTCCCTGGTTGAGGTGGAAGGTCGCGCAATTCTTAATGACAGGGGAGACATCGACAACATATCGCAAGTCTACGATATCACTGCAGTTGAGCCTATCATGCCGCTTACTTGGACACGCATTGATTACGGAAATAGACGTTTCTTGCTCAATGAGCAAATTCAAATCCGTCAAGCTTACACAGATGGCGTTTGGTCGTGTGAGTTTGAACCTTTGGGAATTCTCGCATTTGGTCTGTCTCGTCGCAAGGCCGTGACTGATTTCAAAACAGATTTCGCGGCATGCTGGGACGACATTGTAAAAGAACATGATGACAAGCTGACGGCCGACGCTCGACAGCTTAAGGAAAGACTCACACAGTTGGTAAAAGACGTGCGTAATATCGAATGAGTAGCCGCAAGACAAAACAAATCAAGAGCGCCTTGGAGCGCAAAGGTTTCGTGCAGAGTAATTCGGACCATAAGGTCTTCCGTCTCCACGTGAAAGGTAAGATTACCGGCATACGCACACAATTGAGTCACGGGTCAAATGAGTATAACGACAATCTTCTGGCTCTCGTGGCAAGGCAACTCAGATTGCGCCGCAGGCAGTTAGACGATCTGATTGACTGTCCGCTCTCGGGTGACGACTACGTCACCCATCTTATCAAGAGCGGGGACATTAAGGTGGATTAACGCTTCCGCCCGGCAATCGTTTCCCCGCATGACATGGACCCAAACCATGCTCGACCTCAACATAGCCCTCCAATCCGCAAAAACCCCAACCGAACAAAACGCACTAAAAAGACAAATCGCCCACACCGACACACAGATAGACCAGCTAACCTACGAACTCTACAACCTCACCCCCGAAGAACTAAAAATCATCGAGGAGGCGACAGCCAAATGATCTCAGGCGACCCCAGACCACCCGAAGAAGTCCTCAAGCCGCAGCACGTCGCGGCCTACAAGAAAGCGCGTGCAGACATTTGGCACCGCCTCATCCATATCAACACCTCAATTCAAATCCTCGAGACAGTTTTTTCATATCCCCTGCACCTACTTTCGGGCCCTTTCTTTGACCTCATCTACTGGAACTTTCTGTACACCTGCGTAGTTATGCTGCACGCTCTCGTTTCCGATGACAAGGGCTTTGGTCTCCCGCGGCTCAAAGGGCACCTCTACAAAGACTGGCTCCTTGACGACCACCGCCAGTTTTTCCGCAATCACTTCAAGAAGGCTGACTTCTCGAAGAGGTCAGAACTTCTGAAGACCCGCACAGAGAATATGCGCCACAAAGTCATAGCCCACCGAGATCCTGCAGTCGTCAATGGTTCATTGAAACTTACCGGTATTTCTATTACAGATCTGCGCAGCCTCTATGACGAAACAGAAACTCTCTTCGCGACCTGTTTTCTCGGAGGCTCTTATGAAACGTCTCCCTATTGGGGCAAGGATTGCGATGCCCGCCGTCTCCAGGCCGATGTTGCATACTTCATGGACCTTCTCGTTAAGAACTCGCCCTGACTCACCCGTCCATAACACATGGGTTCGAACTGGCCGCTCCTGCGGACATACATACCCGCTGACGATCCTCACCGTTCTCAACCACTGCCGCCAAAAGCCCAACCCATCTCGTCCATCAGGTATGTATATCCATCTATCCCCGCACCCACGCACCACCCGTACACATCCTCCACGCCCCCCATCGCACTGTCCCCCAGCACCTTCCGTCCATCCCGTCCATCTCGTCCATCTCGTCCATCCCGTCCATCGTCCATCCCCCTCCCCTCACCCCCCAAGCGAG
>Ga0334883_1003608_pt1 | contig 16284 bp, 15 predicted proteins | sample GraSluR1_MG_6_FD_207230 | JGI IMG/M metagenome (GOLD analysis project Ga0334883, IMG submission 207230) | Sludge microbial communities from methane-producing bioreactor in Wageningen University, Netherlands - Granular Sludge_09_05-R1 | ecosystem: Engineered > Bioreactor > Anaerobic >... | reverse complement strand
AAGAGAATTTTGATTATTTTCCTTCACATATATATGAATACTTATCAATTGTTAAAAGCATTAGATAGGAATAATAGGTATTTACCTATTTAATGTATTTTGGTTCTTTTTTCTTCTATACTATTAATGTTTTTTCTTAAATGTTATAATAACTTAGAAATATGGGAATATTACATCTAATAATTTTTAACTGGGGGACTATATGTTTAAAAGATTATTCACTTATATTTTTGTTTTTATAGTTAGTATTTCACTTATTAGTTGTGAATCTTTTTCAAGTTCCACAACTTCAAAATCAACTATTACATCATCAACGATTCTGTCTTCAACTACTCTTTCTTCAATATCTGATGAAACAACAACTACAGTTGAAACTAATGAAACAACAAATATGGTTTTTGAGGTTTCCTTTGATTCCAAACAAGGAAGTACTTTTAACTCAGTTTATGTAGAAGAAGGATCTTCTATCAGTTTACCGATATCACAAAGAGAAGGGTATAGCTTTTTAGGGTGGATGCTCATTGATGGTGACGATGCTGAAATTATTAATGATCCATTTGAGCCAAATTCTAATGTAACTCTCTATGCAAAATGGATGATTAATCAATATACGATTTCATTTGAAACAAATGAAGGATCTGTGATTAATCCAATCACACAAGATTATAATACATTACTAATTTTACCAGATGATCCAATTAAGGAAAACTATACTTTTGGTGGATGGTTTATTGATAGTGAATTAACAAACGCTTTTACTTCTATGTCAATCCCAGCAGATGATATAACTATCTATGCAAAATGGATTGCAATTGATTGGTCCGATGTAGAGTTTTACTTAGATAATTTAATTCCTAATGATTTATCAGGAGATATTGTTCTGCCAATCTCTTATAATGATTATTTGATTTCCTGGGAATCAAGTAACCCAGAAATTATTAGTAATGAAGGCGGTTATTATAGACCTTATCAAGTTACATTAGTAAGTTTATCAGCTTTTATAACCTTGGATATACATTCATCAATAAGAACTTATGATATTGAAGTCGCTGGTTATAAATCATTAGCCGCTCCTTTGACCTCTAGTTATATTTATCGAGATTACCATTTAGTACAAGATTCATTCTTTGAGACTCTTGATATCATTAATTGCGCGTTTATCACCGCTAATTCAGCTGGGACTTTAAGTGGGGCAAATGTCTTAAATAATATTAATACTTATATAATGCCTAAAGCACGAGAAAACGGAAACTGGGTTATATTCTCGATTGCTCCAGATTCAGATTGGTCAGCAATTGCATCGAGTTCAGCTAGAATCAATACTTTTGCTAATAATATTGTTGCAATGATAAATACTTATGGATTTGATGGGGTTGATATTGATTGGGAAACACCAACCTCCCAAGAAGCTACTAGTTTTACTGAGATGATGCGAGTTATCTATACTAAAGTTAAAGAGAATAATCCCAACCATCTTGTTACAGCTGCGATTGCTGGGGGTATGTGGCAACCACCAAGATATGACTTAACAAACTCACATCAGTATCTTGACTATATTAATATGATGACTTATGGGATGGTAAGTAATAATGGATATTATCAAAATGCTTTGAATAAATCGACAACTTTTAACAACCCATTAAATAGTGCAGGTAAAACATTAACTAGTTGTTCTATTGCAGAGAGTATTAGTATTTATCATACATATGGAATCCCTAATAGTAAGATTATTGTTGGAGTTGCATTTTATGGTATCAAGCAAACTAGAACATATGACTCTACAACTCAAACGTGGTCTGCTTGGGTTAATGCAGGTTCTGTATCTTATACCTACATTGTCAATAATTATTTAAGTAACAGTAGTTATAAGTATTATTATGATGTGATTGCTGGAGTGCCTTATATTCTAAAAACTGATGGCACTGTCTTCATTTCTTATGATAATCCTAGGTCGATCGCTGAAAAAAGCGAGTTTATTATTGATAATGGTTTAGCAGGGATGATGTATTGGGAAAATGGTTTGGATTTAACTGGCGCATTGCTTTTGGCAATGCAAGCTGGACTAAATGAATAAGAATACATAGAAATATATAAAGGCTTGGTTTCAATCATTGATTGTTAACAAGCCTTTATTTATACTTAAATATGATAACAATAGTTAATTTCAAAAATTTCTTCAAACTGCGCAGACAAAAAAGCAAATTAATAATATATAATATATAGTGAATAAAAATCTATATGATGAGAAGAAAAGGTATCATTTATGAAGAAAATACTATTGGTTGATTATGGAAGTTATTATTTTAGAGATGTTTGCTTATGCCTAGAAGAAATAGGAGTAGAGTATTTAATCTTCCACTATAAAGATTCGATTGAAAATATTGATGCTTTTAATATATGTGGAGTTGTATTGACTGGAGGACCAGGTAGAGTAAATAATCCAAAAGATCCTCAATTGGATTTACGTCTCTTAGACTTTAAGGTACCAGTTTTAGGAATCTGTTATGGCATGCAATTATTAATGCATGCATTAGGTGGCAGAGTAGATTCTTTAGAAGAACAAGATCTAGGGTATAGCGAGATGCCTTTATGCTATTGTTCACCTATCAATAAGAACATTAGTAATCCGACAAAAGTTTGGATGGCTCATTATGATCATGTGACTAGACTCGCACAAGGTTTTAATGTTTATGGGAAAACGGATATTTCAATTGCGATGATTGGTAATGAAGAAAGAAGAATTTATGCTGTTCAATATCATCCTGAAGCTAAGAAATCTAGCGATGATATGATGCTTTTTAGAAATTTTATATTTGGAATTTGTCAATATTAGAAAAGAATTGATTTAATATTTAGTAGTATCTATACAGAGTTTCAAGTGTTTTAAATAAGAGCAGATGAAGAAAAATTCTTATTGTTTATCGATAATGATACTTGGGAATTGTTATCAATTATAAACTATAATATTGAAAATCTTGTTTTTATAATCGAAGACTATTTAAAAGATAAGCCTGAAAAAGATTAGTAATATGAAAACATGATGTTCAATTTTCAAAAAGTATTCTTCTCACAGCAAGCAACACAATATTTATGACATATCATCTAGAAAAATTCTCATAACTGCTCATATATAGGGATAGTAGTCATTTTTTTCTTACATTTTATATGGCTTAATTAGTAGTTGATTGAAAAAAGTATAGGATGATATTTCTAGAGTAGATTGTCAAGGATTATAAGACAGTTTTTTTATTAAGTTGTTTTCTAATTTTAAAATAGTGATATAATAAATGTTAAGCGCAGAAAATTTTTTAAAGGAGGACCAAGTTTTGAAGAAACTATTTTTGTTGATGTTTGTTATTTTTTTGACCGGTTGTCAAGAAACTCAAATTTCTACTACAACTACTGAAGAAGATTTTTTAACTTCAACTAGCACAACCACGGAGTCGTTAATAACTACTGATACTATGACAACGACGGAGTCATTAATAACTACTGATACTATCACAACCACAGAGTCGTTAATAACTACTGATACTATGACTACACAAACTACTTTAACTTATGAAATTGATTCACTGAGAGATGAAGTTATTGAGAAGATGGAAGATTATTTGGCAAGGCTCAAATTAATGGATAAGTTTACCTTTGAATCAGATATAAATTATTTGATTTGCTTCAATAATATTCCAAGTTCAATCTATTCTGAAGATTATTTGAGTACAACGTTAAAAATAGATAATTCATTAGGGTACATGTATAATGAATTTTCTAATTCTCTTGATGTTGATCTTAATGCATTGCAATATATATCAATTCAAGAAGATAAATTGGTTTTAAACAGAAGAGTTATCGGGGGATTTTCTCAAGAAGTTATTTCAACCGATTTATCTAGCGAGAACGTTAGAAATGTGATCCAATCCACTTTTAATTATGATCTGTATTTTGGTTATTTTATACCAGACTATGCAAAAATTACTAAGTTCTCTGATAACTTTTATCGTTTGCAAATCACTCTTGATGAGTTGATCTATTTTGACCCTTATATAGCACAAGCTTTTGGATTTTATAATAAGTTTTATGAGGATGATTTGGTTGATATCTATATTGATATAAAATTCAATGGAGAAGATTTTGAATATAAGTTATCACATGATAGATATGCTATAGGTATGCAACACAGCACAGCTATATATTTTCTTGATGTGTTGATTGATGAGAATTATTATGGTAATACTATCAGCGAGTATAATTATCCTGATCGAACGAAATCATTCTTCATTTTTGATGACCCACAAGATTGTCTTTATACCTATCAAGCAGATATGCGTTTTGGTGTTAGCTTATTAATGGATTCTGTTGGTTATTTTAAGATATACTTAGAAGCAGGTTTTTATACTCTTGATTATAATTTTGATCAACAGGGTCAAGCATTCACTTTTTATGATGAGGAGATGAATGAAATTCCTATCAGCAGTACTTTTAAGATTGAATCCTCTGGTATCTATTATGGAAAGTTAACTCATGGATATAACAATTATTTTTCGACAACATTTAAGTTTAATTTCCTCGATTTTAGTAAAGAAAACTATTTTTACTTACCAGATACTCATCTAATAGGAACTCTGGATAAAAACGAAAAAGTATTGTATTTGCTAATGCCAGATAGTGATGAAGAAAAAGTGATAAAATTAACTTTGAATGATTTTAATACAGGGTTGATAAACATAAAGACTTATGGTGATTTTCAAAGACTTAATATAGAAAGAGAGATATATCTATTTATCCAAAAAGGTAGTTTCGTTATATTAACTTTGAATGGGCTTTATGATGGATCTGATTATGATTTAAATTGGGAGTTTATCGATATTAATTTCACTTCTACAAATACTCTTACAGCACCTTTATTAAATATTGATCAAGATAATGTTCTAATTGTACCTGGTACTGATAAGCATGGGGTTGTTAAATTTACTGTTTCTGAAACGGGGAATTATATTTTCAAATTTCATCAATCTTCGACTGAATCCAGTAATAGATTAACTTTCAAGATTTATGATTCTGAACTTAATCTGATTATCGAATGTCATGGAAATGAATCTTTAGATTTAGAAAATGGTACATATTACATCAAGGTTTTTTTGACTGAAGAAGTTGATGCAATGTTTAGCATTACTTACTATATACGAGAATAGAAGATTGATAGAACTAATACAATATTAATTGATAAAAAAATATTAACTTTTTCTTAATCTTTAATATTGTAATTGCTTTAGCAAATACAGTGTTAATGTAATATGAAGAAAGGACACTATTTCATAACTATTGTTATAGTTTTAGGTATATAAATAATATGATATCTCATGATTTATTAACTATTAGGGAATTTGAAAGTAATGATACAAAGAGTGTAATCAAAATTCTTGTACATTCATTCGAAAACAAGTTTCAGCATCTTTTGAATTTTGATACCGAAAGATTAATTGAATTGTTACTAGAGTCAAGATATTTTGATGATGAGTTTCAAGAAGGATATTGGGTTGCGAAATACAACAATGAAATAAAAGGGGTTATAAAACTATCATGGCATAATAAAAAAGAAAAGAAGATAACCGGTAAAGTTTCTTTCAAAGAATTAGTAAAAAAATATGGATTGATGAAAGTTATTGGACTAAATCTTGCACTGCTAATTTTGAGTAGTAAACCCAAAAAGAGGGACTGTTATATTGAACATATTGCTGTAGCAAAAAGCGCAAGAGGTTTGGGTATAGGGCATGAACTTTTAAAAAAAGCAAAGGAGTATGCATTCGAAAACCCTGATTTTGAGCGATTAACATTATTTGTTACACAAGAAAACATCCAAGCAATTAAACTATACAAAAAACTTGGATTTGATGTTGTTTACAAAAAGACCAGTTTTTTAACTAAATTGTTTTTTAACCAAAAAGTTTGGTTTTACATGGCAATTTATAAAAATGAAGAACTAAAAGGAAAACTAATTTATAACCAGTTTTGGTGGTTAGGTTTTATTGGTTTTCTAGGGTTTTTATCATTTGAAGATATTGTTAATGCCTTCAACGGGAGCCAAAGCTATTGGTATTTACTTACTCTTCTTTGGTTTCTTTGGTTTATATATTTTATCCCCAATAGATATTAGGATTGTAATTTTTTGACGATTCAATTGATTTAACAAATGAAGAAGATAACTAGGAGAAATGAATATGTACAATAGTAATAAAGATGAACTGATTAGTGATTTGTTATTGATATATAGTGATGCAGATATGTTTTCATTGACCGGACCTTTTTTGGACAATTCGTCATTTGAAAGATTCAAGTTGAGTCAAAAAGAAGGCGAGGAGATTTTGACGGAGATTTGTAATATAAACAAGGAACATTTAAGATGTCATTATAATAGTTTTAATGATGAAGCCAAAAATTCTTTACCCTCATTTGATGAACTATATAGGAACATCGATAAAGAATGTCAGGAGTTTCAAAAAAGATTTGAGAACGGAGATTTAATTGATCAAAGCCCATATATATGTGATCATTTTGGTTTAGATACAATCTATGATAAACCAACTAATCTATGGCATTTTTATCATGATATCCAAATGTATAATAATACTTTTAAGAAAACGATCGAAGATTTGATTGCTAATGATATAGAAAGACCAATAGACTTTGATTTTAAGAAACCTATTTTAGCGCCTTTGTATAAGAATCTTGTTAAAGCAAAAACAACATTTTCATGGCATTGTACTACTTCTTCAAACTTAAGCATTGTATATTATTTTAAATTTGATGAGTTTGGGAGGTATTGGTTGAATCAGTTTAATACTGTATATGATATTCAACCCCTTGAAGATTTAGCCTTTTATAAAAACAATGAGCTATTGTTTTCATCATGTACTCATGAAAGGTTTGTAAATCATATTGGTAAAGTTTAGAAATCATCATTTTCGCTTTTTGCAAAATTTTGTGAATAGATATTATCATTGTTAAATGTTTTATATGAGAATAATGTTTTAAATTAATTTTAGATATTAAGAAAAAGGAGAAATAATTAATGCCTAACTTTCAAGACTTAAGAATTGTTGATAACTTTTATCAAACATCTAGTTTCTTTCCGATGCCAACTATTTTAATTTCTACTATTGATGACGAGGGAGAGACTTCATTAGGAGCTTACTCTTTGTGTTTTCCTTATTATGTTGCAGGTAAAGATTATTACGCAATGATTCTTGAATGTAGAAATAGTTCCAATACGGCACAAAATCTATTGAAAAGACCAAATTGTGCCTTGAACTTTTTGCCAGATAATAAGAAATTCTTTAAAGAAACAGTTAGACTAGGTTATCCGGGAGATACGTCTAAAGAGAAAATGACTAAGTTGACCTTGAGTTTAGAAGATTCTAAAGTTGGTGACAAATTAACAAGACCAAAGATAATATCCGAATCTTATCAAGTATTTGAGTGTACTTGGATGTCGGATTTAGAAGATGCTTACAAAGATAAAGCTGGTAATCTAGAAGGTTATGAACCGCCATATCGAAGCTTCAATGGGATAACATCTAAGTTTGGAGCACACTTCATCTTGAGAATAGATAAGATTCTAATGGAAGACAAGTACCATAATAGTATAATAAATGGTGTGAAAAGCAATAACTTTCCCAAGATCCCAGTTGATTATGGTTATCGTGATAATACTCATTTTTGGTATTCTTCATCAAAAAAATATAGGCAAGAGCCTGTTCCAGCTCCAAAGATTATCAATATTGATACAGTTAGATATGCGGTTGATAGAACTGATCCATTAGTTAAATTTACTGATGCAGCATGCATGCGATTGGCTAGAGTTCCTAGAATTTTTCTAAAAGCGGCGGTTGATGGTTGTGTAAAATGGGCAAAAGAGAATAACATAACTTTAATTGATGAAGCTGAGATGGATATTATTAACGACAAGAGAAGCAAAGAAAAGAAGTAGATTCTTGGATTATGGATTTTTAGTTGAATAATTTTGAATAGGTTTCATATGGGAGAGACGACATTTAGTTTAGATATTTTTGAAAAATCAATTGAATACGTCTCTAGTTTTTCCAAAAGAGTGTAAATTGTGAGATAAGTTGTTTGAATAGTTAATTGATTAATCAATTTTTGTTAATCAAATAATACACTAAATCACATGTGATTTAATCAGAATGAACTCTTTTGATAGTCGATTATTAGAAAATCTTAAAAATAGTTTGAAATCTACATAAAGAAACTTTGATATATGGAAATGCTTGTTTTTCTTTTTGTTGTTTAAGAACTTAACTATTTGCTGATTCCTTTTTAAGAGGCGATAAGACTTATCGCTATTTTACTTAAAACTTTTCCATAGCTCATCAATAATGATTGATTAATTCCTTCGAACCTAATTAAGACAAACTCATTTACAAAATATAGTTTAAGTGATAAACTATGTTTATGTATCAGGTATGTTATTAAGGAAATCATTTTTTCGTTGATTGTTAAATTGACTAGTGATGAAAGGTAGACTTTATGAAAAAAATAAGAGTAGGAATTGTAGGAATTGGCTTTGTTGGGGTTTTACATCTTGAGGCTTTAAGACGTTTAGGTAATATTGAAGTAGTTGCAATATGTGATAGTTATGATATTGAAAGAAAAGGCAAAGAACTATTTATTGAAAATACTTATGCAGATTTCCATCTAATGATTGACAATGAGAACTTAGATTTTATCCATATTTGTACCCCGAATAATTCTCATTATGAAATAGCTAAATATGCAATGAACAAATCTATTAATATCGTTCTTGAAAAACCAATGACTTATACAATTGATGAGGCAAGAGAGTTGTATTATCTAGCCCAAAGAAAAAAATTGCTATGCTTTGTAAATTATCATAATAGATTTTATTCAGGGCCTGCTTATGTTAATAATACAATAAAAAAAGGTGAAATAGGCGATGTGATTGCAGTTACAGGATACTATGTTCAAGACTGGATGTTGTATGATACTGATTACTCTTGGAGATTAAATGTAGAAGAGTCAGGAAAAACAAGAGTTGTGGCTGATATTGGATCACATTGGATTGACTTAGTTGAATATATGACAGGATTAATTGTTGAAGAAGTTTTTGCCGACTTCAAAACAGTTTATCCATTAAGAAAAAAAGCGATAGGTCATATAGAATCATTTAGTATTGAGAATGCTAAAGAATATGAAAATATTCCAATTGAGACTGAAGATATTGCATCGTTGCTTATTAGATTCAATAATGGAGCTATTGGAAATGCAATATTCTCACAAAGCTTCTCTGGTAAAAAAAATGATATAGAAATATTGATTGCGGGAAAAAATGCATCTGCACAGTGGTCTTTATCAAAAAGTGCTGAGGTTATAATTGGACATAGATTTAAACCCAATGAAATAGTAACTAAAGATTTTTTAATGATGAAGGAATTAATTGATACTTTTGATTATCCTTCAGGTCATACAGAAGGATATGCAGATCAATTCAAACAAGTATTTAAACAAGTCTATAATGGAAATAAGCTAGGTTTAACTGCAACATTTTACGATGGTCTAAGACAAATGGTTATCAATGAGAGGATATATGAGAGTGCTAAAACCCAACAATGGGTGAAAATCAAAGATATATTATAAAAGGAGTTTTGAAAAGTTATGGTTAGATTCGGTATTGTAGGTGCAGGAAAAATTGCTAGAAAATTTGTAGAAGAGATAAAATATGTTAATGGAGCTAAAGCAGTAGCTATCGCTTCAAGAACCATTGAAAAAGCAAATGATTTTAAGAGTGAATATGCTTTAGATTATGCTTTTGGTAGTTATGAAGAAATGGCAAGATTTAGTGAAATTGATGCAGTTTATATTGCAACTCCTCATAATTTTCATATGGAACAATCAATATTATTTATGAATCATAAAAAGCATGTTCTTTGTGAAAAGCCAATCGCTATTAATACAGAACAGTTTGAAACTATGGTGCATGCTGCAAAGGAAAATAGAGTTTTGTTAATGGAGGGTATGTGGACTAAATTTTTGCCTTCAACAGCAAAAATAAGAGAAATTGTTCAATCAGGTTCACTTGGAAAATTCAAACATGCATTTCTAGAGTTCGGTTTTTATGCGATGGAGCTTAAAAAAGATAAAGAGCGTTTATTCAATATTGGTTTAGCGGGGGGCAGTCTGTTAGATTTAGGAGTATATCCAGTAGCTTATACTTTTAACATAACCAATCAATTAGTGAAATCATTAAGTGTAAAAGCTAAAAAATACCTAACAGGTGTTGACAGTGAATGCATAGTTGATATAGTCTATGAAGACGGATCAACTGCCACACTTGTATCTAGTTTTTTGGAGGAAAGAAACAGTCCAGCTGTTGTTGAGTTTGAGAGAGGGAAAGTGATAATTGAAAACTTTTGGAGAAGCGAAAAAGTAATAGTTAATGATGAAGTATTCAATTTCCCCCACATAGGTGAAGGGTTTCCATATGAAATCAATGCTTTTGTTAAAACTCTTGAAGAAGGAAAAATTGAGAATGATCTAATGACATATGATCAAACAAGAAAAAGTATGAAACTCTTGGATTTAATCAGAAAAGAGATCGATTTAGTATATCCATTCGAATGATACTAAAGAATGTTTTAATGAGTTCAGTAAATAATAAAGGAAGGTAGTATCGGTAATGGAAGAAAAAATATCACTTATTGTAAAGTTTCAAGCAAAAGAAGAGAAATTAGATTGTTTGAAGTCTGAACTGTTGAAAATCTTAGAACCTACTAGAAAAGAGTTTGGGTGTTTATTATATGAATTACATCAAGATCTTGATAATCCCACTATTCTTATGTTCTATGAGATATGGGAAAATGAATTGGCTTGGAAAATGCATAATACAAGCAAACATATAACAGATTTCAAAGTAGCAATAGAAGATTGTGTAGAGAGCGTATTAATTAATAGATTAACTGTGATATAGAAAATTTGATATTTCAAAAAAGCCTTAACAATAAAGTTAAGGTTTTTTTTAAAAAATGAGTCTGAGCTTTGAGTTTGATTAAATTAATAATCATGTTTGTGTCGACTATTTTAGAAGAATTTGAAAGTTATAAGATATCATACACTCCTTAACTCAAAAAATTTTTATTGTATTATATGATATAATCAAAGTGAGCATTTCAAATCAAAACATAATTAACATTTTCTGATAAAATACTTAAGGAGGTAACACATGAAAATCGATATCCAAAAAGCAATAGATTGGATTGAAGGAAAATTAGAAGATGAAGTAAGTCTTAAGGAGATTAGTGAGTTTATTAGATATAGTCCTAGTCATACTAGCAGAGAGTTTAAACGTTATATGGGCAGTACTTTAAGAAATTACATTCAACTAAGAAGACTAACTAAAGCAGCTATTGAACTTCGCGATAAGCAAGTGAGAATCATTGATATAGCTATTAAGTATGGTTATAATTCTCAAGAAGCTTTTTCAAGATCTTTTAAAGAAGTTTTTTCCATAACACCCAGAGAGTATATAAAAACCAAAAGAATGATTCCCTATGTGTTTAAAAAAGATGTGTTATATCCAGAGTATATTAGAAAAGAAGGAGAGGTAATTATGGTTAAAGATGAAGAGATTAAAGTTTCAGTAGAAGTCATGCCAGAACATAAGTTTGTCTATTTAGAGAAAGAAGGAGTAGACAACTATATGTCTTTTTGGGAGCAACAAGAAAGAGAAGGTAAAGATTGTGATTTATTGCACGGTCTGCTAGCAAGCATACCAGGAGTTTTTAATGAGGGATATGGAGCCTTCACAAAAGAAGGATATATTTTTGGTAAAGATGCAGCTGTCGACTATTATGTTGAAGAAAAACATGGGTTTAAAGAGTTGATTATTCCGGAACAAAAATATCTAAAATTTGAACATCCAGGTTTTACTGAAAGTGAATTTGGACAAGCATTAAATCAAGTTAGAAGAATTGCTTTAAAAGACTTTAATATGGAGATTAAGAATTTTCAAGTAGATGATTCTTTTGTCAGAGCTTATGAACATAGTGGGATGGAATTGCTATATTACTTTATAAGAATACCACTGAAAAGATATTAGTAATAAAGGTTTTAGCAAGACCCTTTTGCTTGAAGATTAGATGTCTTCAAAGGCTTAAGGGTTTTTTTTATTTTCTTTTTCTTGACATAAAGTTAATCTTTATGTATTATATAGGTATACGATATATAGATAGCCGATATAACGGCAAGAGATATAAAAGGAGAGTGATTAGATGAATTTAAGAATTAAACAATTTTCCCCGCTAACAGAAGCTACTTTTTACATATTACTGTCATTGAATAAACCTTTGCATGGGTATGGAATAATTAAGAAAGTAGAAGCTTTGAGCAAAGGCAGGTTAACTTTAGCTGCAGGAACTCTTTATGGGGCATTGAATGTATTATTGGAGAATAAACTTATTACTTTGATTGGTGAAGATGAGCATAATAAGAGAAGGAAACTTTATATAATAACAGACTTAGGTAGAGAACTTATAGACTATGAACTTAAAAGATTAAGTGAAATGATTAATAATGGGTATCAAGAAATAGGGGTGAATCAATGAACTTAGCAATTAGAAAATGGTTTTGGATTTGGCAACAAGACCAAGAAAAGAAGTTTCTTGAGGAACAAGCTAAAAAAGCTTATGTACTGATAGAAGTGAAGGTTTTTAAATATATATTTGATAAAAGAGAAACTAAGAACTTAATTTATCAAATGGATTTTAGAGGTTTAGGCGGAAAGATTTCTCAAGAGGAGTATTTACAGATTTATGAGGATGCAGGGTGGACATCAGTGCCTTCTGGTAATGGATGGTATTATTTTTATCAAGAAGCAAAGAGTAATGTAAATCTATCTTTATTTAATGATTTTGAGTCACAGAGAAAAGCATATATTAGACTTATTGGATTTCTAGCACTTATTGGATTTCCTTTGTATTTTTATATAATTTACGCTATACCCAACCTGCAAGTGTCTGGCTTTTTCACAAGAGTGAAGTTAGCTTTAATTATCATTGTTGTTGTTATTGCTTTCATCCATTTAATTTCAATGATAAAGATTTATCATATGTATAAGAAACTTAAAAAGAATATTAAAGAATGATGATTTTACTAAATAGAATTCTATATAGATAAGAAGGGAAATCATGATGAAAAAACTATTAGGAAAAGTAGCTCTTGTAACTGGAGGAACTCGTAATGTTGGCAAAGGTATTGCGATTGGCTTAGCTGAAGCGGGAGCAACTGTTTATGTAACTGGTAGAACTATTAAAGATAAAGATGTCCAAAAAGCGAATGATGCTGGTGGGAAGGTATACGCAGTTGTTTGCGATCACTTGAATGACGCAGATGTCAAAGACGTTTTTAAGATGATTATTGATAAGGAAGGACACTTGGATATCCTCGTTAATAATGCTTGGGGCGGTTATTTACGGTTGAGAAATCGTAGTCAATATAGGGGCTTTAAATGGAAAGAGTTTTTTTGGAAACAACCTCTTGAACTGTATGATGAAATGCATGACGTGGGGGTTAGATCTAATTATGTTGCTTCGGTTTTTGCTTCTAATATAATGACTTTGCAAAAAAGCGGTTTAATAGTGAACATTTCTTTTTATGCCAGCAAAAAGTATTATGGCAATGTTGCCTATGGTGTTGCAAAAGCTGCGGTAGATAAAATGACTTTTGATATGGCTGAAGAATTAAAGAGTTTTCGTGTAAGTTGTGTTTCTTTATATCCTGGTTATATTGATGATTATAAAAAAGTTCCGAATAACAAGAAAGAATCTTCTATTTTTGTAGGAAGATCAATAGCTGCAATTGCAGGAGATAGTAATATCCTTGAACATACAGGAAAAGTATTGGTTACAGCTGAATTAGGGAAAAAATACGGTTTTAAAGATATTGACGGTACTTTCCCGATACCTTATGATGCTTTTTAATTGCCGATCACTTATTGAAGATAAACAAATATATTTTTACAAGTAATTAAATAATTAATCTTTGCTTATAATTTTTGAAAATGGCTTTTATATTGATTGTTTAAATGATATAATCATAAAAGTGAATATTCATTTATAATTACTGATGATCATTTAATATATTATAGTCAGTTTGATAAGTGATGGAGGATTTTAATGAAGAAAATATTAACTTTTGTACTTATGTTTATATCACTATTTAGTCTAGTTGTATGTGATGGATTTTTGTTCTCAAGTGATCCAATAGATGTTGATTTAGTTAAAACTATCGAAGCTAAATACGATGTAATCGTAGAAAAAGTCTATGCTGGAACCAGTATAGATCCTGATTACGAAACTGAAAACTCGTTTAAGTATCTGACTGCAGATATGAAAAAACAACTTAAAAAAGTTCAATATGAAGACCCATGTAATATGGCTTGGTTAGGAGTAACATATATCAAGACTGATCAAGGAGATCACCTTATATTATATGTGCCACAGATAAAAAGAGAAAAAGATATGGAGAAAGCTGTCTTCATGATTGATTATCCTTATGAATATACAGTAGATGAAATGAAAGAGTATTTGCAAAGTTTGAACTTATTTGAAACCCAAGCAATAGATTTTGATAACTTCACTTTTAGTTATCAATATAAACATAATCCTACAATGATTCCTCAAGACAGATTGACAGATCGACTTTTCCAAAGAGGATGCTTTGTATCAAACTTTAGTGTTAGTATTACTGGATATTTAAATGATGATTTTAATCCAGCAAAGGATTTAGATAGTGATTTTGTATGGGTTTTGACATCATACAATATTGAAGAAGAGGTTAAGGTTAGCTATAATCAAAACCTTTGGTTTAGGGTAATTGATACAGTTTATTACCGCATCTTTGTCAAAGATGGTGTTGTTTATATTACTATGGCGAATGAAGATTTACCAGAAAGTTATATATACCCTATTGAAGAGCCAGTGATTTCATGATGAAAGATAGTTTTAAGATTTAGAAAGATTTTTGATGAATATATTTTATAATCAATGCTAGTTAAAGATATTTGGAGGTTTGAATGGATTATCTAGTTGAACGAGAGTTAAACTTGCTCTATATTATTCTAGATATTGGGTTTTTGATATTTTTGGGAGTATTACTCGTTTATCATCAGAAGACAAAAGCATTTTTATTTGGACTAGCAGGAGGAGTATTATACTTCATAGTTGACTATGGTATTTTTTATTTATTGCTAGGAACTAGAGTTGTTGTTGGAGCTAATACATTTGTTTTTTTGCTTTGGCTATCTATAAGTTATGGATTCACTAATTTTGTTTGGATTTGGTTATTTTTAGATAGAGATAAACGAATATTAGAGTGGTCATTATTAATCATTGGGGGCTGGATAGCTGTTGCTTTGGTTTCAGGTAGTTTTGGAAATGCTTTTCCTTTAATCCAAATTTCAAGAGGAACCGGAAGTTATCATGGGTATATGGCTATAATTTTATTTGTTGGATATTCAATAGTGATAGTCAAGAATCTAAAGGAGGAAAACGAAAGAATTCCCTTGTTGAAATTATTGTTTATAGGGATAATTGTTCAGTTTTCTTGGGAAGCAGTTTTGCTTGTTTCTGGGATAAGACCGCTTGATTGGAATCCTTTAATCATTAATTCTCTTTTGGAAACAAATCTTGGGATACCTTACCTATACTTCATTCATAAAGCAATAGTTAATCGTAAAGAGAGTTCGAATGAGATTATTCTTGAAGAGTTATAAATCTAAATTGGAATAACTAATATATAGTATAAATAAATAGTAGATTGAGATGTTAGTAATGAATTACTAGCATTTTTTCTGTTTATGTAATAAGCAAAATTTTGTTAAATAATCACGGATTTCATGAAAACAACAACAAGTATAATCATAACATGTTTCTAAGTTGTGTATATTTAATAGAGATAATGATGTATAATTAAATGTATAACATTTATCATTAGCTTTGCTTCAATTTACGGAACAGATGATTTCAACGGGTATTCTAGTGTTTATGACAATTTAACTTCTTACAAAAAAATTGAAAAGAAGGAGAAGGATTTAGTAGTTTCATACTTCAAGAGAGGTTATGAAAACTATTAGATAAGTGTATAACAAATGAAAATGAAAGTTTTAGATTTTATCGATTTCAATACAGTCAATATATTGCTAGAGAATTTTAATAAATCAACGGGTTTTGTCACAGCTATTTTAGATTTGGATGG
>Ga0334883_1003603_pt1 | contig 16306 bp, 12 predicted proteins | sample GraSluR1_MG_6_FD_207230 | JGI IMG/M metagenome (GOLD analysis project Ga0334883, IMG submission 207230) | Sludge microbial communities from methane-producing bioreactor in Wageningen University, Netherlands - Granular Sludge_09_05-R1 | ecosystem: Engineered > Bioreactor > Anaerobic >... | reverse complement strand
TTGCCTCCCTGGGACCTTGACTACAGTGAGGGCGAAGACTTGCAAGGCTTTGGCACCTTGGCGGGACACGTCGCAGTCGCCATGCCCGTGCCGGTCAGGAGGTCAGCAGATCATGTCCACCACTTGTTGGCGACAGCCGACGACTTCGAGCCCATCTTGTGCCGTGCCCTGGAGAGCCCCGCAGATGGCTGTGAAGACCCCTCTGTGCGGCGCCAAGTGGTCGCGCTGGCCCTCGCCTTGGAAGGTGTGTTGGGCATCATGCGCGATCCCGTGCGGCTGATGCCGTTCATCCTCGAGGCTTCGGGTCAATTGCTGATGTGCCTGCCGCCGGGAGTGGTCGCCCTCCACAAGACTTACGAGCTCGCGCTGATTGCGGAGGAATTGTTGGCGGATCGCGCGCTGCTGGTGCGCTTCGCCGAGCAGGCCGATCCCGAGCGGCGACAGCGGCTGCTCGCTGGCGCAGCGGTGCCTGAGCACTTTGCGTTGACGTTCAAAAAGCGCGCCCTCGAGACCGCGCTCGACCTCGAGCACCCGACGGCCTTTGAGGTGGAGATTCGCGGTCGCCATGCTTCGGCAGAGGTGGTGGAGAGGGTGCGGTTCCAGGTGCCAGAGAGCTCGGGCCCGGGCGCGCCGTAGCTGGCTCGCGGCGGTGCTTGCACGAGACCGCTATCGGCGCACGGCCGAGGCGGTCGGGAGCCTCAGAGCAGGCGGCCGGCGAAGTCGCCCGCGTTGTGGACGAAGATGGTGGTGTTGAAGCCCTCGGCCAAGTGGATGAGGCGCGTGGCGTAGCTGGCCTCTTCGCCTTCTGGGGGACAGAAGAGGCCCAAAAAGACCACGTCTGCTCGGGCGCTGGCTTCGTGCATGACTTGGATGACCGTTTTGTCGGCGGGCTTGAGAATGACCTCGGTCTCGGCGTTGATGCGGACGGCGGGCATGAGGTCTCTGAGGTTGGCCGTGATCTGGGCCAGCTCATCTGCGTCGTTGACGACGGAGCGGACGTAGATTTTGGCGTCGGTCCACCCCAAGTTGAGGTTGAGCAAGTGGGCGAGGAGGAGCATGAGATCGCCGTTGTTCTGCATGCCGCGCCACCAGACGTCGATGCGCTTCTGGCGGCCGGGCTCATGAGCCCACTTCAGGCGCGTGATGATGGTGCTTTTGCCGAGCTGGTGGACCTTGCGCATGATGCGCAACATGGCCTCCAGGCGCTCTTCTTTCTCGGGCCAGCCAAACATGACCGTGTTGGGGCGCAAACCGCCGAGGCCGTTGGCTTGGATGATGGTGAGGGCGCCCCACTCGAAGTCGCGCACGATGTTGACCTGGCTGAAGGCGACCATGCCTTCGGCGTCGAGGGCGGCCTCGATGGTGTCACGGTGGGCTTGGATGGCGGTGTGGGCCCGCTCGTCGCCGCCGACCAGGAGATCGCAGACCGTGACGACGCCGCGGTGCTGGTTGAAGTTGTTGGCCATGCGGACCAGGCCGATGCGTTTGCCGACGTCGCCAGCGAAGAGCAAGATCTGCGGGCGCCAGTTGCGCGGGTCGACACCGTGCTCTTTGAGCTTGAGGAGAGAGAAGCGGGCGAGGGAGAGCCAGAAGCCAGCCCGGACATCGCCCCAGCGTCGGGTCATGGCGCGGCGGCGCAGAAACCAAAAGAGGACGACTTCCAGGGCAATGGCGAGGATGCAGGCCAGGGGGCTGATGAGAAACATGACCATGATAGCGCCAACCGTGCCCAAAAGGGACACGTACCACGGCACGTTGATGGTGGGTCTGTAGGAGGGATCGCCGACGAGCTTCTCCAGGGCTGCACTCAAGTTGATGGTGACGTAAAGCGTGAGAAAGAGGATGGTGACGAACTGGGCCACTGTGTTGAGGCCGCCCAGGGCGACCGCCACCAGGGCGATGCCGCCGCTGACCCAGGTGGCGATGGTCGGTTGACCCGTAGGGGAGACCTTGGCGAGGAAACGGGGGGCCAGCCCGTCTTTGGCCAGGGCTTGCAAGACCCGGGGGCCGCCCAAGATGCTGCCGAAGACGGAAGAGAGCAGGGCCCCCCACACGCCGGGGTAGACGAGCCAAGCCCCCAGCACGGCGACTTTGATCCAGATGATCCCAGGCTCGGCCAGCTCCTCTGGGTTGGTCTTGGAGGAGAAGGCCAAAAGGATGGGAATGGCCACGTAGACCAGAGTGCCCGTGAGGACGGCCAGCAGGGTGCCCCGAGGGATGGAGCGGCGCGGGTCTTTGAGGTCACCGCTCATGCCGATGCCCGCCGAGAATCCCGTGACGGCAGGGAAGAAGACGGCGAACACGTACCAGAAACCCGGCGCGGTGCGGTACTCCGAGGTGAGCTCGGGGGTTGCCAAGTCGGTCGTGAACACGCCTGCCGCCAGCGCCAGGATCGAGAGGCCGACGGCGATCATGATGGGGATCTGCACTTTCAAGGCCACGGCAGCGCTCTTGCCCGCGACAGCCGTGATGATCACGATGATCACCGCCGTCATCGACTGCATCAAATACCACGGCATCTCCCCCCAGGCTGCGGGCCAGAAGGCCAGGATGGACTCGCTCAAGCCAAAAGCGTAGAAAGTGATGCTCAAGGTGCGGCACAAGAACAGGGGGATGCCGATGGCGCCGCCAAGCTCCAGCCCCAAGCTGCGGGAGATCATGTAATACTCACCGCCCACGCCGACGCGCATGTTGGTGCCAATGGCCGAGGCAGAGAGGGCGGTGATGAAGGTGATGCTGCTGGCCAAGAGGACGATGAGCAGCGTCACGGCTAAGCCCACGTTGCCCAGGACCCAGCCGAAGCGCAGGTACATGATCAGGCCGAGGATGGTCAGGACGCTCGGCGTGTAAACACCCAAAAAGGTGCCAAACTTGGGCTGGCTCGCGGGAGCCTGGGGGGCGGGAAGCGTACCGTCCATACATGACTCCACTGGGCGCGTTGGGGCGAGAGGAGGCGTCTCCAGTTCATCCTCTCCGCCGAGGCGGCAGTCTAGGCATTTTCGCGGCCTAAGGCTATGAATTACGAAGAAAGCGCGCGCCGCGGTGGCATTTTTGTGCGCCCGTCTTACATAGGGAGGTCATTGACGACCTAGCCCCTAGCCCAGGGGCGTCGGACTCGAGCCAGAGGAGGAGCATGATGGCCAACTACGTGATAACCGGTGCCAACAGAGGGATAGGTTTGGAGCTGGCGCGCCAGCTCAGCGCGCGCGGCGAGTCGGTGTTCGCCTTGTGCCGGCAGTCGTCCCCGGAGCTGACGGCGTTGGGGGTGCAGGTCGTTGATGGGGTGGACGTATGCGAGGATGCTGCCGTCGCGACGGCGGTGCAGTCTTTGATCCACGTACCTGTGGACGTCCTCATCAACAACGCGGGGTGGCTGAGCGACGAGTCCTTGGAAGACCTGGATTTTGCGCGCATCCGCCGCAGCTTTGAGATCAACGCCTTGGGGCCGCTGCGGGTGAGCGCCGCCTTTTTGCCGCTGTTGCGCCGTGGGTCGAAGATCGCCCTCATCACGAGCCGCATGGGCTCCATCGGCGACAACGGCTCCGGTGGCCGCTACGGCTATCGCATGGCCAAGGCGGCCCTGAACATGGCTGGGATGTCCCTGGCGCGCGATCTGGCGCCGCGGGAGATCGCCGTGGGCATCCTCCACCCGGGCTTCGTGCGCACCGCCATGACGGGCTATCAGGGTATGACCGATCCGCCAGCGGCGGCAGCCCAGCTCATCGCCCGCATCGACGGCTTGAACCTGAGTAATTCTGGCACTTTTTGGCATGCCAACGGCGAAGAGCTGCCGTGGTAGGACCGGAGGTGAGCCTTGGGCCGACACGAGAAGGAGTTCACAGCGATGGGTGAGGCTGGGTCAACACCAGCAGAAGCCGGAAAGGAAGGCGCGCCGGCCGAGAAAGCCACCGTGGCGCGCGGGGCCTTTCTGCGCGACGTCCTCATCTGCTCCCTTGGAGCCTACGGCGGCCCCGAGGCCCACTACAGCGTCTTTCTGGACCAGCTCGTGGCCAAGAAGGGCTACCTGCGCGAGGAGGAGATGGTGGAGCTCATCGCCTTGTGCAGTGTGCTGCCGGGCCCGACGAGCACCCAGACCATCGTCGCCGTTGGCCACAAGGTTGGCGGGCCGTGGCTCGCCTTGTGGACCATGCTGGTCTGGGCCTTGCCCGTCTTGGTGGTGATGACGGCACTCTCATTTCTCTACGCGATCTTGGCGGCTTACGACCTCTCGGGTGAGGTCTTGCGTTACATCGGGCCCATGGCAGTGGGCTTCATCGTGGTGGCTTCGTGGCGCATCGGCCGCAAAGTGGTCACGGATCTCCCGACGGGCGCGCTGATGCTCTTCGGCGCTGGCGTGACCTACTTCATCAGAGCGCCGTGGATCTTCCCGCTGGTGCTGCTCATCGGCGGTGCGGTCAGCATCTGGCTCAAGCGCGAAGCGGGGATGTGGCGGCGGCCGGTCTTGGCGCCGCCATGGCGCTATCTGGGGCTCTTCGCTTTCTTCGCCCTGGGCGCGCTGGCCTTGGCCGCCGTGACGGATCACCGCATCGTGCAGCTCTTCGAGGCTTTTTACCGCTACGGCTATTTGGTCTTCGGCGGCGGCCAGGTGGTGGTGCCTGTGATGCACGGTGAGTTGGTGCATGGCAACGCCATGATGAGCAACGCCGAATTTCTCACCGGCTACGGGCTGGTGCAGGGCTTGCCCGGGCCCATGTTCAGCTTCGCTGCCTACGCCGGGGGGATGGCCGCCCGCGACGCCGGCGGCGCAGGCATGCAGGTGGCCGGCGCCGTCGCCGGTGGCCTGGGGATTTTTCTCCCGGGGCTGCTGTTGATCTACTTCGTCTACCCCATCTGGGAGCGTCTCAAAGGGGTGCGGGCCATCAAGATTTCCTTGGCTGGGATCAACGCCGTCGCTGGCGGGCTCATCGCCATTGCCGCCGTGATCCTGATCCAGGCCAGCGGGCTGCACTGGGACAATCTCCTGGTGGTAGCGGTGACGGCCCTTCTGTTGTTGAGCAAACGCGTGCCAGCGCCACTGTTGGTGGTGGCGGCCATTGCCCTTGGGGTCGCCTTTTAGGCCGTTGGGCGAATGTACCCTTGCGCCAAGGTGAATAATGAGGGTACCTTGCCCGGCTGGGTGCGGAGCGAACTTGGATGCGTGTTTCGACCCATGCTGACGTGCGGAGGCCGGCGCTCAATGGTTGATGGCGTCAGGTGCTTCGACCGAGTTGAAGGATAGTGACCCCATGAGCCCGATGTTCAAGAGCTTCTTACGCCCGCTGGTGGTGTTGTGTGCGCTGTGGTTGGTGAGCAGCGGCTGTGAAGAGAAGGCCAAGGATGCCCCGGCGCCGTCCAAGGCACCGCCGCAAGAGGCGGCAGGCGAACCCATCATGCCGACTGAGGACGAGACCAAGGCCAAGGCCGATGGCCCCCTGACGGTGAACAGCTACCCCGAGCTGGTGCAGTGCCTGAAGGACCGCGGCGTGCGGATGTACGGCTCTCCCTCCTGCCCACACTGCACGCGGCTGACGGCGAGCTTTGGCGGCAACGACGTGATCGGGCCGGTCTACACGGACTGCTCCCAAGATCGGGCGACCTGCCAGGCCGAGATGAAAGGGCGCGGCATCCCTGAAATCCAGATCAAGGGCGAGATGTACCAGGGCTCGCGCGACCCGGCCCAGCTCGGCGCCAGCGTTGGCTGCTTGCTCGCCGCGGGCGTCCAGCCCCCGACGCCGGCCCCGGCGGCACAAGTGACGCCGCCACCGGCACCGGTCATGCCGGCGGTGCCTGAGGCGGAGCAGGTCAAGGTGGCGAGCATTCCCGAGTTGGTGGGCTGCCTCAAGGACAAAGGGGTGCGGATGTATGGCTCCCCCTCCTGCCCCCACTGCAATCGCTTGACCGAGAGCTTTGGCGGCTACGAGGTGCTGGCGGCGGTCTACACCGACTGCTCCCAAGATCGTGAGACCTGCCAGTCCGAGATGAAAGGACGTGGTATCCCCGAGATCCAGATCAAGGGCCAGATGTATCAGGGCTCGCGCGACCCGGCCCAGCTCGGCGCCGTGGTCGGCTGCATGCTGCAGAAATAGGTGTGCCCTCTTGTTGGCGGCGCTGACCCACGCGTGTCGTCGCCACTGGTGCCCGCGAGCAGATCTGCTAGGCTAGCGCAGTCGAGATTGGCTTCGACCTCTTGCCGTTAGAAGGCCCTGGATGAGCGGGTGCGGAATGAATGGGTGGCCCCCTAGGGCTTCGTGCTGGACCTTCATGCTGGCGCTTGCTTGGTTGGTGGGTTGCGCCAGCCCGACGCCATGGACACCCGCCTCTGAGCTGCCGCGGTTCAGCGCACCGGGCGTCACCCCCGTGCCGGACGGTCTCTACGCCTGTAGCGACGGCCGCGTTTGGGACGGGGAGGGGAGCCGCTGTTGTTGGCCAGGCCAAGGGCTGCGGGGCTGGCGTTGTGTCGGCGAGCCGCAGTGCCCGAGTGGTCTCATCCCCTTTGCGGACGAGTGCTTGAGCACGGAAGGGCTCGCCAAACGCGGGCTGTGTACTGATGGTAGCGCTTGTCCCGTCGATGCCAAGGGTCTCTGTCGAGCAGGCCAAAACGCGACGGGCCGCTACTGTTGCTGGCCCGGCCAAGAGGGAAACGCTTGGGGGTGCTGGGGCAAGCCCCTATGCCCCGGGGGCTTTCTCCCTTACCTGAACACCTGCGTCGCCGTCGAATCAGCGGAGCTGGCGGCGGTGGCGGCCTGCCCCCTGCCCGTGGCGTGCCCGCCGCGCGAAGCCTTGGCGCAGCGTGACCCGCGCCTGCTCGTCGCCGTGGACAACGCCGTCTTGGCCCAGGCCTGCGCCTTTGGCGACAGGGACGCCTGTCACCGCCGCCTGCTGCGCAGCGTTCATGGCGAAGGCCTGACGACGAGCATCAGCGAGGCCATGGACGAGCTATACGAGCTGTGTGGTGGGGGGCACGCCGAGTCTTGTCACAGCCTGGGTCAGTTGTTGCTGGTCCAGGAGGCGGCAGAGGATAAGTCTTGGGGCCACGCCATGTTAGAAGAGAACTGTGACGCCGGCTTTGCCGCCTCGTGTCGCTTGGCGGGTCAGCTCCTGACGACGCGCCGCCACCTCGACCACATCGACCCGGTGCGGGCAGCAGCACTGCTGGACAAGGGCTGCGCCTTGGGCGATGTCCCGTCTTGCGCCCACCTGGGCTTTGCCTACGCCAACGGCGTGGGGGTCGCCCGCGATGAAGCGAAAGCGGTGGCGGTGCTGGCCGAACCTTGCCTCAGTCACGACCACGCTGTGGCCTGCGATGCCTATTATCCGGCCAAGAACGCCCTCGATGCCGACGGTCAGAACCCTGCGGCGTGGCGTCGGCATTTGGACTGGCTTTTTTTCGCCGGGCGCGACTATGTCGCAGCGGGTCCCGCTTATAGCTTCGCCGTTTTCAGGGCGAACGATATGGAAGGCACGGTGATCCAGAGCGCCGCCCTGGTCCGCCTGCACTTCTTTTTCTTCTTTGGTCTGGAGCTGGGTTACGCCTTCGACCCGTGGAGCGGTGGCGCCGCGGATAGTCCCAGCATCGTGGACATCGTGGACGAGGAGCCTCGCCGCTTTGTCGTGGGCATGTGGGCCAACCCGATCTCTACGCCCCTGACGTTGTCCCATTCGAGTGCCGGGCGCGCCACCCTCACGCCGCTGGAGCCCTTGGTTGGCCTGCGTAGCTACATGGGTGCCGCCGACGGCTACGTGGGCCTGACCCTGGGCAACCGCTTCACTTACGGCTGGGAGCAACGCCACTTCAGTCTGCGTGCCACCTTCGACGCGGTCTATGCCATCGGCCTGGACTACGGCGCGGATGCCCTTCTCTTCACGCTGGGTCTGACCCTGGGTCTGCCTGCGCTTTAGCTTGGATCGCTGCCCAACGTGGGCGGCCTAGTGTTGATGAGCCCCTTGCGATGACGACCTGCCCCCAATCTTCTCGACGCCCCCCTGCCGGTCGCTGGCTGTTGCTGCGCGGGTGGCTTTTTGTGGCGCTGCTCCTGGGGTCGAGCGCTTGCTCGACCTGGGCCGAGATCCAAGGGCCACGTCTGGGGCTCAGTGTGGACTACGACACCAAGCGCGGCCTCTCGCCGCGTTTCGAGCTCGGCTACCAGTACCTGCGCTATGCCTGGGCCGTGGGCTATGGTGGCCAAGGCGGCCTGGCTTACGCGCCGCTGAACCAGCGGGTGGAGATTTTCGCCGACGTCAACTTCTATACGGCCTTTTTTACGCCTGCGGTGACCAACCTCGGCGCCGTGGTGGCCTGGACCGAGCTGGGGGTGCGCCCAGGGCTGCGGGCTGGGGCGTCGGTGCCGCTGCTGTGGCCACCTGAGGCGTGCTCAGATGGCTTCTTCTCTGAACCGACGGGAAAGTGCGCTGGCCAGCGCCGCCCAGATGATGTGGTTTTTCCCGAATGGCTGCCCATACTCGCCTTCAACTTCACATACTTACCCATTCTCCAGGAGAATCTACTCGATGTCCCTGGGGCCAGCGATGAGAGCTTCGTCTTTACCTTCGGCGGCACCTTCGTCATGAGCGAGGGGTGGCTGGTGGGGGGGCAGCGGTCGCAGTGAGGGCATAAAGGCTGAGGGGCTCCTTGAGTGAAACGGCCCCACGCGCTCACCGGGGCCCCTCACGTGGAGAAGACCTCCGGGGTTGGAACTCACCAACGTTGGCCCGTTAGGCCGTAGCGCGAGACGATTGCGATTTGCAGCATTCGTTCGACACAGCCTACCGAAACAGGCGCCGAAACCGGTGACCGTTCTATTCACAAATAGCGTCAGAGACTTCCTCGCTTACCCATTGCCAACAACTGTCCTTATGGAAAAGGCGCCCAAATGTGAGCGTGACTTTGACCTTGCTGTCATCCTTGTATCTCGCACAATACCAAACGCAAGTCATCTCCATGTACGAACCCACTGGGTAAAAACCATCCGGAGGAAAATTGGTTTCATTGGCATTGTGGCACGTTACACTTTCACAACCCACCTGAAACGCAACATCCGCATCACTGTCGTCACTCCCAATGCAACCACAAAGAAATGACATCGCAAAAGTTGCCACAAAAAAAGATGGCTCGTCGCATGATCACGTTCCTTTGCGGCTGCTGTCACAGACGTTCGCTTCAATCCTCAGGGCAGTAGTAGCCACAGCTCGCCGAGCAGGTCATCCCCGATGCGGGGCCACAGTCGTCGTAGAGATCGCACACACCCTCACATTGATAGAAGAAACACGATGGCCAACACAGATACGCACTGACACCAACCGTCGTCCAGCAGGACGAGCCAACTGGGCATTCGCCCTGGGAGCCTTCATAGGCGCAGGGCGCCGCGGCCAAGGTGAAACAGATGCCGCTGACGCACACCGGCGGCGAGGTGCTCGGTGACGGCGAGGTGCAGTCGCTGTCGCAGAGACAGAGGCTGCCAGGGGGACCGGACACGGGCGGTGTGTCGGGGGGCACGTCGACGATCTCTTCCGGTGGCAGGTCGGGGGCGAGGTCCGCGGTATCCGGGGCCGTATCAGGGCTGACATCAGGTGTGGTTTCGGGTGCTACGTCCGGTGCGATGTCTGGCGCAAGGTCGACAGCCGTGTCGGGCACGTCGGCCGTCTCTGGCGGCAGATCGAGGGGCTGGTCGGGACTCTGATCCTTGCCAAAACCACTGACCAAGTCTTGGGGAGGAGCGATGTCGTTGGGGGCGCTGTTGCACACCACCACGGCTTGGTCGCCATCGTAGCTGACCCAGCCGCCCGTGGGGCACTCCGTGGTCGTGGCGGGGCGGCCGTTGGGGGGCGGCGTGATCTCTGTGCAGGCACCCACAGAGAGCGACGCAAGGAAGAGAAAACAGAGGCGATGGCGACTGGACATGGTGCGCTCCTGGCCCGGGGGGAGGCGATGGGCGCCGCTGGTGCGGTGGCCAACGTTCAGTCTAGTCCTAAGCCAAAGCCAAGGGTAGTGGAAGCGACTTGGGTGGTGGCAGGCAGCAGTGGCCATGCCAGCCCGTATTGACTCGACAGACAAATTCTTTAGGCTCGACCCCTCCAATGGCGCCGCAGGGCGCGCCACCTTTTCCTCACCCACACCTTGCCAAGGAGTCGCCCGGTGATTGATCCCCGCCACGAAACCCTCGCCGAGCTCATCATGCGTCACTGCTGCGCCGTCCGGGCGGGCGACAAAGTCCTCATCGAGGCCTATGACACACCCGTGGAATTCCTCGATGCCCTGGTGCGCGCTGTCTACGCCCGCGGGGGCCTACCGCTCGTGGAAATCAAGTACAACGCCCTCTTGCGGACTTTACTCCAAGGGGCCACTGAGGCGTCCCTGGCGCTCTTGACCGACTGTGAACGCTACCGGATGGAGCAGGTGGATTGCTTCGTGGGCGTGCGCGGTTGGGCCAATCCCAAGGACCTCTCGGATCTCAGCCCGGAGCTCAACGCCATGAAGAACCGCTTGTGGTTTGAGCCGGTGCACATTCAGACACGGGTGCCGCGGACGCGGTGGGTGGTGCTGCGTTACCCGACGCAGACCATGGCCTATATGGCGAATATGTCGACTTCTGCTTTTGCCGACTACTATTATTCGGTGACCACTGGTGTCGACTATGGGCAGATGTCCACGGCGATGGACGCGGCCGTGGCCTTCTTGCAAGGCGCTGACGCCGTGCACATCAGCGGGCCGGGCACGGATCTGCGCTTCTCCATCAAGGGGATGGGGGTCATCAAGTGCGACGGGCTGCGCAACATGCCCGACGGGGAGATCTACACTTGTCCCGTGCGGGACTCGGTGCAGGGGGTGGTGCGCTACAACACGCCGTCGACCTACGATGGTTTCACCTTCAAGGACGTGTGTCTGCGCTTCGTCGATGGTCAGATCGTCGAGGCCACGGCCAATGACACGGCGCGGCTCAACCACATCCTCGACACCGACCCGGGGGCGCGCTACATCGGCGAGTTTGCCCTGGGCTGCAACCCGCGGATCACGGCGCCTATGGATGAGACCCTCTTCGACGAGAAGATCGCCGGCTCCTTCCATTTCACGCCGGGCAACGCCTACCAAGATTCGGACAACGGCAACCGCTCGGCGGTGCACTGGGATCTGGTGTGCATCCAGACGCCTGAGGCCGGCGGCGGCGAGATTCGCATCGACGGCGAGCTCATCCGCCGGGACGGGGTCTTCGTGCACCCGGCCTTCGTGGCCCTCAACCCCGAGAATTTGTGTTGCTGAGGTGCCCGGGTCGGCAGTAGCCACGGCCAGACGCTGGGGGAAGGGCGCCGCCGCCCGGTGCAGAGCCCGCGCTGCCATCGTCGGTGCAGGTTCGTGCGCCGGCATGGTTGGTGCGGTATGAGACATTTTGGAAGATTCCTTTCCTTTCGCAGCCTGGCCTGCCAGACTCGTAGCAGTTGTCGCAAGTGCGGGTGCCGGTGCGGTCTGCAATGGGGCCGGCCTGGCTTCCCCGGTGATCGAGGTGAGGCGATGCGAAGGAAGTGGTGTGGGTTTTTGTTGCTGGTGGCGCTGAGCTACGCCTGGGGATGCGACGACGAGAAGGCTGGCGGCGACCTCGTCGAGACCAAAATCGGCGATGTCCAAGAGGTGGATGCACCCGAGTCGGAGCTCGGCGATGTGAACCCTGACCAAGGTGAGGATCTGGTCGCCGAGACCGATGACCTGGCGCCCGATGGGGCTCTGGACACGGAGACGAGCGTCGACCTGGACGCGGTGAGTGATACGAACGCCGACGTGGCGGACGAGGGCCAGGTGCCGCAGACCTTTTTGGCCGTGTCCCATCAGCGCTGCCCCCTGGCGACGCGCGTGGCCCAGGTCGACATCGAGGCGTTACAGGGCCAGGTCTGGGCCAACGCCTGGGTCTTCGATAGGCCCAACCCGGCGATCGGTGAGGCGGCATTGCGCTCGGAGCACTGTGTCTTTCACACGCAACCCACGGGGTGTGGGCCCTGCGCCCTCGGCGAGGTGTGTGGCGCCAACGGGCACTGCGCCTCCTATCCCGAGCAGCGATCCGATGTCTCGCTGCACGTTCAATCCGCCACGGAGACGCAGACCTTCACGGTGGATCCGTGGGGCGGCATCAGCGCCCAGATCGACGTCGGCGCCCCGCCCTACCGCCTGGATCTGGTCGTGGGAGCACACACCATCCAGACCGAGGCCTTGTCGCCCCCTGGGCCGCTCGGCGCGGTGACGGCGACCGTGACTGGGGGCTCAGAAGCGCCGACGCACCTGCTCCTCAACTGGAGCGGAGGGGCGCCAGATGCGCAGGTTTTCACCCACATCCCCATCAACCATCACGTGGGCGGCCCGACCTTCACCGAGTGCCAGGCGCCAGCAAGCTTGGGATCCTTTGGCGTCGAAGAGGCCATGCTGGCGCCGCTGGCGGTGTCGACGGGGCTGGAGTTTCAGAGCGTGGAGCACGTGGTCTTTGCGGCCGCCGAGACCCCCGTGGGCTGTTTCGAGTTTCGCTTTCTTCAGCGGAGCTGGCCCCAATTCAACTAGGTTATGAACTTTGGGAGAAGAACCATGCGACGATTATCAACGATTTTGTGCTTGATGCTGCTGTGGGTGGCCGTGGGCTGTGAAGACAAGGTGCGCGCCGAGGACCCCAAGCCCGAGGTCACGGAGCCAGACCAGGGGAACGACCTCGCAGAGAACGACCTGGTGCCGGACAGCACCGAGCCCCCCGGGGAGACGCTCTTCACCTTCACCAACCCCTTCAAGAGTCCGGTCTACTTGGATGTCACCTTTGGCAGTCCTTTCTTCTGTCACCTCGACAGCCAAAGCGGGCCGTCTTGCCACCTCTTCATGCCTTTCTGCATGACCTCTTGTCCCGATGATCCCGAAGAAGACTTTCCCTGCGCTCTCTGCGCGCCGCCGCGACCTGCGGCCCAGGTGGTGGCCTCTGGAGGGACTTACACCCAATTGTGGCCCCATCAGCTCTATGCGACGCGCGCTGTGCAGGGCTGCGACTGCTACGACATCGACGTCAACATCGACCAGCCCCTCCACGTCTACCTGCGGATCTACACCTCCATCACTTGCTACGACGACGCCAATCCCGGCGCGCCGCCGAGCTTTGAGCACTGCGGAGACGCCGACGAGAGCGGGCGCATCTTTCAGGCAGAGCTGCACGGGGAGCGGCTGCTGTGGCAGGAGATGGAGCCTGGCAAGCTGCCGGCCGAGCTGACCTTCAGCGCGGAGTGAGCGGGAGGGGCTGCTCCGAAGCAGACCAGGCCACCCTCGAAGCCGGCCCATAGGCGGCCTGCCCCCCCTGGGGCCGCCTGCAACCCATCCACGCCGCTGTCACCAGCCTGGACCTGGGCCCGCCCCAACACGAAAGGCCGATTGGCGCGCTGGACGATGATGAAAGGCAGATTGGCCGCCACGCCGTAGAGCACCATGAAAGCGCCGACGGCAGGTGGATTCCACAGAAAGAAGAGGGCCGAGCTCAGCATCACGGCGATGTGGGTGAGCTCAGCGCGACAGGTTTCACGGGCGAAGGCGTAGAGGTACGCAGGATCGTCAGAGAGCAAGCGCTTCTTGCGAAAGCCCCGTTTGAACAAGCGCGCGCCGTCAGGGAGGCCACGCTTCCACGTCCGCACGCGAAAGAGGGTGTGCCAAATCCGTCCCGATCGCTCCCAAGCGCGGCTGCGATACCAACCGCGACGCGGGTCAAAACGCTCGGGGTCAACCCGGCTGAACAACCATGCCATGCCCAGATGCAGCACCAACCAGGCGGCGGTGTTGACGACGATGAGAAGTAGCACCGATTCGCTGTTCACGAGACCTCCTCGACGACCAGGGAAGATCCTGGCGACCCCTCCTTGGCGAGGCGAATGGCACGCCCCTTCCAGCGGACCTCGGAACGCACACGCTTCAACCACGCCGATCGCGCAAACAACACGACGAAGGCCAAGAGCGGGACGGGAAAGAAGACCCAAGTCCATGCCCGGAAATGGCCAACCCGCGCCAGGTTATGCCGAAGGACCAAGCTGTTGGCGACCCAACCCACCAAGGCGGCCAGCAGCCACGCCGGCTGCCACATGGCCAAGGCGGCCGCGCCCAATGTGATGAAGCCACCGCTCAACCACAATGAGAAGACCAACAACACCGCCACTGGCGTCGCGCTCGCGCCAGCCGCCATCCCCTTCGAGAAGCCCTCCACCAGATCTCCCAACCCATTGGGATACATTCGAAAACTGCACAGGGTCTTGCCCAAGTCCAGCCTGACCGGCACGCCCTGCGCCCGGGCGACATCGGCCAGGGCAATGTCCTCTAGCACCTCCGTCCGCACCGCCTCGTGCCCACCCACGCGAAAGTAGGTGTCCCGATCGATCATCACCAGCGGCCCAAAACCGCTCTGACCCGGACGCCCACCCGACCAGGCCGAGAAGCGCCCCGTGGCCGCCACGACGATGACGTTGAACAAAGCCGCCAACTGCTCATGGGCCCGCACCGTCCGGTGATAGGGCTGCACCATCATCATCCCCGGGGCGCTCTCCTCGCGCGCCTGCATCAGCCGCGCCAGAGCGTCCTCGGCCAGGCGCGTGTCGGCGTCGAGAAAGAGCAACGTCCGCCCTCGGGCCGCCTTCGCCCCCAGCCAACAGGCCCAAGACTTGCCCAACCAACCGGCCCCCTTCTCATGCACCTCGATCACCGCCGCGCCAAAAGAACGCGCAACCGCGGCGGTTTCGTCCGTCGACTGGTCGTCCACGACCATGACCTCCAACGCCGGCGCATCCTGCCGCTGTAGGGTGGCCAGCAAGCCCGGCAGGTTGTGCGCCTCGTTGCGCGCCGGGATAATCACGCTGATCCCGCCGCCCTGCACCCCCGCACGCGCCGCACCACGTGCGCCCTCAACGCGCCCCGCTGCGAAAGGCCGCGCCCGGCTGAGCAGCAACAGACCGTTGAGCACCAGCAGCACGTTCACCACCAGCACCACGCCTATCAAGATCCACATCACACGTCCTCCTCGTCCGGCCACAAGCAAGCCGCTTCCGCCACCCGCCACCACCGCGCCTGCTCTCTCAGACGTAGGGCCGGAGCGGCGACGCCGCAAGGGTTGGCTGTCGAATATCTACAGCACATCACTAGAGCCTGATGCATATATTATTCATATAGCCCATCCCTATCGTGCGACCACCTCCGCTGGGCGTGCGCCGCGCGCCCTCCCCCCCCTAGGACCACAGGCGCTGCGCCAACCACGCCTGGCGGAAGCGGCCATGCGGCAGCGCCAAGAGCGAAGCGGCGTCGCCAGCCTCACAGATGCGCCCCTGGGCGACGAGGGCGACCTGATCGAAATGCTCCAAGGCGTTGATGCGGTGGGTGATGCACAGCACCGTCGCCTGCGGGAGGCAGCGCCGCAAGGCCGCATAGACCTCCGCCTCGGCGATGGCATCCAGCGCGGAGGTGGCCTCGTCGAGGATGAGCAAGCGCGGCTGGCGCAGCACCGCCATGGCCAGGCTGAGGCGCTGCCCTTGCCCAACGCTCAAGGGCGCGCCATTGTCATGCAGGGGCAGGGACAGGCCCTGAGGAAAGCGCGCCAGGATCGCCTCCAGGCCAAAGGCCTGTAGCGCCGCTTGCACCTGCGCCGCCTCACACCCTGGCGCGGCCAAACGCAGGTTCTCCGCCACGGTCGCCCCAAAAAGCCGCGTGTCTTGCCCCACCCAGGCCACCTGCCGATAGAGGCTGTCGTCCTGGATCGTCTCCAGGAGCTGCCCGTCGAGGCTAATGCGCCCCTGTTGCGGCGTCTGCAGGCGCAGCAGCAGTCGCGCCAGGGTGCTCTTGCCCGTCCCGCTCTCGCCGACCAGGGCCACCCACTGCCCAGGCGCACAGCGCAGACTGAGGTCCGCCAAGACTGGGGCCGCCGCGCGGGGATAGGTGAAGCGCGTGGCCTCCAGCGCCACGTCCATCCCCTCATCCCGGGTGGCCAAGATCACCTCTGCTGCTGCCCTCTGCGGCACCTCATCTCCCACCTCGAGCACGCGCTCGGCAGCCTGGGCATGGCTGTGCCACTGGACGGCCACCTGGGTCATGGGCTGCACCGCTTCGAAGGCCGCGAGATAGACCAGGACGATCACCGTCAGGTCGACCCCGTCGACGCCGCTGCCCACCTGGGGCGCCACCAGCGCCAGCATCAGCACTAGACCGAGGTCACGGATCAGTGACTCGCCCGCGAGGTTCCAGGCGAGCAAGCGGGCGAAACGCCGCTGCAGGCGCGCCATGACCGTTTGGTGGTGGTGCATGTCGCGCTGCACGCGTGGCTCCAGC
>Ga0334883_1003601_pt1 | contig 16330 bp, 13 predicted proteins | sample GraSluR1_MG_6_FD_207230 | JGI IMG/M metagenome (GOLD analysis project Ga0334883, IMG submission 207230) | Sludge microbial communities from methane-producing bioreactor in Wageningen University, Netherlands - Granular Sludge_09_05-R1 | ecosystem: Engineered > Bioreactor > Anaerobic >... | reverse complement strand
AATGCTGTTCCGCTATCATCTGTTAACTCCATTGAGGAACCAAGAAATACCCTGGAACCTGGCAAGACCTCGCCTGTGTTTTTATCTTTAACATCCACTTTTACATGGAGTTTTCCAAAATTATCTGGTGTATTAAAAAGCCACAGCAGGTTAATTCCAATTGCCTGCTGATATTCTATCTCCTCCTCAACAGCCTTTTTTAACTCTTCATATGACCAGCCGGAATAATCTGAGGGCAGTTCCCAAAGTGTTCCTTTTATTACTGGTCTGGTTTTATGTCCGGGTGCTATACAGGAAGGGACATTCTCATAATATGACTTGTATGAATTGTAAATTTCTTTTCGTTTGGAAAGATTAAACCAATTATCAGAGCCAAATTTACTGTTTTCTGACGGGGTCATAAAAGGATAATACCCCCAATTAACAATCTCCTCACCATATTTAGCTGCGAGATTAAGTTTTTGGGACAGCCAGTCTATTTCAGTGAACTCCCAAACTGTTTGGCCACTTCGTTCCATTTCTATGGCTTCCGACCAGTTGGCAACACTTTTTTGAGCAGACTCAACATTCATCCAAAATTCTGTTCCTGCTTTCCTACATGCATTTGCAAATGCGGTAAAAAAAGGTTTCCTTTCCTCCAGTGTAAAAAATGCCAAATGTTCACCTGAATCCTGAAGCATGAGCACATCTATACCTGTCTCCATTAAAGTAACTGTCCACCATTCCTCATATTCTGATGGTTCAAGATATTCAAAACCACGTAGGCCTTCTTTGTCTAATAAAAAAAAAGGCGAAACAGTAACCTTGCTTTCATTGTGAACTCTGTGGCATTCATCCACAGCTGCCTTCCAAACTTTTCTCCAAAACAAAGATTTTTGTGTCTCGGTATTCTTGATAGGATTAATTTCATTATTTAAGTACCAACCCCAAAAAGATTCATGATGCCCATATCGTGCATAATATTTTCTTATATATTCTCTGTTTTTCTCTTCAAACTCATCAGCACTGATGGTCTTATGCCAAGCACCCCCAATCATAGCTAAATCACTTATAACCCGTAATCCCTTTCTATCGGCAACTGTATATATTATCTCAAGAACATCAGGTTTAGCCTTGATGCTATTTGCGGGATTTTGAGATTGCCTTTCCATACTGCTAACAAAAATGTTCGTCAAAAAAAACACAGTAAGCAAAACAACCATTGATTTGTATGAATACATTGAATTATTAATCCATTTGATTATATTTCTTAGATTAAAATATTAAATAAAAAATAAGAGCCTGTAGCCTTATAACAGGCTCCTATTTATAAGTTTTTAATCCATAATTAATTCTTAATTGCTTTGTAACGTCCAATCTGTTGTTTGTCATTACTAATCACAATCAAATACATACCTGACGGCTGATCATCGATTGACAGAACTTCAAGATTGCTTTGAATTTTCATTTCGCGAACCATTGCTCCGCTGGCATTGAATACCTGAACGCGATTACCTGGTTCAGCACTGCGGATATTCAGTTTACCACTGGTCGGATTCGGGTAAATTTCGATTTGCGATACTCCGGTCAAATCAACTGAAGTCAAATCAAGTTTCAGTTCGTACATAACCACAATTTTCCCATCGGCAGAAGTCACTTTCAGCATATCTCCGTCATCAAGATCACCCATGGTTTTTTCATTTCCATCGGTATCCACCACTACAGCAGTTGCACCTATCGAAGGAGTAATCCTTGCATAGAAATCACTAAGCAGGGTACTGCCAGTTGGTCCGGTAATGGTATAATCCACCTGGTCAACTGCATATACGTTCGATAATACATAAGCCAGATAAGTGGTTTCGGGTATGAATTCAGTACGTAACATCGAGAGGTGATAAACTCTGGTGATCAGTCCGTTTGGAGATGTAACCACCACTTTGTCATCCTCGTAAAGAGAACCTTCTGTTCTTTCAAATCCCATTTTGTCCACCACTTTAACTGTAGCTCCAAGAGACGGCACTACATTGGTCAGGAATGCCTGAACATTGGTACCGCGCGGCACAAAGTTCACCAGGTTTTCACTTTGCAAAACAGCATACACATCCGAAAGGATGAATGCATCATTTTCAGATGATCGCGGCTGCAACTGGTAAACTATACGTGTTACACCGTTTTCTGCCACCACATCAAAATAGGTATTGGCATTAACGGTTACGTTTACATAGGCTGTGTCAAAGTTCAGCCTTCTCAGGGATACATAAGCACCTGAGTCATTAACAATACTAAGAGTTGCTCCATCAGGAACGGTAACGTTGTTCAAAACTGTACGCAACTGAGTGCCGTATTCAAACCCGGTAATGTAACCTGCTCCGTCTTCAGCAATGGCTGATGCGCTTTTAGGCTCGTTTTCTATCACAACATCATATAATGTTGATGTCAGCAGTGCATTGGAACTTAATCCCTCTTCGTTTACATCCAGAATATACTGTGATGTATTGGTGCTGTCGGCTGACAATACAATGAGCACGTCATCCAGGCTGAGTAAGTCGTCCATACCCAGTTGGGCATCACCTGACATCACTGTCAGTGATTGATTTTCGTTTGCTTTGACCAGATTGCTAAGGAATGTTCCTACGGTAGTACCAGGTGTCATACCCCTGATTTCTTCGTCCATGGAATAACCTTCACTCACTTTGTAAACAACCGATGTAACCGTTGATTGGTAGTGCGTTGGTTCGTTCATGTAATGTTGCCCGAGGTCATTCCCAATACTCAGGTATTGATGATAATAATTCATGCCACGTTCTGCCCAATAGGCCATATTCGTCCATGTCCATTCCGAGTCATCTGGATTGGTACCAAATGAACCCTCAAGCACAGTATTGCCTTCATAAATATGAGGTTTTCTCGAAAAATTCATAATCCAGTGTGCTTCTCTTCCCCCAATAACCCATGTGGAAACATCACTCATACCGAAAGCTTCAATAAGTTCAAAATCATTGGGATCATTGGCAGGTTTTGTTCCGTTTAAGATTGAATCGTTTTTAATTTTAAACATAAACCAACATGAATTAGTTAATTTATTAATAGGTGTTCCTCCAACTTGTACTTCTTCATTCCATGGATTTTTATATTCTGCTCCATAATTCCCGATAGTATTAAGAAATTGCACATCCAGGTTTTTGGGAACAGGCCAATCGTAATTAGTAAGATAAGGCGCATGTCCTCCCATACCATTATCATTTCTGATAGCACCAAAACAAAAAACATCGCCTGGCTGTACAATGGGATTTACATTTAAATCAGGTTCAAGTCTTCCAGGATCTATTATCCACCTACCTTCTCCTACCCATTTATAGCCAGGCACATATTTATTATAACGAACAGGCCATTGGTCCTCTCCCATTGTTGATTCTATTATTTCTGCAGGATTTGCATTATATGCTTGTACAATCATATAATTACTTAAATCAAGCGGTTGATTACCTGGATTACAAATTTCACCAAAACTATTCGCATTAATATCCCATTCAATAATTTCAGATAAAAATGGTTCAGCAAAATAGGGTTGAATATTGGCAATATCTTTTTCTTTTTCCAATCGAACATTATAAGTAGCATTTACACTATCATCTTCAGCAGTAACAGTAAACGATATGGTAGCTTCTTCAGGTGGTCCGGAAAGACTAGTTGCTCGTTTTACTTTAATTTTTGAATTCAATTGTTCAGCTTTAGCCACCAATGCCGGAATTCCGGAAAAATCCGCAGGTAACTTAATAGTATAATTAAAAGTTGTGCGGTTAAACCCAGGAATGGTATCACCTTTCCAGCCTAATATTTCAGACATATCTTTGTAGGAATTGGGCATATCTGGCCATGTGATACATGACAAATATGCATTATGACTTGGTTTATAAGGTTGTACTTGAATAAAATATTCCTTTATTTCACCATTTTGTGCCGTTACCTTTAAAATATCTCCGTCTTTTAAATCAGGCCTCATAACGCCATCAACCCATACAATTTCCATAGTTGCATTGGCAGGTTTTTCCACATACTTGAATAATGTATCAACTCTTGTAGCAAAAGCCAATCCAAAATTTTGGCCAGTAATTGTATCAATACCACTTTCATGCTGAGTTATTCTTGGCCAAGTTAAAATCCCATTTTGTTCCCTGTTTGTAACAGGTCCTCTGGGGTTTTTAGAATCAATTGGAACTACAATGTTTGCATCGGCTGTAGGTTCTGCTACTATAATGTCAAACGTAGCAGACTGTAATTCGTTTCCACAAACATATACAGTTAATTTATCTCCGGTGCGAACAGAACGGTACAATGAATCAGCCTGATTTGGATTTAAGTGGTAACGCCAGGCAATACCTGGTTTCTTAACCATATTGTGCATGATACCATCCAACCTGCGGATTCCCCATGGGACAGTCAGTGTCTTATTCGCGAAATCAACATCAATGACATCTGATTCTAAAGTGTTTTCATCCAAAATATAAGGACCGTCATTGCCTACTGTCCACCATGTATCTCGCCATGGATCGCGATTGGGCCTTTGGATTGGAATCCATTCTGAATCTTCGATAGCGACTCCCCTGGCGCTGTTAAAGTCAGGATTACCTGATTTTATCGAGAATTTGCGCACTAATATGGAATTATTAGTTGCACCTTCAACTCCCGCTACTGAATATGCGCCACTAGACCTGTTTCGTCCAGCAACGTCGAAAACACCACCAACTTGGTCAACGACTACTGAATCACCTTCTGCAAAGTGGTGTTCAATAAAATAACATCCGTTTCCGTTCCAAACATTTGTAATATTATAAATATCGCCTCCAGGATAAGTAGTGACACTATCCTTAACATTCGGAAATACATCACTGCGACTCTCCGGAACATGTACCAAAAAATCAGCAATCTCATAGATGTCTTCTTGCTTATAGCGTTCGGTGAAGTCTTCATAACCCAAACGGTACATTCTATTCCAAAAATCATATGCCGTGGTAATAACCCATGATTCCCCTGGTTTAAGCATTACTTCGGGTAACATGATTGTTAAATTTGGATCCATTGACCATGAGCCATATGGATCAAAAATACCGTTACCTGACCACCATTGAAGAAGACCTAACTTATATTCACTCAAATTTATATCTGTGTCACCCCTGTTTGTGAGTTCCAGATACATATCCGGTTGTGTTTCAAACCGGGCTTCAGTAATTATTAGGGAACGATTCGGTTCCTGAGCTTTCAGGATAAAGCTTAAAAGTGTTAGAAAAAGTAAAAAATTTAGTTTCATATTAATTGATTTTTAATTAAATAACCAAATTGATTTTTAAAATTAGAATGAAGGACAAAAATCATTTATAAGTGACCAATTTGGTATAAATTCACTGATAAAAAATCCTTATCTTTTAAAATTGGCATAAAATGCCTTTTTGTTTTTATGTTTTTTACTCTGCATTCACCTACAAAAGCTGTTTTTTTGCTAATTCTAATGTACACCTCCTTTCTTAGTTTAAAAGTTGTTTTGGAAATGGGTTGTGTAATACAGAAAATATAATATTACAAAACATAGGAAAGCAAAATCGTATGAATATCTAACTTTACTAAACCAATCAATGGAGAGAAGGATAATAACAGTTTTTATAACACTTTTTCTGTTCATTGGTAACATCCAACTTTATGTAAGTCAAAATAATTAAGAAATTCACTTTGCTAAACTTCCCAACCTTCAAACATGACGAAACTTTAAATGTAGAAAGCTTTCATTTTTTCCTTATACAAACTTCTTACCTCTCGGTGTCGTACAAATATATTTATTTTTTTTTTTAATTCTCACACTTGAAAGACTTTTTTTTAAAAACTTTTCGACTACCTGATTTAAATTCTTCATTAAAAATAAGTGGCAATATACCATTGCAGAAGTAACCTTTTGTGTTCATTCCCAACATTAGAATAACCGATTAATTTAAAACGCCAACAGGTGAGTTCCCTCAACTGCTAATTCCAACAATTTGGTTAGTTTTGCAAATATTTTAATGCGAAAATGAGGGAAAAAATAACTGACATTTGCTTTGTTTGTAAGTGCCGACTTACCAATGGAAACTACAAAATAAATAAGGAAGTTTATTTGCCTGTTTGCCATAACTGCGAAGGAACAGCCCGGGAGAAAAAATCGGTGGAAGAACAACTGGACAGCCTGGCTGACGGACTTGTTTGCGGGTGCATATAAAAAAAAACCGCGGTTGCCCGCGGTTTCACTCACTCTGCTTATCTATAGCTGTTTAATTTAACAGGTGTGTGTAGTTTTCATTTAATAACTCGGGAAGGTAATTGGCAATCAACCCTAATGCCTGTTCGTCGTCCACCCGGTTAGGTGTAATAATTCCCTGTTTCTTCATCTCATCGGCATTCAACACCACGCTGCAAATCTCACGCGGCACAGAGCTCCATGCCCTTTTAACCGTCTTCACACCAAAACCTTTGGCTGAGTTTGTGTAACAAACCTCAAAAAACGGGTTGTTAACCACATAGGCCACACCATCGGAAGTGTTTCGTTTCACGACGGTAACCGGTTTATCACTGCCGTTATAGGAAAGGTTCCATACTTTGTCGATGTCTTTTCCCAGGTTTACATTTTCAACGGCCTCAATCTGATAATCGTTAAAACCGGTACGATAACCGGATGCAGTTGCAATAACCGACACAAATAAAAAACATACAGATGCTGCAATAATAATTCTCATTTTTCTCATGGCTTCTAATTTTTAATTAAACAATGGTTTCGTTTTCTATAATCTATCTGTATCAGAAAGACGCGCAAGTTACGAACCTGTTACACCAAAATCTCTGTTTAAAAACACATTACACACCTTCAGATTTTCCTTGTCCGTTATAAAAAATAATTTTTCACTGAAAAAATTTGAATATTTGAAATTTAGTATTACTATTCGGATGTGATTTATTTTGAAAAAATCATTTTGCGGTTTCAATTTTAAAAAGAAGAATTATTAAAAATTTTTGATCATGAAATTCAGTCAGCTCGTAAAAATGCGTCATTCGGTAAGAAAATATAAAAACACACCTGTTGAAAAGGAAAAACTGATACAAATTCTGGAAGCCGCACGCCTGGCACCATCGGCAGTTAACTTTCAGCCCTGGCACTTTATCGTGGTAACTCGCCCCGAAAGTCTTTCCATGCTTCACAGTACCTATCAGCGCGACTGGTTTAAAACAGCCCCGGTGGTGATTCTGGCCTGTGCCGACCATTCGGAGTCGTGGAAAAGAAATCACGATGGAAAAGACTCAGCCGATATGGATGTTGCCATTGCAGTGGACCACCTCACCCTGCAGGCTGCTGAAATGGGAATTGGAACCTGCTGGGTTTGCAATTTCAACACGCAAAAATGTGCCGAAATGCTCAAGCTGCCGGGCCACATCGAACCTGTGGTTATGATTCCGGTTGGCTACCCGGAGGAAGATAAAACTCCAGAAAAAAAACGTAAACCCCTGGATGACATCATTCACTGGGAAGAGTTTTAAGATACTTTTCGAGCCTGTTCATCCCTTCCTCAATGTTGCCAATTGAATTCGCGTAGGAAAACCGGAGGAATCCTTCGCCGTTTTCCCCAAAATCGATTCCGGGCGCAACGCCAACATGCGCTTTCTCCAGGATGTCGAAAGCCAGTTTATAGCTGTCTGCAAATATGTGTCTGGCATTTACAAACACATAAAATGCCCCGGTAGGAATTACTTTAATGCTGAATCCCATTTGCTGAAGCCGGCTCACAATGTATTTGCGGCGTTCATTAAAAATGGTTTTCATGTGTTCCACATCGCTGCCTGCCGACCGGAGTGCGGCAATCCCCGCCCGCTGAACAGTGGAGCCTGCACAGATAAAAAGGTTTTGCTGAAACTTCTGCATCGGTCGTACATATTCCTTCGGTGCAATAACATATCCCAGCCGAAGTCCGGTCATGGCAAAAAGTTTGGAGAAGCCGTTAAGAACAAACGCGTTTTTTGTGAATTCCAGCATGGAGTGCGCCCTGCCCTCGTAAACCAGTCCGTGATAAATTTCATCGGAGATAACGGGTACATCAAACCTTGCAAGTTGTTGCATCACCTCTGCCGTCAACAGGTTACCGGTTGGGTTCATGGGGCTGTTAATCAGTATTGCCCGGGTTTTATTGGTAATGCGTTTGCAAATTTCCCCGGGGCGGTACTGAAAACCGTCTTCCTCATATACAGGAACCCTGACCGGATTTGCTCCCACAAACCGCAAAAAATTGGGGTAACAGGCATACCCGGGGTCAGATAATATCACCTCATCGCCCGGGTTACACAAGGCACCCAGCACCAGCAAAATAGCAGGCGAACTGCCGGATGTAACAATGATCTGCTCCGGAGAAACTTCCACACCGTATTTTTTTCGGTGCCATGCAGCAATTTCTTCGCGCAATTCCGGGTCGCCCAAACTGTGCGTGTAATGCGACCGGCCTTCGGTATAAGCCTGCCGAACAGCTTCCGAGACACACCCAGGCACATCAAAATCGGGTTCGCCCACTTCCAGATGCACCACGTCCATTCCCCTGCGTTCCATTTCCGCAGCCTTTTCCAGTACCTCCATCACAATAAACGGAGAAATATGTTTTGCTCTTTCTGACAACATTTTTGGTTTTTTTGATTTTTTATATTTTAGCTTTTTAAGTATTAAACCATTTAAACGCTGACAGGTCTTAAAGACGCTGTCAGGTTTCCGGGACCAGACCATTCAATCCCGATAGCTATCGGAATATAACCTAAAAGTGTCTAATTTAAAAAACAAAAGAAATAACATTGAAATACAATTTTAAATTGTGAAAATATTATTTCAAATAATCTCTTAAGTATACCTCCTACTCCTTGCTCTCTGTTCTCCGCTCTCCGCTCTCCACTATTACGCGTAATCTCTGGCAATTTGCAATGCCTGGCTCCGGTAACCTCCTCCAAACAAATAGTAGTGATTCAGCACATGATAAAGTTGATACAGTCTGTTCCGTTCCCTCCAGTCGGCAGGAAGCGGATGAACTTCGTTATATGCACTGTAAAACCGTTGTGAAAACCCGCCGAACATGGTCATAATGCCCATTTCCATTTCGCAGTCGGCATAATACGATGCCGGATCGATGAGTGCTGGTCCGCTGGTTGCATTCATGTAATTTCCCAACCATAAATCGCCGTGAATAAGCGCCGGCACAGCATTTTTTGGAACTATTTCCTGGATTTTATTGAGCAATCGATCATACACCTGTATTTCGCCTGCCGGAAGCGGCCTTTCTTTCTGTATCAGTTGCAGAAGAAAACCCAGCCGGTTATCTCTGAAAAATTCAGCCCAGTTGATTTTTTCGGAGTTATTCTGGGGTGTTGAACCGCAATAATTGTCGTGGTAAAAACCAAATTTTTCGGAAGAACAGGTATGAATGGTGGCCAGTCCGCGCCCCAGAATTTCATCGGAATTTCCCCTGCCGTAACCCGGTTCAAGATATTCCAGCACCAGAAATCCCGGAGAGGCATCCACTTCTTTTGCCGCAAAAACCTCCGGCACAACCAGTTGCCCAGCGGCGGCTTTCCTTAGCTCTTCCAGACTTTCGGCTTCGCGCAAAAACATATCGGCCAGGCAGTTTTCGTTCCACTTCAGAAAAAAGGTACCTGCGCTGGTTTCAATTTTTGATGCATGATTAATGCACCCTCCGACCAAAAAGTCCGAAGCGTGAATTTTTACCGTACCACCCAACTTTTCTGACAGGTGCGATTCAACTTCTGTTAAAACGGATGTATCTTTTTGAAAAAAATGCATAACTGATGATTTTCAAAAATAAACCTTCAAGAGGTTTAAAGTCCGAAAAAAAATATTGGTTTCATCTTTTATAAAATCTTGATTGTAAACTCTTATTTGTGCAAATCAATCAATTTTATGATTTGATTGTAAACTCAATTCTGAAAAAGCAGGATTTGAGAATGTATCTGCAATCACTAAAGCAGCTCCTAAGGCAGTTGCATTATCAATTTCTGAAACTATTACCTTTTTATTAGGGAATTTTTTTTGCAGCAAGTAAATGAAAATTTCATTTCGGGCAAAGCCGCCTGTTACATATAAGATTTTTGTATTATCCACTTCAGGAATAACAAGTTGAATTGATTCCACGCATACATCCGTCAGGTCAACCATAAATTTCGTATAGGATTCTTCATAACTTTTAAAAATAGCTAAATCAACATTTTGCAGTCCTTCTTCAAAGCTTTCCTTTCCTTTGGGAAAAAACTCTGAGATTTGACCGTATTCATTAACAAGACTTTCAATCAAGTTATCATTTCGTTTTACTGTTTTATAAAAGCTGTTGGCAACTCCAAAGTGCCTGGCCAATTTTTCTGACCAGTTTTCGTGAAAATGCCCCATAAATAATCGGGATGATTTTACCTGCTCTTTTTCAGGGGTCAGGTAGCATAAACAATCGTTTTGAAGTTGTTCAGCTGTTAAAGGCTCCTTGTTGAACGGATTCATATTAATACACCAGGTTCCGGTTGAAACCAATATAAATTCCTCAGAACTTCCTTTTAAATACGGAACCAGCGATGCTGAGCTGTCATGAATACCTGTTCCTACCTTAAAATCGGAAGACATCACATTTACCGGGAAAACACTTTTGTTTGACACAGGTTCAGGCAATGTAATATTTTTATCTTTAAGCCAATCGTGGTAATCCATTTTATCAAAATCCCACATAAAGGTGTGGCACCCGATGGATGTAGGCTCTGAAACTACTTTCCCTGTCAAAACAAATGAAAGGTATTGCGGAAAATGAAGAATTGTTTCAATTTCCCTGTAAATTTCGGGTTTCTCTTTTTGAAGCCACAAGATTTGTATTCCTGAATTTAAAAGTGCACCCAAAGCCGGACTGGCAGTTTTTCGACAAAATTCATTCTTCCCATCATATTCAACAAATAATTCCCCTGAAACAGAAGAGGGTATTTCCTTAAGATAGTTATAAAGTGGGGTCAAACGGTTTTCTTTTTTATCCAAAAACATCAATGAAGCGCCGTAAGTAGAAAAATTTACACCTGCCAAATCATATTTTTTTTGTAAAATTATTTCCTTCAAGCTATTGGATATCCAGGTAGTGATTAGATCAATATCATCACATTCAAAACCATCTTCATCTTTTATAGTATTCATTTTTCTTTCATTTTCATATAAAACCTGAAAATGATTATCAAACAACACGAGTTTTTTATTTGTTTTCCCTATATCAAAAACAGCTATTACTTCTTTCATACTTCACTTATTGAAATCAACTAAATTACAAAAAAGTCCCTGTCAAATGTTTAACAGGGACAATTTTAAGCATATTTTACTTTAAAAACATTTACAATTTATTTGTTATCTCCCTGATAAAACTTCCTTTTCGTATTTTTGAATTTCTGCGATATAACCAGCGCCTTCCGGAACTCCTTCTTTTAAACAGTAAAAATCCCAAACAGCACCAAACGGCATTGTTTTTAATTCTTCCAACATGGCAAGGCGTTCAAATAATTTTCCCTCCTCTTCATACTTCAACAAAACAGAAGTAGGTTCCAGTGCAGCAATTAAAAAAGCTTTTTGGGCAGCGCGTGTGCCAATCACATAAGCTCCTATCCGGTTTATTGAAGCATCGAAAAAGTCGAGACCAACATTCACCCGGCCGAAAAAATTATTCCGAACAATTTCCGAGGCAATTAACTGCACCTCTTCATTCAGGGTTACCACATGATCGGAATCCCATCGGATAGGCCGTGTAACATGCAGCAGAATTTCGTCCACAAACTGAAGTACCGATGATATTTTATCGCCAACTACTTCGGTGGGATGAAAGTGCCCGTTATCCAGACAAATCAACTTGTTGTTTTTAATGGCATATCCCAAATAGTAATCGTGCGAACCAACGGTCATGGCTTCGGCGCCAATGCCAAACAATTTGCTTTCAATGGCATCTTTCATGTACTCTTTCGGATATTCCTTTTCATAACCCTCATTGAGCGATTTGGTTAAAACAGTCCGGTAGCCATTTCTGTCTATCGGGGTATCTTTTGAACCATCAGGAATCCAGGTATTATGAACACACGACTTACCCAGCTGTTTCCCGATTTCTGCAGAAATTTTACGACATCTTTTAAAATGTTCGACCCAAAAACTGCGGACTTTTTCATCTTTGGAAGACAACGTAAAACCTGAATCAGCCAATGGATGTGAAAAATAAGTACCATTAAAATCCATTCCCATGTCGTGCTTTCTGCACCAGTCAATCCAGCTTTGAAAATGTTTTACTTCGATCTGGTTTCGGTCAACAAACTGACCGCCAAAATCTCCGTAGCTGGCATGCAGGTTTAACCGCTGCTTCCCAGGCAACAGGGAAATGACTTTTTCCAAATCTGAACGCATTTCGGCAATGCTTCGGGCTTTACCCGGATAATTTCCAGTTGCCTGAATACCGCCTCCGGACAAGGTGGAGTCCGGCGTTTCGAAACCGCCAACATCATCGGTTTGCCAGCAGTGCAGCGAAATAACCACTTGTTTCATTTTTTCAATAGCAGCATCGGTATCGACGCCAATGGCTGCATACAGTTCTTGGGCTAACTCATAAGCCTCTTTAATTTTAATTGTACTCATAATCTTTTGTATTTAATTTTAAATTTATATCAGAATGAATAACTAAACCGGTATTCACCAGAACCTAATTTCAGAGTTACACCTCCATCAATTTGAGAGGCATTAAAAAAATCGCTTTTCAGCGGCGAAGAATTCAGTAAAATCCTTTCGAGATCGGCTGAAGGGAGGGTAATTGTTGCCGAAGTATTTGCAGGAATGCTCACATCATAAAACATTTGGTTTCCTTCAATTTGCCAATCTGATTTAATTTCACCGTACATCGACTTGTAAACTGCTTTGGCATTGGTGAGACCACCACCAGGATGCGGAGTAAGAAAAAAGTGCTTATAACCGGGATTTTCAGGGTCGATTTGAATGCCGGCCACATAATTGTAGAGCCACTCGCCAATGGCGCCGTAAGCATAATGGTTAAAACTGTTCATTCCTGCATTCTGGAAAGTTCCGTCCGGTTTCTGGCCATCCCAACGTTCCCAAATAGTTGTAGCACCCTGGGTAACGGGGTAAAGCCATGACGGGTATTCTTTCCGGTTCAAAAGCATAAATGCCAGCTCTTCATAGCCGTGGTCGGACAATGTTTTGCAAAGTAGCGGCGTACCGACAAAACCAGTGGTAAGGTGTTTAAATTTCTGCACATCACCGGCCAAAAATTCAGCGGCTTTCGGCACGAGATTTTCGGGAAGCAGATTAAATGCCAAAGCCAGAGAATAAGCGGTTTGTGTGTGCGAAACCAGTCTTCCGGCAGGGGTTACAAATTCTTTAATAAATGCATCTTTTACATTTTCAGAAAGAGTTGAAAGCTTTTCAGCATCTGAACTTTTCCCTAAAATCTGTGCAATTTTCGCCAGCAATCCGCTTGAATAGGAAAAATAGGCAGTTGCAATCAAATCTTTTTCAGTAGTTGCACCAGGATAGTCGGAACGGGTGGTTGCAAAAGCCAGCCAGTCACCGTAATGTGTGTCGCCAATCCAAAGGTAATCGTCGCCGGCCCTGTTTTTCATGTATTCCACCCAACTTTCCATGCTTGCATACTGCTCTTCCAGAATTCGTTTATCGCTATAAGCGAGATAAGTTTGCCAGGGGACAATAATGGCTGCATCGGCCCAGGCAGTTGAACCACCGGCTCCGTTCAGTACATCGGGCACCACATGATTCACTTTACCGTCAGGCCCCTGGTCGGCAGCTACATCTTTCATCCATTTGGTATAAAACGCAGCTACATTAAAATTAAATGCTGCAGTTGGTGCAAACACCTGGGCGTCGCCCGTCCAGCCCAGCCGTTCGTCGCGCTGCGGACAATCGGTCGGCACATCCAGAAAATTCCCCTTTTGTCCCCATTGAATATTGTGTTGCAATTGATTGATGAGCGGTTCGGAGCATGCAAAATTACCGGTGGCTTCCATATCGGAATAAATTACCACACCGGTAATATTTTCCAGTTGCGGTGTACCCGGAAAACCTTCAATTTGTACATACCTGAAACCATGAAAGGTAAAACGGGGCTCATACATTTCTTCACCGTCGCCTTTTAAAATATAAACATCGGTTACTTTGGCGGCGCGCAGGTTTTCAACGTAGAAGTTACCGTCCTTGTCCAGAACTTCGGCAAACTTCAGCGTTACCGTATCACCGCGGTTACCCTGGACTTTTAACCGCACCCAGCCAACCATGTTCTGCCCCATGTCAAAAACCGTTTCTCCCTTGGGCGTGGTAATAATTTCTATGGGATTTATTTCTTCCACAGCTTTTACGGGAACGCCCTGCGGAGCAATCAGAAGATTTTTCGGATGATTCAGTTTCACCACTTTTCCCCAGTTGCTGTCATCAAATGAAGCTGTTGCCCAGCCCGGCATTTCAAGACGTGCATCGTAGGTTTCGCCATTATAAATATCAGAAAAAATGATTGGACCGGTGATTGCTTTCCAGCTTTCATCTGAACCTATCATTTCTGATGTTCCGTCCGTGTATGAAATATGCAATTGCATAATCAGTGCCAGTTTGTCACCATAATAGTTACGCTGATTTCTGAAACCGATATTTCCACGGTACCAGCCATCACCCAAAATCGCACCCAGCGCATTCCTTGATTTAACCATTGATGTTACATCATAGGTCTGATACTGAATTCGGTTTTTGTAGCTAGTCCAGCCGGGCGTAAACAGTTCGTCGCCCACTTTTTCACCGTTCAGGTAAAGTTCATATAAACCCAGTGCAGAAACATAAATCCGTGCCGATTTTACTCTTTTTGAAGCTGTAAATTCCTTTCGTAAAAAGTGACTGGGTTTTGACCCTTCCATTTCCTTTTCGTTCTCCATGGTAATCCACGAAGCCGCCCAAAGTTCAGGCGTGGTGAGTCCCATTTCCCAGTACGCAGGTTCACTCCATTTTGTGGCTTTGTTTTGGTTGTCCCAGATACGTACCTGCCAGTAAACACGCTGCATTGGGGCGAGTTCCGGCCCCTGGTATTCCACATTCAACGACTGATCGCTGTTCACTTTCCCCGTACTCCAAACCAGTCTGTTTTTCCTATTCAAATTCGAAGGTGAATCGGCCACCCTTATTTCATAAGCCGTCTGGAGTACATTTTCCTTGTCGGAAAGAATTTTCCAGCTTAATCGCGGATTTTGAACATCGATACCTACCGGATTGGTATGGTATTCGCAAACCAGTTCGTTTATCCAGGTATTTCCTGAAGCAGAAAAACTTAAACTACTGGATATTAAAACAATAGCAAAAAACCTTACCCTCTGAATTATTCGTTTCATAATTATATTGTTTTAATTAAAATTATTTTATTCCATAAAAAAAACCTCTTGCAATGGCACAGTCACCGGCGAATTATCCGGATTTGTTTCCATTATATCGGACATAAACTTCCACCACTTTTTCACAATTTCCGTCTGCCCCAAATCCTGTGAACCTTCTTCACCGTTCACTTTCTGAAAAGCAAACAGCGTATTTGTTTCCTCATCAAGAAAAATGGAATACTCACTCACTCCTGCTTCTTTCAAAAGCTTTTTCAACTCCGGCCAGATTTCGTTGTGCCGTTTTCTGTATTCTTCCCTTTGCCCCAGATTCAGGTACATTTTAAAAGCCATACGTTTCATTACAATCTTCTTTATCATTCTTTAGTTTAAACTAACTACAAAAGTGGACAGTATTAATACTACAATCCCAACGATTAGTATAACCATTGTTTTTGTTGAAGCTCCTTTCCATTCTTTCAGAAAAATTCCCCAGATATTACTTAATGCAATATTCATGGCCATTAAAATACTCCAGGCAAACACATTCATTTCCGCTGGCAACTGACTTTTACCCATTCCAAAAAAATGAAATTGGAGGAACCATAAAAAACCAGCCAGGAATGTAAAAAAAATATTATTCAGCAATATTCCCGGAGAAACTGAAAGGTAATCCTTTCCTGTATCGTTTTTTATATTAAGATAGACACAATATATTACATTGGTAAAAAAACCTCCAACAAGAATAAAAATCATAGATGGGTTATTCACATATAATGGGTTTGTTCCAAACTGCGCGGCCACTTCTGCTATAGGGGTTGCTGCTTCAATTCCAAAATTCATGCTTGCACTCATTACCCCAGCAAGAACTGCAATCAACAATCCTTTCTTTAATGCAAACTCCTTAATTGCTGAT
>Ga0334883_1003599_pt1 | contig 16330 bp, 14 predicted proteins | sample GraSluR1_MG_6_FD_207230 | JGI IMG/M metagenome (GOLD analysis project Ga0334883, IMG submission 207230) | Sludge microbial communities from methane-producing bioreactor in Wageningen University, Netherlands - Granular Sludge_09_05-R1 | ecosystem: Engineered > Bioreactor > Anaerobic >... | reverse complement strand
TATCGAATTCATCCTCATATACAAGCCTGCTTTTTATCGTAAGGCAGCGTTCAATAACTTCTTCAAGCTGAGGCTCAATGGGTCCTTTTAGCATATCAAAGAGTCTGCCGTCAGCGATAACACCGTACTTGACGACCTCTGCACATCCGTCCCTGAAAATATCATCCGGAAGTGATGAGAGGAGCTCAGGATCGCACACAACAAGGTCCGGCTGGTAGAAGGTGCCGACCTGGTTCTTGCCTGAGTCCAGATTTACAGCAGTCTTTCCCCCGACCGAAGAATCGACCATGGCAAGCAGCGTCGTCGGTATCTGGACAAAGCGTATCCCCCGCAGGTAAGTTGATGCCGCATATCCGGCAATATCACCCACCATGCCTCCGCCCAGAGCAAAGAGCGTGTCGCCCCTGGAAAATTTATTTTCAGAAAGAAAGCCCAGTATCTTTATGTAATTTTCAATGTTCTTGGAAACCTCACCGTTTGGGATCACATGCCGGGATACAACGAAGCCTGCACTTTTGAGAGACACTGTGATCCGCTCAGACCAGAGGCGGTCCACCTTGTCGTCAGTTATTAGTGCAGCCTTGGTCGGTCCGGTCAACTCTGAGGCGAGCCTCCCTGTATTACATGAAAGACCAGCTCCTATATGTATCGGATATCTCTTTCTTCCTGTATCAACGGTAACCTTCCTCACTGTCCATCGACCTCTTCCTTGGCCTTCTTGCCCTCTAAGAGAAGATCGCGAAGGGCCGGAAAGTCTTCTTCATCAAGCGCATCCCTGTATTTGGACAGGGAGGAGATCAAAAAATCAAGTTCTCTTAGCAGGTTGTCTTTATTGTTTATGAAGAGGTCTGCCCACATGCCCGGATCGAGCCACGCCACCCGTGTGAGGTCTTTGTAGCTCCCTGCTGAGACTCCCTTGTGTTCCCTCGCGGTCGGACTCTTGATATATGCGTTTGAAACGACATGGGCGAGCTGTGAGGTGAAAGAGACTATGTTGTCATGCTTTTCAGCGGTCGTTACGTGTAGGAATCCGAACCCTATCGGCTCCAACACCTTTTTTGCCCTCTCAAGAAGCTGTATGTCGTCAAATACATGCGGAACGAGCACCATAGGTGCGCCCGTAAAGAGGTCCTCACTGCTGTTGGCAAAGCCTGACTTGTGGGTACCAGCCATGGGGTGACCTCCTATGAATATGAATCCGTGTTCCTTTGCAAGCCTGAAGCCCTCACCGCATACTATCCGCTTTGTGCCGCAGCAGTCTATCACCAGGGTCTTTGGAGATATCAGCGAGGCATACTCATTGAGAAATTCCACTGTATCCTTTGGGTTGACAGCGATCAGCAAAGCTTCGCACTCACCTATGTTGTTTTTGTCCATAGCAGAATCGACCGCTCCGTAAATTCGTGCAAATTCGACCACGGAGGGAGCCTTATCATATCCGAGGATCACGTGGTCCGAATTTTTTTTGTAGGCTTTGGCAAGGGATCCGCCGATAAGACCAAGACCAACTATACCTATCTTCATGATATGACCGCCTCCCTTATTTTGTTTACCTTTTTGACGAGAGACTCAAACTGTTCCGGCGTCAGTGACTGGGCACCGTCACAAAGGGCATGCTGAGGGTCGTTGTGGACCTCGATCATAAGACCGTCTGCTCCGGCTGCAACAGCCGCCATCGCCATAGGCTCTACCATTCTTGCAAGACCGGTCGCATGGCTTGGATCAACAACTACAGGCAAATGAGTCAGTTCGTGGAGCGCAGGGACTGCGGAGAGGTCCAGCGTGTTTCTTGTGAAGGTCTCGTATGTCCTTATGCCTCGTTCACACAGGATTATCTTTTCGTTGCCGCCGGACATAACATATTCTGCACTCATCAGCAGTTCCTTAAGTGTGTTGGCGAGCCCCCTCTTGAGAAGGATCGGCTTCTTTGTCAACCCAAGCTCCTTGAGAAGGTCAAAATTCTGCATATTTCGCGCGCCTACCTGTATCACATCTACATCCTCAAACAACTCGATATCCCTGACGTTCATGATCTCGGTAACTATAGGCATGCCTGTTCGTTTTCTCGCTTCGAACAGGAGCTCCAGCCCTTCGCCCTTAAGTCCCTGGAAGTCATAAGGGGAGGTGCGGGGCTTGAATGCTCCGCCGCGCAGGAGGTTCGCTCCTGATGCTTTCACAGATTCCGCTACTGCGATTATCTGCTCGCGGGACTCGACCGAACACGGACCGGCAATGACCTGAAAGTTACCTCCTCCGATCTTGAAACCGTTGATATCCACAACAGAATCATCTGTGTGGAATTTTCTGTTGGCGTTTTTGAAAGGTTCAGTGATCCTTTTGACCGACTCGATCATGTTAAGACTTTCGACAAGGTTTATATCTACCTTGGTGGTATCCCCGATCAAGCCAATTATCGTCTTATACTGCCCCTGCGAAATATGCACCTCAAGCTCCATCGACCTGAACCAGTCGCAAAGACTCTCCCTCTGCTGTACGGTAGTTCCCTCTTTCAATATGACGATCATTTACATCACTCCTTCTTCAAAATAAAAAAGAGACCGCCGGGTTTCGATCCCGTGCGGCCTCTTACTGTTGACTTGTTATTTCAGTCCGGCGTCTTTATATGCCTTCAGTATGTGAGTTTATGCAGCACGAATCGCTTTTATTGCGTGTAAAGCAATAAAAGTAATAAAAGCCTGCAAAATTAAACTCACGGGATGTAAGCATCTGTTGCGCCCCTTTCGCTGAAATTTTGTGTAGTTTGCCACATAATGTCAGGGTTGTCAAGAGGCAAGGGCAGGCGGGAAGGGCACCCGCCGGCTAGCAATTGGCAAGCAGTTGGTTAAAGGCGGAGAAGTGCGGCGGGGAGATGCCGCGAGAAGTGGCGATCATATCGCCGAGAAGAGCCGGCATTGCCGGCGGGAGAGGTTGTAGGGGCGGGAGAATTTGCAGCCTCCGGGCTGCGGAGAATTCGCGACATTTGTCGCTGGAGAATTTGCATCGCTTCGCATCGCGGAGAATTCAATCTTTAAGATCTATGAGCTAATTCACCGCTGAAAGTTTCATTCAGCAAATTCCCCGCAGGGTGATCCTTGCTGCAAATTCTCCGCGACCTTTGGTCGCAAATTCCCCGTGGCTTATAAAGCCACAGCCCCACCACGATAGTACCAACATCGCAATTGGGGCAGATCGCGAGTGATGACGACGCAACTTGTGATGCTCCAAACCGAGGCGTATTTCCATACGTTGAGGTGAAGGAGCATCGCATGTTGCTAAGTTAGCGCCACGAGATGCCCCAATTGCTGTTAGAGGAGGAGTTCTACCTTATTCTTACCCCCGCGCTTCGCGCGGTACATGGCTTCGTCGGCGCGGTCGATGACATCCGTGCTCTCTTTATCATCAGGCCTGAAGTAGGAAATGCCCATCGATACCGTTGTACTTATTCTGTTGCCATCGTGGTCTATCCCGCTCTCTCGAACTGCCTTGACCCATTTCTCACATACAGACACAGCATTCTCGATCCTCAGACCGCGGCAGGCTATGACAAATTCATCGCCCCCCCAACGGAATATCTTATCCTCGAGGCGGATCTGGGCTTTGATAGTATCAACTGTATTTTTGAGTATCTCGTCACCGGCATCGTGACCATATGTATCGTTTATCGTTTTCAGATTGTCCATATCGACCATAATGAATGCGGTACCGGAACCACCCTGGCCGAAACGGTCCAGCTCTTCCGTCAGGAACTGTTCAGCGGTTCTCCTGGTAATCGCTCCTGTGGTAGGATCAATGCTGGCTGCATCTTCAAATTCTTTTCTTCTTTGTTTGTGGTATCTGTTTTCCAGATACACTATGGCTGCATGGCTCACAAACATGAGCAGGGCTATCAGTGCAGCCAGGACAAGAGCAAGTTTCGCAATGATGCCCTTGCTTTGCTCCTCTGTCCTCTTTGTATATTTTGCCATGTCCTCCAAATGCATCCCAAAGGCTATTATCCAGTTATATCTCTTATAAAGCTTAGCGTAGGTAAGCTTCTCAGCTATCCTGTCCTCGGTCTTCTTCTTAAAGTGATAACTGAAGAATATCTCCCCGTCTTTCTTGATCCCTTCAAGCTCCGTAAGATACGGAGTAGCTCCCTTTATATCCTTCATCTCAGTTGAGAGGAACATTCCCTCTGTATCTTTGAGGTTTGGATGGACCCTTCTTATCGCGTAGTTATCTCCGCCCTCGTAGTTGACTACCTCGTTTATCCAAATGTAGGAATCAAGAGGAAATTTTGAGTTGTGTATCTCCGTGGCGATCTTTTTCTTTACCTTCTGATCTATCACATCGTGTTTCACCCCATAAAAAAGGGCCGAAGAACCAAATTCTTCTATTCCGTAGACGGCAAAAATTTCCTTTGCCTTCTCTAACTCTGCAGCCGCGTTGATCCCTCTTATCAGTCCCGCAGGATCATAGAGGATCTTATGTGTCCTATTGTCCCAGACAACGAAAGTCAAGACTCCTTCGTGTACTCTTTTTTCAGTATATCTTCTGCAGAAGTTTATCAGTTCTGTGCTGTTTGCAGTAGGGAGTGAATCAAGAACCAGGGATATCTCATTTTTTAGGTCTTCCAGGAGACTCTCTTCATAAGCTATTTCTTCTTCGATACGAATGATCTGGTTATTGACCGTAAATTTCAAAAAATCTTTTTTCGATTCGAGTATTGATAGTTCTGCGTTGTGTTTGTAAATTTCGTTAAAATATTTATCGAAGGCAACATAAATTATTAGGACGGCAAGTGCAGAGATAACAGCTGTAATTAGAAGTAATATTTTATACCTGTCCTTCAAGGGAGCCCCTCTCCTTTATGACCATGTCAACAACAAAAACCTAGAATTTTTTAAACTTTTTAAGATTATACCGCTACTACCAATAATTTATTTAAAATTATAAATATTTTAGACCTATTAAGCAAACAGTTGGTTAAGGGCAGAGAAGTGCGACGGGGAGATGCCGCGCGAAGTGGCGATCTTATCGCCGAGAAGAGCCGGCATAGCCGGCGGGAAGAGGCCGCTGGATTCCCGATTCAGGCATTCGGGGACGACGTGAATGTAGGTGTTTCTTTGGCAGTAACGACCGTTTGACTATTGTTTGACAACGTTTGACAATCGTTTGACCGCCCTTACGATCGCTTCGCAACCGCTCCCGCGACAGGGAGTGTCGCAGCTTCGCGCGGCATCTTCATGCCGCACTTCGCCAAATCATCGCCCCGGGTTTTACGATAGTACCAACATCGCAATTGGGGCAGGTCGCGAGTGATGACGACGCAACTTCTGATGCTCCAAACCGAGGCGTATTTGCATACGTTGAGGTGAAGGAGCATCAGAAGTTGCTAAGTCAGCGCCGCGAGATGCCCCAATTGCAAAAATTGGGATTTAGAGCGAGTGATAACGACGCAAAACGCAGCGAAGCCTTCCGAAGGCGTATTTCAATACGTCGAAGGAAGGCTCCGCAAGCTTTGCTAAGTTAGCATCGCTATAAATCCCAATTTTTTATTTGCGGAAGCGAACGATGGTAACCCCATAACCCCCCTCACGGGGGCCGCCAAGATTATGCTCCATAACATATGGAGTCCTTTTGCAGAGCTCCTGTACTTCTCTCCTTAGTATCCCCTCACCGCGGCCATGGATGACTGTAACAGAGTCATAACCTGCCCTGTAGGCCTGGTCCAGGTACTGCTCGACCATTGGTATCGCTTCATCTATCGTCATACCTCTTACCATTATTTCGCTGGGAACTCCTATCGGGCGGGAGACTTTGACCTGGACTGAAGGTGCGGCCTTTGGGATCTCTTTCTGAGGGACCAGGCTCAGTTTTGTGATCGGAACCTCGACCTCTGCCGGACCGGCCTGCACGAGTATCTTTTTGCCTTTGACCTGGAGAACCGTGGCAACGCCCTTAGTCCCTATTATCCTTACAATGTCTCCCTCTTTGAGGGTCTCTTTCCGGGCAGCCACAGACTGCTGGGTGATCTTTTTCTCTTCCCTCTCCGACACAGACTTCTCGATCTTGTGGAAGTGGCTTCTCTTCTTCTCCAGTTCCCGTCTTGCTGTCGACTCAGCCTCTGCCGATTCAAGGTTTTTTATCAGTGCCCTCGCAGAATCTTCAGCGTTTTTGACTATACTGAGGGCTTTTTTGTCAGCCTTTGCTATGAGAGCGTCACGCTTTTCTTCTATCTCTCTGACCTTTTCTTCATAATCTTTTTTGAGTCTTTCCAGTTTTTTGAGTGAGTTTTCTACCTCTATACTCTCTCTTTCAAGCTTCGAGCGTTTACCGTGGAGTTCTGCTATCAGGTCTTCCATGGAGATCTCTTTACCGCTGATGGCCTGTTCAGCCCTTTTTATGACTTCGCGGGGCATGCCGAGCTTGCCGGCTATCAGAAGGGCATTGCTCCTTCCGGGGATGCCTGTGAGTATCTTATATGTCGGAGACAAAGTGGCGATGTCAAACTCAACACTCGCCGTCTCAATTGCAGCGGTTGCCAGGGCAAACCTTTTGATCGGGTTATGGTGTGTGGTGGCAAGTACGAGGGTCTTTTTCTCCCTGAGCCAGTCCAGGATCGCTATGCCCAGAGCAGCCCCCTCTTCGGGGTCTGTTCCTGCACCAAGCTCATCGAGCAGTACCAGTGAATTTGGACCGGCCCCTCCCAGTATCTCAGTAACATGTTTGACATGAGCGCTGAAGGTGGAAAGGCTTTGCTCAATACTCTGTTCGTCTCCAATATCTGCAAAAAGTTCATCAATTATTCCAAGCACAGAGCCTTCGGCGGCAGGTATGGGGAATCCCATCCAGCCAAGGATCACGCAGACTCCGGCCGTCTTCAGGGCCACTGTCTTACCGCCTGTATTGGGGCCTGTAATGACAAGTATCCTGTATTTGTCCCCGCACCCGATGTCAATTGGTACAGCTTTGTCAAAAAGCAGGGGGTGCCTGGCCTTTCTGAAGCTGAAAGTCGTTTTTTGAGAGAGTTCCGGCATAGTCCACTTATCAAGTCGTCTTTTCTCTGATAGGGCGTAAAAGAGGTCGATATTACCGATTACCCTTTCAGCGTCCAATATCCCTTTTGTCTTTTTCTGGATCCTAACAGTCAGTTCGCGCAGTATCCTCTGTTCCTCATAGATCTCAGAATTCCGACAGGATGTGAATTCATTGTTGAGCCTGATCATCGAGTTAGGCTCCATGTATACACTGTTGCCCGATACTGAGCGGTCTACCACTGAACCCGGGAAGATGCTCAACGCATCGGGGCGTACAAGGAATGTGTACCTTCCGTTCCTTATCGTCATGACCCTTTCCTGGAGCATGCCCGATATCGATGGATCGTTTACCAGAGCGTGTCCTTTCCTGCGTATGGTCTCCCTGAGTTCCTTGATTTTTTCCCTGACACTTTTGAGCTTTTCGGATGCGGAGTCGTACAGCCGGCCGTCATCGTCAATGACAGAGAGCCTTTCTATTTCATCGGCAAAGTCTCTTATGTCCTTGGTGATCAAAGAAAAAACCGGATATTTCTCTTTTTCTGAGTTGAGGATCTCTTTAATTTTCATGGAAAGTTTAATTAGGTGACGTATCTTCAGAAGTTCTTCGCCGGTGAGAAGTCCTGTTTCATCTGCCTCGGCAAGCATTGGGGTCACAGGTGCCAGCCCATTCTGCCATGGAAGTTCTCCCTTTTTCTCCCTGTAATCTTCTATCGACAGGAAAAGCTCCTGCCTTGTCCTGAGTTCATCAAAATTTTGCGCGGGAGCTGCCGCAAAGGCAGCTTCTTCGCCTATTTCGCTCCTGCAGTATTTAGATATAAGGGGGATTATCTTTTTTATTTCAAGGCTGTTGTATGATGCTTTTTCTGCTAACATGAGGATCAAGCCTCTTCCCGGATCTCTGTCTCCATGAAAGTCCTGTCACTGCCGGGGACGTATCCCTCCGGTCCTGATTCTCCGTTTCGGTATGGCCTGAGGATCTGCTCGAGCGTTCCCTCAGGCAGTGATTCAGCGTTCGGGAGAAGGTTGAAATCGACTAGTATCTGCTTTACCTCGGGCCACTGCCGGCCGGCATAGCGTAAAACATCGCTTTCGGTCATCCACGTAGGTTCGACTACGGGTGCAAGGAGAAGACCTCCTATGAGAACTACGTAGACTGCCACAAATGTTTTCAGCAAACCGGAAAAGATACCAAGCAGCCTGTCAATGCCACTTAGGCTTATCGCTGAGAGAAGGCTTTTCATCATTTTGCGGAGAGCTGCAACAATTATTGATATGACAAGCCAGACAAGGATGATGGCCGCCAGCTGCGAAACTGATTCATTTATACCTGTAAAAGCGCCGATCACATCGCCAAATTTTCCTGAGAATTTAAACGAGACGTAGATGGATAAGAAAAAACCCACAAGTGTAAGTACTTCCCCTACAAAGCCACGAAAGCAGCCACGGATAACAAAATAGCATCCGAGAAGGATAAAAAAAATGTCGATCAGGTGCCAGCCGACAAGGTTCAATTATCAGACCCGCTCTCGCTCAGAGTCTCAGTAAAGGAATCGATCCTGCATTTTATGTCGTCAAGCTCGTGGGAGAAGGACATAAGGGCAAGAAATAGCCTTTCCTCCTGTGAAAGCGTTGGAGGAAACGAGCTTACCAGTTCCTGTATTGCAGAGACAATACGGACGAAGCGCTCTTCATCAAGCGCAGTAGTAAGGGTGTATCTCTGCCTGCCGACAAGGAAAGAATATTTCCCCTCACCCAGGTTTCTGATCTCCGGCGCTTCGTCCATTGAAAAAACTCCTTTTATCTATATTTGGCGCTATTGTGTACCTGTTTTTCCCGCTGTCATGGAAGATACCCTGCCAAGGAGTCCTTCCAGCTTGTGCTCTATATCATTTTTCTCTGTATCATGTGCAGTTGATTTCTTTTGTAGATCCTCCTGGAGCTGTAGTATCTCAAGGTCTCTGTCTTCTATGACTCCTTTAAGCTCCTGGGCTTCTTTTTTAAGCCTGTCGTTTTCTTTTTTCATTTCCTCTATGCACGATCCAAGACCGTTAATAGCCGCTTCAAGTTTTTCAAACTGCTCTATCATATCAACACCTCCTGATCTTTCTTTCTCTATTTTACCAGAGCTTTACGCGCCGCGGACATCTCCGCCGAACTTCTTTGACATCTTCTTGATCATCTGTTTTGTGATCATTTCGATCTTTTCAGAGGTAAGCGTGCCTTCGGCTGAGCATATCCTGGTTCGGAAGGATACAGATTTTTTGCCCTCTCCCGCCTGCGGACCGCGATATTCGTCTATGAAGCGGACCTCTTTGACCAGTTCCACCTTTGTGGCAGTCTCATAAATATCCGACCATGTGACCTTTTCGTCAAAGACTATCGAGAGGTCAAAATCCACACATGGATATTCGGGAAGGCGCATGTACCTGTTCTGTCTTGATGCCAGAGGCAGCAGCTTCTCTACATCGATTTCAAAGAGTACTGTCATGCTTCTTTTTATACCTGCCTTACGCGCTGACCTTAGGGAGATCAGTCCGATGCAGCCGATAGACTCTTCCCCATACATGACATTCAGCCATAGCTTGTCATCTGCCCATTTTGGCCTTGTGACCTGAGCAAAGCTGAGGGGTTCCATGTGTACTGCTCTGTGCATGTTTTCAAGCGCCCCTTTTGCCTGCCTGAACAAAAACCTGGGGTCAGAGCCCACAAAAGCGCCGCACAGATGCCTCGCTATCTCCGGAAGCTGTTCAGCAGGGTCATTGATGCTGTGATAGTTTTTATCGGCAAATACCTGTGTAAGCTCAAATATCCTGAAGCTGTCGAAATACCTCAGGTTGGTGAATACGCCTTTCATCATGCCCGGGATGAGCGTGGAGCGGAGCCTGCTCTCATCGGGTGACGGAGGTGTGCTGAGGCGGAGCATGCTGCCGGTGTCCTCACATGAAGCCTCTATGTATTCATCCTCTATCCATGGATAGGTAAATATTTCCTGCATACCGCACCTGAATGCGAGATATTCCCTCACAGAGCGCTCCATTTCCACTTTTCTCTGGTTGATGGGCTTTTCAAGCACTACCTTCGGGGGGATGAAATCAAAGTTCTCGTATCCCATGAGTCTTGCGACCTCTTCAAGAATGTCGTCCGGGAGGGTGATATCGCCGGTCGACCTCCATGAGGGAGCCGTAACGTGGAGCATGCCGTCCCTTGCCTCTGTTTTGAAACCAAGGTTATCGAGTATCCTAATAACTTCTTCTGCGGTAAGTTCCTTGCCTAACCTCCTCGAAAGGAAAGAGAGAGGCACTTCTACCTCAGAATTTTTGAGGGGGAGCGGATATGAATCGACAAAACCCACTATTTCGGACTCCGGGAAGTATTCTTTAAACATGTTTACGGCTACTGCTACAGCACCATCAACACGCTGCGGTTCTACACTCTTTTCAAAACGCGAGGAGGCTTCCGTTCGGATGTCGAATCTCTGTGCGGTACGCCTGACGCCCATCGCAGTGAAGTTTGCCAGTTCAAGTATTATCTCAGTCGTATCTTCCAGGATGGAATCAAGCTTGCCCCCCATTATTCCGGCAAGGGCGACAGGATTCTTCTCATCAGCGATCACAAGGTCTGCGGTCGTAAGGTCAAGGATCTCACCGTCAAGCAGTTCAAGCTTCTCTCCATCTTTGGCTGTTCTGATATGGATATTGCCCTTGATGTGTTTTTTGTCAAATCCATGGGTGGGCTGTCCCGTTGCCAGCATAACATAGTTCGTTATGTCTACGGGAAGGTTGATCGGCCTCATGCCCACGCGCCATATCATGCTCTTAAGCTCGAAGGGAGAGGGGACATTTCTAATGTTTTTGAAAGTAATGGCCGCGTACCGTGGGCATCTGTCCGGGTTTTCTATAACTATTCCAAAATCTCCGCTTGCCTCAGGCAGATCAGCTTTTTCAAGGGGAACAAGTTTCCTGTCGTAAATGGCGGCAAGTTCACGTGCCATTCCGTAATGTCCCCATAGATCAGGCCTGTTTGTGAGCGACTTGTTGTCTATCTCAAGTATTATATCGTTGACTCCGAGGGCTTCCGCTGCGGGAATTCCAGGCTCAGCACCCAGTTCAGTGATGTCCATGATCTCAGCTTCGCGGGATGCCGGGAATAGTTCCTCCAGACCTATCTCGCCTGAAGAACATATCATTCCGTAGCTCATAACGCCCCTGAGCTTGGCCGGTTTTATCTCTACAGGATCGCCGACTCCATGCCAACGCACCATGGCGCCCGGTTTGGCAACTATAGTAAGCTGACCCGGGGTCAGATTGATCCCTCCGCATACTATCGTACTTGGGGCCATGTCGCCTACATCTACTGTGCATATCCTGAGTTTGTCCGCATCGGGATGAGGTTCCACAGTAATTATCTTTCCTACGACAAGTCCGCCAAGACTTTCTGCAAGGTCTACGGCATCCTCTACTTCGACGGTGCACATGGTGAGGTCGTAGGAAAGTTTCTCCATTGTCAGATCTCGGGGAAGATCGACATATTTTTTTATCCAGTTAAGTGAAAGTTTCATCGTATATATCTCCTATTTGAACTGTTCAAGAAAACGAAGGTCGGCGCTGTGGAAAAGGCGCACATCATCTACACCGTATCTCATCATAACGAGCCTGTCCAATCCTATGTTGATGTAGAAACCGGACCAGACCGCAGGATCGAGCCCCGCCGCCTTCAGCACGTTGGGATGGGGCGTACCTCCCGGCATTACCTCTATCCATCCTACGTGTTTGCAGACTTTGCAGCCCTCTCCCCCGCATACGAGACAGCGCATATCTATCTCAAAACCGGGCTCAACAAATGGGAAGAATCCGACCCTCATCCTGACCTCGACATCTCTTCCGAAAATTTTGTCCAGTATCGTTTTGACAAGGACCTTTCCTGAAGCAAATGAGAAGTCCTTGTCCACAATGAGAGCCTCGTACTGGAAGAAGGCTCTTTCGTGCCTTGCATCAGTAGTCTCGTTCCTGTAGACCCTTCCGGGGTAGACAAAACGCGCCGGAGCTCCGTGCTGCTGGAGGTAGCGAACGCTGGCTCCGGTAAGGTGCGGCCTTAGGCAGAGACGCTTTGCGCCTCTCTCTTCGTCATGTCCCTTAAGCCAGTATGTGTCCATGCTTTCACGGGCCGGGTGTTCCGGAGCAAAATTAAGGTTGTCAAAGGCATATAGCTCGCTCGTTATCTCGGGTTCGGAAAAGACTTCAAAGCCGAGAGAGCGAAACGCATCGTTGAGGTCGTAGCACATCTGGGTAATAGGGTGCAGACCGCCTGAAGTAAAATCCACCCCTGGAAGAGTGATATCCGCCGCGCCCTCAAAACATGAGGCACAGTTGATAAGCTCTTCGTTTTTCTGATCGATAGCCTGGGTAAGTATCTCCTTGACCTCATTTGCTGCCTGGCCAAGCACCTTCCTCAACTCAGGAGCAGCCTGCCCGACACTTTTAAGGACCTCCGTCAGTTCTCCCTTTCGCCCGATAAGGTTGGCACGGACTGTCTGAAGATCCTGAGGGATCGATGTTTCTGATATCTTATCCATCCCTGCTTTTTTTAGCTTCTCAAGTCTCTCCAGGATACCCGACTCAGCCAGCTTTTCCATTCCATGTTCCTTCAGTTCGTCAAACACGCTGTTATTCCCCCAATATAAGCAGGGCGGCCTTCGCCGGCCCCTTCAATGTTCATTTGCCTTCCAGATCGCTTTTCGTTACAAGTTCGTCCATGTCTGACCTGCGCCCGAGTACCCAAAGGCCGTCTGTCTCAAGAAACGGCCTGATCGGTGAGGGGGCTTCCTGTTTTCCATCGTGTTCAAGCAATATGACTATCACTTTATAGCGCTGAGAAAATTTCATCTCCGCCATCGTCTTCCCTACCATTTCAGGAAGCGGCTTTATCTTTCCAAAGTAGAAGTCACCGCCGTCTATCTTGGTAAATTTGGAGTACCAAGGATAGACAAAATTTTCAGCAACCTTATGCCCCATATCCCACTCAGGGAAGACTATCCTGTGAGCTCCCACCCTGGCAAGTATCTTCGCGTGAAGCGCGCTGTTCGCTCTTGCCACTACGAGAGGGATACCGAGGTCTACCAGTATGGAGGTACAAAGGATACTGTTCTCCAGGCTCGCTCCTATAGTCACTATGGCAATGTCGACCTCTTTGGCTCCGACTTTTATCAGTGCGCTCTCATCAGATACATCGAGCTGGGCTGCCACATCTATCTTTTCAGACATCTCAGCGACCGGGCCTGCAAGCTGATCCACACCTATTACGCTCTGTCCCAGCTCAATAAGCTTTTCGCAAAGCGAAATCCCAAAACGTCCCAGTCCGACTATAAGGAAACTTTTTTTCTCTTTGCTCATCGTTCCCGCTCCTTCGAGGATCGTTATCCTATGGGAATATTGACCTCAGTAAAGTGTATTTCTACCTTTTTCTCCTCTTTTATCAGGGTCGCAAAGAACGAAAGAATACCGACCCTTCCCCAGAACATCAGGGCTACAAGGACCATTTTACCAGCAACAGATAATTCTGATGTAATTCCGAGACTAAGCCCTACCGTGCCCATTGCAGAGACAGCTTCAAAGAGCAGGGATTCAAAGGAAAAGTCTTCAATCAAAGACAGAACAACTGCTCCTATAAAAAAAGTAATTAAATACATAAACGACATAGCCAGAGCTCTTCTGACCGTTTGATAACCTATCTTCCGGTGCCAGAAAACATTTTCGTCCCTTCCCAGCATCTCGTTCCAGGCAGCAACTGCAAGCACTCCAAGTGTTGTCGTCTTAATGCCGCCTCCTGTAGATGCCGGCGATGCACCTATTACCATCAGCGCTATCATAAGTATCTTCCCCAGCTCTGAAAACACAGAGGGCTGAACTGTGTCAAAACCTGCCGTCCTGGTAGTCACACTTGTAAAGAGCGCATTCCAAATTCTCGCCCAATCAGGAAGTCCGGCAAGTCCTTCCTTCCAGTCTGAGATCAAAAGCATGACAGTTCCAACTGTTATAAGCCAGAAAGTAAGTAAAAGAACAAGCTTAGAATAGTGCGACAACCTGCTTTTCTTCCATAAAGCTTCCCAGCAGTTCGCAAAAACCGGGAACCCTATACCCCCCAGTATTATTAACATCATCACAGCAGCAGGGACTATTATAGAGAGGGAAAAACCATTGAGCCCATTCGGAAGAGGAGAAAAACCTGCGTTGCAAAAAGCGCTGACAGAATGAAAGACAGCATAATAAATTGATTTTTCTACAGGAATTCCATGACGGATGAATCCCCAGTAAAGCAATAAAGCACCAAAGCTTTCTACAACAAATGTATATTTTGCGAGTATAGTGAGCAGCCTGACAGCACCGCTCACCCCATCCAAACCAAAGCCCCCAAGAAAAAAGAGCCTGCTCTTTATGCCGATCCTTCTTCCCGCAACAAGTCCGAGCATCATAACAGCAGTCATTATGCCGAGTCCGCCTATCTGTATCAGGACCAGTATTATGAGCTGTGAGACCATTCCCAGCCCTGTTGCAAGGTTTATTGTCACAAGACCTGTCACGCAGACAGCCGACGTGGACATAAAAAGAGCGTCCGCAACTGCTATCGGCATATCGTACAAATATTTGTTTGATGACCATAGCAACAGGGCTCCCACTAATATGACCAGCAGGAACCCCAGAACTATAACTTGCTCAACTCTATAAGAAGTATGTACTTTCAATTTCCCGCTCTGAGGAAATTTACGATTTCAGGGCTGACTGGGCCTTTTCAACAAGTTTCGAGAAAGCGGGCATGTCGTTGACCGCAAGGTCTGCAAGCATCTTGCGGTTGATGTTGATCTCAGCCTTCTTCAGTCCATTGATGAGTGCGCTGTAAGCTATTCCGTTTGCACGGGCAGCTGCGTTTATACGCATGATCCAGAGTTTTCTGAAATCGCGTTTCTTAAGCTTGCGGCCTGTAAAGGCGCTTGTAAGAGCGTGCAGATATGCTTCACGCGCCCTGCGGTATACGTTCTTTTTGCGTCCCCAGAATCCCTTTGTGATGCTGTATAGTTTTTTAAGTTTATTGCGGCTTGCACTTGATCCCTTTACTCGCATTTAATGTCACTCCTCAGTATTATTTCTCGTTAAAAGAGCCCCGGCCTCATGCGTAGGGCAGAACTTTCTTGATATGACCTTCTACCGCTGCGGGAAGTATACCCTGTCTCCTCAGAGAACGGCGCCTTTTGGCGTTCTTCGAAGAAAGAAGGTGCGAACGTCCGCTCTTCTTGAAGGCTACCTTGCCGGTTCCGGTTATCTTAAAACGCTTTTTTGTAGCGGAGTGGGTTTTCATCTTGGGCATTGAATTGTTCCTCCTCTTGCTGTTATATCTCTGTATAAAAGAGACTATCACGCATTATTGTTTTTATCAGAAGTAACGAATGTAAAACTACTCGCTGTCTGAATTTTCCTTGGCCTCTTTTGGTTCCTTTACCTCTTTAGGTTCTTTGGCCTCTTTAACAGGCGCAGCATCAGCTGTTTTCGGGGCTGCTTCTTTCTTTGCTTTCTTTTCAGCAGCCGGAGCGCCTTCCTTCGGAGCTGAGGGTTTCTTCGCTGCCTCCAACTGAATGGCAGGGGCTATCATTATCCTCATGTATGAGCCTTCCATCCTTGGCTCCATCTCCATTTTGCCGAAATCGACTATCGCAGCCATGACCTTGTTTAGGACATCTCTGCCGCGGTCAAGGAATGCCATCTCTCTTCCTCTGAAGAAGATGGAGACCTTTACGCGATGACCGGCCTGAAGAAACGTCTTTATTGCCTTCACCTTGAAATCGTAGTCATGCTGGTCGATCTTTGGCCGCATCTTAATTTCTTTAACTACCTGATTCTTCTGTTTCTTACGGGCGTCCTTGTCACGCTTCTGCTGCTGGAAACGGAACTTTCCGTAATCCATTATCCTGCATACCGGCGGGGTCGCCTGAGGGGCTACCTCCACCAGATCAAGTTCAGCCGCTTCTGCCATTGCCAACGCTTCTTTAGTGCTTATTACGCCTCGCTTGGCATTTGCTTCATCGATGAGAAGAATCTCTGTTGCCCGAATGTCGGAATTCACGCGGGGCTCGTCGTCCCTGTTTGCTATGGCGTTACACCTCCTGAGTGTAGATCTTGCTCAAATTAAAATGGGCCCGGCACAAAACGCGCCAAGCCCATTGGAAATCTCTTTCCGGGTAGACCTGACAACTTGCTTCGTCGGCAGGCGAGAGGCGCATCCTCTGCTTGTAAACCCGTTGATATAAATCAACTTGTGTATGC
>Ga0334883_1003587_pt1 | contig 16370 bp, 6 predicted proteins | sample GraSluR1_MG_6_FD_207230 | JGI IMG/M metagenome (GOLD analysis project Ga0334883, IMG submission 207230) | Sludge microbial communities from methane-producing bioreactor in Wageningen University, Netherlands - Granular Sludge_09_05-R1 | ecosystem: Engineered > Bioreactor > Anaerobic > Unclassified... | reverse complement strand
GAACATCCCGCCGCCAGTAAAGGCTTCGCCTTCGCCAGTCTGCTTACGCAGGCCAGTATCGCTTCGCGATGCCAGTTCCGCTCCGCGGGTGAAGAGCGCTTGGAAGAGCGAGAAGAGCATGAAAAGATGAAAATCCGTCCCTCGTCCGTCGTCCCAGACCGTGGACCCGTCCTTCGAAAGAGCATAAGAGCGGTTGCTCGTTCCGGCGCTTCGCGTCCAGGTTCTTGGTTAAGGAGCAGAGAGAGCACGAGATGAAGAGAGACAGAGGAGAGAATTCTCGTTCTTTCTCCGCGCGCTTTTACCGACAACCTACAACGCACAACCTACCACCGATTAAGCCCGCGAAGCGGAACTGGCGCGACGCAGTCGTACTGGCGCCACGAAGTGGTACTGGCCGCCGAAGGCGACTGGCGGTTCCAAGGAGGTGATCCCGGATCGGGGTCCGGGATGACAGTATAGGAGCACTACGGGATGACAGTGAGAAGAACGTCAGGAACCCGTCAGTCCCCATTTTCACGAGAAGAGGAGAGAGTTCTCGTAATATTACCTGTGCTAGTTTTAATAAAAAGGATTCCTGACTGGTGTCAGGAATCGAAGGGGGAATTGCTACGAAACGAGGAGTTGTCCGGATTGCGGCTAACTTGGTGTTTCGTATGATCGGGTTTGGTATAAGAGCAATAATGTCATAAGTTAACCAACAACCTTTCTAATATATTATACTATTTATTTTCGATAATTCAAATAGTCTCGTTTATGTAAATAGATATGAAAAATATGTAATGGTTATTTCCGGAGTATTCCTGTCAATTATCCTATGGATAGCATTAAGCCATGCATGCGGACTTTTCGTCTTGTTCCATAAGTTCAAAAACCGTATGGAAAAGGGCAAAAAATGTTACATTAGACGTGTATTATCATGTTAACAATGGTTGGGATTTTTTGATGCCTGGGGGTTTTGATATGAGAATACTCGTAACCGGCGCCAGAATGTGGTACGCGCTCAACAGTATAAGGCTTCTTGCAAGAGATGGACACGAGGTCTTTGCGGCCGATAGTGGAAAGATTAGCGGAGGACTCTACTCTAGATACTTGAAAGGGAAGTTTATCTATCCTCCGGTAAGTGAGAAGAGCGATGAGTTTATCGATTGTCTTCTCGCCAAGATAGAGGAGCTGAAGATCGATATACTCTATCCCACTTTTGAAGAGGGCTTTGTAATAAGCAGGTATATTGACAGGTTTAGGGGACATGTCAAGGTTATTCTTCCGAACCATAAGAATATCGAGATGCTTCATGACAAATGGACGATGACAAAGTATGCGGAGTCACTGGAAATCCCCGTTCCCGGGACGGTCCTTTTGAAGGATTTCGAGGCCGAGAAGTATTCTTTTCCGCTGATTCTAAAGCCCCGCGATCAGAGATCGGCGCAAGGTATCGTTAAGATCGATTCTCTTGGCGAACTGAAGAAGCTTTCCGGAACTCTTGATGGGTCTAGATTCATGATCCAGGAATTCAAGAGACCATACCAGATCTGTACAACCGGTCTGGCCTATGAAGGTAAGCTTCTGGGAAACATAATCTACTACAATATCAGGGAGTATCCAGAGTCCGGGGGGGTAGGAACCTGCAGGCTCTCTATCAGGAACGACAGGATCGATTCTTATGTAGAGAAGATCGTAGCGGATCTCGGGTATTCCGGGTTCATCTCAATGGACTTCCTTTATGACGACGTAGAGGATAGATACTATCTTGTCGATGTCAACCCGAGAATGAGTCCGGGACTGCTCGTTGCTTATCGCTCCGGTCTCGATTTCGCAAAGGCCTATGTCGAACTCAACGAGAGACCTGAAACGGTGAGTCTGCCTTCTCCAGAGGCCGGGAACGGCACTTTTACCACCGCTCTTGAGATCGGCTGGTACACCAGTACTCTCTTCAAGGGAAAATTCAGGAAACTCAAGGGCTTTTTGAGGAGCCGTAAGCACCTCAAAGACGATACCTGGGATATAAAGGATCCGATGCCCTTCATGGTTGTTCTTTTTGCCATGGCTTATTCGGCGATCTTTGGTCCGTTCATGGGTGGACAGGCGAAGGGGTTCTCTCTTGGCGCGACTTATGACTCCGAGAAGTTCGCAAGCAAAAAAACCGAAGAAGCTCACAACGAGAAAAAAGAAGTCATATAAGAAAAGAAAAAGCGCTGCCCTTGGGAGGACAGCGAAGCGGTCTGAGGGTTAACTCTGTATAATTATAGCATATTCATGTATGAGGTTGTCAAGTCTTATATAAAGGCCCTCATAGAAGCCAATAAAGCCTCGAGGTATTCTATCGTATCCAAGAAGAGATAAGGGTTTACCGGTAATCTTTGCAAGGCTAACTCACGGCAGAAAAGCTGGACTCTCAGAATAATCTAATCTGATCCTCAAAATCAGGTTTTCTGGAAAGCTCCCCGAAACTTCTTAAGGAGACTCCGTGGTCTTGTGCCGCGTTCTTCAGGACATTCATCAATATCCTTGAATGTGGCGAGCGACAGGAGTATGCGTCTGCGAAGGCTCTCTCGTATCTTTCTCTTAGACCGGGGAAGCTCTCGTCCAGACGGCTATAGTAGTACTCTCTCTGCCGGTCTCTCAAGGTCATACCCATTGAAGAATAGATGAAGCCCGCTCCGGCCTTTGCGGCAGCTGAAACGATCGAGGAGATGTTCTCCCGATTGTCCTGGATAAATGGCAGAATAGGCATCATAGCGACTCCTACGTCTATTCCGTTTTCGAAGAGGGTTCGCATCGCCTGCAGTCTCTTCGAAGGAAGCGGAGCGGCCGGTTCGACGATACGTGCGAGCGGATCGTCTACCGTGGTAAGCGTGAAGACTATGCAGCAGTAGGTTTTTGAGAGTCTCTTCAGTAGACCGAGATCACGTGTGACGAGGTCGCTCTTGGTTATTATCTGAACACCGAATCTGTAGTCGGCTATGACTTGCAGAGATCTCCTGGTGAGCTCGAGTTTCTCTTCGGCCGGCATGTATGGATCGCTCATCGAGCCGGTGTTTATTATGCCCTTCGTGGTCTTCCTCCCAAGCTCCAGTTTGAGAAGATCTATAGCGTTTCCCTTATAGGAAATGTCCTCGAAGTCATCTATCCCATAGCACAGGCTTCTCGAGTCGCAGTAGATGCAGCCGTGCTGACAGCCTCTATACGGGTTGTAAGTATAGCTCTTGAAGTCACCGGACTGCCCGAAAAAGGGAGAAATGATCGTCTTCGCCGTGATTTCTTTCATATTATTATAATAGCCCAAATGCTTGATATTATGGAGGAGATAGTATGGAATGGTTTAAGGGAGAGTACACAGTAACTACTGACAGAGAGAGGACTCAACGCGCGATCGTCATTGACTACATTGTCAACCGTTCATACTGGGGCAAGGGTAGAACGCAAGAGCAGATGAACAGGGCAATAGACAATTCGATATGTTTTTCCCTCTTCAGAGTCGATGCCCAGATAGGGTTCGCCAGAGTCATCACAGATTACGGCACGATGTTCTATCTGGCCGATGTCTTTGTTCTCGAGGAGCGTAGAAACATGGGCCTGGGCAAGTGGCTTGTCGAATGTGTTCTAGACTATCCTCCGATCAGAAATCTGAAGGGAATGCTTAACACTAAAGACGCACACAGTCTTTACGAAAAGTATGGATTCAAAATACTGGATGACTCTAGAAGCACAATGATTAGGAGACCTTGAAAGAGTGGGCGCATAAGGGCAGATTATATTTGACTAATACTAAAATCATAGAGAATTATGAGAATAACATTGCTATAATAAGAGATGATCAATTGAGAAAAGATTAAGTATATTGAAAAAGTCGAATGCTTATATGCACTCTCTGTTCATTTTCAGATATTGAGCTAAAAGAGGTATGGCGGGGGGTCTTTTATGCGCTTGAATTTACTCTTCATTGCTCTGCTCTTAGTCTCAGGGGCTGTTAATATAATGGCTTTGCAAAACTACATAGATCCACCAGGATATCCGGCACCCTGGCCGGATAATCCCAGTCTTCCGTTAGCTTCTTACGAGTTCAACAATCTTAACGATCTTATCGATTATTACCCCACTAATTCCTGGAATGCAGCCGGTGGTATTCTCTCGCTTACAGGTTTGGGCGAGCGCAGAGCGATACTGGATGGTGATGAAGCCTGGGACGATTATGTTGTGCGGAGCTTTGGCAGAATCACCGGCGGGATTCAGTCTGGTGGTTCCGGTTATGCGATATATATCAGAGCTACCGGTACTGCCAGAAACATAAACGCCTACGCTTTTCAGGTCGATCCAGGACTCGGAAACAGATTTGCTTTGAGAAAGGTTACGGATGGAAAAGAGTCAGGTGTTCTGCAATGGGGAGCCCCGGCCGCAGATTTCGACTGGTTGGAATGGCATGAGGTAACCATAGTGGCCAGGGACAATACATTCACTATGTATGTCGATGGAATTGAGGTTTTGAGATACACCGACAACGTTGACCCTTTCATGAACGGAAGAGTCGGTCTCAGGTCCTGGGGTCCGACACAGGTCGAGTTTGACTATGTTAGAGTTAATGAAAGCGGTTCAGTGACAAGCGAATGGATCCCTTACACTTACTCGAGAGAACCGATTTACGATGCTTCAGGCAACAGCGACAACTCCAACGGTGGAACCAGTCCCAGACAGGAAGTAGATTTCGTCAGTTCTCAGAATCTGCCTTCGATACAGTTCTTCGCCGACTGTGACAATCTCATGTTCAGAATGGTACTTGCCAACAATCCTCTACAACTAACCGGTTCAGGGACTCCCTACAAATCTTCTACATGGAATATACTTATAGATACAGACGGTGACGGGTATAAAGACTTCACAATCGAACTCGACGGGACCGATCAGGGGATTGCGCCCGACGATATAAAGGTATATTTCAGCACAATCAAAGACCAGTATCTCTACGATAGCGATCTGATATGGAAACAGGATAGCGCCAAGCACTTGACCAGCCCGACTGAAGCAGACGGTGAACCTGATAGACCGGCAGATTGGGATAGAGATCCCTCACCTCTGGTATGGGACTTTGGAAGAACCAGAGTGATCGAACACGTCGATCCCTCGCTAGGCACTGTCTATCTTCTGGATATCCAGGTGCCGCTGGAGGCTCTGGACGCCACTTCTAGGGGCGGGCCAAAACTAACTACAGACGATATCTTCCAGCTTGCGTTCACTACCAGCTCGAACACAAACAATCCAGTACAGAGAGATCTTGCCTTCCAGGGGACTTATACCATGGCTCTTAACAAACCTATCCCCTTTGGAGACCTCGTGAATTCATGCGGTTATATCACGCAAGTTCCATTGACATCGAGGATAAGTGTTTCCGGTTGTGGTCCTTCCGTAATCGAGGCTTATGTGCTCGACTCACATACCGCTGTCGGAGGAGCAATACGTTCGACGGTCGCAAGCGTTAAGTTCTACTACTATTTTGACTATAACGGTAACAAAGTCGCAGACGACGGATTCGAGTGGGTCTTCATGGGAGATGCAACGGCCGTGGATCAGTTCAACCCGTGGAGATTCCAGTGGGATACTTCTCAGGTCCCTCAAGGAGACTACATAGTTAAGGCAATAGTGAGAGACAATCAGGGGAATATAATGGACTCCTACACGCAGTACAATAGCGGTGAACTAAGAAGAGTAGCTTTCTTTGAAAACACTTGCAGCAGTATCTCGCTGACAGTCTCCGGAAAGGTCTTCGAGGACCGGGGCGACAACGGCGGACCTTTCATTTCAGGTGTCGATCTGCCAAAAGGCAACGTTAGGGTAAGAGTTTACAGAGAGGCCGACGGCAACGATGTGATAAGCAACGGCGATATGTTCATCGCAGAGACAAATACCGATACCAACGGAAACTACTCCTTCGGACCTTTGCCCCCATACAGATATTATGTCGTTGTGGACTCGAAGAGTGTCGCTCCGACCGCTCTCAATCCCGGATTTGCGCCTGCGACTCCCTGGGCGGAGCAGACTTTCAAACGTGAATTTAAAGACAGTGCTTACGATGATATACAGGCCTTTGGCGGTCTCGATCCGTCAATCTCAGACAGATTCGCGACCTGGAATACGGCCGTTAATCAGAGTATCTTTCAACATTTGTCTGTAGTAGATCTTTCGGGAAGTATGCAAGCCGTAAGCGGAATCGATCATGGCTTCTCGTTCAACGTGATAGTCAACACGAACGACACGGGAAATAACGGTTTCAGAGTCGCAGGTAATCAGGGGACACTGCGGCAGTTCGTGCTGAACTCCAACGCAATTGCCGGAGCCAATGCGGCGAGATTCGTCATTCCGACTGAGCAGAACTCGTCTTCAGGTAGCAATAGTTGGTGGACAATACAACCTATGTCAGCCTTGCCGGACATTACCGATATCCAGACAACGATCGATGGCACGGTATATACTGACCAGGGTAATATCATAAACAGTAACGGTTCGAACTTTGGGGGAGCTTTCGCAGGGATCGATAAAATCGCCATACCGACGCTCAACGGCAACGAGATCGAGATAGACTGCAACGGTCTGCAGCATGTGCTTAGAGCTTCGACCACTGCGGGTAGCTTCACGTTGAAGAACATCGCCTTCTTCAACGGTGGCGGTACTATCGGAGATGCTACAGCCCCGGTAATAATTAACGGCCAGAACTTCAATCTTGATAGCATTGTGAGCGGGGCGAGAGCCGACGGATCAAGACCTGAAGATAGCAGTCTCAACAGAAGATATGGTCTGGTTATCAACGGAAGCGGAACTCTAAAAGACTCTTATATCGCTCACAACGGGTCGGGCCTTCTACTGGCGGGAAATATGATAGATGTCAACAGGCTGGTAATCATCAACAACGGCATCGGCCCTTCGGGAACCGACGGAAATGGTGTGGCGATACTCTCTCCGGCGACTTCGATTACCCTAAGAAACTCGATTGTTGAATCGAATGGCGGAGACCACGCCGGTGTGACTCATGGAAACGGTATCTATACACAGGGCGACAAACTGACGCTTGTGGAGAATACGACGATCGTCGATTCTACCGCTTCGGCCGTATCTCTTAATGATTCTTTGGGAGCGGTTATCAGGAAGTGCATAATCAATGGTTCCCTTAGCGGTCCCGGTATAAGGGTTAGCAGCAATTCAAGTTATGGCGACTTTTCGCTAAACTCTTTTGGTGATAATCGTGGATTGGCGATAGATCTCCTCAGATCATCATCGTCAGACATAATTGAAGGGGTAAATCCCAACGACGGGCTTCTCAATGCAAACTATGGCAATATGGGAATCGATCACCCTGTAATAGCTCTGGCAACGCGAAGCGGGAGCGCTCTGTCCATTCAGGGATTTGTCGGTCAGGATGCCCCCGGCGCAGTCTTTGCCGGTTCTGTGGTTGAAGTATACTCCGCCAGAGCCGGGGACGGAGATTCCTATTCTGGAGAGGACTACGGCGAAGGAATAAAGTACATCGGGTCGCTTACAGTAGATGCTCAGGGAAACTTCGAGGGGGGTATCTCTCCGGTCTCTGAGGATATAAAGACCATAACAGCTATAACCCGCTATGAAAGCTTCAGTAACGTTCTAGGCACTCTCGCTTACAACACTTCCGAGTTCGGTCCGAACAAACCGATCGGTTCGGGTCTGAAGATCAGCGGTCATGTATATGAAGATCTCAACTTCAACAGGGCCCGCGATTATGCCGAACCAGGTATTGCCGGAGTCAGAGTGAAGCTCTGGAAGTTCAGTGGTAGCAGCTGGGCTTTCCAGTCTTACACTCAGACGGATAATGAAGGCTTTTATAGTTTCGATGTTTCTCAGGGAACTTACAGAGTCGTCGAAGACGCGCAGAATCTCTTCAATTCACCAACTGAAGGATCTGATCCTGTTGGATATATATCCACGACTCCAAACTGGGTTGAAGTGATAGTAGACACAGTAAACAAGACCGCCGATTTTGGTGATTTCAGAGGTTTCATAGTGAAAGGTTTTGTCTTCGATGACTCCGGTGCCGGTATCATCTCTCGGGCGAATAATGCTACAAGAGATCCGGGAGAGGCTGGAATAGCGGGAGTTATGGTTACACTGACAAACGGGTCGGACACATATACAAGATACACAGACCAGGACGGCCTCTACAGATTCTTCGTCTCCGGAGACCCTGTCTATCCAATCACAATAAGAGAGACAGATCTTCCGGCATATACGTCAACGGGCGACCATGATAGTGACGGGTCTGCTCCTCTTGATGAGAGGAATGTTATAGCAATAAACTCGGATGTCGACTCTTCGGCTTTCTACAATTTCGCCGATGTAAAGCGATTGCTTATCGAAGGTATAAATAGCGTTTCGGGACTTCCGGGAAGTACCGTCAGTCTCGACCATTCTCTGTTAGTCTCTACCTATGGCAGCGTTTCTCTGGAGAGTATTTCATCTCAAGGCTTTGGTATCACGGCCTATGAGCTCGATTTGGCGGGGAATGTACTTGGCTTGTGGGACGACAATATCGCAAGGTCTCCGGCAAGGTATTATTTCAGATTAGCGGTCAACATACCGACAGAAGCTATCAGCGGCACATTCGATACGATAATAGTCAGGGCAGTACAAGACTGGTCTAATTCTGCAGGAAGTGATCGCGCCGAGACTTACGACACGCTTACCGTCGGAGCCGAAGGCCTGTCGATACGCAAAGAGACACGGAACTTTTCTATCTCGGGCGGCTGGGGACTGTCATCCGAGGGAAGGCCCGGCGAGATAATTGAGTACAGAATCTCCTTTGCCAACAACGGGGTTCTCCCGATTCCCTCTGTCGTGATAACCGATCCTCTGGACAGAGATCTGCAGTTACTGCAGAGCAGCTATTCGATGGGGAGCGCTCAGGGAAACGCGATTCTCCATATCGATGGCAGCGAGCACTTGCTGGTCGCTGAAGACGGCGGCGACTTAAACCTCGATTGGGCCTTCTGCGAGGGGGGAGTTCTGACGGTTAATATAACGAAGATAACAGGGGCGTTGCAGCCAGGTTCTTCCGGCTGGCTGATATTCAAGACGAGACTTAGAAGATAATCGGGAGGGGATATGGATGAGAAAGTGTTTCCTTACAATCGTTTTTCTTTCAGCAGTCATTTTGCTGGGGTTTGCCAACGAGGAACCTATAAGGGTCAGTATCGAAAGTTATAAGGTCTGGGACTCTCAGAGTGCAACAGAGACATACGAAGAACTCGACGAGGTCTTTCCGGGCGATGAGATTCTTTATATCCTCACATACGAGAACTTGTCGGAGTTCTCGATCGAAGGACTCCAGATGATCGCTTTGATCCCCGAAGGCACCTTCTATATAAGGGGTAGTGCTACTGGAGAGAGGCGTGAATACCTGGATTGGGAGAGTCGAGAGCTCGAACTTTACTTTAGCTTCGATGGAGGGGAGGTTTTCGGAAAGCCACCGTTATTCATAGAAGAGTTGAGAGGGGGGATGGCTGTAAGGAGATTAGTAAATCCTACGGCTTACACAAACATAATGTGGGTCTGCGAAAGGCAATTCAAGCCTTCAGATATACTGAAAGTGCTTTACAGAGTTAAGGTATCCAACTAAAACACAGGAGGTGAGTTTATGAGCAAGAAACTACTACTGGTGCTCCTAGCGGTTATGATAGTCGTCGCCGCGATTGCCGCACCACCTGCCGCCGGCACAAAAATCAAGAACCAGGCCGCGGCAACATATACAGATGGCAGGGGAGTTACCAGAACGATCCTATCCAACCAGGTAATAACTACGGTACTACCGGTCTATTCGGTACTCGTAACACCCGATCTGATAGAACAGCCGGGAGCTGCAGGACAGACCATGCAGTTTCAGTTCAGGATCGACAATCTCGCGAACACTGTCGATACTTTCAACACGAGTGTAAGTATCGATCCCGGTTCGACATTTACTCCGCAGAACATCGAAGTTTACTACGACGAAAATGGGAACGGCGTCGTGGACCCCGGCGAAGAACTCTGGAACAACACAATCTCGATACCCTCTGGCGACTACCTGTATGTCATAGTCAGGTACAGAGTACCGAGTGCGGCTGCGGCCGGAACTACAGCCACCGTCTATCTTGACGTGGACTCGGTTAACGACCCCGTTGGCGCTTTTGACCACGATAACGCCGCGCGCACAACCGTCTATAACGATGCCGTGCTGACGCTCTTCAAATCTGCCACCCCACAGGAAGTAAAGGCCGGGGACGAAGTCGTTTACACGATTTCTGGAGCCAACGTAGGTACCAAGGCTGCTGCAGATATAACCATAATCGATGTTTTGCCGGCGAGTCTTGAATATCTAGGCTTCCTTGACAAAGTGCCGGCGGGTATGACTGTCGATGTAACAGGCAATACAGTGACACTGCATATCGCCAGTCTTAATGCAGGCTCTAGTTTCCGTATTAGGCTAAGAGTACAGGTAAAAGCGAATACTCTTGCAGGCATCATCGAGAACGTGGCGACGATGACTTACAAGACAACTGCACTGGAGACAGTAAGCAGGAGCTCGAACATTTCTACTATCATGGTCGGAGGACCTGGTAACGAGACGACTAAAGTGTGGATCGGTCCCAAGGATAACCCTGAAGCGGTAGACCCGAACGATATCACAATAAAGCCCGGTGTTGCCGGTACCCTTGTGGAATTCACAAATACAGTGAAGAATGCCGGTCTCTCGACAGACATAATAAACATTACCATCGCAGAGGTTCTTCCCGCCGGCCTCGATAATGTCGTCGCTATCTCCTTCTTTACGGAGAACCTGACTCCGTTACCCGACACCGACGACAACGGAATGCAGGACACCGGTCCGCTTGCACCGGGAGAGACCTTCGACATTACCGTCAAGATCTTCATACCCGCAGATATTGATGTAGGCGTCACCTCGATTACTGCTCTCGTGAGAGCGATCTCTTCTATATCTCCGGCCGCTTCCGATACGACAACAGACAAGGTCGAACCAATAACCTTCCCGTCCGTAGCTATCGGAAATATGTCTGGAACGGCTACCGACACTACTGTGGATAAGAATCCGGTAAACAAGAACGCCGATCCCGGCTCCTTTGCCTACTTCCCTCTGGATGTTGTTAACAATTCCAACGCCGCCGACACTTTCAGCCTCTCGGCCGATCTTCCGGCGGGCTATACGGTGAGGTTCTATATCGATACCAACGGAAACGGCGTTCTCGATCCAGATGAGATGATACCGATTACTAATACCGGTCAGATACCGCCAAACAGTGGTATCAGGATCATAGCGAGAGTAACCGTCCCCGAAGGAGCTCTTTACACAGGAGTGGCAGTTCCAGTGGAGTTCTTTGCGACTTCACTGACCAGACCCACAGTCGAGGACTCTCAGATCAATACGATTACCGTGAACGCCGTCAGGCGCATTACGCTCCTGCCATCCAGAAATGGATCGGCCGCTCCCGGACAGAATATCGACTACGAGCACACTCTGACAAATACCGGTAATGTAGCGGTGAATGTCAAGCTCTATCCAAGCTCGACCAGAGGCTGGGCCTTCACTTTCCTGCAAGGCGGAAACCCGGTCGATCTAGATGCAATCTGGCCACTCCAGCCCGGTCAGAGCGTAACGGGTATATTCAGGCTTGAGGTCCCGAGTGATGAGCCTCTTGGCGTAACTGACGTCGCTTACCTGAAGGCCGAGGTCCAGGAGGATACCAGCGTTACGGCGACTGTCATAGATATCACGGTTGTTGTATCGGAAAAGGTCACTCTGGGTAAGGCCGTCAATAAGACCGATGCAAAGCCCGGCGAGCAGCTTATCTACACTATAACCTACGCCGACGTTGGAACGGAACCGATCAATAATCTGATAATCTACGATACGATCCCGTTCTACACCTCTCTTGATCCGATTATAGTAACCGACACGGTCAACTTCACCGAACCGTCTCAGGTGAGTACCGATTACGGAGTAACCTGGGAGGACTGGGCAACGTTCGATAAGAACAATCTAGCCTCTGTCACCACCGTCAAGTGGTTTATTGGAACACTGGCGGCAGGGCAGTCAGGCACGGTCGTCTTCCCGGTATTGATAGACGATTATTGATCCATTTGCCATGGCCTTCGGGCCATGGCTCTTCATCTCTGTGATCCCCGGAACATCTCCTGGAGATCACAGAGATGAGGACAGTGAGGTGATTAGGTGCGCAGGAAAATCCTGATACTTCTTATATTAATCTTTGTGACAACTGTGATTGTCCCGGCACCGGCTGCCGGTTCTAAGATAGAGAACTTTGCTTCCGCCAGATATAGAGATATGGATGGCAATCATATTACGGTCTTCTCGGATAAGGTCGTCACTACAGTGTTGCCTGTGTACGGTTTTACGATAAAGCCCGACGGGACGTTCGAAAAACCCGGTCAGGAGAGAGATGGTTTTGAAGGCAGCACGGTTGATCTGAACTATGTAGTACAGAATTTCGGTAACAGCCCGACGACGATCTCGCTCTCAGCCTCTCAGATCTTTGAAGACGGGCCTTCGGGGACCCCGGTGTTGAGAGTCATCGGCATCTATCTCGATGAAGGAGAAGGGAATTTCTCGGGGCAGGCCAGAGTACCGGTAGATAGCGTCGATCTCGATATCGATGGTTCAAAAAAGCTGATAGTCAGTGTCATTCTCGAAGAGACCGGCGATCTGACCGATAAAGGTTTTATCAACATAGTCGGCATAGACCCGGCCGGTAACACCGATGACGACAACATAGCCATGATAAAGGTAAATGAGAGGGAGATTGTCACCTCGACCAAATACAGACTCCTGGAGACAGTTCTCCCGGGTAGCTCGCAGACCTTCTCGTTGAATCTCGCAAACAACTCGGAGTACGAATTAGACAGCCTCGTTCTCAGGGATTTCATAGACTACGGGGACAATCTGGTTGACGGAATTCTCGACCCTGCCTCTCTCTTCTCGAGTCACGATTTCTCCGTACGGTACTTCGACGGTTCGGATTGGTTGGCAGAGCCACCACAGAACGATGAAGAGATAAAGGGCTTCGAGCTCACCTTCGGCCCGGTTAGTCCGGGTCAATCTCTTGAAGTGTCTTTCGATGTCTTCTTCCCAAGTAGTGTTCCGACCGGCAGGCGCTACAATACCGCCAGCGTTTCTTACTCGAGGCTTGGAACTACGTGGGCCTCAAAGACAAACACCGTGGATTTTTTCATATCGGCTCTGGGTCTTCCACTTCTGGGTCCTTTGGGATACCCCGACGCGCCGGAAATGACTCCTGAGGACACCACTGTCAGCACTGCCACGGTGTTTGATGGTGACACTGTCGTCTTCCGTCATACTCTCAAGAACGACGGAAATACCCCCGGTGTAATGGATCTGCTTATAGAAAGTGCCAACTTTCCGTCTAGTGGCTGGGAGTTTACTTTCAAAGACGATACTGGAGCTCTTCTGACGGACACAGATGCAAGCGGTTATGTGGATGTCGGGATCGTCGCTCCAGGAAAAGAGATAAATATAGTCCTGGAGGTAACGATTCCCCGGGGTGTTAGTGGTGACAATTCCGCAAGAGGCTTTAAGTTCATTCCAAAAACCGTAATGGGCGGTGAGGAGAACAGAACGATAGATATAATCCCCTATATAAGGAAGTCAGACAGTCTAATCATATCCAAAGTCGTCCTCTCTAGCTCTCTTGTTCTTCCAGAAGCCGAAGTGCGTTTCCTGATCTCGGTGGAGAATGATTCGGAGATTCCGACCGGAAAGATCACGGTTAGCGATCCTATTTCCTCGCTCCTTTCTGCTCCATACGATATTGAAGTCTCGAAAGAGGCAACAGTTTCCTTCAGCAGCGAAGAGAGAATACTCGTGGTCGAATTCGACTCTCTCGGTCCTCTCGAGAGTGTAGAGATTGCCTTCAAATGCACTACGGACGGCGGTCTCGCTGAAGGTACCAGAATTGAGAATATGGCCACCGTCTCTGGCGACGGGACTTCAGAAGATTCCGAAAGGGTCTCCGTGAAGATCTTCCACGGAAGTCTGGAACTTATAAAGCTCGCATCTCCTTCGATTGTTGAGCTGGGGTCGGAGATTACTTATACTATCGAGGTGTCAAACCCCAGTACCATAGCGACTGTAACTGAGCTTAGACTGGAGGATAGAATGCCGCCCGGGACCTCTTACGTTGATGGAAGCGCGAGCGTAGACGGCGAACCCGTAGAGCCCTTGATACTTGAAGATATGCTGGTCTTTGATGACCTGAGAGACCTGAAGCCCGGAGAGAAGTTGAAGTTAGTCTACCGTCTGAGGCTTGACGAGTTTACTGGAGAATCTCTAAAAAACTCGGTCAAGGCTATCGGTACGATTCAGTCACAAGAGTACAGCACCGAAGTGGTCACAGAACCCTCTGTCGTCGACGTGCGTGTCTTCAGACCTATGAACACGGGTACCGGAATCATAGGCAGAATTTATGTGGACGAAAATGGAAACGGTTACAATGACGAGAACGACAGCAAACCTCTACCCATAAGGCTGCTCCTTCAAGACGGCTCCTTTGTCGTTACGGATAAAGACGGTCTGTTTCATTTCGACAGGCTAAAACCGGGACTCCACACCGTCAAGGTGGATATAGACGTGACACCTTACAGGCTTTCTCCGACTCAGGATAGCCGATCGCTTGGGGACGACAGATCTTTCATGATTGAGACGCTGCCGGGAATGTACACTATCATAGACATACCCCTGCTCAAAAGAGAGAGAATCGTCGAGACGATAACATACAGAAATCCGCTGACTCTAAGAGGTTTTGACGCCGCGTCACTGATAGTCTCTGGAAATCAGAGTCTAGATCCTTCTATGTTCTCCGATTACGGTTACATAGTGACACCGTTGAACGGACAGGAATTTGTCGGTGTCGACAGACTCATGGTAGAGGTGGCAACTCCCATAGAAAGCCGCCATGCTCTCTATGTAAACGATATCATAGTTCCCGAGAGCCAGATAGGTCAGAAGGCAAACGACGCAGACGGCCTCTGGTCATTTGTGAAGTACTTCAATGTGAAGCTCACTCCCGGAAGGAATAGAATACGGCTAGACTGGCAGGACGGAACGGCGAAGGGGAGCAAAGAAATTGAGGTATATCTCTCCGGAGAGCCCTTTGAGTTCAGAGTCTCGACCGAGCCGCTTATACTCACTGCCGACGGCGTGACGGAGGCACTGGTCGTAATCTCGCTGGTTGATGAAAGGGGCGTCCCCTCATCGGTCGGTGGGACTCTTATTATTGAAGGCCTCGATTCGCATATCGTCCTGGAACCTTCTGAATGGGACGGAACGAGATTGAAGCTCGAAAACGGAGTATCAAAGCTTAGATTGAAGCCTACGGCTCAGGCCTATGCAGTAGAGTTCTCTGTGAGGTACGGCGATCTGTCTAAAGATGTTCGTCTGGAGTATGCAGTCGAATCGCGCCCGCCGCTTGTAACAGGAAGCGCACAGCTTCAGTACAGTTTCAAGGACGGCTCGCTGTCCATCGAAGGCGGTGTTTTCGGTCGTCTCAACATCGACAGCGGCTTGCTTACCTTCCGCTTCGGCGAAGAGAGGTCGGCTGACTTCGATACTTATATTACCCATGGCGATGAATCGATTAAGGGTACGCTAGCTCCGTCATCTCGCCCGTATTTTCTGCGCTATGAAATCGGGCATTTCAACGTTCAACTTGGAGACTATACGTTTGAAAACCGCGGAAGTACGGGCTTCCTGTCAAGTGGAACGGGTCTTTCCAGCGAATACAGCAGCGATGTCTTCTCCTACAAACTCTTCGTGAATCCAGTTTACAGGGGAAAGAGGACCGAGGAGTTCAGGGGAGAGGGCATACGAGGCCCCTATTACCTGTCTGAGGTACCGGCTTCTGGAAGCGAAACCATAAGTCTTATAACAAGAGATAGCGAAGGCGAGATTATCACTCGACGGGTTTTGAGAAGGGGAGAAGACTACACTCTATACAATTCGAGCAGACTGCTGATCTTCAGTAAACCCGTTCCATATTTTGATCTGGACTTCAACCCGGTCTGGATCGAGGCCGTTTATTCGGTTGATTCGACCTCACCGGGCGATCTCGACATGATGGCGAACCTAACCTACTCTTCTTCGGGCTGGAAGTATACCCTGACCGGACTATTCAGAGGTCTAAGCCAGGGCTACCGGTTTGCTTCTTTGAAGGCGGACGGAAGCATTTCCGAAGGCCTTTCGCCTTCGCTGGAACTGCTGGTCTCCTCGGACGCCGGAGACTTTGGTCTGCGGGCCGCAGGTTCGCTCAAGTTTGCCAGTATGATAGTCG
>Ga0334883_1003583_pt1 | contig 16383 bp, 12 predicted proteins | sample GraSluR1_MG_6_FD_207230 | JGI IMG/M metagenome (GOLD analysis project Ga0334883, IMG submission 207230) | Sludge microbial communities from methane-producing bioreactor in Wageningen University, Netherlands - Granular Sludge_09_05-R1 | ecosystem: Engineered > Bioreactor > Anaerobic >... | reverse complement strand
CCAACTGCGGCTCCTGCGGCAAGGTCTGCCCAACGAGTTCTACCTGCACGAGCGGCAACTGCGTCTGCAACTCCGGCTTGACCATGTGCAGCAACATCTGCCGCAACCTCCAGACCGACGTAAGCAACTGCGGGTCCTGTGGCAACGTCTGTCCCACCCGCGCCAACGCCTCGCGCTCATGCAGCAACGGCGCCTGCCGTTACACCTGCAACACGGGTTACGCCAACTGCAACCTCGATTGGAGTGATGGCTGCGAGATCAATATCAACGACAATTTCGCGCATTGTGGTGCCTGCAATACCCACTGCACGGGCGGCAGATGCTGCATCAATGGCATCTGCCAATTCCACTCCGGCGGCCTAATGTGCCCCGAGCCGTGGTAAGGCGGCGCGCCCATCCCATGGCGGCAGACCTCGAGCGCCCCAACCTAGTGCTGCCCCCGCGGGGGCACCTCAGCCGGCGGTGGCGGCGCCAGCCCCACCCAGATGTCGGTCACGGCCATCCCATAAATCCCCCCCACGGTCACCTCGAGGACGAAGGGGTTGGCCGCATCGTCCAGGACCCATAGCTCATCTCCCTTATTGGAGCGCAGCACCCACGCCGGCAGCTCGCGCCACTGCCCATCCACGCGGCAGCCGTAGCGGTCGTGGCGCTCCAAGGTCAGCAACACCTTCACGTCACGCCGCTCGGTCACGTCGACCCTGAACCACGCCTGCCCCTGGGCCGCCAACGCCTCGCGCACCGCTCCACTCAACCACAGCTCACAGCGCTCCCACTGCACCCGCTCCACGCCCGGCCACCACGGATCCAGCGCCCCGCAGCTCGCCAAGTCCGCCACCTCGGACCAGGTCCCCAAGACCTGCTCACCGCCTGGCGCAAAAATACTCACCTCCATCGCCAAGCCGTCTCCCCAAAACGCATCGATGCGCACACGGGTCAGGGTCCGGGCCAACGCCGACGACTGCTCCACCGTGTCCATATCGATGACCACCCCCTCCTGCAGCGGAAAGATCACCAAAGCATCACGGCGCAGCTCGCCATGGCCTTCTGGGATCCACGCCAGCCAAAGCAGCGCCATCATCCCCAAGCGCACGCCAGCGCCACCCCCACCCCTCGCCCTGCGCCCCATCCCAATTCTGCCCACCAAAGCTCGCCCCTCCCCGCTACGCGGCTCGCAGTAGCCAAGACCCCTTGGCGACCTTCCCTCAGACCAGCCACGGCGGCCACCTCGACGACACGCCCCCAAGCTCGCCCGCGACCGCCCCATTGTCAAAGCCCACGGCGATGACGCACGGCTGCGCGCCCCACGCTTCAGCCGCCGTCACCGTGAGGCCAAGGCCGGTCGACGCCATGGGGCTGGCGTTGGTCCCGCTTGACAGCCCCCTCAGAAATCTGTCGCCCCCCTGAGGGAAGCTCACCCCAAAAGCCGTGTTCATCGGCATTTTGCCCCCAGCCCCACAAAAGGCCCCGCTGGCCAAAGACCTCAGCCAAGCGCGCCCTCGTATTCGAGATATAGGCTTTCATTTCCAGCACCTATGACCGCATCTCCCGACGCCGACGGGCGCCGTCGTCTTCCTCTTTTCGAGGCCATCTCAATGCTGGCACACTTCCTGCGGTAAGGGTCGCCCTGTGCGCGCCTAAATGACCCCTGTCTGGAGGAATGCCCCATGCGTCATCAACCCCTTTGGCCTCGTTCTCATTGGACCTACCTCTTCTGTTGTTTCGCCCTCCTTGGCCTCGCAGCCTGCGATGAGTCCGAACAGCCGCAGGATCCCATCCCCTGTGTCACCCAGCTCGTCCAGGTGGTCACCCCCGACGGCGGCTGCGCCTGGGTCGCCACGTGCAACCCAGAAGATTTCAACCTCTGCGATGTCAATTTCAGTTGTGACGACGTCCCGGCGGATCTCTGCGATCAAGACGCGCGCTGCAAGCTCACCGAGGTGCGCTTCTGCGAGCAATGTGACCCCAGCCTGGGCCAGAGCTGTCGCTGCATCGACGTCCCCATCTGCGAAGACAAGAACCCGCCAGTCACGCCCTGCTCCGCCCTCGATGAGTACACCTGCCAGATCACCAACGGCTGCCAACCCGAGTATGGCTGGCTTTATGGTGGTGACACCCCGAGCACTCGCCCCGTCGAAGGCGCAGAGCTCATGCCAGCACCAGACTGGGGCTTCTTGCGCTGCGTCGTCAGCCCCCAGAACAATGTCTGCCAGGGCCTGCCCTTTGACACCTGCCAAGCTCACCCCGGCTGCGAGCCCGTGTGGGGCAGCGCCCCCTGTGATTGCGGTGACAACGGCTTCTGCGCCTGCCCGGACATCGCCGTCTATGAGGGCTGCATCGCCAAGTCCAACAACGGCTGCGCGGCCTTCTATGACCCCTATACTTGCCACAACGCGCCTGGCTGCACCTGGCTCTACACCTACGACGACGTCCCCATGCCCGATGAGGTCTGCGAATGCGACGCCGCAGGCAACTGCGCTTGCTCAGGCTTCGCCCCGGCACCGACGGGCGTCTGCGTCCGTGACAACGGCCCGGTCAACTGCTGGGAGCAGGGCAACGAGTGGGCTTGCTGGAACGCCGGCTGTGAGTGGGTCTATGGCGACGACGGCTTCCGCCCCCCGCCCCCGCCCGAAGAGTGTCTCTGTGACTCCGAAGGCTGTCGCTGCACGGGCGCTCCCGAGCCCTATCCCGGCTACGGCTACTGCCAGCCCCCCACGACCTTCAACTGCTTCGACTACTACGACCCCACCTCCTGTAGCCGAGATCAACGCTGCGAGTGGTTCGAAGAGAGCTTTATGCCCGCCCCCTGCTACTGCCCCGACGGCGGCATGTGTGATTGTGAACGCCTCCCCTACCCCATGGGCTACTGCGGCTGGCGCCAATCCAACCCCTGTGACTACTACGGCGACCCCACGAGCTGCCAAATGGACCGCAACTGTGAGTGGATAGGCTGGGGCTACGATGAACCCATGCCGTGCTACTGCGAGCCGAACGGCGAGTGCCGCTGTGAAGCCGCGCCACCCGTCTGGGGTTACTGCACCCAGCGCAGCACCACCTGCTGGGACTACTACGACGCCTTCGCCTGCGAACGCGATTCCCAATGCCAGTGGAACTACGAATACGACATGGATCCGGCGCCCTGCTTCTGCGAAAATCCCAACGAGCCCTGCGATTGCGGCGGCCTGTGGTGGCCCGGTGATCGGGGTTACTGCTCACCCCAGCAAGGTTTGTCCTGCTACGACCTCTCGGACCAGTGGTCCTGCGGCGCGACGCCTGGCTGCCGCTGGTACACCGACGACGTCATCGCCCCGGCGCCCCCCATGTGTCCCGAGTATGGCCGCTACGACGACACGGGGCGCTGCTTTGGCCCCTCGGGTTACGATCTCCCCAGCCAGTGCTGCGAGCAGAACGACCCCTATGAGCCGCCCATGCCGGGCTACTGCGCTCCTGACGAAGTCCTGCCCAGCCCCTGCGCCGAGCACATCGAGCCCTACTCCTGCATGAACGCTGGGAGCTGCACCTGGCTGTGGGCCGACTGCGCCTGTCCCGGCGACGTACCCTGCGATTGCATGCCCTTTGGCACCTGCGTCGATCTGCGCCCCGCACCCTAACCGGGTAGCGCCCCTTGCAACGGCAAGGGGCGCCCCCCTCGCCCCTCAGGGCCCCAGCGCCGCCACCAACGAACGCAGCTCCAACAGCCAAAAGAGACGCGCCTTGAACTCCACAATGGCGCCCCGCAAAGAGCTGTCGGCGTGGCCCCAGATGATGGGCACCTCGTGGTCCGAGAAGGACACCAACGGCGGGTGCATGAGGCGATCGTAGCGAAAAAGGATCGCCGGGTGCCGCCCACCGGCCTCGACGTAACGCCGCATATAACGCGCGGCCTGCACCTCGTCGGCGAAGACCTCATAGAAAACCACCGCCATCAGCCCGAGGGCCTCCAAGCGCTCGGGGTCGCGCTCGAAACCCGCCCGCAGCGCCGCGATGCTCTCCTGACGCTCCCGCTCCGCCCCGGGCGCGCCGGCCGCAGCATTCGCCCGCGCCGCGAGCAAGAGCCCCAAGTTGTAGTACGGCAAAGGATACGCATCGTCCAAGACGATGGCGTAGCGGTAGGCCTTCTCCGCCACAGCCCCCGCCCCGAGGGCCGCTGAGGCCACCCCGAGGCGGTTGATGCGCGACGCCGCGAAGGGCTCCTGCAGGGCCAAGACCGCATAATGGGCCCACGCCTGCACGAAGGCACCCCGGCGATAGAGGCCATCGGCGCGCGCCAGAGGATCCCTCTCCCGGGAGCGCACCTCGCGTTGCGCCTGCAGGGCGCAGCGCGGACAGTAGCGCGGCGCCAAGGTGGCGAGCTCGGCCGCGTGGTCCACCGTGTTCATGGCACAGCGCGCGTGGCGGCAATGGTGCAGCCCCAAGAGATGCCCCAGCTCGTGCACCAGAACCTTGTGGGCCACGGCGGCGCTCGCCCGCCACGGCGCAAAGGCGCGCATCTCCCCCCACGGGCGCGCCACCGAAGCGATGGCGACACCGCCATCGGGTTGACTGTAGCCGTAGAGGTATTGCCACCCATCGGCATAGAGATCCGCCGCGGTCAGGCCCAAGAGCACCTCCACCTCGGGGCGCTTGCGAAAATACAGTGCGTTCAGGAGCAGGGCGGCGTGGGCCTGCCCCCGCGACGCGTCCACCGCCTCGGGCGGCACAGCCACCGCCGGCAGCACCCGCACGCTGGCCCCCGTGGCGCGGCTCAAGCGCATCGCCACTTGCTCCACCACCGGACGCGGCAGAGGCCCCACGGGCACCAAGGCGATGCGGTGCGGCTCGGCCGCCAGGGGGGCCCAGGTCCTGAACAGCGGCGCCGGCGCCACCGGCTGGGCATCTTGCCACGCCACCCATCCCAGGGCGCCCAAGACTCCCACCAGCAGGGCCCAGCACCCGTTGCGCGCGAACATCCCGCCCCCACCAAGAACGACAGGCCCCAGGCCTATCTCGTTGACGGGCTTAGGACATCAACGGGCGACGCAAGTTCCCTCCGCCCCCCACCTGAGCGCCTCAGTGGCCAAAAAAGTTGCGGCCCCGCTCCTCCTCCGAGGCGAAGAAGCCCTCGGCGTCCTCGCCAAAATGCTGGATCACCGTCTTGGAGCGCATGTCCAGGACAAAGGTCGTGTGTTTGCCCCACACCTTGTTGAAGACCACCTTGAAAGGCGTCTCGCCCGCGTCGACCATGGCGATCTCCGCCAGCTCGGCGTTGTAGGGGGTGGTGAAGTTGTGGGCACAAGCCGCGTTGATGCACTCCAACTCCACCATCGCCCCCTCTTCGAGGCTGACCCCCTCGCCGATGATGGCGCCGTGCTGGCCCAGCTTGGCCGGCACATAGATGTAGGTCTGGCAGCTAAAGGTGGGGGCGTGCAGACGCCCGATCATCTTGATCACCGTCCCTTCGAGAAACGAAAGCTTCTGCTGGCACTTCGGGCAGAAGAAGGTCAACTTTCCCTGTGGCTCCATGGCACGACTCCTTTTGCTAATCCCTAGGGCGCGTTCTACAATGGTCCTGTCCCGACGCCATGGCGGGTAGCCCGTGGCGCCGCTCGCTTTCTTGGTCCGCCAACTATGACGCCACCTTAGCACCCACGCAAGCGCGCAACGCGCGACGCGCCACCCTCTAGCGGGAGCCCTCCCTTGCCCACCTCCTCACGTCCCTTTACGGCACCCACCGCCGGCGGCCTCGCCCTCGCCCTCGTGGCGCTCTGCCTTCTCCCCGGCAACGCCCTCGCGCGCTCACCCATCTACAGTACCTACCCCGGCGATTTCTGGGGCGGCGAGTCGCTCTCGCCCCTCCAAGAGCAGACGCGCCAGGCCCAAGCCATCTTCGTCGGCCGCCTCCTCGCCGTGCAGGTCATCGCCAGCGAGCCCCCAGCGCCCCCAGCGCTGGTCAAAGCCGTCGAGATGCCGGCGGCGGCCCCCGACCTGATCCGAATCGGCACCCTCGGCGACACCACTCTCGGCGCGGGGCAGCCCGACGCCGTCGACACCAGCCTGCTCCTCGAAGCCCTCAGGGCGGGACGCCCCGAAGAGCTGGACGCCCTGGGCACCGCAGAGGATGCTTGGCTCGATAGTGCCTGGGAGGGGGAGCCCTGGGACGGGGACGATGCCTGGCTCGCGGCGGCTCCAGACGACGATCTCTGGCCCCCAGAGCTGTCCTACGAGGCCTCCATCCAGCCCACCCTCCTGGTGCTCACTTTGCTGCCCCTAGACAAGCTCCAAGGCGAGGTCAGCCTGGGCCTGCCGATCCAGGTCTACTTCTACACCCAAGACAGCGCCCTCTGGCAGCGCGCCCTCGACGCGCACCTCGGCCACCACTACGTGGTCTTCATGGACCAAGCCGAGACGGGTTTCGCCTCCCTGAGCGGTGACCCCAAGGGCAGCCTTCTCGAAGCCGATGGCGCCCTCATCGAGCAAGTGCGCACCATCATCCTCAGCACCAACATCAGCTTGAACAACCCCTACTTCTACTGAAGCGACTCACGGCGCGAGGGCCTGCCACAAGAAGGCAAAGACCTCTGCGTTCTTGGCCACGGCTTGCTTCACCAAGTCCGTGCCCCCGTGACCGGCGTTGCGCTCGATGCGCAACAAGACCGTATCCGCTCCCGCCACTTGCATGGCCGCGGCCATCTTGCGCGCGTGCATGGGATCGACCCGGTCGTCGCTGTCGGCCGACAAGAACAGCGTCGGCGGATAGCCCTGCCCCGGTGCGACGTGATGGTAGGGTGAGTAAGCGTAGATGGCGGCAAAGAGGTCCTCGCTCTCTTCGACGGAGCCGTACTCGGCGATCCAAGTGCGGCCGCTGCCAAAGCGGTGATAGCGCACCATGTCGAGCAAGGGCACGGCGCAGACCACGGCGCCGAAGAGCTCCGGCCGCTGTACCACTGCCGCACCGACGAGCAGGCCGCCGTTCGAGCCGCCGTAAATCCCCAGATGGGCCGGGCTGGTGTAGCCCTCAGCGATCAGATACTCCGCCGCCGCGATAAAGTCATCGAAGACGTTTTGCTTCTTCTCCCGCATCCCCGCCTGGTGCCAGGCCTCGCCGAACTCACCGCCGCCGCGCAGGTTCACCGCCACGTAGGTGCCCCCGGCCTCGAGCCAGGCGTATGTCGAGGCGCGGAAGGCGGGAACGATGGAGACGTTGAAACCGCCATAGCCATAGAGCAACACCGGGTTCTGCCCGTGGCGCTCCAGATCGCGGCGCCGGATCATCTGCAAAGGCACCCGGGTGCCATCCTTGGAGGTGAACCAGTGCTGCTCGACCACGTAGGGCGAGGGATCGATGGGCACGGTCACCGCCGACCACAACGCGGTGGCGTGGGTGCGCAAGTCGAGGGTGTGCACCTGCGGGGGCAAGGTCGGCGACTCAAAGGCGAAATAGGCGACGCTGTCCTCGGCGCGCCCCACCAGGGCGGTCACTGCGCCCATCCCAGGCAAGGCGACCTCGCGGCGATCGCCGCCTTCGAGATCCAGGGTGACGATGTGGCCAAAGGTGTCGACGAGGGTGCGCAGCACCAAGCGCCCTCCCAAAATGGCCGCTTCCTCGATGACCGCCTCGGGATCTTCGGCCACGACCTCGACCCACCCCTCGCGCGCCAGATCACTGGGGTCTACCTTGAAGAGGCGATAGCGCGGCGCGCCCTCGTTGGTGAAGACATAGAAAGCGTCCTCATGGGGCAAGACCTCATAGAGGCGCTGGGCTTGCACGGGCAGCGCGACGAAGTCGGCGCCGGGATCGTGCAGATCCCGGACGAAGACCTCCGTCTCATTCCAGCCGAAGTGCACGTAGTGCAAGAGCCAACGCCCGTTGCGCGACAAGGCGACGCTGGAGAACTTGCGCGGATCGCCCAAGCGCTCGCGCACGATGGCGTCCGTCGCGGGATCGCTGCCAATGGTGTGACGTCTGATCTCGGCCCAGCCCGGCCGCTCGTCCACGGGGATCGTCGGGTCCACGGGCAACCAGGTGTAGTAGAAGGCGTCATTCTCGGGGGTCCACACGGGGCGAGCGTATTTGGCCCCTTCGATGACGTCGAGCTCGGACGTGCTGCCGTCGTCGACGCGCATCACATAGAGGGTCGCCTCGTCGGCGTTATTGGCGCGCAGCGCGTAGGCCACCCGTTGGCCATCCCAGCTCGGCACGAAGACCCCGACGGCGACGCTGCCGTCCTCGCTGAGGGTGTTGGGGTCGAGGAGCACCCGCTCACGACCGTCGGCTTCGCGCACATAATAGATGGTCTTCTCCCGGTCGGCGTGGCGCCGGCTGTAGAAGAGGCGCTCCCCGCGCTGGCGCGGCGGCGAGATGGCGTCGACGTAGAAGAGCTCCGTGAGGCGCTGGGCGAGGGACTCGCGCAGGGGCAAGGGGTGCAAGACGGACACGGCCAGGGCGTCCTGGGCGGTCATCCACGCCTGGGTCGCGGGCTGGTCGACCTCCTCGAGCCAGCGGAAGGGATCGGGGACCTCTTGTCCCCAGAGGAGATCGAAGGCCTCGCCTCGCGGCGACGCCGGGTAGTTCAGTTGCGGCCATCGCGGCATCTCTTCCCCCTGTTGCTGGGCCATAGGCGCGGACTCTTGGGTCACCTGCGGTGCCGCCGCACACGCCCACCCCAGGCACAGAGAAGCTAAGGCCGCTCCACACAGCAGCCAAGGGGGCCGCGCCGCCGCCCCCAAGCGCGTCCCCAAAGCACTCTCCTTCTCGTTCATCTGCTCACCTCTCTCGTCGCTTGGCGCTCCCTCGGCTCACGCCAAGAAGCGGGCCCGCGCCTTCACCTCCGGGGTCTCCGTGGCCAGGCGCGACTTAAAAATCTCTTTCCATTCTGGATGCAGCGCGCCGCTGAGGGCTTGCTGGGCCACGGCCTGCACGTGCTCTGGCCGCCCCGCGCAGAAGACCCGGAAGATGAACTCAGCCGCCTCGAAGCTGCGGACCTTGCCGATGGCGGCCAGAGCCACGCGCTGCACCTCTGCTTCGCCAAAGGACTCATAGATGCGCTTGAGGGGGTCGAGGGCTTCTGGATAGCTGTGCTTGCCCAGGGCTTCGAGGGCGGCCCGGCGCACGCCGGCGTCTGGGTCGCGCAGGGCCTCCTCGACAATACTCAGGCCGGCCACATTGTTGGCGATCCCCGCCGAGCGCACCGCCTCGGCGCGTACCTCGGCGACCGGGTCGGCCAACAAAGACTTCAAGCCGCGCAGGGCCAGCTTGGGCTGCAGGTGGGCGAAGACCCGGGCCAGCTCGATGGACTCGGCTTGATAGGAGGCCGCGTCGTTGGCGCGGGACAGGGCAAAGAGCACCAAGTTCAGCGCCTTGCGCCGCACCGTGTCGTGGTAACCCAGATCCCACACGATGCGCTTGACGATGGCGCGACGGTCGTCGCCGAGCTCCCACTCGACCAGATCGTCGCGCCACAGGGGCAGCAGGCGAATGGGGCGCCGCAATAGCTCGCTCGGCGGATAAATGGGCGCCATGGTGCGGCGCTCACTCTGGGCTTCGGCGTGGAGCTGGCGATAGCGCACCAGCCGCTCCTCGGGCAAGGTCAAAGACGCCAGCTTGGCGTAACAGTCGCTCACGCCTTTGGCGTCGTTGAGCTGGTTCACACAATCCAGGGCCGCCAAGAGGGCGTTCTCGCTCATCTCGGGCGGCCCGTTGTGGGCCATGTTGTGCTCGGCGGCCCGGACCCAGGCGTGGGCCGCCCCGTTGAGGTAGTAGTTGGCATAGAGCGTCCCGGCCTTGCGCACCGCGTCGGAGGCTTCGCGCAGCATGGTCGCCACGGCGTGAGCCTCGCCCCACTCCACGCCGATGGACGCGATGCCCGCGTAGTAGCGCAAGGCCGTCAGCAGACGCCCGCGGGAGCGGTGGATCCTGATGGCGTTGAGGTAGCCCTCGGAGAGGTTCTCGAAGGCGCGCTGCTCTTGCCCCACCTGGGCGATGAGGTGGTAACAATCCAGGGCCTCATCGAGCTTGCTCACGGACTCGCGCTCGTCGGCCACGACCTCGAGGAGGCGCAAGGCCTCGATGATCTGCGCGCGACTCGCCGAGATGGGCTCGCCGCTCAGCTTCTTGAGGTGCACCAGATTCAGCAGCGCCAAGGCCTGGGCATAGGGGTCGCCGCGCTCACGGGTCAGCTCGACGACCCCCTCCATGAGCAGGCGCGCCTGCTGAAAGCGTTTCCCCTTCTCGAAGTTGACCGCCGCCTGCACCGGCCGCCGGTTGGCCTGAAAGAGCTCCGCCGCCTCGACGAAGCTCCCCTGACACTCGAGGGCCATGGCCAAATCGAGGGGTGCGGCGGCGCGGCTAAAGGCGCTCTTGGCCAGATCGAAATAGTGGAGGTAGAGGTAGATATGCCCGGCGCCAAGGGGATCTTCGAGCTGCAGGTAGGCGTCGGCGGCGCCACGCAGCCAATCGTCGTACTCCACGTCCGAGACATGGGTCTCGTGGAGCAAGCGCCGCAACGCCACCAAGGCGTCGCGAAAATTGCGACCGTGCAAGAGTCGCATGGCTTCCGCACTTCTGCCGTAATACTCCATCGCGAGGCCCCACGCGCCGCGGCGCCTACCGAGCCCAACGCTCGGCCCACGCCGTTTTCACCGCGCCAGCGATCCTACACGACCCGCGCGGCCCGGGCCAACAGACGGCGGCACGCGAGTAGCAAAGCCCACGTCCTGGATAGGGGCGACAGGGGCCGTGACACCTTGGCGGCCCCCCCTATGCGCCGCTTAGGCCAACGTATTGACCACCACGGAGATCTGCGGCTTGCGGTCCAGGTGGCGGCGGAAATAGCGGCGCAGCTCGACGCGCACGCTCTCTTCGATGCGATCGCGGCTACGCGGGCCGTCCACCTGGGCCAGCGCCGTCTCCACCACGCGCGTCGCCTGGCTGATCACGCCGTCGACGTCCATGGCGACGCCAATGGTCTCCACCCATGGGGCCTGCACCAGCCCGCCGTCGGCATCGAGCACCACATTGACCACCACCATGCCATTGAAGGCGAGGTGGCGCCGCTGGCGCAGCAGCTCCGTATCGGCCGCCAGCCCCAAGCGTCCCAACACGTAGCCTGGGTTGGTGACCAAACGTTCGCTGATCACGTGCTCGTGCTCGCGCACGGTCAAGGTTTCGCCGTCGTTGACGATGACGCTACGCGGCACCCCGAGGCGCTTGGCCAGCTCAGCGTGCATGTGGAGGCGGCGGTAGTCGCCGTGCAAGGGCATGAAGAGCTTGGGCTTGACCATGCCCAGGAGCAGGCTCTGCTCCTCGCGGTGGGCGTGCCCCGTGGTGTGGAGCGCCCGAGTGCCGGGAAAGAGCACCTCGGCACCCTGGCGATGGAAAGCATCGACCACCCGCGTCACGCGCCGCTCGTTGCCCGGGATCTGGCGACTGGAATAAATCAGCGTGTCCCCGTGCATCACCCGCATTTGGCTGTGCTCGCCCATGGCGACGCGATAGAGGCTGGAGCCATGCTCACCTTGGGATCCACCCGCCAAGACCACCAGCTCCGCTGGCGAGGTCTGGTTGATGCGTTCAGGCGCAATGATGAGGTCCGGGTGGGGCATCCTGAGGAAGCCCATCTCCCGCGCCAGAGCGCTGTTTTGCTGGAGGGAACGCCCCAGCATGGCCACCTGTCGCCCCGTGGCGTGGGCGGCGTCGAGGAGGCTCTGGATGCGGCCGATGTTGGAGGAGAAGAGGGTGACCACCACCCGGGCCGGGGCGAGGTCGAAGGCGTCGAGGAGGGCCTCGGCGACCTCGGCTTCGCTCACAGCCAGACCGCCGACCTCGATGTTGGTGCTGTCTGAGAGGAGCAAGCGCACGCCGCGCTCACCGAGGGCACAGAAGCGCGCCAGGTCGGTCTGGCCGCTGGACACGGGGCGTGGATCCAGACGCCAATCCCCTGTGTGCACCACGGTCCCCACAGGCGTCTTCAGCGCCAGGGCCACCGCATCGGGGATGGAATGGTTGACGGCGATGGCCTCGAGGCCGAAATCGCCGATGGCGACCTCTTGGCCGGGCCGGATGAGGCGCAGGTCCACCTCGTCGAGGGCATTGTGTTCGTCGAGGCGCCGCCGCACCAGGGCCAGGGTGAAGCGGGTGCCGTAGATGGGCAGGGGCTGGCGACGGCGCCCGTTGCGATGGCGGCGCAGCCATTGCAGCAGGTAGGGCGTCGCGCCGATGTGATCTTCGTGACCGTGGGTGAGGACCAGCGCGTCGATAGGGAAGCGTTCCAGGTGGCTGAAGTCGGGGGTGACGAAATCGATGCCGTGTTCATCGTCCGAGGGAAACATGACGCCACAGTCGATCATCAGCCGCGTTTGGCCCGCACCCATGAGCAGGCAGTTCATACCAAATTCGCCCAAGCCACCCAGTGGCATCAGGCTGAGGTCCGTATCATTCTTCGACATGCAAGATCCTTGAAGCAAAACGTTGAGCGCCGCCCAGGGGCCGACGCGGTGCATGCCTTCTATCATGGGGTGGACACTGGGGCCAGCTTCGCCAAGTGACCCCTAGGCGCATTGGTGCTTGCGTTGCGCCGGGACAATCCCTAGGCTATGAGCTGAGGGGAGAGGTCGCAGCGGCGGCAACCTCGCGTGTGGTGCTGTAAATGTCGTCTGGGGAACGGCGCTACGCGATGAGGATGATGGCCATGGAATTGAACCTTTTGCACCTCGACATTCGTGTTGCGGAACTCAAACGATCGTTGCACCACCTGAGTGAGGCCCAGCGGGCAGACCTTGACGAACAGAGCCGTCTGTTGTGGGTCGTGGCGGATCACGCCCTCGACGGCGTGGTGTTGCGCGAAGACGATATGCGGCGAGCCCTGCAGCGCATCGACGGCAACGACTGGTGTGAGCAGAACCTCTTGGATGGGGTGGCGCGCCTCCACGGCGCCCTGGAAGAGGCGCAGGCGGCGCGCGCCGTGATCAACCTGGAGGCCTTGCGCTGGGCCCACAGCCAGTGCACGGGCCCCCGGGTGCCCGGCGGTGGTCGCTATCGCAAGAACGACGCGCCCCAGGGCCCGTACAGCCAGAAGATGGTCGCCGCCAAGAGCGTCAGCTATCGGCTGCGCCGCGCCTTCGACAACTACCCGGGCCTGGCCGAGCGGCTGCACCCGCTGCAAGCGGGCGCCCACCTCCACCACGAGGTGATGGGGATCTTCCCCTTCGACAAGCACAGCGGGCGCGCCGCGCGCCTGCTGCTGGCCATGCACCTCTTGCGCGAGGGTTATCCCCTGGCACCCATCCCGGCTTCGGCCCGGGCCGACTACTTCGCCGCCCTGTGCGCCGACACCCCCGGGCCGCTCACGGCGCTGCTGGTCCACTTCGTCGACGAGGGGGTGAGCCGGGCCATGCGCTTTACCCAGGCCACCAGCAACGACGCCAAGGTCTCCCACCTGCCCACCAAGGCCCGCGACCACAGCGGCGCGGCCCAAGGCGCCAGCGACGCCGCGGGGCGCAAGCGCCAAGCGAGCTAGTCCGATCCCAGCGCGCCGGGGCCCCACCGCCGCCATGGGTCAGCGTCCGTTGGCTGGCGCTCCAGGTGGGGTGGCGCTAAACTGGCATAGGGAGCGGTGATGCGCCCCCAGACCTCGAAGGTGAGAGACAAAATGGCACAACGAAGAAGTGGTGAATGGTGGATGCTGGCGGCGATGCTGGCCTTGGTCCTGGGCGGGCTGGCTTGCAGCGAGGGCACCGTGGCCAACCACAGCCCGGACATCGCCGGCGACGGCACCACTGATAACGAGGGTGGACCCGACCTCGACCTCAGTGACACCCCCGACCCGCCCGTGGACGGCACCACCGAAGTGAGCCCCGACACGGCCGAGGTCACCCCGCCCGACGCGGTGGAGACAACCGTGCCCGACACGGATCCCACGGACGTCTCCCCCGGCTGTAGCCCAGCCAACGCCCTGCGCTGTTCCAGCACGGGCAACGTGGAGATCTGTTACAACGGCCGCTGGATCCTATCGGAGATCTGCGACCGCGGCTGCACGGACGGCGTCTGCGACGCCCCCGTGCCCGGGGGGACCTGCGCCGCGCCGCTGCCCCTGACCTTGGGCGCCACGGTCATTGGCACCACCGACACGGTCTACAACCCCAACACCTGGCTCCAGGCCTGCTCCAACCCCAGCGGCTATGGCATGGCCCCCACGGGTCCCGAGACGGTCTACGCCCTCGACCTCCCCACCACCATGCTGGTCAAGTTCACCGTCACCGCCCTGGACCAGACCTACTTCGGCCTCTACATCCGCGGCACCTGCGACAACCCGGCGAGCCAGCTCCACTCCGCCTGTAGCGGCAGCCCGAGCGTGGGCGGCTTCTTCTCCGTGACCACCCTCATGGCCCCGGGCACCCACTACGTCTTCGTCGACGACTTCAACTTGCAGAACTACGGGCCGGGGCGCTTCCAACTCAAAGCGGAGCAGGTCATCGTCCCCTCCTGTGGTGCCCTGGTCCCGACCATCATCAACGTCGACACCACTCCCACCGTGGTCAGCGGCGACACGGCCAACGGCTCGAGCATGCACAACTGGCTCGAGTACAACCAAGGCTGTGACGCCTTCCAGACCGGCGGGAAGGAGCTCATCTACGCCTTCGCCCTGCGCAACCCGAGCAAGCTCAATGTCTCGGTGCTGCCCCTGGATCCCGCCGACTCCAAGGTCGCCGTCTATGTCCGCCAGGCCTGTAACGACCGTTTCTCCCAAGTCGCCTGTGGCTATTCACCGGGCAACCAAGCGGCCACCATCACCGACGCCCAGCTCGAAGCCGGCGGCTATTACCTCTTCGTCGACGACTTCCTCTCGACGCGCCCGGACACCCCTCAGAGCTTCGACATGACCCTCTCTTACCGCTGACAGGCCCGCATGCAGCACCGCCCAACGCCTCCTGCGCTCCTGGTCTTTGGTGAGGCCCTGGTGGACTTTCTCCCTGGCGAGCGCGGCCGCCTGGCCCAGGTCCACACCTTCCACAAGTGTCCCGGCGGCGCGCCAGCGAACCTGGCCATCGTCGCCGCGCGCTTGGGCGTGCCCGTGCGCCTCATGGGCGCCGTGGGCGCCGATCCCTTTGGCGACTACCTGCGCGCCGCCCTCACCGGCGAGGGGGTGGACACGTCGACCCTCATCACCAAAGACGACGCCAAGACGGGCATCGGCTTCATCGCCCTGGATGCCCACGGCGAACGCGACTTCATGTTCTTCCGCGAGAAGAGCGCCGATCTCTCCCTCACCCCGGCCGATTTCCACGGCCTCTCCGTGGACGGCGCCATCTTCCACTGCGGCTCCAACACCATGACCAACGCCGGCGGCTGGGAGACGACCTGGGGCCTCATGCAACAGGCCCGCGCCGCTGGCGCCGTGCTCAGCCTCGACGTCAACCTGCGCCACCACCTGTGGGATGACCCGGCGGCCCTGCGCGAGCGCCTCTGTCAAGCCATGGCCGCGGCCCACCTGGTCAAGCTCAGCGACGAGGAGTGCGCCTTCTTCGCCGGTGACGGCGGTCTGCCGGCCCTGGCCGCGCGCTTGGCCCCCCTGCAGCCGCCACCCGAGCAGGTCCTGGTGGAGAGCTGTGGCGCAGCCGGCGCGCGGCTCTTGACCCAGGGGCGCCAGGTGGCAGTGCCCGCCTTCGCCACGGAGGTGGTCGACACCACTGGGGCTGGCGACGCGTTCTGGGCCGCATTCTTGACGGGGCTCATCGAGGTGACTAAAGCAAGCCCAGGCGCACGGGTCGCGGCCCTGCTCCAGGTGCCGGACGCGGCCTGGGGCCGCCTCTTGCGTTTGGCCACCTTCGCCGGTGCCCACGCGTGTACTGCCTTGGGGGCGACCACGGCGGTGTTGCGCCCAGAGCACGTCCCCTGGGAGCGCATCGACGCGCCCCACACCTAAGGCGCGCGCGGGTGCAGCGGCCCTCTCTCTGCAAACGAGTCCCTATCGATGCCGGCGTGGTTGGAAGGATTTTTGGCGCCCTGGCAGAGTGGCGCAGGCCTCATCCTGGCCGCAATGCTGCTGGCGAGCCTGTGGCAGGCGACGGTGGTGTCCCGGGCCAAGCTCACCCTCACGGTGGCCCTGCTGGGCTTGGCGGCGGCTTTCTTTTTGAGCCACGCTCCCTTAGGCGTGCGCCTCCACCACCATCTGGGCGCCAGCCTCCTCTTGGCCAGCGCCGCCCTCCTCCTCTTGCATCTGCGCCGCCCCCAGCACCCGACCCTGGCGCTGGTGGGCGCGGGCACGTGGACGCTGACCTGGGCCTACGCCTGGGTGGCGGCGGCGGCGCCAGCGCGGCCCTGGCTCGCCCAGGCTGGCTCGCTGAGCGCCTTTGCCCTGATGGTGGTGCTGCTGTGGTGGCTGCAGCGGCGCGGGGGCCATGGCCGCG
>Ga0334883_1003580_pt1 | contig 16390 bp, 8 predicted proteins | sample GraSluR1_MG_6_FD_207230 | JGI IMG/M metagenome (GOLD analysis project Ga0334883, IMG submission 207230) | Sludge microbial communities from methane-producing bioreactor in Wageningen University, Netherlands - Granular Sludge_09_05-R1 | ecosystem: Engineered > Bioreactor > Anaerobic > Unclassified... | reverse complement strand
CTTCGAGTGCTTCTCTTTGCACCGTATTATTTTCTGTTAAACTGATCAAACGACTGTAATAATCAGCTGCATTTTCATATCCGGCCTTGTCGTACTCAATTCGTGCTGCTGCCAGCAAAGATTCATCAGTGTAAGGATTATCCGGGAAGTCAATAATAAAAGTCAAATGCTCAAGTGCTTTCTCCTGGTTTCGGCTTCTGATGGCACATTGCGCCGCATAGTGATGGGCCTGCAACAAATAAGATCCTTCCGGAAACTGTTTAAAATAATTGTGAAGTGCCTCGGTAGCCTGATCACAACGCTGTTCCTGATAAAACTGTTCAGCGGTAATGAAGGCCAGCGAATCCTGCTGCGAACTGCTCACCTGCCCTACGCCCATCTTTTCGGTAAAAGCAAAATAGGTTTGTAAATCATTCTTTTCCATGTAAATGCTTCGCAGTAAGTTGAGTGCTTCGCGCGATTCATTAGTTCCCGGATAACGACTAACCACTTGCTGCAAGCTTGTAATTGCGCGATCGTTCTGACTGTTATTGAAATAAATCATTCCGGTTTTCATCAGAGCCTGCCGGGCATAGGTTGAACGTGGTTTCTCGCGTATAAGCCTGTCGAAGCTGGCGATGGCCGATCTGCTATCACCCGAAACAAGATGCGTAGAGCCGATCTCATATAAGGATAAATCGTAGTAAGAAGATTGCGGATATCTGCGAAGGAGATTTTCGAGCCGGGAAATCTTTTGGTTAGACTGTCCCATGGCTCCATAAGCCAGGCCCATCTGATAAAGTGCATAATCACCACCGGATTTGGAAGCCTGATCCACTTTTTCGTAATTGTCGATAGCAGCCTGATATTGTTTCAGCATAAAATGACAGTCGCCAATCCTGAGCATGGCATCATATTGCAAATCAGGAACGGGAATGTAGGGTGCTGCAATAAATTGCCTGAAAGAAGGTAAGGCTGATTTGTAATCCTTTTTACTAAAAAAAGTATATCCAAGGTTGTAGGTAGCCAATGGATAAATATCAAGATTTCGGGCACCACTCATACCCAAAAAGGCTTTAAAATATTTCTCGGCACCCCAATAATTCTTCTGATAATAAAAAGTCTCGGCCAGCCAAAATGTTGCTTCTGCTCTCCGGTCAGCCTGATTGCTTTGTTGGGCAATCCGGTTAAAATAATCGGCTGATTTCTGTATCTCACCCTGATTAAATAGCTGAACGGCAAGCGAATAACTTAACTGGTCGTAAATCTCCTGCATCTCCGGATCGCGTGAACCCAGTTTTTCGAGCTTGCTGAGTGCTTTGTCGTACTCTTTTGCAGCAAGATACAGGTGTATTATTAAACGTTCGGCTTCTGCAATACGTTCTGATTGAGGATTTGACTCGACAAATTCCTGAAGCAATTTTGCCGCTTCGCTAAAGGGATCAGTGCCAGCTGCCAAACTCAATCTGGCATAATTAAACAAGGCATCCTCGCTGATCTGATCATCATAAGCTGCTTTATAAGCAGCCAGAAAAGCATTTTTGGCAAATTTCGTTTGTCCGGTCTCCACATAACAAGATGCCAGGTTGTAAGAGGCATACTGCCGAAGGCTGTCATCGGGTGGCCCGACCTGCTCAAAATTCCGGATTGCAGCCTGCATCTGACCGGCATTCATTTTACTTATCCCGATTTGATAATGATCTTCGCGGCCCAGCTTTCGTCTGTTTTGCCGTTCGTAAACTTCATAATACTGCAAAGCCTTTTCGTAATCTCCATTAGCATACCAGGCATCAGCAAGCATTTTTGCTATCTCGGGTTTACGGCGATAATCGGCTTCTTTGTAAGCCGTCTCACCTAACTTAAGTACTTCATCCAGTTCGCCATTACGATATCGGATTTGCAGGATATAAAGTGGTAGTTGCTTGCGATACGTGCGATCATCAGTGATGCTTTCGAATAGTTTCAGAGCTTTATCGTCCTCATTGCGCAGGTAGTGAATATGTGCTTTGTAGTAGGCAGCGTCATTGGCATACTGACCGCCCTGATCATAAACCTTATCAAACAGAAGCAAGGCCTTGTCGATTTCCCCATTCTGAAGCAGGGCATAAGCCATTTTGTACTGGACTTCATGCTGTTGTGCTGTTGTCAATCTTTGCTGATCTGTTTGCTCATAGGCCAGGATAGCGTCATTGTATTTTCTGTCGTCAAACAGCAAGCCGCCCTGATAGAAACTCACAACCGGCATCCAGCTGCTACCGGGATAATCTTCTGCAAAACGGGCAATCAAAACACCAGCATCATTTTCATCAAGATGATATGCGCTGGCAGCTTCAAAATATCTCGAATCAATATATATCTGGCTATTGGGATCGTCCAGTTTCTGAATCAAATGGGCAAAAAGCTTTTGGGCAGCTCCATATTGTTTGTTAGCAAAAAATTCCCTGCCTTCCTGAAAGTTTTTCTGCGGATTCCATTCAGCAAGTTGCTTCTGTGCCTGCATTTGGCCGGGCAAAAAAATACTCACTACAAACAAGATCAAAACATAACGATACAGCATAATCCGATTTTTTTCCGATTGCGAAGGTACAATTTCGGTGAAAAAGGAGCAGGTGGAATTCATAACTAATCCGGGAATTTATTTTTCGCTATTATCAGTGCCTTAATGTGGCAAACGCCCGAACCAGTGAAATATTGCAAAAAGGCCGCAATGCGCACATTGCAGCCTTAAGCGTTGTAAAACCTGTAAGCGGGATTCTGTACAATCTGAAGATGCTTAGTTTTCAGATCCGGCAGTCATTTATCTCGGACTGGCATCACTGCCAGCCTCCAGCGGCCTACCCACCGGCACCGGACGGGCAGCCCTTGATCGGCGAACCGAATTGCCGGTATATTTGGCCTTGCAGCCCATAAGGTTTACCCACATATCCGGTCGCCCGGATATGGCGTGAGCTCTTACCTCACGTTTTCACCCTTACCCCGACCGAAATCGGAGCGGTATTTTTTCTGTGGCACTGGCTGTGCTTGAAACATCACTGCTTCAAACCCTTCCCGTTAGGAAGTATGGTGCCCTGCGCTGTCCCGACTTTCCTCTGCATTGATTTGCAGCGACTACCCGGATTTACATCGGCAAAAATACAAATTTTTAAGGTGTATTTTGTCGTTAACCGATCTGCCAAAAGCTTAACATCCTACTATTTTTTAATGCTTACTTTTGCAAGCACTTTTTCGAAAACTCCCAAACATGCGCGACCTGACAACAGGCAATGAAGGCAAACTGATACTTAGGTTTACAATCCCTATGCTAATTGGCAATGTGTTTCAGCAGCTGTACAATATCATTGACAGCATTATCATTGGCAGGTATTTGGGTAACGAGGCACTGGCAGCTGTGGGAGCAAGCTTTCCGTTGATCTTTACTTTGATATCACTGATCGTCGGCATTGCAACAGGTTCAACAATCGTCATAGCACAATTCTACGGTGCCCGAAATATCAAAAAAGTTCAGCAGGCCATCGAAACGATGTATCTCTTTGTTTTTACTGCTTCAGTTTTTTTGAGTATCATAGGAAATCTGGGTAGTACTTATATTTTTCGGCTGATTGATTTGCCCGAAAGTGTAATTCCCAGTGCGGCAGAATATTTCAATATATATGCCTATGGTTTTATCTTCTTTTTTGGATTTCAGGGAACTAGTGCCAACCTTAGAGGCCTGGGTGACTCCAAAACACCACTTTATTTTTTAGTTATCGCTACGGCAATGAATATCCTGCTCGATCTGTTGTTTGTTGTTGTTTTCGAATGGGGTATATCGGGAGTTGCTTATGCAACGATTATCTCGCAGGCCGGGGCCTTCTTTTCGCTGATTATTTACCTGAATAAATCTCATAAAACTTTACGCTTCAATCTTTTACAATTAAGTTTTGACAAAGATATTTTTATCAAAAGTTTAAAAATTGGCCTGCCAACAGGATTTCAACAAACCTTTGTTGCCGTGGGTATGCTGGCACTTTACAAAGTTGTTAATATGTTCGGAACCACAGTAATTGCAGCTTATGCCGTAGCCATGCGAATAGATTCGTTTGCAACATTGCCAGCCACGAATTTTGCAGCTGCCTTATCATCTTTTGTCGGACAGAATATCGGTGCCGGAAAACTGGAGCGCGTGAAGCGAGGCATGATGGCCACTTTACGCATAACAACTTATATTTCGATTGGTGTTACTGTGATTGCATGGCTTTTTGCCGGACAAATCATGCAGATCTTCACGACCGACATGGAAGTTGTGGAAGCAGGCAAAGATTATCTTTATATCGTGAGTGCGTTTTATCTTTTATTTTCAGCCATGTTTGTGATGAATGGCGTGTTGCGTGGTGCCGGCGACACGCTCATACCTATGTTTATAACGCTTTTTGCGCTCTGGGTAATTCGCATCCCTGCTTCCTGGATTTTGGCACAACATTTTGGGCCAAAAGGCATATGGTGGGGCATTCCGGTTGCCTGGGGAATTGGTGTTGTATTCTCGTTTATCTATTACCGCACGGGGCACTGGAAAATGAAATCTGTTGTAAACCCTACTTCAAAGTAGTTGAATTTTGCCCCAACGATTGCTGGAGCTAATTGAAACAATTATTTCAAAGTGTACCTCAAATCCATAAATCCGGGATAAGCCAGTGGCCTTCCGCCTACCTGAATATAAGGCTTAACTTTAAGTAAGATGTCGGAAGGATTACTCGGGTCGCCTGTCAGTTTAAATGCCAGATTCACCAAAGCATCCTGAGTTTCATCATTCAACACCTTAAATAAATCTATTGCAATGGGCATTGATACATTTGAATTGGACATTGCAGCTACATTTACAGCCTGATTCATCTGTCCGGTTATCAGCTGCCGGTTATCAACATAAAGCTCATAATCCATCCGGTTCATGGCTGCCGGTTTACTGTTTGGGTTATTGATTTTGAGTCGTAAATCAAAATGAACGGGCAATTCCCGTTTAAAAATAGCAGCCGATAACTGCATGATCTGTCCAACTCCCAAATCGGATTTACTTGTATGCTCATCCAACTGAATGCCAGCAATTTTCACCTTATCAACACCTGTTACATTAAACTCACATAAGGCCAGTTGCTTCATCTGGCTCATCTGATCCAAAACATCGCAAGCAGTAAAAGAAAATGCCAAAAGGAATACTACAGTAATGGATTTTAGTATTTTCATAATTCTTGTTCTAATTTGATTTTCCAGCCCGTTTGCGTTGGTTCTCATCAAGTAATATTTTGCGTAAGCGCAAACTTCGGGGCGTTACCTCCAAATATTCATCATCGCGAATATACTCCATATATTCTTCTAACGAAAACCTTATGGCAGGAATTATCATCACTTTTTCGTCAGATCCGGATGCCCTTACGTTACTCAGCTTTTTGGTTTTGTTGATATTGATCACCATATCACCAGCCCTGTTGTTTTCGCCAATCACCTGACCCATATAAACATCTTCACCAGGATTCACAAAAAACCTGCCTCTGTCCTGTAGTTTCCAGATAGCATAAGGTATGGCTGTTCCGGTATCCATCGAAATCAAGGCTCCATTTGTCTTGGCATTCAAATCTCCTTTCCAGGGTTCAAAGCCTTTGAAACGATGCGCAATAATTGCTTCCCCTTCTGTAGCTGTGAGCATATTATTGCGCAATCCAATAATCCCGCGCGCCGGAATCGAAAACTCCAGGTGCATACGATCGCCTTTTGGTGTCATCTCGGTCAGTTCGCCCTTGCGCATCGTTACCTGCTCGATAACCCTGCCCGAAAAATCTTCAGGAACCTGAACCATAAGACTTTCAATGGGTTCATGCTTCACTCCATCAATAGTTTTGATGATCACCCGTGGCTGGCCCAACTGAAACTCATAGCCTTCGCGACGCATGGTCTCGATTAAAATACTCAGATGCAAAATGCCACGCCCATAAACCAGTAAGGCGTCAGGCGAATCGGTATCTTCAACCCTCAAAGCCAGATTTTTCTCAGTCTCCTTGAATAAACGATCGCGTAAATGCCTGGAGGTGACGTATTTTCCTTCCTTTCCATAAAAAGGTGAATTGTTAATCGTAAAGAGCATACTCATGGTAGGCTCGTCAATCCGGATGGGAGGAAGAGGCTCGGGGTTTTCAAAATCTGCTACGGTGTCCCCAATCTCAAAATCTTCAATGCCCATCAGGGCAATCAAATCTCCGGCATGAACAGGCAATTTTGTTCGTTCCTTACCAAGACCTTCAAAAGTGTACAATTCCTTAATTACTGATTTACTGATGCTTCCATCACGTTTAACCAAGCTCACACTCATACCTGCCTGCAATTGACCGCGCGATAACCTGCCAACAGCAATCCGGCCAACATAAGAGCTGTAATCCAGCGAAGTGATCAACATCTGTGGTGTACCCTCCACATATTGTGCTTTGGGAATGGTTTCGATTATCACATCCAGCAAATAAGAAACATCAGTGGTTTCATTGTTCCAGTGATCCGACATCCAGCCATTTTTTGAGGAGCCAAAAACAGTAGGAAAATTCAACTGATCCTCCGTAGCACCGAGATTAAACATCAAATCGAAAACGGCTTCCTGCACCTCATCTGGCCGGCAATTGGGTTTGTCCACTTTGTTTACAACAACAATAGGCTTCAAACCAAGCTCGATAGCTTTCTGTAGTACAAAACGTGTTTGCGGCATCGGGCCTTCAAAAGCATCAACCAAAAGCAAAACACCATCGGCCATATTGAGCACACGCTCCACCTCGCCACCAAAATCGGCGTGGCCGGGTGTATCTATAATATTGATTTTTACATCTTTGTAACGAACGGAGACATTTTTGGATAAGATAGTAATGCCACGCTCACGCTCCAGATCATTGTTATCCAGGATTAGGTCACCTGTTTCCTGGTTATCCCTGAATAATTTAACCTGATGTAACATGCGGTCAACAAGGGTGGTTTTGCCATGATCGACGTGAGCAATGATGGCGATGTTTCTGATATTCTGCATTTAAGCTGGTAAAATTAGGTTTTAGAAAAGTGGTGCAAAATTAGAGCAATAATTCCTAACAGCACCAGCAAAAAGAATTATTTTTGCGCACGATCATCTTGCAACCGTTTTAGCTGATGTTTTTCCTGGACAAAACTTCCCACGATCCCTGGTTCAATCTGGCTGCCGAAGAATATCTGCTTCGGCAAACAAACATGGATATTTTTATGCTCTGGGAAAATGCACCCTGCCTTGTTATTGGAAAACATCAAAACCCTGTGATGGAGATCAATGCTTCCTGTTTGATTGACGAAAAAATTCCGGTCATCAGAAGGATTTCCGGAGGTGGAACAGTGTTTCACGGGCAGGGAAACCTGAATTTTACTTTTATCACAACAAGCCATGATAATGAGGATAAAATTAATTTTCAACGTTTCACAAAACCCATATTGGATTACCTGAACAGCAAAGACGTTCCGGCCGAAATGACTGGCAAAAGCAATCTTACCGTTGATGGACTGAAGTTTTCGGGCAATGCGGCCCATGTTTTCAAAAACCGCAGCATTCATCATGGCACTTTGCTTTATGAAGCCGATCTGAAAGCTGTGAATCGTTGTCTGAGAAAAGTTGACACAAGCATTCAAACGAAAGCAGTTCAATCCACTAGAGCACAAATCACTAACTTGAAGCCTTACTTCACGGATTACATGACTTTTGATGCTTTCAGAAATGAGCTTAAAGAATTTATTTGCAAGGACTTCTCCATCAATGAAAAAGTCGCGCTTGAAGAGAGTCAAAAGATTGAAATTCAAAACCTAGCATCAAACAAATACAAAACTTTAGATTGGAATTTTGGTTATTCGCCTTCCTATCAGCTCAACCGCAACTTTGAGATTAATGGTCATGAAACCAAAATTTCGATTTCTGTAAACAAAGGCCTGATCTCAACTGTTACTATCGAAAATTTAAACAACAACAGTTTTTTGCATGAGTTTCAGGAAAAACTTGTTGGCATTCCTCATAATCCTGAAGCGGTTCAGAAACTAATAAATGAAATTTTGAGCAAATCAACTTTGGAATTAACACAAAGCAAATCAATTTTATATCAACTCTTTTAATCAAAAAACATGAACAAAGTAAATCAGATTTTCGATCGCCTCTGGGCTGATTACACCAATCAGAATCCTTCGGTACAAAAAGTTTATGAGCTGTTTGTTGCCGAAGGCGAAACAGTTGAAAATGACCATATTGCCTTTCGTACTTTCGATGATCAACGGGTGAATATTGATATTCTTTCCCGTGTATTTCTGAATGCCGGCTACAAATTTATGGGCGATTACCATTTTGAGGCCAAACATCTGTATGCCAAGCATTTTGAAATGGAAGGCCAGCCAAGGGTTTTCATTTCTCAACTAATAACCGCCGACTTCAGTCCTTTTTTGCAGGAAACAGTAAAAAAACTTGTTGACCAAATTCCTGCATCATTGCTAAAATCTGACGAATTGATCTACAGCGGAACAAGCTGGGGGACACCTTCCTACGAAATTTATGAAAAGCTTCGTGAAGAATCAGAATATGCTGCCTGGCTTTACGTGAACGGATTCTGTGCCAACCACTTCACGGTGAGTGTGAATGGATTGAAAAAATTCAACAGCATGGAAAAAGTGAACCAATTGCTCAAAGATAACGGCTTTCGCATCAATGATTCAGGCGGAGAAATCAAGGGCAACCCAGTTGAACTTCTGGAACAATCAAGCATACGCGCCGAAATGATTGAAGTAGATTTTACGGAAGGCAAAAAAGAAATCCCGGGCTGTTACTACGAATTTGCCCGTCGCTATCCCGACCATAACGGAAAGCTTTATTCGGGTTTTATAGCCAAATCGGCTGATAAAATCTTCGAGAGCACTGATAAAGTTTCTTAATTTGATTTATATTTTCTCCTAATCCTTGAAAGTATTGGGATATATACTTTCAAGGATTTTTTTCAACATCTCATATATAATCTATTGGATATATACTATAAAATAAAAAATAATTCTATTTTTATTGCATATAAAATAAACTTTATTACTTTTGAATAGATTTTTAGCATACATAAAATAAAAAATGGAAAACACGATTATCCCACGTCCGCAATATATGAACCGCATAAAACCTTTTGTCGGTAAGCAATTGATAAAAGTGTTAACAGGACAAAGACGTGTAGGTAAAAGTTACATTTTGAGGCAGTTGATGCAAGACGCCGAAACAATTAGTCCCACCTCAAATATTATCTACATCAATAAGGAAGATATGCGTTTTGACAAAATTAAAACAGCAGAAGACCTTTATGATTACGTTCAGAAAAAAAGTAAAGAAGGAGTACTAAACCGTGTTTATATAGATGAAATACAAGAGATTAAGAGTTTTGAAAATGCACTTAGAAGCTTACTGTTAAATCCAACTTTTGATATCTATTGTACTGGCAGTAATGCCAATATCCTTTCTGGCGAACTAGCTACATACCTTAGTGGAAGGTATATTGAATTCCCAATTAACAGCTTGTCATTCAATGAATTTATAACATTTAACGAACTGACAAATACAAGAGAATCCATGATGCAATACATCAGATATGGAGGCTTACCTTATCTGAAACACCTGCCACTTGAGGATGAAATTGTTTACAATTATCTCAAAGGCATCTACAATACAGTTTTATTTCGGGATGTAATTATGCGTTTCGATATCAGGAACTCTGCATTTCTGGAAAATTTAACGCTATTTTTAGCTGATAATATTGGGCAACAGTTTTCAGCTAATAAAATAAGTGCTTACTTAAAATCACAGCGTACTGCTATTGCAGCTTCTCAAGTAATTCAATACATCGCCCACCTGTCAAATGCATTTTTAATACACCGAGTTCCTCGCTATGATATTTCAGGAAAACGACTTTTCGAAATTGGCGAAAAGTTTTACTTCGAAGATATAGGCATTCGAAATGCGTTAACCAGTTTTAAGTTAGCGGATATTGGCAAAATAATGGAAAATATTGTATATCATCACCTTAAATGTAATGAGTATGACATAAAAGTGGGTCAAACCGGCAACAACGAAATTGATTTTGTTGCCAGTAAACATGGCGAACTGCTTTATATTCAAGTATGTTATCTTCTACAGGATGATAAAACAATTGCAAGAGAATTTGGAAATCTTGAGAAGATATCAGACAATTATCCAAAAATTGTTGTCTCAATGGACGATTTCAAGGGTAATACTTATCGAGGAATTCAACATTACAACCTGCTGGATTTTCTTAATCTAACACTCTAACGTCTCCTACATGCGCGAATCAAAACTCTATAAAGCACTTGCACAACTCGAAATAAATTTCAAAGGCGACATTCACATTGATGATGCCACGCGCCTGATATACGCCACTGATGCTTCAGCTTATCGCGAAAAACCGCTGGCTGTTGCTTTGCCGCGTGATGCCACTGATATCAAACTTCTGATAAATTCTGCCAAAGCGAATGGTTTTTCCCTGATTCCGCGTGCTGGCGGCACTTCGCTTGCCGGACAAGTAGTTGGCAACGGTGTAATCGTTGATATTTCGCGTTATATGACCCAAATCATTGAACTCAATGCCAATGAACGCTGGGTGCGTGTGCAGCCTGGTGTAATTTTGAGCGAACTGAATCAATACCTCGAACCTTACGGACTATTTTTTGGCCCGGAAACCTCCACTGCCAACCGTTGCATGTTGGGTGGCATGTTGGGAAACAACGCTTGCGGAGCTCACTCACTGGTTTACGGAAGCACCAGAGACCACACCCTCGAAATTAAAGCCTTACTCAGCAATGGCAGTGAAGCGATTTTTGGAGAACTAGATAACGAAAGCTTCCAGCAAAAATGCGCACAAAGCGATTTAGAAGGTGAGGTTTACAAAACTTTGAATGACATTCTGAGTAACCCACAAAATCAAAAACAAATAAGGGAAGAATATCCTGATGCTACCATCAAAAGGCGAAATACCGGTTATGCCATTGATCTGCTGCTCGATACGTCACCATTTACATCGGGAGCACCAAAAATTAATTTGAGCAAACTACTTGCCGGTTCTGAAGGCACACTGGCATTTACGACCGAAATCAAACTAAACCTTGTGCCGCTTCCACCAAAAGCCAAAGCACTGGTTTGCGTGCATTTTGAATCTATCGTTAATGCTTTAAAAGCCAATTTAATAGCTTTAAAATTCCAACCTGTTTCGGTGGAACTGATGGACAAAACAGTGATGGATCTCACCAAAGAAAACATCGAGCAGTCCAAAAACAGATTTTTTGTAAAAGGCGATCCCGCTGCCATTCTGATTGTTGAATTTGCTGAAGCAGATTTTAAAACTTCCGATCAAAAAATCACAGCGATGGAAGCAGCCATGCGTGAGGCCGGGTTCGGAAATCACTTCCCTGTTGTGAAAGGCGCGGATATGAATCGTGTTTGGGACCTCCGCAAAGCAGGTTTAGGCGTTTTGAACAATATGCCTGGTGACGCAAAGCCCGTTCCGGTGATCGAAGACACTGCCGTAAACCCGGAAGTTTTACCCGATTATATCCGTGATTTCGATGAGATGCTGGCCAAATATGGTAAAAACTGTGTGTATTACGCTCATGTCGCCACAGGGGAACTGCACCTGAGACCCGTTCTCAACCTGAAAGATCCAGTTGATGTAGAACTCTTTTATAGCATCGCCCGCGAAACAGCACTACTCGTAAAAAAATACAAAGGTTCGTTGAGCGGAGAGCATGGTGATGGCAGATTAAGGGGCGAATTTATCCCACTGATGGTTGGTGAACACAACTATGCCTTACTCAAAAAAATCAAGGAAAGCTGGGATCCGCAGCATATCTTCAATCCCAACAAGATTGTGGATACTCCTAAGATGAACACCTCGCTACGCTACACACCCGGGCAGCAGGACAAAACAATCAACACCATTTTCGACTGGTCAAAAGATCAAGGGATTTTGCGGGCCGCCGAAAAATGTAATGGAACAGCAGCCTGCCGTAAAACAGAAGTTACAGGAGGCACTATGTGTCCTTCCTATATGGCTACCCGGAACGAAAAACACAGTACCCGTGCAAGAGCCAATATCTTACGCGAAATGCTGTCACATTCTATAAAGGAAAACCCTTTTGACCATCCTGAAATTTATGAGGTGATGGACCTTTGCCTCTCTTGCAAAGCCTGTAAATCAGAATGCCCGAGCAGTGTGGATGTGGCCAAACTAAAAGCGGAATTTTTACAGCACTATTATGATGCCAATGGCGCACCACTTCGCTCAAAAATGATTGCCAATATCATGCATATCAATAAATTAGGGAGCATATGGCCTGCTTTCACAAACCTGATGATGAACAATCCCGTCACATCAAAAGTAATGATGCCTTTACTGGGTTTTGCTCCTGAAAGAAGCCTGCCAACACTTTATAAAACCACGCTTGACAAGTGGTTCAGGAAAAACAAACCTGCCGAAGCTAATGGCAGAAAAGTATATCTTTTCAATGACGAGTTCACGCGATTTAACGATACCAATATTGGTATTCACGCAATTTTGCTGCTGACAAAACTAGGTTATGAAGTCGTGATTCCAAAACATATCGAAAGTGGCAGAACCTACCTCAGCAAAGGGTTTTTAAGAAAAGCCAAACAGATTGCCATTCGCAATGTCAAATCTTTGTCGCCACTAATCAGCAGCGAAAATCCGCTGATCGGCATTGAACCTTCAGCCATTCTAACTTTCAGGGATGAATATCCCGAACTGGTTGATAGCAATTTGCAACAAACAGCCCGCGAATTGGCTAAAAACTGCCTCACCATCGAAGAGTTTTTATTCAAAGAATTTGAATCCGGAAGTATTGACCGGACGCTTTTCACCAGTGAAAAACGAGAAATTCTATATCACGGCCACTGCCAGCAAAAATCAATCGCCAGCACCAAAGAAGCCCTAAATATTTTAAATATCCCCGTGAATTATACACCCACAGAAATCAAATCGGGTTGCTGCGGCATGGCTGGATCATTTGGCTATGAAAAAGAGCATTACGATGTTTCGATGAAGGTGGGCGAGCTGGTACTTTTCCCGGCTGTGCGAAAAGCATCAGCAGCAACAATCATCGCTGCATCCGGAACTTCGTGCCGACATCAGATTCACGATGGAACGCATAAAAACGCTTTGCATCCGGTAGAAATTTTGTATCAAGCCCTGATTTAAAATTCTTTAACATTGTTGTCCGGTATAATTCACATAAAAACGCTCAATCGCTGGAATAATGCCGTCCCGTCCCTACGGGACTTGAAATGATTAGGGGTAACTTTTTATTCTACCCATATTTTGTCCCTAACGGGACAGTCCCGTTAGGGACAAAATATGGGTAGCCATTGTTTTACAAATTAAGAAAAAGTCCCGTACGTACGGGACGGTATTATCATTTTACCGGACAACAGTGATTCTTTAAATCAAAAATTTCCGGTTGTCCAAAGCCAACTCAGTTTGAGTGAAAACCGATCTGGATTCATCAAGCAGGATCTGTGTGTCTTTATAGCGGGACGAAAAATGCCCGATGATCAACTTACCAACTTCTGCCTGCCGTGCTATTTCAGCTGCCTGAACCGTGGTGGAATGAAAAGTTTGTTCGGCAAAATCAGCCATATCTTTTCCAAAAGTAGCCTCGTGATACAGCAAATCTGCCCGAAAAATGTGCCTGACCAAAGTTTCGTGATAGGCAGTGTCGGTGCAGTAAGCATACGATCGTGGATGATGTGCCTGATGTGTAATCGTTTCGTTGGCCAACACTTCTCCATCCACAGTTGTGAAGTCCTTTCCAAGCTGAATCTGCTGCATGGCCTCATGTGAAGGAGTATGCTCCGTGAGAAAGTCCTGATTGATCTTTCTGCCTACGATTTCATCAAAACGAAAGCCCCAGGCCGGAATGCGGTGTTTCACGCCGAAAGCTGTTATTTTTAATTGATTATCCGCGTCAAGCAGCTGTGGTTCGTGGTTTTCCAAAGCCGTAAAATTTAAGGGATAGCGCAAATGCGTATCCGAAGCTTTGAGCATCAGGTTCAAGATATTAATCAACTCGGGTGGACCATACATTTTCAAGGGATTAGTCCTGCCATTCAAATGCATAGAGTTGATCAAACCTATCAGGCCATAGTAATGATCACCATGCAGATGACTGATCAGGACAGTATCCAGTTTCATCGGACTGATTTTTAACTCCTGAAGGCGAAGTTGCGTTCCTTCGGCACAATCTATCAGAATATGCCGGCTACCCAGATGCAGATACTGGCTGCTGGCATGACGTTCGCGCATGGGTAAAGCAGAGCCTGAGCCTATGATTGTTAATTCAAAAGGATTCACCCAGAGAAAACAGCTGACATTGGAAAATGTTGTAAACGAGCTAAATTATTATTCTCTATTCAATGTTGTCCGGTAAAAATCACATAAAAATATTCAATCGCTTTAATTATTACGTCCCTACGGGACTTCTTCTTGATTTTAAACGCCCTGACTACCCAGATTTTGTCCCTAGCGGGACAGTCCCGGTAAGGACAAAATCTGGGTAGCATAAAAGGTTACCCCTGATTATGCCAAGTCCCGTAGTGACGGCATTATTACAGCGATTGAGCGTATATATTTGAGTTATACCGGACAATATTGATTCAAAAGTAGTAAACCAAAACCCGAATGAAAAATTATTCGCAATTTTATTCCAACTGCTTTACCCTGCTTTTTTAGCAATAAAAAAAGACTGCCCGAAACGAGCAGTCTTCCCCTTTTTAAATAAGCAGTGCTTAATTTTTCTTATTGGCTTTTTCCTCGTCTTCGAGGTCTTTTTTCAAGCCGGCAAGCACATCGAGGTCGCCCAAAGTGGTGCGTTCAAGATTTTCGTTGATAATCTTAACGGCACGTTTGGTTGACTTGGCTTCGTTGCCTTTGCTTTCATTTTCGGCATTACGCTGAACAAAAGCCTGATCTTCGTGAATTCGGCTATGCGAAAGAATGATTTTCTTGTTCTCTTTGGAGAATTCGATCACTTTAAAGTCGATTGTCTCGTCCACTTTGGCATTGCTTCCATCTTCCTTTTTCAGGTGACGGTTAGGAGCAAAACCTTCAACACCATAGGGTAAGGAAACGATCATTCCTTTGTCGTTGGAACTGATGATAGTACCCTGATGCACGCTGCCCACAGTGAAAATGCTTTCAAATACATCCCATGGATTCTCTTCGAGCTGTTTGTGGCCGAGGCTCAAACGACGGTTTTCTTCATCCACATCAAGTACGATCACCTCGATGGTTTCACCTACTTTGGTAAACTCAGCAGGATGCTTGATTTTCTTGCTCCAGCTCAGGTCGCTGATATGGATCAGTCCGTCAACACCTTCTTCCAGTTCAACAAAAATACCAAAGTTGGTAAAGTTGCGAACGGTAGCCGAATGTTTTGAATTTGCAGGATAACGATCCTTGATATTTTCCCATGGATCGGGGATCAACTGCTTCATACCCAGCGACATTTTACGCTCTTCGCGGTCGAGTGTCAGGATAACGGCTTCTATTTCGTCACCAACTTTCAGGAAGTCCTGAGCGGTGCGCAGGTGCTGCGACCATGACATTTCCGAAACGTGAATCAAACCTTCAACGCCAGGAGCAATTTCGATAAATGCACCATAATCAGCAATCACAACCACTTTGCCAGCAACTTTATCGCCGATCTTGAGGTTCTCGTCCAGGGCATCCCAGGGATGAGGAGTAAGCTGTTTCAGGCCGAGAGCGATACGTTTTTTGTTATCATCAAAGTCGAGAATAACCACCTTGATTTTTTGGTCAAGCTCAACGATTTCTTCCGGATGATTGATGCGTCCCCAGCTGAGGTCAGTGATATGGATCAGGCCATCAACGCCACCCAGGTCGATAAACACACCGTAAGAAGTGATATTTTTAACAGTACCTTCGAGCACCTGACCTTTTTCGAGTTTGCTAATGATCTCGGCTTTTTGCTGCTCGAGTTCGTCTTCGATAAGTGCTTTGTGCGAAACTACCACGTTTTTGTATTCCTGGTTGATTTTCACCACCTTGAATTCCATGGTTTTGTCCACATAGATATCATAGTCGCGGATGGGTTTCACATCAATCTGCGAACCCGGGAGGAAGGCCTCGATGCCAAATACATCTACGATCAGACCACCTTTGGTGCGGCTCTTCACATAACCGTTGATGATTTCTTCTTTTTCGAATGCTTCGTTGATGCGGTCCCATGAACGCAGGATGCGTGCTTTTTTATGCGACAGCATCAGCTGGCCATTAACACCTTCCTGATTTTCAACATAAACTTCTACTTTATCTCCAACTTTGAG
>Ga0334883_1003579_pt1 | contig 16397 bp, 16 predicted proteins | sample GraSluR1_MG_6_FD_207230 | JGI IMG/M metagenome (GOLD analysis project Ga0334883, IMG submission 207230) | Sludge microbial communities from methane-producing bioreactor in Wageningen University, Netherlands - Granular Sludge_09_05-R1 | ecosystem: Engineered > Bioreactor > Anaerobic >... | reverse complement strand
CAATTCCTGCTCATCTATTTCTACTTTTTGAATTTGCCCAGAGATTTCAGTTTTTCTCTCTACTGGATATTTATTGAGTATCTCCTCTAATTCTTCAACAACAGCTTTTTCCAACTCGATTTCATTGCTTAAAATTCGCTCCAATCTCGATATAGTTTTGCTTAAATCATTCGATTCCTTTCGCATTTCTGTTACATCTGTTGTAGATAATCGATATAATTGCAAAGACACAATTGCATCTGCTTGCAGTTCAGTGAAACCAAAGGCTTCAACGATTTTCTTAATAGCATCTTTTTTACCTAAAGACTCTCTAATCAATTTGATTACTTGATCTAAAATACTGACCATTTTTAAAAAGCCAAGCACAATATGTTTACGTTTTTCTGTTAAACGCAACTCATAGTTTGATCGGTTTCTAATGATTTCTTTTTGATGTTGGATGTATTCGGTCAAAATCTCATCTAGAGATAGCAATTTTGGACTTCTTTGAGAAATCGCGACCATATTATAGTTATAGGTTACACTTAAATCAGTATTCTTGTACAAGTAAGCTAAAATTACTTCTGATGATATCTCTTTCTTAAGCTTTATCGAAATTCTAATTCCATCTCGATCTGATAAATCATTGACTTCAATAATTCCATCAATCTTCTTATTTATTCTGATTTCATCGATTTTTCTTACAAGATCAGCTTTATTTATTTCAAAAGGTATTTCTGTAACAACCAAAGATGTATCTTCAATCAATACTTTAGACTTAATTACAATCTTACCTCTACCAGTCAAAAATGCTTTCTTTATCTCTTTAGTTCCTTCAACTATACCTCCTGTAGGAAAATCCGGTCCTGAGATAATCTCTAGAAAATCATCGATATCTGCGTGAGGATTTTTAATCTTATAAATTGTTGCTCGTAAGACCTCTGATAAATTGTGTGGTGGTATATTCGTCGCATAACCTGTTGCCATACCTTGAGAACCATTAACCAAGAGATTCGGAAACTTTGCTGGTAAAACTACTGGTTCTAACTCGCAATCATCAAAATTAGGTATAAAAGTTACTGTTCTTTTATCGATATCCTTCAACAAAGCTTCTGAATAAACACTCAATCTTGCTTCGGTATAACGCATTGCTGCTGCAGGGTCATTATCAATCGAACCATTATTGCCATGCATATCTATCAATAAAGTTCCCAGTTTCCATGGTTGTGACATTCTGACCATAGCATCGTAGACACTTGTATCTCCATGAGGATGGTATTTACCAATAACTTCCCCAACAATCCTTGCTGATTTTTTATATGGTTTATCAGACTTCATACCAAGTTCATTCATCGCGAAGAGAATTCTTCTTTGAACTGGTTTCAATCCATCTCTAACATCTGGCAAAGCTCTATCTTGAATGATATATTTTGAATATCTTCCAAATCGTTCGCCCACTATTTCTTCTAAATTAATCGGAATAATATGTTCTTCGATAAAATCATCCAATTTATCTTTAATTGTCTTAGCCACGAACATCACCCTCTACCATAAACTCATCATCTTCATTTTCAAAGGAGACATTATTATCTATCCAATCTTTTCTTGGTTCAACCTTATCTCCCATTAAAACAGAAATCCGTTGATCTGCTTCTGCGAAATCTTCGATTCTAACTCGAATCAATGTCCTAGTCTTTGGATTCATTGTTGTATCCCAAAGTTGATCTGAGTTCATTTCACCCAAACCTTTATATCTTTGAATTGAATATTTTTTTAATCTATTGCAAATTTCTTCTCGACTTTCTTCAGTCCAAGCATACTCACTTGCTGATGTATTCGATATCTTATATAAAGGCGGTTGAGCTAAATAAAGTTTTCCTGACTCGATTAGTTCTGGCATATATCTAAAGAAAAAAGTAATTAATAAAACTTGGATATGTGCTCCATCAGTATCAGCATCGGTCATGATGATCACTTTATTATAATTTGATTTTTCAACATCAAACTCACTACCGATTCCAGCACCAATAGTAGAAATTATCGTAGAAATCTCCTCATTCTTAAATACATCTTCCATCTTTTGTTTTTCAGCATTGATAACCTTACCTCTTAAGGGCAAGATAGCTTGAAAAACGCGGTCTCTCCCTTGTTTTGCAGACCCACCCGCTGAATCACCTTCTACCAAAAATAACTCCTTAACTTTTGAATTCTTTGAACTTGCAGGAGCTAATTTTCCTGATAGAACCATCTCTTTTTTCTTGATTTTCTTAACAAGTCTTGCATCATCTCGAGCTTTTCTTGCTGCTTCCCAAGCATTTCTAGCTTCAATCGCTTTTTCGATTAAATGCCCAGCGGTTTTTGGGTTTTCTGTCAGATATGTATTCAATTTATCTGATACCACCATCTCAACTGCTGGTCTAGCTTCTGGAGACCCGAGTTTATTTTTCGTTTGCCCTTCAAACTGTAAAAGATTTTCAGGTACACGTATCGAAATAATTGCGGTCAATCCCTCTCTGACATGAGTCCCTTCAAAAGATGCATCTCGCTCTTTTAAAATATTCATTCTCCGTGCATAATCATTAAATATTTTAGTAAAAGCAGATTTGAAACCTGTCTCATGAGTTCCACCGTCTTTAGTTCTAACATTGTTTACAAATGATATAAGATTCTCTGAATAAGCTTTTGTGTAACCAAAAGCTACTTCAACTTCTATTCCAGAGTAAACACCATTAAAATACATAGGTTCATGCATTGGACCCTTGGTTTTATTGATGAAGTTAACATATTCTTTGATTCCTTTATCATAAACATAAGTTTCACGCTGTTTAGATCTATGGTCAATCAATTGCATCTTTAATCCTTTGATTAAAAAAGCTGACTCTCTAATTCTTTCCTCTAAAGTTTGATAGTTGAAAAGCGTGGTAGAAAAGATGGTTTGGTCAGGTTTAAACAAAACCTCTGTACCCGTTTTTTTAGTCTCACCGATAACTGTTAACTCTTTAGTCTTTTTCCCACCATTTTCAAATTGCATCTGATAAATCAAACCATCACGATATACAGTAACTTGAAGAAATTCACATAAAGCATTTACTACAGATGCTCCAACACCATGAAGACCTCCAGCTACCTTATAAGCTCCATCAGCTGAAAATTTCCCTCCTGCATGTAGTTTAGTAAAGATTACTTCAACTCCTGAAACTCCTGATTCATGCAAATCCACTGGCATTCCACGTCCGTCATCACTGATTAGAACCGAATTATCCTCTTTAATCTCAACTTTAATCGATGTACCATAGCCAGCTAAGACTTCATCTATAGAATTATCGATAATCTCCCAAACTAAATGATGAAGGCCTCTAGTATCAGTCGAACCGACATACATTCCCGGTCTTTTTCTGACAGCTTCCAAGCCTTCAAGTATTTGGATAGATTTCGAGTCATATTTGCTAATAACTGCGCTCATAATCATGCTCCTTTGTCTTTCTATAAGTATTATATCAAATTTCGGATATTTTTTCTTTCTTTTTTAGTTTTTTTTTGGTATAATTCATACAATTGGGAGGTTTTAAACAGTGAAATATCTTTTTCTTTTAATCGCATACTTAATCGGGTCCATACCCTTTTCATATATAATTGGAAAATACCTAAAAAAGGCAGATATACGTATGTTTGGAAGTGGCAATCTAGGAACAACAAATGCCTTTAGAGTTTTTGGAAAAGTTGTCGGAATATCTGTATTGATATTAGACACCTTAAAGAGTGGTCTATTCGTACTTATAATTGAACATACCGATTTGATTCAGGCTCCAATGTATCCATCAATAATCTATGGTGCTTTGGCTGTAGTTGGTCATATCTTTCCTGTATGGATGAAGTTTAAAGGTGGTAAGGGTGTTGCTTCTTCATTTGGTTTATTAGTTTTCTTCTCACCTTTATTTGCCTTAGTTATACTGCCTTTCTTTATTGCAACAATTCTTATTTCAAAGTATGTTTCTTTAGGTTCTATAGTAGCTACTACACTAACTTTTCTTTTAGGTCTCATTCTTTTTTTAATACCTAATCCAGCTTTTGATAATTTTGATGGTTTGTTCCTGTTAGTAACTGGTATTTTGATGCTGATAATTCTCTTTAAGCATCGCAGCAACATTCAAAGAATCCTAAGTAATACCGAGAATAAAATAAAATTTCCTAAGAGAAAATAAAAAAATATGACCTCTAATCTTTCAGAGGTCATTATTTATTTTGCTTGTTTCATTGAAGCCATTACTTGTCTAACTTGTTTTTCTGAAGGTTTTCTTCCCATTTGAGACATCATGGCTCTAATCATCTGCTCATTGACAGGTGGGTTTTTTTCCAGATACTTCTGGAAATATTTTCTGGCAAAAAAGAAACCAGCTACAGCTCCTACCAACAAAGCGACTACTATTAAAACTATTGCTAACCATAATTCCATTATTAATCACTCCTTAAATAACAATATTATTTTATCAAACAAATGATAGTAATTCAAGAAATATATTTTATTATCTAAATTTATATTTCCTGTTTACAAACATAAAATTCATTGTTATTATATATGTGTATAAATATTGAAATTTTTAGGAGGATCATTAAATGCCAAGAGTAATACTAGACACATGTATCGCTTGTGGAACATGTAAAGAAAACTGCCCTGTAGACTGTATTTCCGAAGGAGATATCTACGTAATTGACGCTGAAGCATGCATCGATTGTGGTGTATGTGAGGTAAACTGTCCTGTGGATTGCATCATAACTGAATAAACTAATAACTAAAAAAAAGAGCCATTGTCAAAGCAATGGGCTTTTTTTTATCCTTTAAAGTAGGAGGAGAGTTTTTCAAGTGAAGCTATCAACAATTCATCCTGCTCGACTTGCAAATCATTAAAAATCGAATCGATCATTTCTCCATGAAAACGATCGTGTTCATTCAAAACTTCAACTGCTTTTGGCAATAGACCAACAACAACTTTTCTTCTATCCTCTGGGTCTCTTTCTCTAGATACATATCCTTTTTGATAAAGAGTATTTATTGCTGTTGTTAGTGAGCCTAAGGTAATCCCCAAACGATTAGAGATATTTGACATTGTTGGTTCTTCAGACAAATCAATCGCTTCAAGCACGTGTACTTCGCTCATGGATAATTTTATTCCATGATCTTTTAAATTTTGGCCTTCAATCGCCAAAATACGATTAAAAATTTCGACCAGTAACTCATTAATTATCTTCCTGGCCTCTTCACGACTATACTTTTTCAATATAACCTACCCCCATAGTACCTGGCCCAGCATGGCAACCAACTACAGGAGTTAAAGGAATAAGCAAGACATCTTCAAGCCCTAGTTCTTCCAGTTCATCTTTTAAATCGAGCATCTCACTCATATTATTAGTATAAACAATAAAAGGAATCACTTTCTTGCCTTGGACTTCATTGAGGATTCTTTCTTTTAGTTCTTGTCTGGCTTTGGCTGTGCTTCTTATTTTTGCTACTGTATCTACTTTGCCTTCTTTGCTGATATGAAGCAATGGTCTTAATTTTAATAAGGAACCTATCGCTCCAGCAACATTTGACAATCTACCATTTTTAATAAGGTATTTTAGAGTATTTACGGTAATGTAAACATGGTTATTATCTCTGATCTTGTCTAACTCAACAATTATTTCTTCTAAACTCTTCTTTTGGTCAGCCATTTTTTTAGCTGTCATTGCCATTAATGCTTCAATATAAGTTAGTGACATTGAGTCATATACAAAAACTTCGATATCAGTCATCTTAGCTGCTAAAACAGCATTTTGATAAGTACCACTTAACTGCTTTGAAATCGTGATTGCTAATATTTTTGTATATCCCGCTGCTTTCATCTCTTCATACATCTCTAGAATTTTCCCAGTTGATGTTTGGGCAGTTGAAATATCTAAATCCGGGTTCTTATCCAATCTACTATAGAAATCATCACTGTTGATATCCACAAAATCTTCAAACTCATCATTTTCAATAAACAATATTGATCTGAACTTTCTGATTTCTTTGTCGTGAACCAAATAATCGATTCCAGAATTACCGCAAACTGCTACTCCAATTTTTTCCATTCTTACACCTCATTTTAATTTTATATTCAAATATTTTGAATTTCAAAATTATTTTACCATACGGTGAACATTTTTGCAAGAATAACGAAAAAAAAAGTAAAGAGATTTTACTCTTTACATATCTATATAGGGATTTGTGTCAACTCTTGAACTTATAATCTCGATTTCAGGAAATTGAGATTTAAGATCAACACTGACATCTTCAATAAAAATCTTTTCTGCATGGTGGCCGATATCAATAATTGTAATACCTGCTTGAGTTGCATCTAAAGCGTGATGATAAGTTACATCACCGGTAATATAAACATCGCACCCTTGCTTTTTTGCTTGATACATATGCTTTGAACCTGAACCACCGGATATTCCCACTCTTTTAATCAATCGATTTATATTTCCTATAACCTTCAAATTCTTGATATTCAAAGTTTCTTTTAGTTTAGCAATGAAGCTTTCAAAGTCGGTTTCCTCGATATCTCCATATCTGCCGATACCGTCAATCTCATCTAAAAGTTTTGGATTTTTCAGTCCAAGTCTTTGACTAAACATATCGTTCATTCCACCTTCTTGAACATCATAATTGGTATGAGCCGAGTAAACCGTAACGTCATGTTTTATAAGATTCTTGATAATCCATCCTCTTGGGGTATCGAATATTATCTTATCAATAGGCGTGAATAACAAAGGATGATGTGATAATATCATATCAACCTTTGCTTCTATAGCTTCTTTAACGACTTCTTTAGTGACATCTAAAGTGATTAAAATCCTCTTTGCTATTTTGTTGAGAGTTCCAACTTGAATTCCAACATTATCCCAATCATAAGCTAAGTCTTTAGGATACTTATCTTCAAAATATTTTATGATTTCAATTAAGTTCATTTATAGATCTCCTTAAGTAAAGCAATCCTTTGTTCTATCTGGTTTTTTTGACAGACATCAGAGGTTTTTTCTTTAGCTTTTTGTAAGCGATTAATCATTTTGTCAATCATCTCTAAAAAATCCTTTGGCTTATTTTTAATTATTACTGGCCCAAATTCCTTTTCAGTCTCTGTTAAACTCATCTTTCCTTTTTCAGCTGCTATTATTTGGTAATTCTTACCTTTTTCCTTGACAAAGACTTCATCCTTGATGAAGAAATTATTCTTTTCCAAATAATCTCTTAAAGCATAACTCTCTGAATTTGGCGATAGCACCAAACGAACAACGTTTGATAAATCTGCTTTTTCTAAAATAGAAGCGATTAATTTTCCACCCATACCAAGTATTGAGACAACATCAACCTCTTTGCATAAGTAACCTAACCCATCAGCTAGAACCAGTTTAATCTTTTGACTAATGTCATATGATTCGACATTTTTTCGGGCATTCTCAAGTGGTTTTTCCTTATTATCAGATGCATAAGCTTTCGTTACATAACCATTCAAAACGCAATAAATCGGCAATTTCCCATGGTCAGTACCACAATCAGCCAAACAAGCGAATCCTTTAATATACTCACTTGCTTTTTGAAGCCTTGTAGATATCATTGATTTGAACCGTTATGAAAATCCTTTAACTTTTTTGAACGATTAGGACTTCTAAGTTTTCTGATTGCTTTTGCTTCAATTTGCCTAATTCTTTCTCTTGTAACATTGAACTCTTTACCTACCTCTTCTAAAGTTCTACTTTTGCCATCAAGCAATCCAAATCTCATTCTCAGAACTTTTTCTTCTCGATCTGTCAAAGTTTCTAATGCTGCATCCAACTCTCTTTTTAACATTTCTTTTGAGGTGAACTCATATGGAGTTAATATTTCATGATCAGCGATAAAGTCACCTAAAGAAGAATCTTCCTCTTCACCCACAGGTGATTCTAAAGATATCGGTTCTTGTGCTGTTTTTTGAATACTTTGTACTCTATCAACAGATATTCCCATTTTTTCAGCTATTTCTTCAGGTGTAGGTTCTCTTTCCAATTCTTGTGTTAATGTTCTTTGTGTTCTGACCATCTTATTGATAGTTTCAACCATATGGACAGGTATTCGTATTGTTCTCGCTTGGTCAGCTATTGCTCTTGTTATGGCTTGTCGAATCCACCAAGTAGCATAAGTAGAAAACTTATAACCCTTTGTGTAATCAAATTTACCAACAGCCTTCATTAACCCCATATTTCCTTCTTGAATCAAATCTAGAAACTGCAATCCTCTAGAAACATATCTCTTAGCAATGGAAACAACTAATCGCAAATTAGCTTCAACCAACTTCTTTGATGAAAAATCTCCTTTTTTGAAAATATCTTCATACTCAGCTAACTCTTCTGAGGCAATTTCGTCTCCGATTCTCAATCTAAACTCATACTCTTCTCTAACTTTTTTTGCTCTATCAATCAGAGTAGCTAGTTCATACTCTTCCTCACCACTGAGTAAATCGACTCTACCTATTTCCTTAAGATACATTCTGACAGGATCATCAACTTTAATAGAAACACTTGAATCGAAGACCTTTTCTCTCATCAACTCTTCTTCGATTTCTTTTGTATAATCCTTCATCATATCGATGTTGCTGGCGTTGAAGTCTTCATCTGTTAGTTCATCGAGGCTGATTTGATCATCGCTATTGTCCTTGATAAAATCAAAGATTTCATCAGGAAGGATTCCTTGATTTGCTAGTTCAGAAATAATTTCTGTAAATAATCCATCGCTTTGTCTTACGACAGCAAATATATCTTTTACATTCAATTTTCCTTTTTCCTGATGAACAAGAAACAATTTATCCATTATTTGCTTTTTTTCCATTTCTATTCCTCCTAATAATTCTGATTTGATTCTGCAACTCTTCTATTTTTCTCATATGCTCTTCTAATTCTTTACTATTCAAAGAACCTTCACTAACCATCTTTTGGCGAAAATCACTTTCAGAACTAAGCTTATGCTCAATTAAGATTGATATTGATTCAGTTATTTCTTGTTCATTGAAAGGCTTTTTGTAATCTTTTTTGAAAAGTTTCAATTCATCTTCTGTTATATCGACAAAATCTCTTTTCAATTGAAAATCATCGTTAAGCAAATTGTCCTTAAGTTTAGCTATCAAAGCATAAAGAAATTGCATTTGCCTTGGATTACTTAACTTTATCTGCTCAACTTTATCTTTGATAATGTCCCTTGCCTCCTCATAACAGACAAAATAGTTTATAACAATCTTGCTTGCAGCTTCAACTGCCTTGTTATGATTTCTGATTGAGTTTTCTGAATTTTTAATCAGTTCTTTTCTTCTTCTAACATTATCAAGTTTTGCTGATTCAAGTTGAAAATAATGATAATCAGCTAACAAATCATTATACGAAACATCGATATCTTTGCCAAACTTTTTGAGATATATCTCTCTAATAGTTGAACTAGCATTGCGATGCAAATACTCAAAAAGACTTATCCTTGCTGATTCTATTTCTGACGCTTTTGATAAGTCATGTCTTTTTACTATAACTTGATAAACAAAATCATATTGGTCATAAAGATTATCCTTTAAAAGATTCCTGAAACTCTCAGGAGAGTTTTTCTTGATATACTCATCAGGATCCATTTTCTCCGGCAAAAGAGCTATTCTTACATTCAATCCAACTTTATTCAACAAAAATAAAGCTTTGTAAGCAGCTTTAACTCCCGCATCATCTCCATCATAACAGATTACTACATTATCTGTATGACTTTTAATCATTTGAGCTTGATTCACAGTTAAAGCAGTACCCATTGAACAAACGCACTCTTTTACACCAGCAATATGGGCACTTATAACATCAAAGAATCCTTCCATCAAAACCAGTCTCTTATTTCTAGTGATAAAAGGAATGGCTTTATCTAAATTATAAAGAATCTCTGACTTATTGAAAAGATCTGTTTGTGTTGAATTAATGTATTTAGCGCTATCGTCATTATCAAATGTTCTACCGCTAAAACCCAATACTTTTCCATGCTCATTATGAATCGGAAAAATCACTCTATTTCTAAAAACATCAAAAAAATCATTGTCTTTCTTATTCACCAAACCTAGGTTAATCAACTCAAAATCATGATAATCTTTTGAGAGATTTTCCCAAAGCGAATTACTAGATTTCGGTGCATAACCTACTTCAAAATAATTCAATGTATGCTCATCAAGGTTTCTTGATTTTAAGTAATTTAGAGCTAAATTCCCGCTTTCTAAGTTCAAGAGTTGCAAGTTGAAAAACTGCTTTGCCAACTCGTTTATTCTGAAATATCGATCAAGATTAGTTGTCTTTTGATTCTGCTCAAAAAAATCTAACTCGATATTGTATTTATCCGCTAGAAATTTAATTGACTCCACATAATTTAGGCGTTTATAAAGAGAAACAAACTTAAAAACATCTCCTTTTTCTCCACAACCAAAACAATTGAAAAGTTGTCTTTCTTTGCTGACATGAAATGAAGGTGTTTTTTCATTATGAAAAGGGCAAAGCCCCTTCATGCTTTTGCCTGATGATTGTAAAGAAACAAATTCACCAATAACATCAACTATATCAGCTGCTTGTTTAACTTCGTCTATTTTCCTTTGACTGATTCTAGACATGCATCAACCTTCTATTCAAACAAATTTCTTAAATAATCCTTTAACAAAGAAACACTGATTCTAACTTGTTCCATCGAATCTCTTTCTCTAACAGTTACAGTTGCGTTTGATAAAGTTTCGTCGTCAATAGTAATGCAATATGGAGTTCCAATCGCATCAGCTCTACGATATCTTCTACCAATATTTCCTGCATCATCATAAAATGCAACAAAACTACTTGAAAGTAAATCGTATATTTTCAAAGCTTCTTCATTATGATATTTTTTGACAAGAGGTAAAATATTAATTTGATAAGGTGCTAAATGTTTATTGATCTTTAAAAGAGTTCTCGTTTCTTGATTCTCTAGTTCTTCTTCTTCCAAAGCATCGAGTAAAACCGCTAAAAATAGTCTTTCAACTCCTAAAGAAGGCTCAATAACATAAGGGATATACGATTCATTGGTATTAGGATCTAAATACTCTAAATTCTCTCCAGAATATTCTTGGTGTCTTTTTAAATCATAATCAGTTCTTGATGCAATACCCCATAACTCATCAAATCCCCATGGAAAATTGTATAAAACATCAGTTGTTGCATTTGAATAAAAAGACAGTTTTTCTTGAGGATGGTCATAAAATTTAATATTCTCAGGCTTTAACCCGATGTTTACTAAAAAATCATTTGCAAACTTCTTCCAGTATTCAAACCATTCTATCTCAGTTCCCGGAACACAAAAAAACTCAAGTTCCATCTGCTCAAACTCACGGGTTCTAAAAACAAAGTTCCCTGGTGTAATTTCATTTCTAAATGATTTTCCAATTTGACCAATTCCAAAAGGAACTTTCTTTCTAGAAGTTCTTAAAACATTCTTAAAATTCAAAAAAATACCTTGTGCAGTTTCAGGTCTTAAATAAATTTCATTATTGCTCTCAGTAGTTACACCTTGAGAAGTTTTGAACATCAAATTGAACTCTCTAATCGTTGTATAATCGAAACCACCACAATTAGGACATTTAATCTTGTTTTCGATTATATACTCATACATCTTAGTGTAATCCCACCCATCCGCATCAACTGTATTGTTAGAGGCTCTAGAGATTAAACTATCTGCTCTATGTCGTGTTTTGCACGATTTACAGTCCATCAGGGGATCTTTAAAACCACTAGCATGACCTGTTGCTTCCCAAGTTTTTGGATTTAGCAATATCGATGAATCTAGTCCCACATTCATTTTGTTTTGAGAAACGAAACTTTTCCACCAAAAATTTTTGATATTGTTTTTTAAACTAACTCCCAACGGGCCATAATCCCAAGTGTTTGCCAACCCTCCATAAATCTCTGAACCTTGATAGACAAAACCATATCTTTTTGCATAAGCATATATCTGTTCTATAGTATATTTCAAATTACGTTCCTCCGTTTTTTTCGCATAATAACTCAGTATAATTATACAATAGTAAAATGTCTAAGTCAAACTCAACAAACCTATTTATTAACTATTTAATATCCCAAAAAACCCTTCAAAAGACTCCTTGCCTTAGAATGATAATTTAAGTGGTATTCATAATATTCATCTAGAATAAGTCTTATTGCCTTTAATTCATTATCTTGAAGCTTTGGCAGATTAAAAACATTAATATCATAATAGTAAAGTTTTCTCAGTTTCTCCAAAATATTAGAATCGTATATTTTACCTTTAGCATGTTCTTTACAAAAGACACCCCCATCATCAACTGAAAAAAGCAATTCATCCTGCTTTTGGCAGACACCACACGATTTCAAAGCAGGTTGAACCCCGAGTAAGTACAACATTTTTAACTCAAAAGAGTAAAGGTATTCAATATAATTTTGTTCTTCTTGAATCTTATTCATAACCTTCTCATAAAAAAGAATCAATTTCTCATGATCATGTTCGTGCTCAGAAAAATAGTTAATTAACTCTAAAATGTGTAAACAATAAGTATACTTTTCAAAGTCATTTGAAAATAAGGAATAATTTCTGATTAATTCTGCATCTCTTAAAGTTTTCATGTTTTGTCCACTTACAATGACTTTGACTATATTTAAAGAATTCATCACATTTAAATAAGGGCTTTTGATTTTCCGGTTACCATGAACCAAAATGCTTAGCCGCCCCTTTTCTGTATAGAAATGTATTATCTCTGAACTTTCTTTATAGATAATCTTTCTTAATATTATTCCTCTATACTCTTCCAAAAAATACTCCTACTCGATATCACGATATCCAAAATTTTTGAGATAATATTCGCGATTTCGCCAATCCTCTTCAACTTTACAGAACAGTTCTAGGTAAACCTTTCTTTTCAGTAAATCTTCAATATCTTTTCTAGCAGAAGTTCCAATTCTTTTGAGCATCGAACCGTTTTTACCAATTATTATCCCTTTTTGAGATTTTCTTTCAACAACTATCGTTGCTAAAATTTCAATATTGTCCTTCTTATGTTTAAACTTTTCTAAATAAACCATTACAGAATGAGGGATTTCTTCATGAGTATATTCTAGAATCTTTTCACGAATAAATTCTTGAATCAAAAATGTTTCTGGTCGATCTGAGATTTCACCGTCAAGATAGTATTTAGGGCCTGATTGTAAAACCTCTTTGATATCTAATAACAGAAGATTAATATTATCTCCTTTTAAAGCTGAGATACCAAAAACACCCGAAAAATCATAATATTCTTTATACTTATCTAGCGCTTGTTGTAGTCTATCAAAATCAGTTATTGTATCTAACTTATTAACAATAAGAAAAACAGGAGTTTTAATCCCTTTAATTCTTTCAAGAATACTAATATTATGTTCTAAAACATCATCATAAGCATTAACCATAAACAATACTAAATCAACCGACTTAATCGTGGCTAAGGCTGCAGAAGACATGTATTCTCCTAGTTTTGTCTTTGGTTTATGAATTCCTGGGGTATCCATAAAAATAATTTGAGATTCTTCATCATTATAAATGCCAGAAAAAACATTTCTTGTTGTTTGTGGCTTTGAGGAAACTATTGCAATTTTTTGCCCAAGAATCCTATTAAGAAAAGTTGATTTACCAACATTTGGCTCACCGATAATCGTTACAAATCCTGATTTAAACATCAAAGATCCTCTTTAGAGAAACCATATGGCAATAACTCAAGATTTTTCAAACTCATCATTTCTCCTTTGCTATTTGCAAAGATGACTGAAGCATCAGCATCCATCAACTCTCTCATAACCTGTCTACAAGCGCCACAGGGTGAAACATAATAATCTTTGTCAGTATAAACTAGAATTGATTCGATGTCTCCTTTACGATATCCCTGAGAATATGCTGTAAATAGTGCAGATCTTTCAGCGCAATTACTAAGTCCATAAGAAGCATTCTCTATGTTTACTCCTGATATAGTTTCCCCATTTTTCAATTTCAAAATAGCAGAAACTCGGAAATTGGAATAAGGTGCATAAGAATTAACTATATTCTCTTTTGCAAGTTCAAACATTTTTTTCATTGCTTTACCTCCGAATTTTTGATTTTTCCATAATCTTTTTTTGAAGTTCAAACATTTCTAACTCATCTTCTTCATTTAAGTGGTCATAACCCAAACAATGCAATAATCCATGTAAACTCAAAAAGGCTAGTTCTCTTTCAAAAGAATGATGGTAGGCTTTAGCTTGTTCAATCACCTTCTCGATTGAGATAAAAATATCACCTATTTCATTATCGTAGTTATCATTTTCAAAACTCAATACATCTGTAGGTTTATCTAGGTTTCGATACTCCTTATTTAATCTTTGGATTTCTTTATTGCTTACTAAAATCACATTAACAATCATTCTATCTTTTTGCCCAAGGAAACTATAAGCTAGTCTAAGTATATAAAAAATCGTTTTCTTATAAACTTTTAACTCATCATAATTATTAAAAAGGTTAATCTTTAGCATTTTCAAACCTCTTGATAATAGTTTGAACCAAAGGATGTCTTACAACATCAGTTTCATCAAAATACATGATGTTGATATCATCGAGGTTTTTTAAAATGTAAGATGCTTTTACTAAACCAGATAAAACCTGCCTTGGTAAATCGCTTTGAGTAATATCACCTGTTACAATCATTTTTGAGCCAAAACCAAGTCTAGTTAAGAATAACTTCATCTGATTTATGGTCGTATTTTGCGCCTCATCCAAGATAACATATGCATTCTCTAAGGTTCTCCCTCTCATATAGGCTAGTGGTGCGATTTCAATAATCCCTTTTTCAATTAACTCTGTACTCTGTTTAAGACCTAAAATCTCATACATTGCATCATATAAAGGTCTTAAATAAGGATCTATCTTTTCTTTCAAATCTCCTGGTAAAAATCCTAATTTTTCTCCAGCTTCAACTGCAGGCCTAGTTAAGATAATCCTTTTAATCTTATTCTCTTTGAGCTTTTTTAAAGCTGAAAGTACAGCTAAATACGTCTTACCAGTACCAGCAGGCCCAATCCCAAAAATCAATGTATTGCTCTCAATAGCCTCTAAGTATTTCTTCTGATTTAAAGTCTTTGGAAAAACTGGTTTACCAGTAAATGTTTTGATTATTTCTTTCCTGCTTAAAAACAAGGCAATAATTTCTGATTTATCCACCTTGTCAACCATATGGTTTATGTAGATTATATCCCTTTCGCCAAAAACGATATTATTACGAATGAGCTGTTCTAAAACCAAAAATATTTTCTTAATCTTCTCAATTTTCAAACTATCTTCAGTATCGACAAGAATATGCTGGTTATTAGAAAAAATCTTAATATCAAGTAGTTTGCTTAAAAGTTTAATATTTTTATCATTAACCCCTAATATATCAACTAAATCTTCAGAATTATAAAAATCCATCTCTAATTCAACTATGTTTGTCACCAATAATCTCCTTTAAATAACTTTAAACGCTTTAAGCGATTTTATATATGAAACAATCAAATAAGATTGCCAATATACCTTTGATCGAGAACTCTCTTGCAAGTAATCATTCCACTCCCATGTTATATCCCAAATCCCATCTTTGTTCATATTCTTTAAAATCATTTCAACATTTTCTTTAGTCAATTGACTAAATCTTGGAAAGCAATGACCCTTTGGTTCTTCGAAAAACAATAACGGTCTTGCGCAATAAGCTCTAAACCACAGATCTTTATTCTGTTCGAGGTTTTTTTCGATTTGATTTGATAACTTCTCTAAAAACAGTTCATGATTAGTAAACTCAGACAAGTCTTCAACAAGATTTGCCATCTGCAAGAAACATTTCAGCTCATGCATATTATCAACAGAATTATTATTAAAATCATCAATCCCTTGTTGAATCAAGGACTTTGCTTCAATCATCACTGAGTTATCTTTATTGCCATACTTATACATAAAACCAGCCAAGGCAATTGTTGGATTATACCCCCAAATTGCTCCTTCAGCTGAATATGTCCACCAAGATGCTCTTGGAAAAATGTTGTTTGATGGAATTGAGGCAAGAAATAAACCATCTTTTCTTGGAGCTTTTTCTTTAAGATACTTGATTGTACTCATAACAATCTCATGATCTGCTTCTAAGGCCAACTCATCAATAATTTCAAAAGCTACTTGTGTTTGAATAGGACTCGAAAAGGGATTGAAAGAATCGGCTTCTAAACCGTGTCCAAACCCTCCGTCTAAGTTTTGAAAGCTCTTGAGTACATCGATAACTCTGCTTTTTTGGCCATTAGAAAACAAGTATTCATATCTAGCAACATCAAGCGGTCTA
>Ga0334883_1003575_pt1 | contig 16404 bp, 14 predicted proteins | sample GraSluR1_MG_6_FD_207230 | JGI IMG/M metagenome (GOLD analysis project Ga0334883, IMG submission 207230) | Sludge microbial communities from methane-producing bioreactor in Wageningen University, Netherlands - Granular Sludge_09_05-R1 | ecosystem: Engineered > Bioreactor > Anaerobic >... | reverse complement strand
CTGGATAAACAATGGGTCATCGCCGCCGTTAACGTCGTCTTGCCGTGGTCCACGTGACCAATCGTCCCTACATTAACGTGCGGTTTCGTCCGCTCAAACTTCTGCTTAGCCAACTAAATGCACCTCCAACTATTAATAAGCACCGTTTTGAGTTATTATTTTCTGAGCAATGCTCTGTGGTACCTCTTCATAACGGTAAAACTCCATATTGTATACTCCCCGCCCCTGGGTGTGCGAACGCAGTTCAGTCGCATACCCGAAGATTTCGGAAAGTGGAGCAACTCCTCTAACCACCTGCAAACCGCTCCTCTGCTCTGTACCGAGAATGCGACCGCGTCGACCGGTGAAGTCACCGATAATATCACCGAGGTATTCTTCAGGGGCCGACACTTCAACCTTCATAACCGGCTCCAAGAGCACAGGTTTTGCCTTGGAAAGCGCAGTTTTAAGCGCTTTCGAAGCAGCAATCCGGAAAGCAAGTTCGGAAGAATCGACCTCGTGAAAGGAACCGTCCTTAAGAACTACTTTTATATCAACAACCGGGTAACCGGCCAGAACACCATTTAATGCTGCTTCCTTCAGGCCTGATTCAACAGATGGAATAAATTCCTTTGGAATTGAGCCGCCCACAATCTTATTTTCAAAAACGAATCCGCCACCGGACTCAAGAGGGGATAGTTCAATTACAACATGGCCATATTGACCACGCCCCCCGGACTGACGCACAAACTTCCCTTCAGCGCCGGTTTCACCAAGTACGGTTTCTTTGTAGGCCACCTGTGGATTACCTACGTTGGCCTGCACTTTAAACTCACGCAGCAGGCGGTCGACAATTATTTCCAGGTGTAGTTCACCCATCCCAGAAATAATAGTCTGCCCTGTATCCTGATCGGTATTGATCTGGAAGGTTGGATCTTCTTCAGATAAATGCTGCATAGAAACAGCCATTTTATCCTGATCAGCCTTTGTTTTTGGCTCTATGGCCACATGAATAACCGGCTCGGGAAAACTGATGTTTTCCAGCATGATCTGCTTGTCAAGCGCACATAGTGTATCACCGGTGCTGATTTCCTTTGGCCCGATGATGGCAATTATGTCTCCTGTCGCAGCACAATCAATCTCTTCGCGGAAATTAGCATGCATTCGAATCAGCCTGCCGATTCGCTGCCGTTTCTGCTTAGTTGCATTGTAAACGACCGACCCTTTATCAAGGGTACCGGAATAAACCCGCGCAAAAGCCAGTTTGCCAACAAAGGGATCAACCATGATTTTAAATACCAGCGCTGCAAAGGGAGCATCGTTTGAAGGCAAACGAAAATCCTCTTCACCACTATTCGGGTTAAAACCTTTAACCGCTCCGACATCGACAGGTGAAGGCAACAGGTGGACAACTGCATCAAGCAGCGGCTGCACACCTTTGTTCTTGTATGAAGACCCGCACAGCACAGGGACCAGGTTGTTATCTATCACTGCCTTGCGCAAAGCCTGATATATACTGGCGGCATCAATTTCTTCACCGCTGAAATATTTTTCCATTATTTTGTCATCAGCATCAGCAGCAGCTTCAAGCACTTTTTCGCGATATTCGGCAAAGAGATCTTTCATCTCTTCAGGTATTTCACTTTCATTACTGCGTGTGCCGAGATCATCTTCATAAATAATTGCTTTTTGTGATATCAAGTCTATTACACCTGAAAACTCGCTTTCAGATCCAATTGGCAGCTGCAACGGAAGGGCATGAGCATGAAGCCTTTCCCGAAGCTGTTCCAAAACATTAAAAAAGTCAGCGCCAACAGCATCCATTTTATTTATATATGCCAGCCGTGGCACATGATAACGATCAGCCTGCCTCCAAACAGTCTCAGACTGGGGCTCAACACCGCCCTTTGCACAAAAAATAGCTACCATTCCGTCCAGCACACGCAGTGAACGTTCTACCTCAACAGTAAAGTCCACGTGTCCGGGCGTGTCGATAATGTTTATCAAAGCGTCATGCCATCGACAGGATGTGGCAGCAGATGTAATAGTAATGCCTCGTTCCTGTTCCTGGGCCATCCAATCCATGGTAGCTGTACCTTCATGGGTTTCGCCAAGCCTGTGCAAACGCCCTGTATAAAAGAGAATTCTCTCTGTGGTTGTAGTTTTGCCTGCATCAATGTGAGCGGCTATACCGATGTTTCTAATCTGTTTTAATTGTGCTTCTTTGCTCATTTCGTCCCTCCTCTCTAAAAGCGGAAGCCAGAAGTAGGAGCACCGGCGGACCGGATATACCCATAACATCTGACAAAACACGCTTGATAATTAACCCGCCTGATAGTAATTCCTTTACCAGCGGTAATGGGCAAAAGCCTTGTTGGCTTCGGCCATTTTATGTGTATCTTCTTTTTTCTTGATCGAACCGCCTGTATTATTGGCAGCATCCATCAGTTCACCGGCCAGGCGCTGGGCCATGGTTTTTTCACCGCGACCTCGGGCAAATCCGATTATCCAGCGGATAGCAAGTATGTTCTTTCGATGCGTGTTAACTTCAACCGGAACCTGGTAAGTTGCGCCCCCAACCCGTCGCGGTTTAACTTCAAGCACGGGGGAAACATTGCGCATGGCCGTTTCAAAAACTTCATGCGGCTCCTTACCGGTTTTTTCCCGGATTATTTCAAACGCATCATAAATTATCTCCTGGGCCGAACCCCTCTGGCCGTCATACATCAGTTTATTAATAAACCTGGTAACCAGTTTGCTGTTGTACTTTGGGTCAGCCAGTATTTCACGCTTTGATACTGGACCTTTACGTGGCATCTTATACCATCCACTCCTTACTTATTTACTACGCTTTCGGCCGCTTAGTGCCGTATTTTGAGCGTCCCTGAGCCCTGTTTTCCACACCGGCTGCATCGAGAGCTCCCCTTACCAGGTGATAGCGCACACCGGGTAAATCCTTCACTCTTCCTCCCCTGACCAGAACCACCGAGTGTTCCTGCAGGTTATGCCCAATCCCTGGAATGTATGCTGTTACTTCGACCCCATTGGTCAGGCGGACTCTGGCAATTTTACGTAAGGCCGAGTTTGGCTTTTTCGGTGTTGTTGTCGAAACACGGGTACAGACTCCCCTTTTCTGCGGGGACTGTTCCAGTGCCGGAGCAGATGATTTCTTGGTCATTTGCTTGCGGCCCTTACGAACCAATTGATTAATTGTCGGCATCAGCCCACCTCCTTTTTATTCAGTTATAGCGGCTACGGCCGCCTTTACTTTAATTCCGCACATTTTACCCAGTTGAATCATTGAATCAACATAGCGCGGTTCAATATTGTTTGTTTCACACAGAGCAAGAATGGGGTGAACCACCTTCTCTTCCGCGTCCCTGGCAATAAAAACCAGGCTGGCCTCTCCTTTTTCCAGGGCTTTAAGTGTTTGCTTGGCACCCACTACCCTGCGATCGGCATTATTTATAAGCTCATCCACCGGGAAAAGACCCTCTCCTTATAAAGACAATAATCCATGCACTCCTGTAAAGCGCACCTTAAGATTTTATCACCGCTGCAAATGCTTGTCAATGAAAATTTCCTTAGTCTTCAAATACTTCAGGATCTTCTTCTATATGCTCAGGACGATCATCAGCAGTAGCAGCAATTGCCGTTTCATCAGTATCCAATCCCAAGTCGGCTTCCAGTGCAGCTTTTTCTTCAGGTTCGGGCTCCATACCGACCGGAGTTACCTTTATATCGCGGTAACGGGTCATTCCAGTTCCTGCCGGTATTAACTTACCTATAATTACGTTTTCTTTCAGGCCAAGCAATTGATCCTGTCTTCCTTTTATAGAAGCTTCGGTCAGAACCCGGGTAGTTTCCTGGAATGATGCAGCCGAAAGAAATGATTCGGTTGCAAGCGAGGTTTTTGTAATACCCAGCAGCAGCGGACGGGCCAGTGCCGGCTGTCCTCCCTCTTCAACCACGGCAGCATTAATCTCTTCAAAAACGTAACTGTCAAGCATACCACCGGGTAGAAGATCCGTATCTCCGGGATCTTCAACTTTAACCTTCTTCAGCATCTGGCGGACAATGATTTCTATATGTTTGTCATTAATATCAACACCCTGCATTTTGTAAACCCACTGCACTTCCTTAAGCAGGTAGAGCTGAACCCCACGGACCCCTTTTACTTTTAACAGTTCATGCGGGTTGATCGAACCTTCAGTGAGCTCATCACCGGCATTAACCTTCTGGTCGTTTTCTACTTTAATTCTTGCCCCGTAAGGTATCTGGTATAACCGGTTGTCACCATGGTCAGCCGTAATCCTGATTTCACGCTTGTAGCGCGTTTCAATCAGTTCAACTACTCCCGCAATTTCTGCAATAAGCGACTGTCCTTTAGGTTTACGGGCTTCAAAAAGTTCTTCTACCCTGGGTAAACCCTGGGTGATGTCGTCACCGGCGACTCCCCCGGTATGGAAAGTCCGCATGGTAAGCTGCGTACCGGGCTCACCAATCGATTGCGCGGCAATAATGCCTACAGCTTCGCCTACATTGACTATCTTCCCACTGGCCAAATCGCGGCCGTAACATTTTACACAGACACCATGACGGGTTTTACAGGTAAGCACAGAACGAAAACGAACCTCGCTAATGCCCAGGTCAGCAACCATTTGAGCCATATCTTCAGTGATCAGCGTATCAGCGTCGATAACCACCTTACCTGTTTCCGGATGATAAACCGGTTCCATGGTATAACGTCCGATTAAACGGTTAACCGCTTCTTCGAGTGGTTCTTCATTCTCAAGGAATTCACTGAGCCCGATCGATTGGCCTGTACCGCAATCATCCTCTCGGACAATGACATCCTGAACAACATCAACCAGGCGGCGGGTCAGGTAACCTGAGTCAGCGGTCTTGAGTGCAGTGTCGGCCAAACCTTTACGGGCACCATGCGTAGAAATAAAATACTCAAGCACGGTAAGCCCTTCGCGGAAGTTTGCCTTAATCGGAACGTCAATAATCCTTCCGGTCGGGTCTGCCATCAAACCACGCATACCGGCCAGCTGGGTTATCTGCGATTCATTACCACGCGCTCCCGAGTGAGCCATCATGTAGATGGGATTGAGTTCATCAAGCCCGTTCATCAGGGCTGCAGAAACCTGATCTTTTGCTTTGCCCCAGATTTCGATAACGCGATCATAACGCTCATTTTCAGTGATCAGGCCGTGCGCGTACTGAATTTCTGTTGCTTCCACTTTTTCTTCCGCCTCTTTAAGCAGCTGTTGTTTTTCACTTGGAACAACAATATCGCTAACGGCAACAGTTACACCAGCACGTGTAGCATAGTGGAACCCAAGTTTTTTTACCTGGTCAAGAATTTCCGCTGTGCGGGTATTTCCGTACATCCTGTAACAACGGGCAATCAGCTCAGCCAGAAAATCTTTCTTGATTGCCTTATTGCGGGTATGGGCTGCCAGAACTTTTTGTGGATCAAGGCTCTTGATTGGCACAAAAGTATTATCCGGCAAAGAATTATTAAAATCAGCATTGTTCATGAAGGGAAAATCCTTCGGAAATACATCATTAAAAATAATTTTACCGACTGTAGTAAAGATATATTTCTTACGACGGGCAAAATCTCGGTCTTTAAAACCGGCAGCACGAACAAATATTCTGGCGTGAAGATCAAGGTGCCCCAATTCATATGCCATAACCGCTTCATCGGTGTCGGGAAAAACCTTACCCTCGCCTTTAGCTCCTTCTTTTTCCAGGGTGAGGTAATAACAGCCCAGAACCATATCCTGTGTTGGTGTTGTTACCGGGCGGCCTTCTTTTGGGTTAAGAATATTATGAGCCGAGAGCATCAGCAGCCTGGCTTCCGCCTGTGCTTCGGCAGAAAGGGGCACGTGTACCGCCATCTGGTCACCATCGAAGTCTGCGTTGTAAGCAGCGCATACAAGCGGATGGATCTGGATAGCCCGGCCTTCAACCAGGACCGGTTCAAAAGCCTGGATTCCAAGACGGTGCAGGGTGGGAGCACGGTTCAGAAGCACGGGGTGATCCCTGATCACTTCTTCAAGAACATCCCAAACTTCGGGACGAACCTTTTCGACCATTCTTTTTGCACTTTTTATATTATGAGCCAGTCCATCGCTGACCAGCCGCTTCATAACAAAAGGTTTAAAAAGCTCAAGGGCCATTTCTTTCGGCAGCCCACACTGGTAAAGCTTTAATTCAGGCCCGACCACAATAACCGAACGGCCGGAGTAGTCTACCCTTTTGCCAAGCAGGTTCTGGCGGAAACGACCCTGTTTACCCTTCAGCATATCACTAAGAGATTTAAGGGGCCGGTTACCGGGACCGGTTACCGGGCGGCCACGCCTGCCGTTATCGATCAGGGCATCAACTGCTTCCTGAAGCATTCTTTTTTCATTGCGGACAATAATATCTGGAGCGCCGAGATCAAGTAACCGCTTCAAACGATTGTTACGGTTTATCACCCTGCGATAAAGGTCGTTCAGGTCCGAGGTGGCAAAACGCCCCCCATCGAGCTGAACCATCGGCCTTAAATCAGGGGGAATAACCGGAATAGCATCAAGGATCATCCAGGAAGGATCGTTACCCGACTGCCTGAAGGCTTCAACAACTTCCAGGCGGCGAATAGCCCGGACTTTTTTCTGCCCGCTTGATGTGGTCAATTCTTCACGAAGTTCCTGGGCGATCTCTTCAAGATTGAGATCGGATAATAATTTTTTTACAGCCTCAGCGCCCATTTCAGCTTTAAAACCTTTATTGTTTTTAAACAGGGCCTGATACTTTTCATAGTATTCACGGTATTCAATCTCGGTCAGTAATTGTTTTTTACTAAGATATGTTTCACCGGGATCTATAACCACATATGCCGCAAAATAAAGGACTTTTTCAAGAGCCCGGGGAGACATATCAAGCAGGAGACCCATCCGGCTCGGTATGCCTTTAAAATACCAGATATGCGAAACAGGAGCAGCAAGCTCTATATGCCCCATTCGCTCACGGCGCACCTTAGCTCTGGTTACCTCGACACCACAGCGGTCACAGACGATACCGCGGTAACGCACTCTTTTGTATTTACCGCAGTGGCACTCCCAGTCTTTCTGGGGTCCAAAAATCTTTTCACAGAAAAGTCCTTCGCGCTCGGGTTTAAGAGTGCGATAATTAATTGTTTCCGGTTTTTTAACCTCACCTCTTGACCATGCTCTGATCTTTTCAGACGAAGCCAAACCGATTTTTAAAGCATCAAAGTTATTAACATCCAACAAAAAGATCTCTCCTTTCGCCAGGGTCGACCTGAGCGGCTAGTAGATGTCTTCTTCCTCATCATCAATATCGTCCGTTTCCTCTTCACGTTCTTTTTCCAATCTCTTCTTCTTCGATGAACGTTTAGGCTTTAAATCATCAATGCTATTATCTTCTTCATCTTCCTCTTCTTCTTCAAGTTGATCGAGAGAAACTTCCTCAACCTCTGCGGCCTGCATTTCGGCAGAAGCAATTATATCATTGCTCTCATCAGTTTCAAGATCTAAATTATCATCTTCGCTGCTGCTTTTATCATTTTGCCCGGTTTCCACTTTTTCAGCAGCGACTTCCTCTGCTTTTTGTTCCTTACGGTAGACAAAACGATCAAGATCGTCTTCATCAGATTCCATACCTTCTATATTGACATCAAGGCGGCGGTAATCTGAATCGTCATCACCTTCCCTGATTTCAACTTCTCCAGACTCTTCGCTGAGCACACGAACATCCAGGCTGAGACTCTGCAGTTCCTTTACCAACACCTTAAATGATTCAGGCACTCCCGGTTCCGGAATATTCTCCCCCTTGACGATCGCTTCGTAGGTTTTAACCCGTCCGACAACGTCATCTGACTTAACGGTGAGAATCTCCTGCAGGGTGTATGCTGCGCCGTAAGCCTCCAAGGCCCAGACTTCCATTTCACCGAAACGCTGGCCTCCGAACTGGGCTTTTCCGCCCAGAGGCTGCTGGGTGACAAGTGAATATGGCCCGGTTGAACGGGCATGAATTTTATCGTCTACCAGGTGGGCCAGCTTCAGCATGTAAACATAGCCGACAGTTATCTTTTCGTCAAAAGGTTCACCGGTACGACCGTCATAGAGCAGGGTTTTACCATTTTCAGGCAGTTCCGCTTCTTTAAACGCTGCAAAGACATCATCTTCGGAAGCTCCGTCAAAAACCGGGGAAGCAATCTCGATTCCGAGCGCTCTGGCCGACCAGCCAAGGTGAGCCTCAAGCACCTGACCGATGTTCATCCGCGAGGGAACCCCCAGTGGATTTAAAACAATATCGAGTGGAGTCCCGTCGGGTAAAAAGGGCATATCCTCTTCCGGCATGATCCGGGCGATAACTCCTTTGTTTCCGTGCCGGCCTGCCATTTTATCACCTTCGGAAATTTTTCTTTTCTGAGCGACATATACACGCACCAGCTGGTTAACCCCAGGCGAAAGTTCATCACCATCTTCACGGTTGAAAACTTTTACATCAACAACAATACCGGATTCACCGTGAGGAATACGAAGAGATGTATCGCGGACTTCTCGGGCCTTCTCGCCGAAGATTGCCCTCAGCAACCTTTCCTCCGCGGTTAACTCCGTTTCTCCCTTGGGAGTTACTTTCCCAACCAGGATATCGCCGGCCCTTACCTCGGCGCCTATCCGGATAATACCCCGGCCATCAAGATCTTTTAGCGCTTCTTCACCTACATTGGGAATATCACGGGTTATCTCTTCCGGGCCCAGCTTGGTATCACGAGCCTCAGATTCATATTCTTCTATATGGATGGAAGTAAAGACATCCTGTTTAACCAGTTTTTCACTGATTAGAATAGCATCCTCGTAGTTGTAACCTTCCCAGGGCAAAAATGCTACAAGAACATTTCGTCCCAAGGCAAGCTCACCGTTGCTGGTACAAGAACCATCGGCAATAACCTCACCGCTCCTGACTTCCTGACCGCGTCTTACAATCGGATGCTGGTTGACACAGGTTCCCTGGTTCGAACGTTTAAATTTTTGCAGGGTATAGATGTCAAGGCCACCATCAAGTCCGGTCTGTCGGTCAGTTTCAAACCGCTCCCGGGTTCGCCCGTTTATCAGGTAATTCTGATCATTGCTGTCGTCATTGCGGCGGATAACTATTTCATCGCTGGTTACCCGCACAACTATCCCGTCATTAAAGCAGATAGCTACCGCTCCCGAATCGATTGCCGCCTTGAATTCAAGGCCGGTGCCTACAAGAGGAGCTTCCGTTTTCAGAAGGGGAACCGCCTGGCGTTGCATATTGGCTCCCATCAGGGCGCGGTTGGCGTCATCATTCTCAAGAAAAGGAATTAGTGCAGTTGCCACACTGACAAGCTGCTTCGGAGAAACATCCATAAAATCAACTTCGTTCGGGCTTCGCATAACTGTATCATAATAATAACGGCAGGCAACTCTGTTGGAGGCAAAACGCTTATCTTCATCGAGCTGAGCGTTTGCCTGGGCAATTACAAAACGGTCTTCATCATCAGCCGTAAGGTAAACAATCTCGGAAGTAACCCTTCCTTCTTTTTTATCGACACGACGGTAAGGAGTTTCTATAAAACCGTATTCATTAATACGGGCATAAGTTCCAAGCGATCCGATCAAGCCAATATTAGGACCTTCAGGAGTTTCGATAGGGCAGACCCGGCCGTAGTGAGAGTGATGCACATCACGCACTTCAAAACCGGCCCTTTCCCTGCTCAGACCGCCCGGCCCGAGGGCACTTAAACGCCGTTTGTGAGTCAGTTCAGCCAGCGGGTTAGTTTGATCCATAAACTGCGACAGCTGACTACTCCCAAAAAATTCCTTAATCGCCGCTATAACAGGACGAATATTAATCAGGGCCTGGGGGGTAATCGCCTCGACATCCTGAATAGTCATTCTCTCCCGCACCACACGCTCCATCCTGGAAAGGCCGATCCTGAACTGGTTCTGCAAGAGCTCTCCCACACTGCGCAGGCGGCGGTTTCCGAGATGGTCAATGTCATCAACAAAGCCGATATTGTCAAAAAGGTTTAGAATATAGTTTACAGCGGCTATAATATCTTCTTTAACAAGGTGTCTTAAAGTAAGATCTACGCCACCATTTCCGATAACAAGGTAAACTCCCTCGTGATGCCTGATTTTTGCCCGGGTTACCCCGTGTTCATCTATTACCCTGGCTGCTTCCTCATCAACAACTGTCCCGGCTGGATAAATAACTTCGCCGCTGACAGGATCCAACACGTCTTCAGCCAGTTCCTGGTTGAAAAGACGGTTCGACATCGACAGCTTTTTATTGGCCTTGAAACGCCCGACATGGGCAAAATCATACCGCTTGCCGTCAAAAAACAGCGATTCAAAAAGCGATCTGGCATTATCAACATTCAAAGGTTCCCCGGGACGCAAGCGCTTATAAATTTCGAGCAATGCTGATTCTTCCGAATCGGTATGGTCTTTTTCAATTATTTCAAGTAGACGTGGGTCCTGACCGAAAGTTTCGATTATCTGTTCATCAGTACCGAGCCCGATGGCCCTCAATAGAACAGTAACAGGAATTTTTCTAGTCCGGTCGACACGCACAAAAATACCGTCGGAAACGTCTGTTTCAAATTCCAGCCAGGTTCCGCGGTTGGGGATAATTGTGGCACTGAACAGTTCTTTTCCGGTGCTACCGGTCGGATCAGGCTGTTTCTTAAAATAAACGCCCGGTGATCTAACCAGCTGACTGACAATGACCCTCTCGGCTCCATTAATAATAAATGTGCCGTTTTTTGTCATCATCGGAAAATCGCCCATAAAAACTTCCTGCTCTTTAACTTCGCCCGTTTCCTGGTTGATCAGGCGCACCCTTACCTTCAGTGGCACAGCATAATTGGCGTCACGTTCTTTACAATCATCCACTGAATATTTTGGTTCACCGAGGGTATAGTCAAAAAACTCCAGAACCAGGTTGCCGGTAAAATCCTGGATAGGCGAGAAATCTTCGAATATTTCTTTTAAACCTTTGTTTAAAAACCATTCAAACGAACTGCTTTGAACTTCAATTAAATTCGGTAAATCTAAAACTTCAGTGATACGGGCATAAGAACGACGACTGTTTCTTTCTGCTGCAATGCTGCTGGACATTAAAAAAAATCACTCCCCTGGTACCTGGTTTATGATTTAAAAACCGAGAAAAAGCGGGCTGAAATCATTGACCAGCCCTTGCACTTCTGTTGCTCCTAAGGGTATGTAGTTACTCGAGAAGACTAATCGAATCACTTCTAAAAAAACACATAGTGGTAGTACTAGACATCTTAAGATACTACCACAAGAATATAAAGGTGTCAATATAACTAAAAAAATATTTTTCGGAGGGTAGATTGCAAGTTTAATTGCCTTACAATATATGGCATTATCTGATTGTGCAGCCAGCTCTGGGGATAATCTGTTAATTAAATGCTTACGTTTTCAATTCCGCTTCATAATGCGAATTAATTTAAAACCGGACAGCATAACTTTCCTGCTGTCCGGTTTATTTTTAACTGTTCCGTCGACACATGATTACTTCAGTTCAACGGTTCCGCCGGCTTCTTCAATTTTGGCCTTTGTTGCTTCAGCAGTTTCCTTGTTAACTTTTTCCTGGACATTACCCGGAGCTTCATCTACGAGTGCTTTTGCTTCTTTAAGACCAAGCCCGGTGATCTCACGGACAACCTTAATAACCTGGATTTTCTTCTCGCCTGCTGCAGTTAAAACAACGTCAAACTCGTCCTTTTCTTCTTCTTCAGCAACGGCGGCTCCAGCCGGTGCTGCTGCCATTGCCACGGGAGCAGCGGCAGTTACACCAAACTCTTCCTCGAGCGCTTTAACCAGTTCTGAAAGTTCCAGAACGGTCATTTCTTTAACCATATCCATAATTTCATTAACTTTTGACATTACATTAAACTCCTTTATAGTAATATTTTTATTTTAAGCACTTTCCTTCTGCTGGCGCACAGCGTCAACAGCATAAACGAGCTGGCTCAATGTGCCATGCAGCGCTCCGACCAGGCCGGAGATTGGCGCCTGGAAACCACCAACAACTCTAGCGAGCAGCACTTCACGCGGTGGAATATCACCGAGAGCCTTGATAGCGGCAGCATCGAGAACCTGGCCCGAGAGAAGACCACCCTTGACTACCAGCGCTTCGTTTTCTTTTGCAAACTCGTTGAAAACCTTGGCAGCGGCAACAGGATCGGCGCTGGAGTACGCAATAGCCGTGGGACCCTCAAAGAAATTTTCGAGTTCCTCCATGCCGGCCTGGCGGCAAGCCAGACGGTTCATAGTATTTTTTGTAACCCGGTAAATACACTCCTGCTCGCGAAGTTTACCACGCAGGGCATTAATCGCTTTTACATTAAGGCCACGGTAATCTGTTACAATTACCAGTTCCGATTTCTTTAATTCCGCTGTAACTTCCTCAAGCATTTTTTCTTTCGCTTTTTTAGTGAGCAAATAGTTCACCTCCTTGCTCCAGATAAGTAGATAACCTAAAATAATAAAACCGGGACTTTCCGCAGAAGGAAAATCCCGGCACAGATCCATACTATATTATGGACAGGGACAATTTTCCTGGACAGGCGGCTTTCAGGCCATTAAACCGGTGGTGCCTGGCGTCTACGGAAATTATACAATTATAAGATATTTACATCTTAACATCAGGGCCGGCAGTGCTTTTTATCCCGGGCCCCATTGTTGAGCTAACGGTAACCGATTTGACATACTGGCCCTTGGCTGCAGCCGGACGGGCCTTGATAATAGCATCCATTATTACATTGAAGTTCTCAACAAGCTTTTCCTGCTCAAACGAAGCTTTGCCGAGGGGCACGTGAACGTTACCGGCTTTATCGGTTCGGTATTCAACCTTGCCGGCTTTAATATCGTTGATTGCTTTCTCTATTTCGAAAGTTACAGTTCCACTCTTTGGGTTTGGCATCAGGCCGCGCGGGCCGAGCATTTTCCCAAGTTTGCCTACTGAACCCATCATATCAGGGGTTGCTACTGCAACATCAAAATCGAGCCAGCCTTCCTGAACCTTGGCTACAAGTTCATCTGCCCCGACGAAATCGGCACCTGCCTCTTCGGCTTCCTTGATTTTTTCGCCCTTGGCGAAAACAGCAACCCGCACTGTTTTACCGGTACCATGCGGGAGCACTACTGACCCACGCACCTGCTGGTCGGCATGCTTGGTATTAACGCCAAGACGTACGGCAAGTTCAATTGTTTCGTCAAAACTTCTTTTGCTTAGCTCTTTAACCAGGCGCAGCGCTTCTTCAGGTTCATACTTTTTTTCGCGGTCAATCTGCTTGCGGGCTTCCACATACTTTTTACCTTTTGCAGTCATTTAATTACCTCCCGTGGTCTGCGAGCCCAACGGCTCTCCCACCTGATTGAATCAATTATTTTTCAACAACTATACCCATGCTGCGGGCAGTACCCTCAATTATCTTAGCCGCTGCATCAACATCATAAGCGTTTAAATCTTCCATTTTCTGTTGGGCAATTTCTTTTACTTTATCGCGCGAAATAGTTGCCACTTTAAGCCGGTTTGGTTCACCGGAAGCTTTCTCCAACCCTACCGCTTTCTTGAGAAGTATCGCTGCCGGCGGAGTTTTGGTCACGAAGCTGAAAGAACGATCCTCGTATACAATCAGTTCAACCGGAATAATCAGACCGGCATCGTTTGCCGTCCTCTCGTTAAACTCCTTACAGAACTGCATAATATTAACTCCATGCGGTCCCAGGGCGGTACCAACCGGAGGAGCTGGGGTTGCCTTTCCGGCAGGTATCTGAAGTTTGGTCATACCAATTATCTTTTTTTTCTTAGCCATTACATAAACCTCCCGGCCGTGTCTTGCCCCGAACAGGGAACACAGCTCTGATTAAAATTTTATAACCTGGTGGAATTCCAATTCCACCGGGGTTTCACGCCCAAACATTGAAACAGATACCTTGACAGTACCTTTTTCCCTGTTGATTTCTTCAACCTTACCTTCAAAATTCTTGAATGGACCATTGACAACCCTGACAACCTGGTTAACGTCAAAATCAATGCGCGGTTTCCCTTCAACAACACCGACCTGGCGTAAAATATGGGTAATTTCTTTCTCGCTCAGGGGAACAGGTTTAGATCCGGGGCCGACAAACCCCGTAACACCAGGGGTATTACGAACTACATACCAGGAATCATCATCCATTACCATTTCCACCAAAACATAACCGGGAAAGACCTTCTTTTCAACGGTTCTTTTCTGTCCACTGCGGCTTGTTATTTCCTTTTCAGTGGGCACCATGATCCGAAAGATTTTATCTTTCATGTCCATCGAATCGACTCGTCGTTCAAGGTTGGTTTTAACCCTTTTTTCATAGCCGGCATAGGTATGTATAACATACCAATCTTTTTTTACCGAGCTTTCTTCTGTTTCAGCAGACTGGTTTTCAGCATTCTGCTCAACATTTTCATTTGCGCCGGTTTCAGTTTCAGTGTTCATAGTAAGGGGAATAATAAAGTATTCCCGGTCACACTCCTTCTTAAAGACCTGAAATCGTTAGCTATTTAGCGGATGACAAGCTGTAATAGCGCCAGAAAAATGGTATCAAGAACCCAGAAAAATGCGCCAATTACCACTACCGTTGACAGCACAATCCCTGTGAAAACAGAGATCTCACGTTTGTTGGGCCAGTTAACCTTTTTCAACTCAACCCTTACTTCATGCAAAAATTTACCTACTCGTTTAAAAAAACGCATTTACTTTATACCTCTCCCCGTTATATTTCTGAGATTGGCCTTATGCTGTTCCGGCCCGATTGGACATGCTTATTACTTGGTTTCTTTATGCAGAGTGTGAGACTTGCAACGGCTGCAATACTTTTTCATTTCAATCCGGTCCGGATTGTTTTTTTTGTTCTTGCGAGTTGTATAATTCCGCTCCTTACACTCCGAACAGGCCATATGTACTGTCACGCGCATTTTCTTTTCCACCTGCCTCTTGAACTCGTAAATATCAATTTATCATAAGATCTTGAATTATGTCAATATAACGGTTAAGCCGATTCTTCAAAATTTAAGAAAGGAGGCGGGATAATTTAACCCGCCCCCATAACCGGTCATAAATCATCCAGGACTAATAACTGATTCTTGTTTACTCGCTTACAGCGGTAACTACGCCGGCGCCGACAGTGCGGCCGCCTTCACGAATCGCGAAACGAACACCTTCTTCAATCGCAATCGGGGTAATCAGTTCAATATCCATGTTGACGTTGTCGCCGGGCATTACCATCTCCATGCCTTCGGGAAGGGTTATGTTACCGGTAACGTCTGTCGTCCTGAAGTAAAACTGCGGACGGTAACCCTGGAAAAACGGAGTATGACGACCGCCTTCTTCTTTCTTCAAAACGTATACTTCCGCCTTAAAATTGGTGTGCGGCTTGATCGTGCCGGGCTTGGCCAATACCTGACCCCGCTCCACCGCATCACGGTCTATCCCACGAAGCAATACACCTATGTTATCTCCGGCTTCAGCATAATCCATCAGCTTGCGGAACATCTCAACTCCAGTGGCAACCGTCTTGCGCGGCTTCTCTTCAAACCCTACAATCTCTACCTCATCGCCAACTCTAATCTCGCCTCTTTCCACACGACCGGTTACTACTGTACCACGGCCGGTAATGGAAAATACGTCTTCGATCGGCATCGAAAACGGCTTGTCTTTCTCCCGCTCTGGCATCGGAATGTAGGTGTCCAGGGCCTCAATAAGATCCCAGATCGGCTTGCAACACTCACAGTCTTTACCACCACAACCACACTCGCCCGCCTTAAGCGCTGAACCAATAATTACCGGAGTGTCGTCTCCCGGAAATTCATACTCGCTCAAAAGGTCTCTTACTTCCATCTCTACCAGTTCCAACAACTCAGGGTCGTCCACCATATCTGCCTTGTTCAAAAAGACCACAATATACGGAACTCCTACCTGGCGCGACAGCAAAATATGCTCACGCGTCTGCGGCATAGGACCGTCCGCCGCCGACACAACCAGAATAGCACCATCCATCTGCGCCGCTCCGGTAATCATGTTCTTAACATAGTCCGCGTGACCAGGACAATCCACGTGCGCATAGTGACGGGTCTCACTCTCATACTCCACGTGCGCCGTCGCTATCGTAATCCCTCTTTCTCTTTCTTCCGGCGCTTTGTCAATATCATCAAATGACGTGTTCTGCGCCAGCCCTGCACTGGATAAACAATGGGTCATCGCCGCCGTTAACGTCGTCTTGCCGTGGTCCACGTGACCAATCGTCCCTACATTAACGTGCGGTTTCGTCCGCTCAAACTTCTGCTTAGCCAACTAAATGCACCTCC
>Ga0334883_1003574_pt1 | contig 16416 bp, 12 predicted proteins | sample GraSluR1_MG_6_FD_207230 | JGI IMG/M metagenome (GOLD analysis project Ga0334883, IMG submission 207230) | Sludge microbial communities from methane-producing bioreactor in Wageningen University, Netherlands - Granular Sludge_09_05-R1 | ecosystem: Engineered > Bioreactor > Anaerobic >... | reverse complement strand
CCATTGGAAAGGATGTTGAATTATTTTAATAATACTCTCTTCTCCTGTACCTGAAATACAAGCATCTACTTGGGGTATTTTATTAAGTATTTCACATGGAAATACAGACGCTCCACTTCCTCCTATAATTATTAGAGCTTCTGGACAATTAGAACGCAAAATAATTAATAATTTTTTTATTAAAGGAAAATAATTAAATGGCTTAATAAAGAGAGTAGAATCAATATTTCTAAAAGACACTCCTATTAAATCTGGTTTGAATTTACGAATTGTTTTAACCAAAGCCTCTTCCCAATGATCTTCAACATTAGGATCGAAAACAATAACTTTATTATTTGTATATGTTTTAATACAAGTTGCAAGAGAACATAAACCTATAGGAATAATTGGTTCTAATGTATTATTAAGATATTGATTTACAAGGAGAATATTCATTAATTATTACCAATATCTCCATATTGAGAAAAATAATCCAATAAATCTTTAGGCGGATTGTTCTCCAGTATTATATATTTATTTATGTCGATTCCTATATCCATAATATCTATAATAGTATTAACAGAAAAACTCTGGAGTAGCTTAGCAGTTAATAAACAAGTTCTTTCATTTAGATGATGGATTTCATTTTTTAAAATATAGTATTTTTCTTGCATTTCTAAACCATAAAGCAAAGCATTTTCTTTTTTCTGATTTCTTTCAATATCACCAGTTTTTATACTATATAAATACTGGTTTGTCATATTTGAAAACAATATAACATTAGAAGATGAACTTGATATATTGGTCTTAAAAACCGAAGAACATAAATACGGTAGAATGATTATACTATATTTGTTTGTTGAAAATAAATATAGTATAAATAATGTCTTTATTAATGCTGTTAGAACTAATAAATAAAATATAATGTATTTTATTTTAAAAATCATCACCATCTTTTAATGTTCTTTCATTAAATAATTCTCTTATATTTTTTCTAACATTTAAATGTTGTTCAATATTATCGTATTTTAAGTATAAATTTATTTGTTGATCATCATTCAATTTAATCAACTTATTATGCTTAAGCATAATAAGTTGTCTATTCTTGTAAAGATCAGATATTAAATAATCAATCTGATCTTTGTTAGTTTTATTTTTTTCTTTTTGTAATAGATATAATAATAACATACATATTTCATCAGGATTGAAACTGTAATTAATTATGCCTTTATCTTGCATTATTTTTGTAGATAAAAAAGACATTTGTTCGGGATTATAGTTCTGCTGATTATCTTTAAATTTTGAAAAAGCCTTTAAATGTCTATGAGCACCAATAAAAGGCATTATAAAGATAAATAATTTTTCCTTGTTTTGAATTCTTTGTATCAAAATTATAGAGCCAAATTCTATTATATTAATACAAATAAGCAAAGATACAGCAACACAAGCCTTTATGTTTTTATCCATATTAAAAAACTTCTTAATAAACAAATAAAATCCTCTCATAAGATTAATTAACCCAACATACTAGTTATTTTTCACATAGTCCTTAATTTCATATCATCAGGACAAGGAGAAAATAGAGGTTAATCGCCTTCATCCATGATAAATTGTTCAGATTTGCTCCAACCAATTCTATAGGAGATTTTACTTCATTTTTTGCACCGAGGTAATATCTCCTTCACTCCAGATATAAGGGGGCTTGAAATTTTTTACTGCCTCTTTCAATAGTCTCTCTATTGAGAGTGCGAAAAACCCTTTGTTGGGCTGAAAGTAAGGGCAGGAATGCTGATATTCCGGATTTATAGAAGATTCTCTCCCACTTTTTGATGACCTCTATTCAGCCCCCCTCTTTTTGGGAGCAACATGAAGGGCTTTGGAGACAAACAAAAAGCTGACAAATGATTGAATTCTGCATACATCAAACATCTTGCTTTGTCTCTTCTTAGTACCTGCAATGTTGCATAGGGACTTGAAAACATACAAAAGAATGAGTAAAAAAGGCAGTCAGATTTGAGTTGAAATTAACATTCTCTGATCAAATGAATGAGTTGAAAATCTACATTAATTTAATGTTTGCTAAACTCGTAAGTGCAAAAGCTTTTTAACTCAAAAGATCAAAAATCACTTAAAAATTCTGAAAAAATTGTCTTGACAAAGGGGGACACTTTATAGACTCCGGTGTTTTGGTAAAGTACTTTGCTCCAATCTTAGTGTTTATATGATCGATATCTACAGATAATTTTTTTAAAACCGGCAAAACTACTATACTATGGTTTAGCACTTTAACTCCCAATTGATTGCAGGTATTTGTTCAAAAGCAGGTATTTTTTGTTGTTTAGGTTTAAAACCTGAAATGTCCAAAAATCTTTTTATCATTATTTCGTTTCTCAGTATGGATAATACCTCCTTAATAGAAAAAACCGGCTCTTGCCCCCGCCAAGGCTGAGATGTTTGTTTTCTCACAGAGCCCTGTAATTTTTTGTCAGTTACAAAAGCAATTTTCAAAAGACTGTTTACCAGAATGGTTATATTCAGGAATTTTTCGATTGCCCAACTTCTGCGAACCTGATAGTCTTCAAACCCTAACTCCTGCTTGAGTTCTCTGATGGAAAATTCTATCTGGAATCTGGCGCAATAGGTTTGAAGCATCTCCTCTGCGCTCATATTTAGATTTGTGGTCATCAAGATCACGGGAGTCTTTTCCTTGATTATCAAAAATCGCGCAAAACCTGCATATCCTTTCAACAAAAGATTGGTCAACACATATTCAAAGCGGCGTTTTTTGCCTGAAATTTTAACTGTCATAGATTCAAGAAGTTCAACCGACAACAAATCTCTAAGCTTTATTTTATCTCCGTAGAGTTTTGGCCTTCCTCTTTTTTTCTCTTTAGGCGGCGGCGCGGGTTCGTATGCAACTGCATCTTTGCGGCATCTTGTCAGGACATAAATGCCTGATTCAAACAGAGGCTTAAAAAAATTCTTCTTTGAAAAAAAAGCATCTGCTACAACTGTAACAATCTTACCCTTGAAACAATCCTTTACGGATATAATCATATCCACAGCTTTATCCAGCATTGGCACAAAAAGGTCAGAGAGTTTTTGCTTTTTTATGGTATCCTGCCTCAAATACAAGGAAGCCATAAAGGGAAAACACATCCGTTTGCAACAAGGCGAAGTTATGAGATTACCAAGAATAAACACGCAATGTCCCCATATATACTTGGGAGTGTTAGGTTTGCTTGAATGGTCAAAGTGAAAATCAACGCCGTCAAAATTCTTACCCGATTTTTTCGCAAAGGTGGAGTCCAGAACCAGATAAATATTGTCTTTCTGACATTTCCCTGCAAAAATTGTCGTTTTCTCTCTTATGGTTTCGTAAAGCTTTTTCGATAGAGAAAGAGTATCCCATTTATACTTTTTGAGGAATCGATAATAGTTTGTAAAATGCCTTGACATTTCAGATTGAAGGTATATTCCCGTAACAGTTTTTCGCTTAATACTGACAATGCCCCAGAAAAAATCCACAAGATACTTAAAGGTTCGTTCTTGTGAGAAGCAGGGCAAAAATGATAGAAGAAGAATTTGAATAGTATCGAGCATATGTGGAACCTACTTTCATTTATTTTTGATGTTTATGAAAGTAAGGTTCCACATTAATATAAATATTCATGCTAAATGTTTATATTTTTTTAAAAAAAGTGCTAAACTATAACTACTATAGAAAAGTAAGAATTGTAAAGGTGTCCAATTTAGATCGCCTTTTTATAGCAGCTCTTATCATCGAAGACTATGATAGTATGTGAGGCGGATAGATAGAGGGAAAGACAAAGCTCTTATTAGGGTTGGTGTCTGTGCCAACAGAATTCATAGTAACAGAGATGTCTAAATGTCTAATATTTTCTGCAAATGGCTGGACATAAGACAAAATTAATCGTGCCCTTCTACTTGATTCGATATTTTATCAGACCATTAATGCACCCTGCAAAAGCAGAACACCTTTCAATTATCATAATTGGAACACATAGAAACAAAAATAAAATGCCATTATTTTTTTTAACTAATAATAAAAATTTAAACTCAAGTAATAAAAAAAGAAATAATAACCAAATAAAAAAAGTATATTCACCAAATAATAAATTAAAAAGCATGAGTATTATAACAAGCATTCCTACTCCATAATAACAGATTCTTTTTATTCCTTTATCCTTAAAACTAATTGTTTTATCCTTCGATTTTTTTCTTTTTAATAATGTATAAACAAAAAAATTAACTTTATTAAAATCATTTTTTATAAGCTCTAAAAAAGTAAAGTTATGATTATGTTTGCATTTTATAGTTTTATCTAAAACTATAATTCCATCATTTTTAAAGATCTCACGTCCAAATTCCACATCTTCAACTGACACAGTTTTAAGCGAGGCATCAAAACCTCCAGTTCTGAAAAAAAATTCCTTTTTTACTGCAGAAAACATAGTAGTTAAATGATAAGTATATCTATCAAGTAACATTGTAAAATAATAATGAGAAAGATTTTTATATGTGCTTATGATATTTAAATTATTATGATTTATAGATACAGTTCCCCAAACAGCAGCTATTTCAGGTTCATTTGTAAAAGTAAATGCAAGTTTTTCAAAGACATTTTTTTCAACAATCACATCTGAATCAACAAAAACTATAATATCACCTATACTGTTATTTGCTCCTACATTTCTTGCATATGCAGGTCCCATATTTTCTTGATGAATTATTTTTATTTTTTTATTTGTATTGTTAATAGGTATTATCGAACCATCATCTACAATAATGATTTCTATTGGAGCATAAGAGCAAGATAATAGAGCATTAATACAATTATCAAGATTAATAATGTCTCGAATATTTTTAATAAATGCCGGTATTACAACTGAAAAATTTAATTTATTGCTATCCATCAATAAGTTATTTCATAAAGGAATTGCCAAGTTCCTATAAATGCTTGTCCTCCTTTTGAAGGGATATGAATTTTTCTGAAATATGGATAAAATCCAGAATACTTATCTATAATTTTTCCTGATATCATATCAAGTATTAAAACTCTTGAAGTTATAACAGAGTTTATAATTATAATATCATTAACTTCATCTATGCCAATACACCTTGTGCCTATATCCACTTTAATTTTTCTTTTTAAAGAAAAATTATTGGCATCAAAAACATAAATATTATTCCCAGAGGCATTTGCCATAAATATTTCGTTAGACTTATAAGATATTGCCATTTGAGATGAAAAATTATTGATATCTAATTTACTAATTAGTTGCCATGTATCTATATTAAATATTTTTACACCTTTTTCAAAATCAAAAGACATATATAATAAACGTCGTTCTTTGTCAAACAACAAATCTCTACAAGAATAACCAAGGTTTTCTATACGACGTATAATATGCAATTCTTTAAGACAAATTTCAACAACTTCTGTTTTTTCTTGTTGGTGAGCTGCTGCCGATGTTATAACATAAAGTTTTTGATCACCTTCATCAAAAATCAGGAAACAATGCTCTTCAAATTTTTTAAATATAGGTTGAGAATGCCTTGTTGTTATGTGTTCAAAATTACTTATATTTAAAGCAATAAGACAATTTTTTTGATTATCAAAATAATAAATTTCTTTTGTTGCAGGATTAAAAATTATATCATAAAATCTTGTCCCTATTGGTATAGACTTTATAATCTTATCTGGTTCGTCCATACTCAAAATAAGTATTCTTCTTGTTTGCGAACAATTAACAAACAAAAGTTGTGACTTTTCATCAGAAATAATTTGATATATATCGCTCCTTTTAGGATTTGATAAAATTGTATTTACTCTTTTAACAAAATGTCTTTCAAAAAATCGATTAAAAGCTTTATTATAAAGTGAGTAGTTATATAAATAAGAAGTCGTAATCCAAATAATAATTGGAAAAATAATTCCTATCAATAAAATCTGTAAAACGAAAACAATTTTGCGAGCTTTTTCTTTTGTTATTTTCATATATATCATTCCAACAGATAGCACAGGTATTGGAAAGATAAGCTCAGATAAAAAAGGTATAAATATTAAAATATTTTTAATAATCTTATATTTTAAAAATAAATTATCATAATAGTCAAATATTAGCCCATTTATAATAATGAACAAGGCAAATATTAACACCAAATAAATGTAAGACAAATAAAACCCTGTAAAATAAAAAAAGCTTAAAACCGCACAAATTAAAATTATTATTCTTAAAGTATATAATAGGTTTAGTTTTTTTTTCTCACATAAAAACCCTAAAATAATAAAACAGATAATAAAAAAAATAATGCCAAACAAAGAAACTAATGATTCACGAAATATAAACAATGTTTCTATTAAAATCTTGCCAATAGAATGCCAGTTAATTATATTTTGAAAAAAATAGAATATATATTCAGTTAAAAGATTGGGATATTTAAAAAATAGAAATCCTGTAAAAATAAAAATAATAAATAGTGACTTAAAAATCAAAAAATATGGCAATAATTTGTTCCAAATTTTCTTAAATTGGTTGTACATTCCTTTTAAATCCATTATTTATCCTTTTACCATAAATCGAATAATTGACTTTATTGTGTTAAAATGAACTTAACATACAAAAATGATAGTATAATACTTTATTAATCCTCAACAATTAGTTAAAAGATTGGAGTCTTTCTTCTTGACTTATTTAAAAAAAATTTTTTTATCAAAAAGTCTTATAGGAATATTATTATTTTATCTATCAATTACATTAATTATTATTCATCCTATTTTCTTTAAATTCACTACAAATGTTCTTGGCAATGAATTTTCGGATATATACTCACACTTGTGGTGTATGTGGTGGGGATCAGATTCCTTACTTATAAAAAGTTGTTTGCCTACACAAACAGATTTAATAAATTTTCCTGCCGGTGGAACATTGTACTCAGCTTTTCCATTGGATACAATTATTACATTACCTGTTTATATAATATGGGGAACCTGTGCAGCTTATAACTCTATATTTTTTTTTCATCTAATGCTTAGTTCTATATCAGGTTTTTTGTTGTCATTTTATCTGACAAATAATAAATGGACATCTATTGTTTCGGGTATAATCTGTGGATTTTCACCATACGTATTAACCCATGCAATAGAGTCAGGAGAAGCGGAACTTGCGGGAATTGGATGGATAATACTTTTCATTCTGTTTTTTTTAAAAACGATACGGGAAAAAAGCTATATTAATCCTATATTATGTGGATTATTTTTATTCCTATCCGTATTTGCTAATATTTACTATGGTATATTTATATTTATATTTATATTTTTATTTTGCCTGTTTTTTATATTTATTTTTAAGAACTATTATCAGGAACTTACTCTATATATGAATAAAGAAGAAAATAACTATCAAAAAAAAGAGCTAAATCAGAATTACCTTTTACTTATATCAAAATTATTTATAGCTTGTTTTATAGCAATTGTTTTAATAGCCCCCTTTGTAGTTTCTCTAAAAAAAACCTTGGATAAGAAAAGTTCTATATTAAGCAATATAACACATAGAGAAGATAGTTCTTATATGTTTTTTAATCCAAGTTCTAAAATTAGGAGACATTCTACCCTTGTAGATTATTTCCAAACAGGAAAAAAAAATCTTCATAGAGTTAAAAACGAATCAAATCTTTCATTTTCAAGTTATATTGGTTATACTATTTTTATTTTATCACTTTTTGCCATGCTGCAACGAAAAAAATTAATATATTTTTTTCTATTTATAGCTATCTTTTTTATTGTTTTGAGTCTTGGTCCATACTTTCAATTAAGTAATAATATTTCATTTTATACACCAATCAATTTTATCTATATTGTAATGTTTAAATATTTCCCTTATTTTTCCGGACTAATTTCAATCTCAAGGTTCGCTGTTATGGTAATCATATCTATATCAATTCTTGCGTCTTCAGGTCTTTGTTATTTATCTGCAAAACTTAGTATTAAAGAAAACATAATATGTCCTATAGCTGCTTTTTTAATTCTTACTGAATTTTTGATACTTTCACCAGTTCCATTTCCTACAAATATTACATCACTCTATATTCCACAACATGTAACAGATATTGCAAAAGAATCAGAATCTTTTGGAGTTATTGATTTTCCCATTACAGTAAAAGGTAGCAGTATATTTTTTAAAAAAGTTTTATTTTATCAAACCATTCATGGTAAACCTATTCTGCATAGAATATCTATGATTCCAGATTTGTTAATATCAAACAACTTCTTAAGCCTGATATTTAGTCAAGAACAATCTATATTTAATCCGTTGTTAAATTATAATTCAAATATTACATCTGATATTAAAAGTCTTCGTAAAATGAATTTCAAATATATAGTATTACATCGTAAGTATTACAATGATATTGATTATCTAAATACAAAACAAATATTAAACTTTTATTTAGGATCCCCACTTAAGATTTATCCTAATGATGAAATTGAAGTATACATCATTAAATAAGGTGTTTTAAATAATATGAAAAAAATAGTTTTGGTTTTTCCACGTTTTAAATATCCTACAGGTGATATTCCCTACGGATTATTATGTATAGCATCTTATCTAAAAAAGCATATGGAATTGGATATATCTATTTGGGATGCTACTTTTAATCCTTCTTATCAAGAATTTACAAAATATTTAGAATTAAAAAAGCCTTTTGCAGTAGGTATTAGCGTTAGCACTATAACTTATAATGATGCTCTTAAAATTGCAAGACAAGCTAAAAAAAATAATGCATTTGTTTTTACAGGAGGACCTCACGCAACAATGATGCCTGATAGTCTTATTAATAATCCTTCTATTGATGCTGTTGTGATCGGAGAAGGAGAAAAAACGTGTTTAGAGCTTATTAAGAATATATTATCAGGTACAACTACTCCAATTAATGGAGCATGGGTTAAATATAATAATAAAATAATTAAGGGAAATGAAAGAGAGTTTATTAAAAACATTGATGAAATACCTTTCCCTGAATGGGATTTAATTGATATGAGAAGATATATGCAATCATGGTTTCAACTGGATGCTTATAATCCGTCCATTATAGGAACCAATATAATGGCTAGTAGGGGATGTCCCTTTGAATGTTCATTTTGTCAACCGGTTTTACAGTGTCTTTTTGGTCGTAAAGTAAGATTAAGATCTGTAAAAAACTGTATATTAGAAATCAAAGAGCTTAAAAAACGTTATAATATAGGTGGTTTTTGGTTTATTGACGATACTTTTACTACTTCTAAAGAGTGGACTACAGAATTTTGTTCTACTCTTATTAAAGAAAACATTAATCTTCCATGGGGTTGTACTACAAGAGCAAATTTAATTGATGAATCTCTTATGGTTTTAATGTCTAAAGCCGGTTTAGTAAAAATTGGAATTGGTATTGAATCGGCCAATAATAGAATACTTAATCAAGTTTATAATAAAAATATTGAAATTCAAGATGTTATAAATATTTTTGATTTAGCATATAAATACAAAGTGAAAACTCTTGCTTTTTTTATTTTAGGAGCTCCAGGCGAAACAAGGGAAGATATAATAAATACTATTAATTTTGCAGCATCTTTAAAAGCTGATGAATGTACTTTTTCCCTTTTTGTGCCTATCCCTGGTACACATATATACAATAAAATGATAAATGATGGAATAAAGCTTTCAGATAGCTTTGATAATTATGAATACTATTCAAAACAACCCTTCACAGGAAAAGTGTCCATAAAAGAACTAAGAAAATTACAGAAAAATGCTTTCTTTAGATGTTATTTCAAAACTCATCAATGGACTAATTTTTTAAAGACTGTTACATCATACAAGGGACTTAAAAATCTATTTTTAAAATTAAAACGTATATTATGAAAATAGCTTTCCTTCAAAATGAATGGGTCGATCATTATGGAATTATGTGTCTTTCAAATATTCTTAAAAATGCAGGACATATTGTTGATGTTTTCATTGAAAAGGCACATAGTAATTTTATTAAGGCAGTAACAAATTTTAATCCTGATATAATTGGATTTAGAACTGTTACATATAATCATCAATGGGTGCTTCAAACAGCTAGTAAATTGAAGCAACGTCTGAATTTACCAATAATAGTAGGCGGTGTCCATGCAACTCTTTGTCCTGATATTATAGAATATCCTCAAATAGACATAGTTTGTAGAGGAGAGGGAGAATATCCTATACTCGAACTCTTAAATTTAATGCAGGAAGGTCTTGATTATTCAAGCATTGCTAATTTGTGGGTAAAACAAAACAAGACTATTTTTAAAAATGAAATTCGTAATTTAGAAGAAGATTTGGATAATTTCTATCCACCCGATCGCTCCTTATATATGGATAAATATGATTTTTTTAAGAAGTATCCATGGAAAAATATTATGGCTGGCAGAGGTTGTCCTTATAGTTGTTCATATTGTTATAATAATGCTTTAAAAGAATTGTTTTATGGAAAAGGTAAATATGTTAGATGGAGATCTCCTGAAAATATAATTAAAGAAATAAAACTTCTTGTAAATCAATACAACACTAAAATACTGCACTTTTCAGATGACATATTTGCAATGGATATCCCCTGGTTTTTTGATTTTCTTGAATTATATAGAACTTGTATTCAAATTCCATTTATATGTAATGCAAGAGCAGATTTAATGAATGCAAAAATAGCAGATGAATTACAAAAATCCGGTTGTTATTGTGTTTTTTTTGGTATTGAAACTGGGAACGAAAAATTGAGAAGTAAGTTATTAAATAAAAAAATTACAAATCAACAAATAATTAAAACGGCACAAATACTGCATTCAAAAAATTTACGATTTTTAACAAATAACATGTTTGGACTTCCTGGTGAAAGCTTTAAAAATACTATGGAAACTATAAATCTTAACATTCAAATTAAAACTGATTTTCCTATGGGGTATATTTTTCAACCTTATCCTGGTCTTGATCTTACAAAATCAGCTCAGGAACAAGGATATCTTAAAGATGACTATGAAAAGAGCAAAAGTTATTTTGTAGATAATAGTTTACATCAAAAAGATATTAATAAAATATTTAATATTCACAAATTATTCTATTTAATAGTAAAAATGCCTTGTTTAATTTCTTTATTTAAGTTTATATGCAAATTTTCTCCTAATCCACTATTTTATTTTATATATCTATTGTCTTTTGCAGTTCGATATAAAAATTCACATGGAGTATCCTATTTAGATACTATTTATTTAGCATATCATGAATGGAATATCTTTAAAAACAAATGAAAACAAAGATGAATTTACAAAAGATAATTTATAACTATTCAAATTATAAATTATACAAAAATATATTTCCTTTTTCTGTAACATTAAAAATATTGCCATCTATTTTTATTCATAACAAAAACGGTATCGCTCCTCCTCCTGTAATTGCTTGTTACCTTGCAACAAATAAATGTAATGTGAATTGTGATTTTTGTAATATAAAATATTCAAATAAAAATTCAAATAAAGATCTTTCAGTTAAAGAATTAGACAATATTGCCAATTTTTTTAAGATTTTTGCTATCGGTGGCGGAGAACCATTTTGTAGAAAGGATATGCCTCTAATTCTTAATACTCTCTCTTTAAAAAATGTTAAAACTTTAACAGTAACTAATGGTCTTCTTTTTAATGATAATGTAATTTTAGAAGTTATGCATTCAGAACCTGAAATATTAATGTTTTCTATATTAGGTGATGAAACTTTGCATGACAAAAAAATGAATAAAATAGGGGCATATAAACAAGTTATTCTTAATCTAAACAAAATTATAAGTATGAGAAAAAAAACAAAAATTATTATTAATTGTACAGTTGACCACGATAATATAGAACATTTTTTATCTGTTGCAAATTTAGGTAAAAATATTGGTGTAGATGCAGTTCGTTTTACATTGCTTAGTTTTTTTACTTATAACGAAGTAAAAAAAAGCATAAAACAAGGCTTCTCCCCATCGGGATATATTCTTAATAAAAATCAACCTTTACCTGAAGTAAAAAAAATAACAGAAGTCATAAGTATTTTAAAAAATAAATATGGTAATTTTATTAGCTTTCATCCATATACCAACAAAAAGGAAAATAATTTATGGTTTAAAGAGTTTGGGGGCATTAAAAGACATTGCCATTTTATATGGAATTCTCTTTTTTTAAAACCCGACGGGACTGTTGTGCCATGTGGTAACCTATTAAATTATGAATTTGGAAATATAAGAACAAAAACTATCGAGGAAATATGGAATGGAAATTCATTTGTTAATTTTCGAAAGAAACTAATAAATGAATCGCTTATAGTTTGCTCAAGATGTTGTAAAGTGTAAACCTTATATTTTCAAAAAACTGATTTAAGCGCAATGCACTCTTCACTCTAAATTGAGAGTATAGAATTCTCGCTTATCTTGAATTAAAAACGGTTGAACATTATTTTTAAGGCTTATATGGATAATTCCATTTTTCAGTTGTTTTATCAAGACATTTTTTTGCATAATATATCGGATTTTCCAAAATGTCTAAACTTTATTGATTTATAATAAAGTTTAGACATTTATTATATCATTGCTTTACGAAGGTTTTTAGGTGCTTATTTGACAAATAAGTAAAAAAACGAGGTAAAGTTCAAAACGAATCTACAAAATCGCATATAGAGCTTATAGGAAGCTCTATTGACAATCAAAATCACATCTTACAAAGACTGAAAGAGGAATTTTGGAAAACGAACTTTATGCCCGCTGCCTCTGGATTCTGTACAACAAGAACAATGTAGTGGAAGAATGGTTTTTTGTCCGCAAACAAGAAATAGAAACGATAACTTTTCTCTTAACAATGCTCCTTGAAGCAGCTCAGCTGGCGCTCTGGAAGTCATGCCATTATTTCATTGAGAGAATTTTTCAGGATGCCAAGAGTGAAAGGAGTTAAATGTAGAGGTGTTGCCCCATCTTTCCATCGCAAATGTTCGGAAGTTATTTCGCAACACCTTCGAAAAGAGTCAATTAAACAAAGAGGAATCCGACAAGGCTCATTGTAACTCATTTACAAAACCGCGCCCGCTCCACCGCTTCACGAATCAGGATTAAAAAAATAAAATATGTCGATTCCGGATAAAATGCCATTGTTCAAACAATTAAATTATCATTGATTCTCAATGTTTTTTTTAAGATTTATTGCTTTTTTATAAAACACAGCTATTGCTTTATTTTTGTTTCTCAACTCAATTATATGATTACAATCATCTAATGCTTTTTTATAGTCTCCATTTAAATAATACAGCAAACTTCTTGAAAATAACGCATTTTCAAAATCTGGATCGATTTTGATAGATTGATTTAATTTTTTAACAGCTTGGTCATATTTTCCTAAAAGTAATAGAATATGTCCTTGCATCCAAGTTTCATACCTTGCTTCATAGTCAGGTTTCCATTTAAGAGCTTCTTTATAGTATTCTATTGCTTCTTTATAGTTGTCGGTTTCCCATAAACACCATCCACATTGAAAGTTATGATAAAAATTACTGGTATTACTATATCTGTCGGATAGTTCTAAACATCTTTTATAATAATAAAAAGCTTTATTATAATATTCCGGATAAAAAGCTGATAATTCAAAAAAAGCATTACCAATATCTGATATTAAACCTAAACTATACTCTGTTTCACCTTCATACATATCATGTATATTAACACTATTATAAAACAAATTTATATAGTATTTTGCCCGTTCAGGTTCATCTATCATAGAAAGAATTCTAGCAATTTCAGCATAACAAGCTCCTTCATGAAAGTCATCAATTTTGCCATATTCTCTTATTTTTTTTAGCTCTTCAAAATAAGTTAAAAGAGATTTTATAAATAGATCCTGATCAAAATAAACACTTGCTAAAAAAATATGCGACTTGGCAATTTTTTGATTTATCTCTATAGATTTTTCTAAATATAAAGCAGCTTCATCAAGAAGATTGTATTTTCTATAAACTTCTCCTAATCCTAAATTTGCATAAGGACACTCAGGATTTATTGAAAGAGCTTGTCTAAAGTCTTGTTTGGCATTTTCTAATTCTTTTTTATTATAATAAATAAAGCCGCGATCGCTGAAATACTGTCCATCATTAGGATTGATACTAATTGCTTTATTGATATTATAAAGTGCATTTTCATAGTCTTGTTTTTTAGCATAGACTATAGCAGTTCCATAATACCCTTCAGGTTTATCAGGAAACATTTTTATTATAAAATCAAAATCAGACATAGCATCTTCTAATTCGTTTTGACGAGTCATAGCTATGCCTCTTCCAAGATAAGAAAATCGATTTTTAGGATCAACTTTAATAGCTTCATTAAATTTTAAAATAGCTTCATTGCTTTTACCTAATTCTATTAATTGCTGTCCTTGTTCTATTATTTTTTTTGTATCATATTCTTCCATAAAAGAAGAAGATATATCTTTTATAGAATAGTTTATTATGTAATCGTTGGTACTTATACTAACAAACCTTTCTCTTAAAGCTAAAATATAAATAACAATTAAATGTAACATAATAATGATGAAAAGAATTTTTATAGCTCGTTGATAGTATGGACTCATTGTTCATTTCCTTTATCTTTTTACGAACTTCATTTGGATTGTTGAAGTTAATCAAAACTTGCCAAAATATAGCTATACTGAAGTATATAAGGAAAATAGATATGGAGCAGGCGCAGTTTTGTACATGATTCACAATGAGCCTGTCGGCTTCCTCTTTGTTTAATTGACACTTTTCGAAGGCGCTGCGGAATAACTCCCGGACATTTACGGTGAAAAAATGAGGCAACACCTCCATGTTTTTCTTTGGACGCTACTGAAAGCAAGTATTCAATTGCCGTCATTTATTCATACAAGTTTAAAAAATATTTCAATCACAAAACTTATGCTGATGTTTTTCTTGTTGAACTATAATAATATTTAATAAATCTTCAGCTTCGTTTCTTTCCCAACAATTAGGAAGTATCATAACAGCTTTTTTTAGATCCAATATGGCTTCTTGTTTTTTGTTTAAGTTATAATATGCTAATGCTCTACCATAAAACTTATGCTTATTTGTATCTAACTCATTATTAAAAAGTTTAAGAGCCTTCTTATAGTTTTTAACCAATAAATAGCCATAGCCCAATCTATAGAAATTTGTCATTTCTTTATAATTATTTACAAGCATAAGACCTTTTTTAACTTCTTTTTTTGCTTTTTCCTTGTGATTTAACTTGTTTAACAATAAGCCTCGAAGAATATGTATGTCAGAAGAGAAATCGATATATGAACTATCTTTGATTCTTACTCTGCTTCCGATCAAATCAGCTTGTTCTAAATCCTTTAGTCCTTTTTCAAATTCACCCATCCAAAAATAGACTTCAGCTCTTTCAAAAAACAAGGATGAATAGTTTGGGTTTATTTGAGCTGCATTATTAAGATCTTGTAATGCATTATTAAATTCTAGTGAATCAGCGAATATCAATCCTCTTGCTAAATATGCTTCAAAAAAATTAGAATCTAACATAATTGCTCTATTGAAATCTTTGAGAGCTTTCTCATCATTACCTAATTCCTGAAATATTTTGCCTCTTCCAAAATATGAGTCAGCAAATCTTGGTTCTATCCTTATGGACTTATTAAAATATATCATTGATTTTTTATAGTCATTTAAATAAAAATATGCAAATCCCAAATTATCATAACTGCCTGAGTAGTTGGGATCTATTTCAATAGCTTTGTTAAAGTATTCAATCGCTTTTTTATAATCTTTATTAAAATGATAAATTGATCCTATTCCATCTATAGCAGGAGCATAAATAGGGTTAATTTTCAAAGATTTTTTGTAAAAATACATTGATTTATCAAGTTCATTTTTTATAAAAAAAACTTTGCCTTTACCATAATAACTTTCATAACAGTCTGGATTTAATTTAAGAGCAATATCAAAAAAACTTAAAGCTTCGTCTAGTAGATCATTTCCCAATAATTCAAATCCTTTTTTTACATAATAATATGCTTCATTGATATTTGTTTCTGAATAATTAATACATTGTAATCCTAAAAAAATTGTTATAATAAGAGTAATTAAAATAAAAATTTGTACAAAATATTTATTTATTTTTAAAGTTTTTTTACTCATAGTGAAAATATATTATAAAAATCTTAATTTGTTAATAGGAATATAATATGTATAAGATTAGCAACTCAAATAATAACTTAAACAAAATAGATAGTATAGATAGTCCTTTTTTTAACAGAAGAGAATTTATGCATAAAGCAATAGCAGTTCCTTTTTCTGTTGGAATTGGATTGTCTTATTCCTCATTTTTAAATAATAATATACAGCGTTCAAT
>Ga0334883_1003573_pt1 | contig 16417 bp, 13 predicted proteins | sample GraSluR1_MG_6_FD_207230 | JGI IMG/M metagenome (GOLD analysis project Ga0334883, IMG submission 207230) | Sludge microbial communities from methane-producing bioreactor in Wageningen University, Netherlands - Granular Sludge_09_05-R1 | ecosystem: Engineered > Bioreactor > Anaerobic >... | reverse complement strand
CTCGCCGATACGACCGGCGAGACGGGAGGAGGGGGGAGAACGGCATTATGGCGAGCGATAGAGGCTTTGCTGCGGCGGGATGTGGCATCAATGCGTTCATGCATAATCTGAGAGATAGCCTGCATTCCCCTGGCCCACACAGGGTGCGCTGGGGTTGCCCTGACGCCGCGGGAGGCCCCGGCGATGCCCATCACCTGGACCCAGGAGCAGCTCGACGAACTGGCCGAGGCCGGCCGCTGCCATCCCCAAGCGGGTGTGAGGGTCAGGGCGCTGGTCTTCGGTGTGGTAGCCAGGGGCCAGACGGGACAGAGGGTGGTAGATACGTTCGGGCCCTCGGCCAACAGCGTGTGCCGGTGGGTCGGGCGCTACCGCGAGCAGGGGCTCGCAGGCTTCGAGATCGCGCCCGGGCGCGGCCGCCCCGCCAAGGTGGACGAGAAGGATCTGGAGACCCATGCCCTGCAGAGCCCCCGGACCTTCGACATCGGCCGCAGCGGCTGGTCGCTGAAGCTGCCGGCAGAGACCGTACCCAGCCTCAGGGGCTTCACACCGGCGGGGGCGCAGCAGGTCCTGAAGCGCTGCGACATCCACTACAAGCGCGGGCAGGCATGGGCGCTTAGCCCGGACTCGGCACCTGAAGCGCCAAGCTCGTGACCACCGCGGCCCCGCGGCACACCCGGCGCTGCTCCGGACCCCGGTACGGGGCGATGGAAGACCGACTCATCCCCGGCGAGTGCCCCCTCGTAGCAGGTCTGGCCTCCCACAATCACGAACTGCCTTCCCCAGTCAATCTCGGTGAAGCGTGCGGGTCAGCCCTGTCCGGCGCCGCGTGGGCGGCGGGGCCTAAGCGAGGGATGGCGGATGCGTGGGAAGCGGCTGCGCTGGATTGTCGCGGGTCTTGCGGCGCTGGTGGTCCTGATCTCGGCTGCCTATCTGCGGGACATGCACCACGCCTACCGGCGCATCCGCTCACACGGCACCGTCATCGCCTCGCCATACGGAGACATCGAGTTCTCCACGGGCGGGTCCGGCCCGCCCGTCCTGGCGGTACACGGTAGCGGCGGCGGCTACGACCAGGGTGAGCTCCTGGCTCGGGCCGTTCTGGACGACCGGTTCCACTGGATCGCGCCATCGCGCTTCGGCTACCTGCGCTCGACCTTCCATGAGGGCGCCACCTTCGACGATCAGGCCCACGCCTACGCCCACCTGCTGGACCATCTGGGTATCCAACGCGTCGCCGTCGTTGCCCTCTCACACGGCGGACCCTCGGCACTGCTGTTCGCCGTCATTCACCCCGAGAGGGTCTACTCGCTCACGCTGATCTCCTGCGGCGTGGCCTCCTCCACCGAGCAGGACCAGGACCAGGCGAACCAGAAGGGCAATCTGCTGGTGACCGTCTACAGCCACAATCCGCTCTACTGGGGGATCACGAAGCTGTTCCGCAAGCAGTTCCTGGTGCTGATGGGGGCGGACCACACCGTTACCGCCCGGATGGGCCCCGAGCAGCGGGAGCTGGTGCGCCGGATCATCGACGACATGAACCCGGTGGTTCCGCGGTCCGAAGGTGTCCTGTTTGACAACACAGCCACGCTGCCGAATGAGAGGATCGCCGCGATCCGCACCCCGACGCTGATACTCCACGCGAAAGATGACACCCTGCAGCTCTACCACAACGCTCAGTTCGCGGCGGCCACGATCCCCGGGGCGAAGCTGGTCAGTTTCGACTCAGGGGGCCACCTCTTGCTCGCCGCCGAGCAGCCGGCCGTCTCCACGGCCACGCAGGCCCACATCCGCGAGCACATGTCCCAGTCCCCGTAGAGCCGGCCAGACCCCCGCGCGAGCTCGAGCGGCCCTCTTTCTGGGCATTCCCGATCCCCGAGCAACTTCTGCGCTTGGAGACTAACTTCTGATATCCCGTGAACGGCAGGGCGGACCTGCGGTAGGTGCCGGTCGACGAGCCGGCGAAGTACGAGATCACGTGCACCTGCGGGACCAGCTTCGCCACCATCACCATCTGGGTGGTGGACATCGAGCTCACCTTGGGCAGCGACGAGATCTACGTCAACACCGATGACGACAACGGGACTACGGTCAGCGACCTCACCGAGTCACCGGTGGACGGCGAGAACGACCTGACCTTCCTGCACACCGCCATCGTCCCGTCCGACGCCCCGATCATGATCGATAGCATCGTCACCGTCTGGGGCAGCGGCGGCGTGGCCCTGTGGGAAGACGATCAGAAGGCCTCCGCCTCACCGGGGATGTGGTACTACACCTGCCCCGACGAGCTGTGGGTGGAGGGCACGTCGGTCAGCACCAATCCGGGTGACCGCACCATCACGCTGCACTGTGTCGCCGACTGCGACTCGTGGTGGTGGTACTGCGAACCGCTCTCGACTACACCTGCGGGCCGGTGGGCAAGACGTTTGAAGTCAAGAACGTCTACATGGGCAAGGACCCGAGCACCGGGGTACAGACAGACCGGGCCAAGGCCTCCAACGGCACTATTGACTACTTCAAGTGGGACCCGGACGGGGAAGCGGCCCAACGTGTGGTACTCTGTCTTCTGGGCAGAGATCAGCAGGGGCAAGACAGTAGCGGCTGCGAGCTTGGCCACCCACAGAGCCTCCAAGAAGAAATGGCACTACAACTCTTCCGCCAATCCGCGCATGCTTGGTGAGAACCAGTCACTCAAACCATGAGGTGATCCCATAGCTATGCTACCCAGGATCTGGGGCACGACGTGGGCCGTCCTCTACGCCGTCGTCATGATAGCGCTCTCGTCCTGTGCCGAAGAGGGTCCAGACAGCCAGGCTGCCCTGGCGACCGCCCGGGGTTTCCTTGGAGATCAGACGGCCGACCTGCAACCCGACGGCGAGTCCTACGACGGGCTGGACTATGCCTTCCGATCCCCGGATGGGCTGCAGATGGTGTCGGTCACGAAAGCGGGGGGCTGGGTGAGTTCCTACGCTCGCACCGATGATCCTCCCCCAGTGGGGCCTGATGGGCCTGCACTGAACCCCGACGAGGCTCGGGTCGCTGCTTTGGAGTATGCGCGTGCGACGAAGGTGCCGGTCGACGTGGATAGGCTGGATGTCCGCGTGTGTGACACAGCCCCCGACCAGCAGCACTTGGCAGCGCTGTCGCTCAGCTTGCGCGAGAACGATGTCGAGATGCCTGTAGCATTCGAGGTGCGCATCCGCTTTGCCGATGGCGTCTTGCAGGACCTGTTCGCGGTCAACTACCTGCCGGTACGTGTACCCCTGGCACCGAGAGTATCCGAGCAGGAGGCTGTTGCCAAGGCGAAGCGTGCCGTCTCGGCAGATGGGATGCGCAACGTCAAGGCCGTGGAGGCCAGACTACGGGTCTGGATCGCCTACTGGCTCGACTACGATACCGCAACGCTGGGCCGGGACCACCAAGTCCTCCTGTGGACCGTGACACTCGAGGGGGAGCAGCCGACCGAGATGATCACTGGGAAGCAGGGCGTCGTCAAAGTGCCGATGCGACAGCGCTGGACTTTGGACGTGGATGCCGGTACCGGGGATGTGCGGGATGTCACCGGCGTTGACGCTCTGGAGACGCCCGAGGAACTCCGCGCCAAGCTGCCGCCGGAGCCGCGTCGGCTGGACCCCGGCGACTTCGGCCCAGCGTGGGACGGCAATACCCGCCTGTATTTCAGCAGCGATCTGAGGACGACGCGCGGGTGGGGGACGTCGCTGGGCAACGAAGCCTTACAGTCGATACTGCGGGCCGATCTGGCATCTGGACGCGTTGAGTGCATTGTGCCCAAAGTGCTGCCCATTACTCCGGCCGCCCCGCTTCCCAGCCCCGACCGGACCCGCCTTGCCTTTGGTATCAGAGGGGAGCAAGTGATGCTCGATATGACAACAGGCACGGTCGGTTACGCGCTGCCTGGGGAAGGCGGTCCGAGCTATCGCGCCTGGATGCCGGATGGCACGCGCGTGCTGTTCAACCACTGGACCGCGGGCCCGGGCGCAGGGATCGGTTCGGTCGCCGTGACTGCGCCACCAACGTCAAGCCTGGGCTCATCGCCCTTCTTCCATACAAACGCCGATGTGTGGGGTCTGGCCTGTGCCCCCGCTGGCAAGTGGGTGGCGTACGTGGTGGCGCCGCAGGGCACCTGCAGCATCCATGTCATCTCCCTGTCGCCCGCGGGCGAACCCGTCGGGGAGCCGCGACGCATAGCAGATGGCCTCGCTGACGTCACCAGCATCAGTGCCTTCCCGGACAGCAAACGACTACTGGTCTCGAGTACGGGAGGGTGGGACACCATCGACGTGGAGACAGGTCACAATACGCGTGTCTTCGACGGCGCAATGGCAGACCCAGACACTCCGGAGAGGGAGCTGTATGACATTCGGGAGGCCGTCATCGACCCGACCGGAACACGGGTCGCGTTTTCTGGCTGGCGGTGGTCCGGGGACCCGGACGACGCCATCTTGCCCCGGATCTATGTATGCAACCTCGATGGTTCGGACGTGAAGCGCGTCACTTCCATGGATGACGAGCCGGTAGAGCCCTACGTGTTCCCGGCCTCAGGGAAGACCGCCATCGACGTTGGCAGGGAACTGCAAGGACACATGGAGGAACTCCGGCGGCAGATGCGAGGCGAGAGATAGCCTGGCAGCGACCGCAACCAACCACTCTACTGACGGAATCGCTGAACCAATCTACCGACAGTATCGCCGAACTACGACAGAGCCAACCCATCGGCGGCACGGTGTACCCGGTGCTGTACATCACCATCGGCCCGGGGGAGCGCATCGCCGGCGGAACCACACAGAGCGTCATCCGCGTGCACGACACCTACACCGGCTACACCGCGGGCCCCCCCGTCAACAGTGAGGCCATTGCAGACCTCACGAGCACCAACCACTGGCAGGTCTGGAACGGCACGGCCTGGGTGACGGCTTCGGTCGCCCCGGCGCCCTGACGTTGCAGGTGAAATGCCCCCACTGCGGGAACCTGATCGGTGTCAACTGAGCGCCGCGCCGGACGCAATGGGGTGTCATATGATTGTCGATCGCCTGTGCTTCAGTTGCCGCCATCTGCGCATGACGTTCCCTGTCTCGTGTGATGCGTTCCCTGACGGCATCCCAGAGGACATCCTGGATTGCACCGTGCAGCATGACGCCCCATACCCGGGCGACAACGGCATCCAGTTCGAGCCCCGCGATGGCGAGGAGGCCGACGAATAGCCCATGCCCTATACATCCGCCGACGCCATCAGAGCACGCTTCGCCCAGATGACTCACGCCCCAACCGGCGAGCGCGACCGTGTCTGTGCGAAGCCGACTGCATGACGCCGGACACCACCGTCGAAGCCAGTTAGGTCCGCCCCCCTGGGCGGCACCACCAGAGCCGCCCAGGGGCCGCCTCCGCCAAAGGCCCGTTCACAAGTTAAACCCCACCGCCCACCCGCCACCCGACCCGGATTGTGACAGCCCAACCCGCCCGCCCCCCAGCCCGGCCTTGAGACTTTTCGCGTTTCTCGCTGTCATCGCCAAAACGCTCCCGCCGCCGCCCACGCATTCCGCCACGGGTTCCCCATCTTACCGCCGCATTCGCCGCCCCGCCCTCCGCGTTTATCCACTTGATTCGCGAATACCTCTCTCAGATTGCCGGTCGACTCGCGTTTTGCGCTCGGTCTGACATTCACACCCACGCAAACACCCCCCATCTCCTCTTGACTCGGCTCTGCACTCCCATTACACTCCCCTGAGAGTGCTATAGGAGTGCATTTCCATGGCAACGAAGTCACCGGCAAGCGACAAGGTCACCATCAAGATCCCCCGGCCGCTGTATGAGAAGATCAAGACCGTCATCGACGGCGCCGGGTATGATTCGGTCACCGATTTCGTTGTCTATGTGCTCCGCGACATCGTCTCAACCCACGGTCGGATGGACGACGGGGAGCCCTATGATCCGCAGGAGCTGGAAGCCGTCAAGGACCGGCTGCGCTCCCTGGGGTACCTGTAGTCCCGTCGCGACCACCCAAAGGCACAGGAGACTGCTGATGATCGCTCCACACGGCGGCAAGCTGACGGACCGCGTACTGACTGGAGACGCACTGAGCGCAGGTCGCGAGCAGGCCGTCGGCCTGCCGAAGATCACCGTCGACTACGACACAGGCCGCGATGTGCAAAACATCGCCCGGGGCGTGTTCTCGCCCATCGAGGGCTTCGTGGGCAAGGCCGACCTGGGCGGCATCTGTCAGAGCAACAAGCTCACCAGCGGCTACGCCTGGACCATCCCCATCATGCTGGACGTTCCGGACGCCGGAAGCTACGAGGCCGGGAAGGACTACGCACTCGTGGTCAGCGGCGCCGAGACCCCTCTGGCGATCCTGCACCTTGCAGAGGTCTACCCCTGGGACAAGGCCGCCACGGCCAAAGCCGTGTTCGGCACCGATGACACCAACCACCCGGGAGTGGCGGGTTACCACAAGCGCGGCGACTATCTGCTGGGCGGCACCATCGACCTGCTGGACAACGACCGCGGGCCCTATGCGGACTACAACCTGTTCCCGGCCGAGACGCGAGCGGCGTTTGCCGAGCGCGGCTGGAACACGGTGTGTGCCTTTCAGACCCGCAATGTGCCCCACGCGGGGCACGAGGACATGCAAAAGACCGTTCTCTCCTTCTTCGACGGCCTGTTCATCCAGCCGATCATCGGCAAGAAGAAGCCCGGCGACTTCCGTGACGATGTGATTCTCAAGGCCTATCAGACCATCATCGAGCACTATTTCGCCGCCGACAGGGTGTTTCTCAACATCCTGCCCACCGAGATGCGCTATGCAGGGCCCAAAGAGGCCATCATGCATGCCATCATGCGCAAGAACTACGGGGCCAGCCACATCATCATCGGCCGCGACCACGCGGGAGTGGGCAAATACTACGGCGAGGAAGAGGCCATCGAGATGTTCGACAGGCCGGAGTTCGCCGACCTGGAGATCAAGCCGGTCACCATTCGCGGGGACTTCTGGTACTGCAAGACCTGCGAGCAGGTGGCCAGCAATCGCACCTGCCCGCATGACAAGGAGCACCAGATCCCCTTCAGCGGCACGCTGATCCGCAATGGCATCGTGGACGGGGTCGCTCCGGACCCGCATATCATGCGGCCCGAGGTGTTCGAGGTCATCCGCAGCTTCGAGGACCCGTTCGTGAGCTAACCGTTGGCGCTCGCCGTTCGGGCCGCCGTCTCGCGTCGCTTCACCCCCCCGCCCCCTTGTATCGTTGTGGGGCGTGGGGGGTGGGGCGGGGGGCGGGGGGCGGGTGAACGGCAACGACGAACGGCGAACGGCACCGACGTCGCCTCACCCTCGTCCCCGTACTCCGCGATGCGGCTGCGGAGACGGGAGGAGGGGGGAGAACAGCACAACGGCAGACGGCAGCCGCCGCCTTCACCAGCACCTCCGGGGAGCCCCCTAGCCCATGGCATCAGCAAACCGCGCGCAGGTCCTCGTCGTCGGCTGGGACTGTGCGCCTCCGAAGGAGGTCTTCGAGCTCTGGCGCCCCCATATGCCCAATCTCGATGCCCTCATGCGGCGCGGCGCCTTCGGGACCCTGCGCAGCACCGATCCGCCCATCACCGTTCCGGCCTGGGCCAGCATGCTGTCCTCGCACAACCCGGGCCGGCTGGGCTTCTTCGGTTTCCGCAACCGCACGGTGGGCACGTATGACGGCAGGTACATCGCCACCTCCCGGGCGGTACGGGTGCCGCGGGTGTGGGACCTACTGTCAGATGTGGGCAAACGCTGTTGTGTGTTCAATGTGCCGCAGACCTACCCTGTCGCACCGCTCAATGGCGTCATGGTCTCGAGCTTTCTGACGCCGAGCAATGAGAGCCAGTACACCTACCCGGACGGACTGAAGTCCGAGATCGAGCGGGTTGCCGACGGGTATGTCATCGACTGCGAGGGCTTCCGCTCGCCGGACAAGCAGGCCCTGCTTCAACGCATCCACGAGATGACGCACAAGCGGTTCGCGGTGGCCAGGTACCTGCTGTCGGAGCAGGGCCCGTGGGACCTGTTCATGATGGTCTACATGGGGCCGGATCGTCTTCACCACGGGTTTTGGAAGTACGCCGATCCGCAGCACCGGAAGTACGAGCCCGGCAATCCGTTCGAGAGTAGCCTGCAGGACTACTATCGGCTCCTGGACGAGCAGTTGGGCGTCCTGTGTCAGATGGCGGGCCCCGACGCCACGGTACTGGTGGTCTCCGACCACGGCGCCAAGCGGATGGAGGGCTCCTTCTCAGTCAACGAGTGGCTGATGCGTGAGGGGCTGCTCACGCTCAAGACGCAGCCCGAGGGGCCGACGCGCTTCGACGAGGCGCTGGTGGACTGGGACAGGACGACCGCCTGGGCCTGGGGCGGGTACCACTGCCGGATCTTCCTCAACGTCGCGGGGCGCGAGCCGCAGGGCACCGTTGCCCCGGGGGAGGTCGAGAGCGTGCGGGCCGATCTGATCCGCAGGCTGGAGGCGATCCCGGACGATCGTGGGCGGAGGATGGCCACCCGGGCCCTGCGGCCCGAGGAGATCTACAACGGCCCGCATGTGAAGGACGCCCCGGACCTGACGGTGTACTTCGACGACCTGTATTGGCGCGCGGGGCAGGACATCGGCCGTGGCGAGCTGTACTCGCAGGACACCGAGATCGGCCCTGACGATTGCGTGCACGACTACGACGGCCTCTACGTCTACGCTCCCCCGGGCGAGCACGGCGGCCGTCGCGCGGACGGCCGTCATCTGATGGACATCGCCCCCACGGTCCTGCGGGCTCTGGGACAAAGGCCCACGCCGCAGATGGAGGGCAAGGCGATCGAGCTGTAGGTCGCCTTTGCCGGCGGTCTCGAGCCGTTGGTCCTTTGTCGTTGGTGGGGCGGGCTTTCCAGCCCGCCGCCGTTGGTCCTTTGCCGTTGGTGGCGCGGGGTTTCGAGCCCGCCGGTTGTTCGCCCGCGGGCTGGAGAGCCCGCGCCACCGACGACAGCGAGGCGACGGCCTAGCCGTCTTGCTCCCGCCTTCACCGACCCACGCCGCCCTGCGGCGGCTATGTCGCTAACTCAAGGAGACACACACGATGGCTGAACAAGGCTTTGTCATCTGGTTCACCGGCCTCGCGGCCTCCGGCAAGTCCACCATCTCCTCGACGGTCGAGGAGCGCCTGCGGGGCATGGGCAAGCTCGTGGAGAATCTGGACGCCGACGAGGTCCGACAGAATCTCAGCCCCAACCTCGGCTTTTCCGAAGAGGCCCGGGACGAAAACACCAAGCGCCTGGCCTGGATGGGCAAGATTCTGGGTCGTAACGGGGTCAACGCGCTCATCGCCGCCGTTGCGCCGATGCAGGCCTATCGCGACCGGGCAAGAGACTGGTGCCCCAGGTTCGTGGAGGTCTACGTCTCGTGCCCGCTGGAGGTCTGCAAGGAGCGGGACCCCAAGGGCCTGTACGCGAGGGCCGAGCGCGGCGAGATCAACGACATCGCCGGCTGGCACCAGCCCTACGAGGCCCCGGCCAGCCCGGAACTGGTGATCGAGACGGACAAGGTCGGCCTGGACACTGCCGTGGACATGGTGTTTGCCAAGCTTGAGGAACTCGGGTATCTCTGAGCGCGGCCGACCGGCCTCGCGGGATTCCGCGGGATCTCGCGGGGCCGGGATGACCGTGCAACGGCCGCAGGTCGGCGATGGGGCTGAAGAGGGCGCGGTTGCGGGAAGTCTATCGTTCGTGTTGAAGCCGGGCGCGGCGGCCGCGCCGTCGTCGCGAGGGCCACAAGGGACGGCATCGAACTGGAACCATGCCGCGCTGAAAGGCCCGCCCGGCGGCCCATGGCTACCTCGTCCCCCAGCGGGTGTCCAGCAGCGCGAGGGGCGCCACGATGCGCACCGGCAGGACGAACGCCAGGTGCATCAGCCCGTACAGCGGTGCCAGCATGAAGACCCACTCTCCGGTGCGGTACAGCCCGTAGCCCCCGCGGAGCATGGCCATGAACACGATGGCCAGCAGGTACCGTGCCGCCAGCGCCCACTCCCCCGCCACGATGTGCGCCACTCCCCAGCCCAATCCCCACAGCAGCGCAAAGGGGAGTGCCGCGCCGAGGGTCAAGCTGTAGGCGAAGTACCAGTTGCGCCTGTGCATCAGCCGCACCGACCACAGCATCTCGCGGCAGAAGCTCTTGCTCCAACGCAACTGCTGGCGCACCCAGCGCCTCACCTGCGTCGGGCACGCGGTCAGGCCATGGGCGTCCGGCACGAACGCGGCCTCGTATCCATGCCACAGCGCCAGATTGGTGAGGTGACGGTCATCGCCGTAGGTGCAGGGGCGGCCCAGGAAGCGCTGGCCGATGTAGACATCCCGCACCTGCATCAGGAACTCCCGCCGGTACATGGCAATGGCCCCGGAGCAGCAGATCATCACCCCGAAAAGGCTCTGTGCGGCGCGCTCCTGGTTGAAGGAACTCCAGAACCGGATGTCCAGGAGGCGCGTGAACAGATTGGTTGCGTTGCTGACCCGGAGGTTGCCTGTGAGGGCTCCCGCGCGGGGCCTGTGCAGCATCTCATCGACCAGCGCGTTCACCGCCTCCTTGCCCAGTTCCGTGTCGCTGTCCACGGTGATCACGAAGTCCCCCCGCGCCCGTCCGAACCCCTCGTAATGCGCGTGCCGCTTGCCCTTGTTCGTCCCGAAGCGCACCACCTCCAGCGAGCGCCGCTTCCCGACCGGCAGGGTGGTCAGGACCCTGGCCGGGGAGCAGTCGGGACGGCTTCCATCGTCGACGACAACGACCTGGATAGGCCCATCGTAGTCCTGGGCAAGCAGCGACCGGACGGTGCGCGCCACGACAGTGGGGTCTTCGTTGTACGTAGGGATGACGACCGACACGCTTTCCGTGCGCCTCTTCCGCGAAGCATGCCGGTGGCCGATGAAGTACAGATGGGCGAAGATGGTCTGGAGGACCAGATAGCTCACCACCACCAGCCCGTAGACACTCATTCCCAGGCGCGGCGCCGGTGCGTGCCCGGGATGGACCGCCAGAGCGCCGGCACCCACAAGGACGGTCAGCAGCAGCCAGACGGATAGCGCCAGGGCGCGCGATGCTGCCGGCCGCCGCGCGGCGCCGCTTGGCCCGACACGTGCGCGCTCGTCGCGAGCCGGGTCGAGGACCTCCGAGTTCGCCGGCGACGACGGGTGCTCCCCCACCGGTGCCCTCCTGTTCCCCGGCCGAGCGCTCTGTGGACTGCCGGAACCTCGCCCCGCGGATGATCGGGCGCTGCGCGCGCTACTCCACCTCCAGGAGCGGCTTGAGGCGCCGCAGGCGCACGTCGTCGATGTACAGGACGGTGTCGGGCTTTGTGGCCAGACCCCATCCCGAACCTGCGATGGTCATGTTGTCGATCCGCTGCCAGCCCAGGGGCTGCCGAACCGCGAAGAACTCGGGCTTCCGCAGCGAGACCTGCTTCCACCCCTTCCAGTTCACCGTAAGCCTGTGATCGTAGGAGTCCACCTTGTCCGTCTCTGGATTGTTCGAGTACAGGAGAATCAGGAGCGGCTGGCCATTGGCTTTCTCGGAGTACAGCGAGAACTCCAGCACGTCCCACTCCGTCCAGTCCGCCGGGATGCGGACCGTCCTGATGAACGGGTGCCGTTCCAGGTCCGACCACTTCCCGCTCCCTTCGCCGCTCTTGGCCTGTTCCGTGCTGCGAGTCACGCCTTCCCACCCCGTGTCCGTGCTCTCGAAGTCGCCGACCGTCAGCGTGTCGCCCTGCTCCCGCGTGAGACACATCTCATCGAGGTAGAACCGCGCCCCCGCCGGCGCCGTCAGCCCCCATCCGCCGGCGGCGATGGTCACATGGTCGATGTGGTCCCAGCCTCGGGGTTGCCGACTCACGCGGAAGAGGTGCTTGGGGATGCACAGCTCCCGCCACCCCTCCCAGTCCACCGTGAACTCATAGAAGTACGAGTCGATCAGCTCGGTGGCCGTGTCGTCCGAGTACAGGAGGATCTTGAGCTCGGTATCGTCGGCGGCCGACGAGAACAGCCAGAATCGGAGAGTGTCGTAGCCCCGCCAGTCGTGGGGAATCGCCGTGGTGCGTATGTGCGGCGTCTGCGCGTCGGCCAGCCATGCCCCCGACAGCTCCCCGACCGCCACCATCGACGAACTCGGCTGCAGGCCCTGCCACGTGGGGATGTCGAACTCCAGGTCGGACACCACCAGCCTGTCGGCGGCCGGCTGCTTGCGCAGGGCCATCCTGTCCAGGTACAGCACCGTCCCCTCCACAAACCTGCAGCCCTGCCACTCCACCGTGAAGGACAGCTTGTCCACGGCGTCCCAGCCCTGGGGACTTCGGTTGCTCCGGAAGGCCCGGAACGGGATGGCCAACTCCCGCTCGCCCTCCCAGTTCACCAGGATGGGCACATAGAAGTAGTCGATGCCCTGCGTCTCGGGGTTTTCTGAGTAGACGAGAAGGTAGATGATGGCATTGGTTGCCTGCTCCGAGTAGCACGACAGGCAGAGCGTATCGTGCTCGGACCAGTCGGTCACAGGCGAGGTCTCGACGACCGTCTTCGTTGTCGGCCCCAGCGACCACCGAGCGCACCACTCTCCGGAGGTGACGTGCTCGTCGCTGGCGTCGAAGCCGTTCCAGGCGCCGGTGCCCGCGAAGGCCTCGAAGTCGTCAACGATGAGGTCCTCCTCGGCCTGAGGGGCCATGGTGGGGGTCGCCTCAGGCTCCTGCGCCATCGTCGGAAGGCTACACGACAGGCACGTCAACGCCAACCACGCTATCCGGCACAGGTGTCGGTGGACCATGCTCGCAGCCATCCGTATCAGCCTCCGTATGCGCTCCGCGGGTGCCAACCGCCCCCTACGCCCCCGGCTCGATCCGTACCTCGTGGCTCCCCTCGGCCAGCGTCAACTCCACCAGCCCCGTTGCCGCGTCGAACCTCACAGCCTGCCCCTGCCCATCGACGGTGATGCTCTCCGGCGCATCGGGGCAGTGCACCTCAATGGTCTGCTTCGGCTCTGCGACGAGGATCGACGCGTGCGCCGCGCCGGCACCTACGTCCACCGATGCCCACAGCGGCGTGCCGCTTCGCAGCAGCACGTGGCCGCCGTCCGACAACCTGCGGATGCCGAAGCCCGAGAAGCCCGCCAGCCGCCCTTCCGCCGAGTGCGTGACCACCGCCACCGTCGGCGGCCCTTGGCCGTCCGCGTTGCTGCCCCACACAATGCGATCCACCGCACCCTCCGCCCGCGTCACCTCGACCCCGGCGCCGCCGAGGCTGTGCACGAGCCGCGCCGGGCAAGTCGGCGCGTCGGGGCCGCGCTGATCCAGCGGCCACGGGTACAGCACCGTGGCCAGGAGCGCCTCCGGTGCCGGCTCCGTCACCTCGAAGGACACGTACCTGTCGCCCCGCGGATGCTCCTGCTCCCGGGCTTCCCACGCGCGGCCCCACAGCGTCTCGATCCTCAGCGCGGCGCGGCCGCCCGCGAGCGTGGCGCCTGTCTGGTCCACGGAGAGCCGACCGGTGTACTGACACAACCACTCCCAGCGGGTCTTCCACCGGGCGGACAGCTCGTCGAGCACAAGGAAGTAGTCCGGCCTGATGAAGAGGATGTCCCGCACCACCGCATTGGCCTTTGCGGGGTAGACCGCCGTGGCGTCGGAGCGCACGTAGTCGCAATGGGGGCCGTTTAGGAAGTGCGTGATGTGGGAATGCTCGCCACGGTCGCAGAGCTGCCCCTTGCCGTCCATCAGAATGGCGTTGTGCCCGCGGGTGTCGGACCACCAGTAGCGAGCCTTAGCCCCCTCGGTGAAGTAGTCGGAGGGATAGGGCCTGCCACCCCAGTCGGGCATCAGGGTCTCGCCGTAGGCATGGAGGAGGAAGCTATTGGCGTCCAGGTGGGAGTGAGGCGTGAGCTGCCCGCTGGTGATCACCAGCACCCGGGCGTCGTCATCCCACCCGCTGCGCAGGGCGGCCCAGTTCAGTTTGGGGAAGAGGCGGGCTGGAGGTCCGGCAGGGGGCGAAGTGGCCAGAGATGGGTCGCAGTAAAGCAGGTCCAGAGGGGTCCACGCCATGCCCGGGCACTTGCGTGCGAGCCACTGGAGGTCGCCCCGTCGCGTGATCGTGGCAAGCTTGCGTGGCACGGCCTTGGACAGGAACGCGCTCTCGCTGTCCCCCAGGTCCGCGAAGGGCCCGTGGAGCCGCCCAGCCGCGTGCGCCCTGGGCAGGTGCAGGTGCAGGTAGAAGTCCCCGGCCGCCGCGAAGAAGGGGTGAGAGAGGAAGTCGGGACCACCTGGGGCGCGCCGCACATCGGCGTAGGCCAGGATGGGCAGCAGGGAGTAGTCCAGGTAGGTGATGCCCTCCGCCCACCCCCCCGCCGCATCGGCGCCGTCCAGGATGCCGCGGAGTTGGCCATCGACGACCTCCATCACGTCGGTCGCCTCTGGGATCGTCTCCTGAAGGAGTGCCGCGGCGAGGCCCGTCCAGCAGCAGACGACTGGGCACCAGTTGTTCGAGAAGCTGTCGATGGGGAACGCATGACTCTCATGTAGCGCGAGGAGTGGGATGATCGCCTCATTGCGGATGCGTGCGCACACACGCTCACGCAGGTCGGGCGGCACTCGGTCGCCCATCCACTCGCACGCGAGCGCACACGCCCCGGCGATCTCGGCCACCTTGAGGTCGGCAACATGGGACGTGTTGGCATGCGACCGCCAGTCCGGTCTGCACAGCACCCCGTCCAGCAGGTCACGACAGGTGGCCTCCGCGGCTCTGTCGTCAAGCCAGGCTGCGGCGCAGGCGAACTGCAGCAGTCTCTGCTCGGGGAGGCCCGTGGGATCAGCACCGTCGCGCGCGAGCGCGGACACCAGCGCATGCCACTGCGCGACCTCAGCTGACCAGGCCTCGGCGACAGGCGGGTCGCCGTGGATGTGGAACTGGGGGCTTGGCGTAGTCCCCCCCGACCCAGCACCGTGCGCTATCCCGCTGCAGCATAGAGCGGGGAGCAGGACGACGGCCAGCGTCGAGATGGTCGTGGGCTGCATGGTCAGTGCGGCCCCTCCTGGGCCATGCGGCGCACCTGCGCTCCGTGGGCGGGGCCCAACGTGATTAGGGCCCCGAGTGCTAGTCAGCGCGACCTACAACGTGCGCATAGACCGGTATGCGCACGGTCTCCTCACGCGGCATGTCGGTGGCGACGGCGATCACGCCCTTCAGCACGCCGGGCTGATCGGGGGTCAGCCTGACCGTGAGGCAGTATCCACTGACGACCGGCCTGCTCACGACGGAGACGCCAGACAGGTCGGCGCTCCAGCCCAGCACTCGGAAGCTGCTCCCCGACGTCGCCCTGATCGTGACCTCCCGCGGCGGGACCTCCTCCCCCTGCCGGACAAGGCCGAAGAACGCCGTCGGAGGGTAGGGACAGAGGTCGGTCAGGATGCGACCCTCCACAGGGATGACGACCTCCCGCTCCTGCTTGCGCTCGTCTGCCACGCGCGCCTTGACATCGCATCGGAACTCGCCCAGCACGCGCGCTCCGTCCACCGATATCGCGAGTGCACAGCGCTTGACACCCTTGTCGTCCACCACCGGCTCAGAAGCGACCACACTGACCCCATCTGCCTCGCACTCGGTGCCCAGCACCTCCATCTGCTCTGGGCCGGAGAGTTCCACGCTCGCGACGGCCGCGTGCCCCTTCTCAGCGACCAGCCACGCCCGGGCGGGGATGCACCTGATCTGTGGCGTTGCGTAGCACGCAAGCGTCAGGTAGAGGATCGGGTTGACTGGGTCATTTGTCATCAGCTTCGCGACGGCAGAGGACCTCCCCGGGCTCCGCACGGCGAGTCGGATAGTCACGGTGGCGACCCCGCCTGGAGCGACTGCGCGGTGGTCGACCGCAGCGGTAGCCGACGAGCAGGTCGCCGCTGACGGGTTGAGCACGAGGGTCTCGTCTCCTTGGTTGGTGATGCTGAACCCGAACGATAGCTCCTCGCCTTCCCTCACGGTGCCTCTGTCGTGGTGGAAGGCCTCCAAGCCAATGCGAGGGCCTCCTACCTCGAGAACGTCCGGTGGCAGCACCAAGGCCATCCCGTCGTAGCGCTCGCCCAGCTGGCCCCATGTCCACGTCTCAAGGCGGTCGCTATGCACCTGTACGTAACTGCTGGACGTGCGGGCCAGGACGAGAAAGTGCTGGGGACCCGTGAGGTGGACTATCATCGGACCCGGAAGCGCGCGAAGCTCTGAAAGCGACGCCTTGACCCCAAGGAGCTGGACGCCTACCGTGCGCGCGGCGTCGCGGATGTCGAGCATCGAGCAGGCCGGGGCCGGAAGCGTGCGGAGGAGGCGCTCTCGGAGGGGCCACTCGAGGTCGTATCCCAGCAGCTCGCAGAGCTCGAA
>Ga0334883_1003566_pt1 | contig 16460 bp, 6 predicted proteins | sample GraSluR1_MG_6_FD_207230 | JGI IMG/M metagenome (GOLD analysis project Ga0334883, IMG submission 207230) | Sludge microbial communities from methane-producing bioreactor in Wageningen University, Netherlands - Granular Sludge_09_05-R1 | ecosystem: Engineered > Bioreactor > Anaerobic > Unclassified... | reverse complement strand
GCAGGTGGTTATCACCGACACGCTGGCGCTGCTGACTGGAGCGACGTTCACTTCCGACCTCATTATCACCAACACGGGCCATTTGCCCGCGTATGTGTGGGCGGTGCAGGATTTGTTACCGGGGCAGGGTGGGGTGATCACTGTGACTGGCCTGGTGCAAATTCCTACTGCAGCGGGGGCTTACTTGAACACGGCCGTCGTCTCTGCGGCAGAGGAGGCTTATCCGCATAACAACACTGCTACCGTAAACTTTACGGTGCTCAATGTGCCGCCGCTTTTCACCAGTGAGCCGGTGACCGCGGCGGTGCAGACGCTCCCCTACACTTACGCGGTCGTCGCCACAGATGCCAATGGGGTTGGCACTCTGGCCATAACTGCGCCGGGGTTGCCAGTGTGGCTCGCGCTCACCGATCATGGTAACGGGTCGGCAACGCTGGCTGGTACGCCGGACATGAGTCACTTAGGGCCGTATCCGGTCACGTTGCGCAGCACCGATGGCGGCGGGCTGTTTGTTGACCAGTCCTTCACTATCACGGTGACGGAGGCCCCGTTTGTGGATGTCGCCTTGAACAAGACGGTTGCGCCGGGCAGCGCCGCACCGGGGCAAGCGCTCACATTTGTGTTAACGCTGGTTAATCAGGGCAATATCCCGGCGACACAGGTAATCGTCACCGATACGCTGGCGCTGCTGACGGGCATGGCGTTTACTTCCGACCTCAGCATCACCAACACGGGCCATTTGCCCGCGTATGTGTGGGCGGTGCAGGATTTGTTGCCAGGACAGAGTGGGGTTATCACCGTGACCGGTCACTTGCAGTCGCCGCTGGCGGTAGGAACTTACATGAACACTGCGGTGATTGCGGCTGCCAATGATACTGTAGCGGATAACAATACCGCTACGGCGACTTTCAATGTGCTCAATGTGCCACCGCTTTTCACCAGTGAACCGGTGACCGCGGCGGTGCAGACGCTCCCCTACACTTACGCGGTCGTCGCCACAGATGCCAATGGGGTTGGCACTCTGGCCATAACTGCGCCGGGGTTGCCAGCGTGGCTGGCGCTCACCGATCATGGCAACGGGTCGGCAACGCTGGCTGGTACGCCGAATCTGAGTCACTTAGGGCCGTATCCGGTCACGTTGCGCAGCACCGATGGCGGCGGGCTGTTTGTTGACCAGTCCTTCACCATCATTGTGACGGAGGCCCCGTTTGTGGATGTCGCCTTGAGCAAGGCCGTTATGCCGGGCAGCGCCGCACCGGGGCAGGCGCTTACGTTTGTGTTGACGCTTTCCAACCAGGGCAATATCCCGGCGACGCAGGTGGTTGTTACCGATACGGTGGCGCTGCTGACTGGAGTGACGTTCACTTCCGACCTGCTCATCACCAACACGGGCCATTTGCCCGCGTATGTGTGGGCGGTGCAGGATTTGTTGCCGGGGCAGAGCGGGGTTATCACCGTGACCGGGCGCTTGCAGTCGCCGTTGGCGGTGGGAACTTACATGAACACTGCGGTGATTGCGGCTGCCGATGACACTGTAGCGGCTAACAATACCGCTACGGCGACCTTCAATGTGCTCAATGTCCCCCCCGTTTTCACCAGTGCGCCGGTGACGGCGGCGGTGCAGACGCTCCCCTACACTTACGTGGTCGTCGCCACAGATGCCAATGGGGTTGGCACTCTGTCCATAACTGCGCCGGGGTTGCCAGCGTGGTTGGCGCTCACCGATCATGGTAACGGGTTGGCAACGCTCGCTGGTACGCCGAACCTGAGTCACTTAGGGCCGTATCCGGTCACGTTGCGCAGCACCGATGGCGGCGGGCTGTTTGTTGAGCAGTCCTTCACCATCATTGTGACGGAGGCCCCGTTTGTGGATGTTGCCTTGAGCAAGGCCGTGACGCCGGGCAGCGCCGCACCGGGGCAGGCGCTTACGTTTGTGCTGACGCTTGCCAATCACGGCAATATCCCGGCGACGCAGGTCGTTGTTACTGACACGGTGGCGCTGCTGACTGGAGCGACGTTCACTTCCGACCTCATTATCACCAACACGGGACATTTGCCCGCGTATGTGTGGGCGGTGCAGGATTTGTTGCCGGGGCAGAGCGGGGTTATCACCGTGACCGGGCGCTTGCAGTCGCCGTTGGCGGTGGGAACTTATACGAACACTGCGGTGATTGCGGCTGCCAATGACACTGTAGCGGCTAACAATACCGCTACGGCGACCTTCACTGTGCTCAATGTCTCCCCCGTTTTCACCAGTATGCCGGTGAATGCAGCTGTGCAGGACATGCCGTACACTTACGCTATCGTTACTGCTGATGCTAATAGTGATGCTGTAGCCATCACGGCTCCTACATTGCCGACCTGGTTGCTGCTGACGGATCATGGTAATGGCACGGCAACGCTCTCTGGTGTGCCAGATAGCAGTCAGCTAGGCGCGCATGCAGTGGTGTTACGTGTTACCGATAGCGGCGGACTTTTCAAGGAGCAGGCTTTTACTATTGCGGTTAGTGACACCCCTTATGTGGATGTAACCTTGAGCAAAGTGGCCGTATCCGCCAGCGTTGCGCCGGGCGAGGTTCAGACTTTTGTATTGACGTTCGCTAATCAGGGTAATGTCGCTGCCACGCAGATAGTTGTAACTGACACAGTGGCGCTGCTAACTGGAGCAACCTTCACTTCTGATCTTACCATTACCAACACGGGATATCTTCCCGCGTATGTATGGGCGGTGCCAGATTTGCTCCCCGGTCATCATGGCGTCATCACCGTGACCGGTTTCTTGCAGGTTCCGCTGGCCGCAGGCGTGTACACGAATACCGCCGTTATTACAGCTGCCAATGATACTGAGGCGGATAACAATATCGCTACGGCAACCTTCACGGTGCTCAATGTGCCCCCGATTTTTACCAGTATGCCAGGTACCACCGCTGCGCAGGGTATCCTCTATACCTACAATGTTGTCGCTACGGATGCCAATGGCGATGTTTTGACCATGACGGCGACGACATTACCGGAGTGGTTGGATTTCAGCGATCTCGGTGCCGGTATGGCAGCGCTTTCCGGTACGCCGGATAGCAGCCATGTAGGCCCCTATTCTGTTACATTGCAAGTTACTGATAGTGGTGGCCTCTTCACACAACAGTCCTTCATCATTACTGTCAGTGAGGCGCTGCGTTTGTACTTGCCTTTGATTATGCGTCAGTAAAATACGCAAGCGCATTGGCGTTGTATGCAAGACCGGGCAGGTTTACAAACCTGCCCGGTCTTTTTTTTGTAGGTGTCAGACGCGTTATTCTGTGACGGTTTCTGCCGTTTGTTCTGCGATAAAGACCAGTGTATCGTCCCGCGTATCCACTTGCACGATCGCGCCGGCGGCAAAGCGCCCTTCAAGAATCGCCAGTGATAATGGGTCTTGTAGTGTTCGCTGGATGGCGCGCTTGAGCGGGCGGGCGCCGTAAGCCGGGTCGTAGCCCACATCCGCTAGATATTCGCGGGCCGCAGGTGTCAGGTTTAGGGTAATTTCGCGCTCTTGTAACATCTCGCGCAGCCGTTTGACCTGGATCTCCACGATTTGCGCCAGGTCTTCGCGCGTTAGCTCGCGGAAGAGGATGATGTCATCAATACGGTTCAGGAACTCTGGCCGGAAGGCGTGATCCAGTTCCGCCATGACCTGATTATGCGCCGCCTCCACACCATGCTCCTTGATCCACCGGCTACCGATATTGCTGGTCATAATGATGAGCGTATTAGAGAAATCCACCGTGCGTCCGTGACCGTCGGTGAGTCGTCCATCATCTAGCAGTTGTAGGAGGATATTGAAGACTTCTAAATGCGCTTTCTCGATTTCATCGAGCAGGATGACAGCATACGGGCGGCGGCGGATCGCCTCTGTGAGCTGACCGCCCTCCTCGTAACCCACATAGCCGGGCGGCGCACCGACCAGCCGCGAGACGGTGTGCTTTTCTTGATACTCGCTCATATCAATCCGCACGAGAGCCTCTTCGGTATCGAACAGGAACATTGCCAGGGCGCGTGCCAGCTCGGTCTTGCCTACGCCGGTCGGCCCTAGGAATAGGAACGTGCCCATGGGCCGGTGGGCCGCTTGCAGCCCCGCACGCGAGCGGCGCACGGCATTGGAAACCGCCTGTACGGCTTGATCTTGTCCAATGACCTGCTCGTGCAACGCATCTTCCATGCGCAGGAGTTTCTCGCGTTCGCCTTCCATCAGCCGGGAAACCGGCACCCCTGTCCAATTCGCGACGACACTGGCGATGGCCTCTGGGCCAACTTCTTGATGCAATAGCGGGCTTTCGCCTTGGGTTTGCTTGAATCGCTGTTCAGCTTCATCGAGGCGTTGTTGTAACACTGGTGCTTCACCGTGGCGCAGCCGAGCGGCTAACGCTAAGTCGGCCTGGCGCTCGGCCTGTTCAATCTGTACCTTGAGGGCTTCTATTTGCTGTTGCAAGTCCTGTAGCTCTTTGATGGCGGTTTTTTCTTGTTCCCAGCGTGCATTTAGGGCTTGCTGCTGCTCTTGCAGGTCGGCCAACTCGGGCTTGAGTTTGCCCAACCGTTGGCGGCTGGCTTTGTCGCGCTCCTTTTTGAGCGCCTCACGCTCGATCTCCAATTCCATGATACGCCGTTCCAGGCGATCCAGATCCGCCGGTTTGGAGTCAATTTCCATCTTGAGCCGGGCTGCCGCTTCATCAATCAGGTCAATGGCCTTATCGGGCATTTGCCGCCCGGTGATGTAGCGTTGGCTGAGTGTTGCTGCGGCGATGAGCGCCGCATCCTGAATACGAACACCGTGATGGGTATCGTAACGCTCCTTGAGACCGCGCAAGATACTGATGGTTTCGCTAACTGAGGGTTCATCCACATAGACCGGCTGGAAGCGCCGTTCCAACGCCGCGTCCTTCTCGATGTATTGGCGATACTCATCCAGTGTGGTCGCGCCGATGGTGTGGAGCTCGCCGCGCGCCAGCATCGGCTTGAGCAAATTGCCGGCATCCACCGCACCTTCGGCTTTACCAGCGCCCACAACAAGGTGTAACTCGTCAATGAACAGGATGATCTTGCCCTCGGAGTTAGCGACTTCGTTCAATACGGCTTTGAGCCGTTCTTCGAACTCGCCCCGATACTTGGCGCCGGCAATGAGTGACCCCATATCCAGTTGGAAGATACTCTTGCGCTTGAGGCTTTCGGGTACATCGCCGCGCACGATGCGCTGCGCCAGGCCCTCGACGATGGCAGTCTTGCCTACGCCAGCTTCGCCCACCAGCACCGGATTGTTTTTGGTGCGCCGGGTGAGGATTTGCATGATACGGCGGACTTCTTCATCGCGGCCGATGACTGGATCGAGTTTACCCTGATCCGCCAGCTGGGTGAGATCGCGCCCGTATTTTTCCAATGCGGCGTAACTGGCTTCGGGATTGGCGCTGGTGACACGCTGGCTGCCACGCACGGCCTGCAACGCGCGCAGGACGGATTCACGGTTAAGGCCATACGTCCCTAGCAAGCGGGCGATCTCGCCCGCGCTGGAATCTGACATTGCCAGCAGCAAGTGTTCGACACTGACGTATTCATCGCGGAGGCTGTCGGCTTCACGCTCAGCGGCCTGCAAGATGCGTGCGGTGGCCGGTGACGCACTCACTTGCCCGGTTGCGCCGTGAGCGCGAGGGCGGCGGGAGAGGGCCTGCCGCACGTCGTTGGCAAGCCGTTGTGGATCGCCACGGAGCTGTAAGACTACGCGCGGTACAATTCCCTCGGCCTGTTCGAGGAGGGCCAGTAGGAAATGCTCTGGCTCGATTTGCGGATGACCGTATTCCTGTGCGATACCTTGCGCGCGGAGTAGGGCCTCTTGTGATTTTTCGGTGTAGCGGTTCACGTCCATGATGGCTCCTGGGAGTAAGATTTAGTTAGGTGTAACTATGCGGCGATAAATGGTTCAGAGCGGGTGGGGAATTTAAGCTCTAATTTCCTTTGTTGGTATAGATTTCGTAATAGCACGGCTAGACGTTCTGGGGCGTATCCCAAATCCCAAGATTGGTGTTCTGTAATAGTTAATTCCTGCCCATTACTAAATCTAATGACTAACGGATGGGTTACAGATTGCATAGTGCGCCAAATTAACCTGTGTTGTAAGTTCACCTGGCGCGTGAGTTTCTCAATCTTGATAGATTTTATCTTTTGGGTATTAAAAGTCCGTGGGGATCCAACCACTGGGTAGGCTCGGATTTCACCGTTTGTAAAATCTATTCTTACAAACTTGTTACGCAGATTGGGCAGCATAGCCCCGATGAATAATGCTAGAACAAATAATACAGTCAAGATGCCAAAAATAATTTCACTCAATGGCATCTCGGTGTTCCGCAAAGCAACCCAGAATAAGTTAGCTATAATTGCCCCGATACTTATCAAAGCCAACGTAATTTTTAGATAGAAATCAGAGGTGAGTTGTAATATCAGTGGCAGCGAAATGTCTGTTTCTTGTAGGGCTTTAGTTTTGCTTTGGAGGATGTCATAGAATGTCGCAAAATTCTCAACAAGTCTGCTAAATTTAAGCGTTGATGTATTGCTGTAGAGGGTATAGTTTGGCGGCATGTGGTTATCGCGTTCTTTGATTTTTACGATTTCTTTGTATTCAAGGGACTTGTCTTTGCCGAAACGGCGTAACAAAATCATCTCATCCGTTAAAAGTAAGACCCCGTTGTGCCGCACATACCAGTACGCCCCCAATGAGAAAAATGCAAATAGGGTCATAAAAAAGAAACCGGCAAACCCCAAATCGTCTTCAAGGAAGTCAAAAGGAGCAAGCGCAAAGTACACAACACCTATTGTTACCATTAACGCAAGCCCGATGCGCCGCATTGTAGGTGATAATTGGAATTCCCGTTGCATGGCTTACTATTAGCCTTCTTTATTGTGTTCGCGTTTGGTAAATTGGATGCGCTCGTGCCACAATTTTTTAAAGTCAAAGGTTGGTGGAGCGCCACCCCATGCTGATTTAAGGGACTGGCGCGCTGCCTCACGGTAGCGTTGTTGGCGTTGTTCAGGGGTCTCCAGGTCTTCCGTAAATAGAAGTCTGACGTTATGAATTAGTTCTGTGAGAACCTGTTGTGAGGTCAAACCTTCTTGTTGGTTTGCCTGTTCCAGTCGTTCCGCAGTTGTTTGTAGAAGTTCCTGGAATTGATGAAAGATGGGTTTTTGATCGGTTTTTTGGTACCATGCATGAATCATGTCTGGCAACAGCTCGATCTGAGGGTGAACATTGATATTTTCGCCCTGTAAGTTGGCTCTGAAACTCTGTAGTTGTTGCCGTGCAGTTTGAAGTTGTGAATCATCATCTGAGATAACGTTAGCCAGTATATCGGCGAGATTACGAAAGATATTGTGCAAGCCAACCTGTCCAAACTTGTCGTTAGCTAAAGCGTCGGGCGTGACGCCTAGTAGCATCGCTATCAAATCTGGAGAGACGGTATCGCCTTCTAGCGTTGGGGGCGTTCTTTGTGTGAAAAAACTAGCCAGCGTTTCACTAGCGCCTTCGAAAAGTTGTAAAGTGGTAAATTGAAGGTGGTTGCTAGCTTGAGTTTCTGTGGCCGTCCACAGCGTCACAGCCGTTGGATCAACATGTTGCGTTTGCCCCGAAAGCGTGTATATCGCAAGATTGCCTTCGGGAAAAACGGCATCTTCCGGGATGAGATAGTATTGCGTGCGTTCAAGATCAAACCATAGGGTCTTTTTTACAGTTGCTTCCATAAGAGTTTTACCTGACATTTTTCGTAGTTATCCCTAAAGATGGGAACGTATACTTTTATTCGGCTTTATAGCCGGGAATATTTTTTATGGCGTGGAGAGTTCTTCCCAAGCGCAGACTCACCTTGTCAGTTTTTCCCAGCACATAATGTGCATCCAGAAATGCTTCCGAAAGCATACGCCCATATCCAGATCGCTGCCGAGGAGAATATCTCGATTCCAATTCTGCCTGTAGTGTTTCTACTTCATCCAAGATATTTTGTGCTTGAGACTGTAAATTATTGTTATTCTGATCAGCCAAATACTGCTCCACAACTGCCCAGGCAGCTCTGGAAACCGCACTAACGCGCTTTTCGAACAGCTCATTAGCGAGATAGCCTAAACGCTCTTGGGGGGCAATGGCTACCACTTCTTGAATGAGCGCTTCACCGATTTGGCGTGCAAAAGTCTCGTTGTGAGGAGAGGGCACACTATAGGTGGTTTCTAGGACTTTCCTCAGCAGCGTATTGAAGGCACTTTCGACGGTCTCGAACTCTGAGCCGGAGAGACCTTGGGTGATTGACGTTTTAGCTTGAGCGGTAAGTTCTTGTAAGAGTTCTTCATTCATGGAAGATTTACCTCAAAGTTTTTTAGGGCATCCCATTATTGATGATTAACAGTGCCCCGTTTTTATCCCCGTAATTGATGCGGATACTGATTTCGTCAAATGCTCCAGCTCCCAGTTTTGCATCTGTGGCGGCACGCAAACCATCGGAGTTGCTAGCATAGTACATCTGATAGAGCGTATCGTTACCGACCACATCTCGTAATGCTGTGGCTACTGCTATCTCGCCTTGATATGCTGGTGTGAAATTAGTTACTCCCATACGTTGGGCCGTTTCCAAAGCCATTAGCTCGGTGAAACCTTCATTTAATCCGGTATGCTTGTAACCGAGGAATTTGCCACTAGCTGAAACCTCTCCATCAGCGATACCTAACAATAGGACGCTGCTTCCGTCAGGGCGAGTAGCCATGCCATTGTCACTGAGCATATGTATGCCTTCGTGAAGAGCCGTCTCAGTCCAACCGTCCATACCTTTGTTGATGTGCAGTTTTTTCGTTGTCGGATCATAGTAACCATATACGCCTGGGTCGAAGTCCTCTTGCGGATTGAAGTATACATTGGCATTTGGATCTAAACTATTTTTATTTTGAAGCCACTTACTAAAATCTTGCTGTAATTGGGCATCAGATTTCCCAATCAATGATACTTGATCCATACTCAAGAATTGTTTGGTTTCGGGGAAGTATTGTAATGGCGGATAATTTGGATCGGTTGCTTTACCAGGATTCCGTTTCAGAATAAGCCCATCGCCATTTTTGGCCCAGTGGTATCCTTCGGGAGCTGCTAGGTAGCCTTTCTGTTCCGCAATTTCTGAACCTTTCAAGTTTTTGTCAGCAGTGTCTAGAGTTTTATTTTGACCTGAATCTGCTTCGGCTGCGAGTTTCTCTGCGAGTTCAGCTGCAAGTTTGGCGGCTTCGGCGGTCTCCAGATCATCGTTTTCCTTGTTTGGTTTATTGCTTTCAGATGCATCAGTCCCTGAGGTTTTGGTCTCTGTTTCTGCTAGCTTGTTAAACTTATCCTTCAGGGCTTCCTCAAATTCAATCTTTTTAAGCCCTTGTGTAGTAGCTGTCTTGATAAGATTTTTAGCCGTACTTTCACCCAAGATATTCAGCGCATCTTTGAATGTAAAAGGCTGTCCCGCAATTACGAAAGTTTTGGTCATCCCGGCAATGGTGTCGCCTAAGGTGCTCAATCCCATATCGGTCAGAACTTCTTTAAGGCTTCCCTTGGTTAAACCGAACTTTTCCAAAGCTGAGCCAGTCCCAAAACCGATAACTCCATCAACCAAGTTGTTCAGTATGGATTTCCCTACATTCTCCCAGGTGAGTTGTCCATCTATCCCTAGGGCAGCTACATCTTTGATGAAGCCGCTAGCAGCATCAACCGCTTGTTTTACGGCGATCTTCTTAAGTCCGACATCCGGAAGTTTTAGACCCTGGACAAAGCGCCCACCAGCAAACTGCAACATGCCATCAAGGGCACCCAAAGCTGCATTCTTCCAGAAATCTTTAAGCACTTCCTCGCCTTCAGCCCAGTTGTTGATCATACCTTTAGCTATGCCGGCCACTGCACCGATACCGGCTGCGATCAAAAGCCCAGCTAGCAGCCCGACACCAGAGGCAACCAGGGCAGTGATGGCGACTGCTACTACAACGGTGATAACAACAGTCAAGACAAAGGCGACGGCTTTCTTCCAGGCGGGTTGTACTTTATTGGCTGCCGCTGTCGCTTCGCTCTCGATTTTTGAGCGTTCAGCTTGTAGCGCGGGAGCAAAGCCGGATTCGAATTGTGAGATAAAACTATCGAGGCCGGTTTCCAAACATCCGATGACTTCATCGGCATCTGTTTCAGCCTGTGTATAAGTGGCCTCGAAGTTACCCAGTGTGGTCTCGACTTGCGTGTCGGTGCTTTCGGTGTGGGCGGTCTCCATTTCGGTGAAGGAGTTTGTAGCAGCTTGCACCAGTTCTTGGAGACTTAACACGAAGTCTTCGATGATGGGAGTGGATTCTTCAGTTGCGCGCGTGCCGAAGGCATTTACCAGGGTGAGCGATTGTTCTTGTTGGCTGGTGATACCGGTTTCAGCAGTGGCTATCTGCTGTTGCAATCCGGCTTGTGTGTTAGCGTAGATATCGGTAAACTGCCCACGCGCCTGCGCTAAGAGCGGGGCAACCTGTCCGGGGGTGGGGGTGGGGATCCCACGGGCACCGGAGGCGAGTTGTTGAATCGCTCCGTTCAAGCTCGTTGCTGCTTGCGCGACCGCGCTTTGAATTGCTGCCAGTGATTGTTCAGCAGATTGGGCAATGCTGGTACTCTGCTGCTCGCCAGTCTGCTCCAGGTCAGTAATGAGAGCCGTTTCGAGTGCGCTCAGAGATTCTAGCGTAGATTCTAAACTGGTATCAACAGTTTGTAACTCTTGGGTGTGGGTGGTTTCAGCCGATTCTAGCGCTTGCTGTAGGGTTGTTTCCAACGCTTCAATGGTTGTACTGTGCTCGTTTTCAATGGCTTCGCGTGCCGCAGCTATCCTGACTTGTAATTCGCTCTGGGCGTCTGGGACGCCGCTTGCGAGCTGCCCGGCTGCATCATTGGCTTGACTGCTGAATTCGCCAGCATATTCTTCTGCAACTTGTTTAGCCGCTCCGATTTTTGCCTGACGCTTGCGCTCGTAATAGTCACTGCCATCGAGGAGGCTCGGTTCAGGATAAGTTTCGCCACTGTACTTCGCTATGTATTCTTGCCCAATGCTGCGGGCGCTTTGCGCATTGTCCTTACCAGATTTTTGAACTTCTTGGACTTTATCATCAACGGCTTGCTGTATCTCAGTGCTTTTGGTGGATTCCAGAGTCGCCAGGGCTTCCATCTTACTGGCGTAGTCACCTTCAATAGCGTCGCGTGCTGTTTGGGTCGTGGACTCGAGGTTGCCAAGGGTCGTTTCGTACTTTGCCGTGATTTCTTGCCGGGCAGTTTCAGCTTCGCTCTCAGCTTGTTGTCGCGCCTGTTCCAGAGTGCTTTGGATGAGGGCTGTATTTTCTGCGACGGAAGCTTTAATGGCAACCTGTGCTTGTTGCGCTGCTGGCCGGATGCGTTGTTGTGCTGCGGTAGCCATGGTGGTGATTTGGGTTGCTTGGGCTGAGGTTTCCGCGATAAAGTTATCAATTTGTTGTCCGGCGGCTACAGCATCTTGCCGCTGTTTTTCTTTCATGGGGGTGGCAACATCAACGCCCAGATAGTCTAGGACATAAGGGACCGTTCCTGGTGGGAACGTCATATCGGGCGCAGGCGCAAATTGTACCGGCGTTGCAGCGTTTCGCTCCAGCTCGGTTTGCGCTTCACCCAAATTACTTTCAGATTTTTGGGTTTCTTCTTGAGCAACTCCAAGATCACTTTCGTTCTGTGCTTGTTGCTCTTCGCCTTCGGCTATAATTTCTTCGACTTGTACTGCATCTTCTTCTTGAACCTCATCTTTTTGAGATTCACTCTCGGCCCCAATTTCCTCCAATTGGGCTTCTTCTTCTGGGACGGCTGCTTGCTCTTCTGCCTGTTCTTCGCTGGGGGTTTGTTCTTGCGGTGCTTCCGCTTGTTCTTCGCTGATAGTCTGTTCTTGTTCCGGCGTTTCAGATTGGGCTGTGGCTTCGGCAGTTTCTTGTTGTGAAGCAGCATCCGCTTGTGTTTCTTGCTCTGCTGTTACGCCCTGGTCGGGGGTGAGCTGTTCTTTGTCTGCACCCGTCGGTTGTTCTTCGGAGAGCGTTTGCTTATCGGAGATTTGGGGTTGATCTAGCGCGGTGTCTTTGCCAGCATTTTTGAGCGTGTCGGAGGTCTTGCCCCACTTAGCGGGAGCTTGTTGTGCTTCGGCTGCCTGTTCCCTGCTGGGGGGGATGGGTAGGGGCACCATCGTGGTTGGCTTGTCCTGCCCGACCGCCAGACTTCTCTGTACGGATTGCTTTTTGAGCTTGCCCGCGCCCCCTTGCTGCATCACATGGGTCAGCTCATGCGCCATGAGCTTGCGCCCCGCGCTGGAACCAGGTTCGTATTTCCCTGGGGCAAACGCAATATCCGAACCTACGGTATAGGCGTGTGCCTGGAGCGACTGGGCGCTTTTGCTGGCCTGTGTGTCCGTGTGGACTTTGACGTTGCTCAGGTCTGCGCCCAGGCGCGGCTCGAAGAAGTCGCGCTCGCTCTTGGGGAGTGGCGTACCGCCCTGCAAGGATTGGTGAACATCTTTTTCCATGTCTGATGTGATGGTGTTACCACTCAAATCCCCACCACCGGAGGCTTGAAGATAGCGGTGCGTTTGCAATTGCTGGTCTTCGCCAGGTGTTTCCGGATTGTCGGTTGGTGGAGGGGCTGGGGAGGTAGTCGTCATGCGCATCACGGATTCGGCGACCTGTTCGGCTTCTTGTTCGTAAGCATCGCCCGGATCGCTTACGGTCATTTTAGTCTGCACGCTTGGCGTGTGAACCGTCCGCGAACTTGTGCCGTGATAGGCCTGTAGTACTTGTTGGGCATGTTGATTGCCCTGCGTTTGCTGGATGCGTTGGATTAACGCGTGTTGGTTTTGGCCCGGCATCCGTTGCAGTAGGGATACTTGTGTTTCGATAGAATTGCCATCATACAAAGCTGTTGAGTTGAATGGTAATTCGGTGCCGACAGAGGTTGGTGCTTGGTTGAAGTCAAGCGCCGGCGGTTTCGTTTGCCGATCTTTCTGTGTCTCTTTGGTCTGCTGCATGTCGGGCATGGCTTTCCTCCTTGTGTTACTGTCGCAAGAGGTTTAATTGTATGATAGTGAACCGCTGATCCTTATAAATCTTCAAGCTTGACCAGCCGCCCCATTTTTTGGAGCTCGCGTCGCATTCCGTGCCGTAAGTGGGCCATGTTTACCGGATTATCGTCGGCTGCGGACAGGAAAGCCGCGCTTACCAGGACGTTGCGAATGTTTCCGCCGGCCATCTTGAAGTTCCGCGCTAGATATGCAAAATCAATGTTGTCTTCTCGTGGTACTTCCGGTGGGAAGAGCGTTTCCCATATACGCATCCGATACTCTTCTTCGGGGAAGGGGAAATCTACGGCGAATTGCAACCGGCGAGCAAACGCTTCATCGAGATTGGCGCGCAGGTTGGTTGCCAGAATCGTGACGCCGTCGTAGCTTTCCATCCGTTGCAAAAGGTAGCTGATTTCGATGTTTGCATAGCGGTCATGCGCATCCTTGACTTCCGAGCGTTTGCCGAACAGCGCATCCGCTTCGTCAAAGAATAAAATAGCGTTACTGCTCTGTGCTTCGCTAAAGATACGCTCTAGATTTTTTTCCGTCTCACCGATGTACTTACTTACAACAGTAGAAAGATCAATTTTATAGAGATCTAAATGCAGCTCAGCCGCGATAACTTCGGCGGCCATCGTTTTGCCTGTACCGGGAGGGCCAGCGAATAACACGGTGATACCATTGCCCGAAGCCAGCTTTTTGCCCACCCCCCAAGTTTCCAACACTTTAGGTCGCCCGCGCACGGTAGACACCAGCTCGCGCAGGATACTCAGCTCGTCGCCTGGCAGGATGATATCGTCCCAGGTGTACCGGGGTGTGATTTTGCGCGCTAGCTCTGAAAGATGCGGGTTGGAGTGTTGGCGTGCCGCAACGAAGAGATCCTCTGTTGTTAAGGAGGCATCTTTGCGGGCTGCGTTGTCACGGGCGGTGGCGACCGCATCTCGAATCTGTCCGGTGCTGAGGAGGAATTGCCCGGCGATGTCTTCCACCTCCGAGGCGGAAATCTCCGGCACATTACCTAAGAAGTGTTGCCATAGCATGAGCCGTTGCGGGTATGCTGGCAACGGGGTTTCGATCCAGAACAAAGTCCTTTCCCGTTCGATACCTTGGGCCGACCAGGTGGCATTTCCAGCAATAAAGATCGCGCCAGGAAAAGCGCAGATTGCTGCGAGTATGGTTGGCGGCGGAGTGCCATTCACAAAGCAGGTATCCCATCCTTGTATCAATGGAGTCGCTCCTAGCAGTTGGGCATCGCGTAATGCCAATGCCAGGGCCGTATCTAATGGCATTTCAGCCCGAGCTACGGAGGTTAGATCGAGGGTTAACAAGGGCCGATTGAGCTGCCCCGCGGCCAGGTAACTCAGGGCATACTGCGTGGTGCTGTTGGCTCCATAGAAGACAACTGCGGGTTCCTTGCTTACTACCGGTGCTAATTCCGCCCACAAGTCGCCCGCGAGTAGCTGCAATTCCGGTGTCGTTGTAGGGTGTTGCAGGCCAACGTGGGGGCTGAGGTCCGGGCGGGGTTGATAAGCGCCTAGTAACCAGGCTACGATGGCAGGGTCTGGAACCAGCGCCTTACCTAATAGGGGGCCGTTGCCACTAAGGGGTTGTTTTTCCAGTAGTGCGTGGCGGAAAAGGGGGGCATTATCTGAGAAATGCGCCAAGAGTGGTAAACGTGCTGCACCTGGCTCACTTAATAACGAGAGTAGCAAGTTGACAGTAGGTAACTTGCGGGTGATATCATCTTGCAAGTAACCGTAGAGGGTTTCGTAGCGCAGATCGAGCGCGGGTGCCAGGCAGATTAGCCAGGCATCTAGATCGAACTGGGTCAAGTTGAACACTTCAGCCAGGCGTTGTAAGCGGGTGGGTTGACCGGCTGCCTGTGCGCGTTGCGCTAACATAGCGGCTTCTACCTGAGCGTTTGCCAATGCTCCGACAAATGCCTGTTCTTCTTCCGGGGTAAGCGTCGCAGTTTGTCCCCAGCTGGCACCGAAAGGGCGTTCTAGCAACGCGGTAGCCTGTTCATCTGAAAGATACAGACCCCTGAAGCGATCGTTCGGGTCTTGTGCCGCTAGTTGCCAGCGGCGTACCTCTCGTTGGATCAACACGTTAAGCCGCAGCAACTCTGCTTGCAAGTGCTGCATACTGAGATTTGCGTGGGTCTCGTTCGTTGTTACTGGTGTTGTCGTCAAGGGCCGTTTCCTCAATTCATGTTCCAGCGCTGTTTAGGCTGTGTCGTGGAATAACGTTTTGCAGAGATGGACTTTATTATCTGCTGCAACGGATTGTTACCAGCTGTTATTATAGCACAGGTTTCTTCAGTTGGGTAGTTGGCGAATGTGTAGGCTAGGGCTATCGCATTTAAGGCTCGTAGCCCCGTCTCGGGGCGGTTGGGGCGCAAATAAGCCGCTTGCAAATTGATATTGCACTCTGGAACCGCCCTCGGGACGGGGGCTTGGAGTATTTTTGGGACCAAGTGCAATCGCCCTGATGTGTAGGCGTTGTGATTGTTGTTGGTTTTTGTGACCAGCGCTCTGTTTTTGATGATTAGGACGATGGGGGTGAGCACTGTCTCAACAGCCTCTCCCGGCACATGTATCCCATTAGCCGCACTAATGGCGTAATCAGCGTTGGTGACAGTTCCGGTAACGGTTACTTGGAAAGTGAAGGTGGGGGCTTCCCCGGTTTCCAAGGTGGCAAGTGTCCAGCTTAGAATATCCCCAGGTTGCGGGGTGGGGGCACCTCCGGTTGTGCCTCCAGATACCCACGTGGCACCTGCAGGGACGCGGTCGGTAATGATGACGCCCACGGCCAAGTCACCGCTATTGGTGGCGGTGAGCGTGTAGGTAACGGTGTGGTGCGTGGCGGTAGTTACGACTGTGGCGGTTTTAGTGATGGTGAGATTAGGGACAATCACTGTGGTGACGAGCGTGCCTGGGATGGGGGGCACGCCCGTGGCGCTGACCGCATAGTGTGTATTGGTGATGGATTGGGTGGTGGTCACCACCAGGGTGCGCACTGCGTGAGCGTTGTGCCCCAGCGAGCCAATATTCCAGGTTACCAAGCCAGCGTTGTGGCTGCCGTCGCCGCCAGCCCACCCCGCGTTAGTGGGAATCTGGTCGGTGATGACGACGCCCACGGCTAAGTCGCCGCTATTGGTGGCGGTGAGCGTATAGGTGACCGTAAAGTATTCTGTGCCGGTTTGGAGATGCGCAGTTTTGGTGATGGTGAGATTAGGGACAATCACTGTGGTGACGAGCGTGCCTGGGATGGGGGGCACGCCCGTGGCGCTGACCGCATAGTGTGTATTGGTGATGGATTGGGTGGTGGTCACCACCAGGGTGCGCA
>Ga0334883_1003564_pt1 | contig 16463 bp, 12 predicted proteins | sample GraSluR1_MG_6_FD_207230 | JGI IMG/M metagenome (GOLD analysis project Ga0334883, IMG submission 207230) | Sludge microbial communities from methane-producing bioreactor in Wageningen University, Netherlands - Granular Sludge_09_05-R1 | ecosystem: Engineered > Bioreactor > Anaerobic >... | reverse complement strand
ATAACCCGTTCCGGCTTCGGAAATCAGGCGAATTTTTTCCCGGACTGCCATGGCTCTCTCCTCAAGAAGTCTTGTGCCCGCTCCTGCAGTATGCCCTGCTGCGCCTGCAGAAGCGCGGGCAGGGTCGTTTATCGCATTTGCCAGGCTGGGTCAATAGCTCATTTGCACCCCACGGAGGCGGGTCATGACGGCGAAGACGCAGCGCCGCCTCCCCCGCGCCCCAGCCAAGATGCCCAAACAGGTGGCGCCGGAGTGCAGGCGAGGAGAGGGGCATGCCGCGTAAGAACGGCGTTGTCGCCAGACGCAGAATGCACTAGAAGGGCTGCGGAGATTGCAGACCCGAGAGGTGCATATGAGCAAAGCGCAGAGTTCAAACCGAGGATTGTGGACATTGCTGATCGTTTTTGGCGGTCTCTTCGGCATCTTCTTCGTTTTTGCGGCCCTGATCTTCGTGGCCATGTCACCGGAACGCTTCGGCGACAACCAGGTCGGCGTGCTCGAAATCAACGGCCCCATCGTCACCTCGGACCAAGTCCTGCGCGATCTGCGCTATTTCGAAGAGCGAAAGGAGATCAAGGGGATCATCGTCCGCATCGACTCCCCCGGCGGTTCGGCCGCCGCCAGCCAAGAGATCTACGAAGCCATCAAACGCTCGGAGAAGAAAATCGTCGTCTCCATGGGGAACACCGCTGCCAGCGGCGGCCTCTACATCGCCTGCGCCGGGCCCAAGATCTTTGCCAACCCCGGCACCATCACGGGCTCCATCGGCGTCATCTCACAGGTCTTTGAAGTCGATGAGGTCATGGACTACCTCCTGCTCAAGGTCAACACCATCTTGACCGGAGAGTACAAAGACACGGGCTCACCTTTCCGCGACTTCAGTGACAAAGATCGCAAGCTCTACGAGACCATCCTCCTCGACATCTACGAACAATTCGTCGACGCCGTCGCCGAGGGGCGGCAGATGGAGCGCGCTGACGTCCTTAAAATCGCCGACGGGCGCATCCTGACGGGCCGGCAAGCCAAAGAGGCGGGACTCGTCGACGAGCTGGGCGGCTTCGAAGTCGCCAGCGCCTGGCTGGCCACCGCCCTCGACATCGACGGCCCCCCCAAACTGGTCTACCCCAAGCGACAAGCCGACACCCTCATGGATCTCTTGCTCGACAAGGGCATGAGCGCCATCAAAGCCGAAGTCCGCAGCGCCGCATCCCCAACGGCGACCTTCGAGTACCGTTACGCCGGGCCCGGATTCTAACGTCGCCACCCTTGCCGCTGCAGTCGAACGCCCTATACCAAACCACCCAGGGTGCGCTAGGCTCAATGCACACCAAACGTGGTGGTGGCAGCGGCCTCTGGGTCGCCCCACACTTGCGACGTGAGGCGATATGGAGACCTTTCTTGCGGGCATTCTTGCCTTCCCCACGGTGCTTTTCACGGCGCTGTTGGCCCTCGCCGTCATTTATTGGCTGCTCGTCGTCCTGGGTGCCGTGGACATGGACTTCCTCGACGGCAGCGAGGGCGTCGCTGAGGGCGTCGCTGAGGGCGTCGCCGAGGGCGTCGCTGAGGGCGTCGCGGAAGGCGCCGCGGAAGGCGTCGCCGAGGGCGCCGCGGAAGGCGTCGCCGATGGCGGCGCTGAGGCCGCGACCCACACCAGCGCTTCGTTTCTCAATCTCGGCGTCATCCTCAAGGCACTCGGTTTGGGCTCAGCGCCGCTGACGGTGATCTTGTCCCTGATCGTCTTCATCGGTTGGATCAGCTCCTATCTGTCCATGCGCTCCTTTGCCACGAGTGAGGCACTTCCCCGGGAGCTGCTCATGTGCTTGGTGCTGGTCCTCTCCTTGGCCTTGGGGCTGCTGCTGACGGCAGTGCTGGTGCGGCCGTTGCGGCCGCTCTTCACTGTGCACGGCGCCCCCTCGCGTCGCGATCTCTTGGGTAAGACCTGTAAGATCCGCACGGGAAGAGTGGACGCGCGTTTTGGTCAGGCCATCTACGAAGACGGTGGGGCAAGTCATCTCATCGACGTCCGCTGCGAGGAGGCCAACCGCCTCAAGCGCGGTGCCTTGGCCCTGATCATCGATTTCGATGAGGAGCGAGAGGTCTACCTGGTCGAGCCGTTGGACCCGCTATTGCGTCTGCCAGGTGACACAGAGTAAAGAAGAAGCATCCACACACGCTGGGAGGCGTGTTTTTCGTAGGGTCGCGCACTTGGTCTTTGCACCGCCAGAGAGAGATCTGAGGATCACCGCATAGGCCACCGCAGAGATAGGAGGAGAGGGGATGTCGATTTCCGTGTTGGCCGCAGCAATCTCAGACACCGCCGTTTTAGTGGGCACGAGCGTCGCCATCGTCGTGCTCTTCGTCGTAGGACTGTTGGTGATCATCGCCAAGTTCTATCGCAAGGTCGACCAAGGCCGCGCTTTGATCATCAACAAGATGCGCAATGAGCCGGAGGTCACCTTCACGGGCGGCGTGGTCTACCCGATCATCCACCGCGCCGAGGTGATGGATATCTCCGTCAAGACCATCGAGATCGACCGCCGCGGCCCTGAGGGCTTGGTGTGTCGAGACAACATCCGCGCCGACATCAAGGTGACCTTCTTCGTGCGGGTCAACAAGTCGAAAGAAGACGTGCTCAAAGTGGCCCAGAGCATCGGCTGCGCCCGCGCCTCGGATCAGCGCACCGTAGAGACGCTCTTCGTCGCCAAGTTCTCCGAGGCGCTCAAGACGGTGGGCAAGCGCCTCGATTTCGAGGAGCTCTACACCAAGCGGGAGCGCTTCCGCGATGACATCATTCAGATCATCGGCGAGGATCTCAACGGCTACAAGCTGGAAGACGCGGCCATCGACTTCTTGGAACAGACCCCCATCGAGCACCTGGACAAGGACAACATCCTCGACGCACAAGGCATCCGCAAGATCACGGAGATCACGACGGGGCAGAACGTCCTGACCAACCAACTCAAGCAGAACGAGCGCAAAGCCGTCACCAAAGAAGACGTCGGCGCCGATGAAGCCATCTTCGAGCTCCAGCGACAGCGAGCCGACGCCGAGGCCCGCCGGGATCGGGAGATCGCCTCGGTGGTCGCCCGCGAACAAGCCCAGACGGCACAGATTCAGGCGGAAGAGCGCGCCAAGTCTGAGCGCGCCCGGATCAAGGCCGAGGAAGAGATCGCCGTCAACGAAGAGAACCGCATTCGCCAGGTGGAGGTCGCGCAGAAGAACCGCGAGCGCGTCGTGGGCATCGAGGCCGAGCGTTCCCAGAAGGACCGCCAGATGGAAGCCATTGCCCGCGAGCACGAGGTCCAGCTCCGGGAAATCACCAAAGAGAAGGCCGTCGAAATCGAAAAGAAAGAGATCGCCGATGTCGTCGCCGCCCGTATCCACGTCGATCACACCGTCGCTGAGCGCGAGGAGGCCATCAAGGATCTGCGCCTCATCGCCGATGCCAAGCGAAACCGCGAGGCCTTGATCATCGGCGCCGAGGGTGAAGCCCAGCAGCACCTGGTCAAGGAACTCAAAGCGGCAGAAGCCCGTGAAGAGGCCGCGAAGTTTGCCGCCCGCGAGCGCTTGCTCATGGCCGAAGCCGACCGCGAAGTTGCAGAAAAACAAGCCCAGGCCAAGATACGCATGGCCGATGGCATCCAAGCGGAACACGCCGCCGAGGGTCTGGCCGATGCCCGCGTCAAGGAGGCCGAAGCCGTCGCCATCGAGAAGCAGGGCCAAGCTGACGCCAAAGTCACCCTGCTGCGCATGGAGGCCGTCGCTGAAGGCGAACAGAAGCAAGGTCTGGCGCGCGTCACCGTCAAGAACGCCGAAGCAGAGTCCATCGAACGCCTCGGACTGGCCGAGGCCAAAGTCATTCGCGAGAAGCACGTCGCCGCCGCAGCCGGTGAAGAGCAGATAGGACTCGCCAAAGCGACCGTTCGCGAGGCCAACGCCGCCGCCATCGAGAAGGAAGCCCGCGCCGAAGCCTTGGCCGTCAAGGAGAAGCTCTTGGCCGAAGCCACGGGACTCGCCGAGAAGGCCAACGCCATGAAGGCCCTCGACGGCGTCGGGCGCGAGCACGAAGAGTTCCGCCTCCGCCTCGACAAAGACCGCGAAGTGGCGCTGGAGGGTATCCACGCCCGCAAGGACATCGCGAGCGCCCAGGCTCAGGTGCTGTCTCAGGCCTTCGCCACCTCGAAGATCAACATCGTCGGAGGCGATGGCGCCTTCTTCGATCGCTTTGTCAAAGCCATCTCCCTGGGACAGTCGGCGGACGCATTCATCGATCAGAGCGAGACCACCCAGACCTTGCTCCGCCCCTACCTGGACGGCAGCCAGAACCTCGCCGAGGACCTCAAGAGCATCCTGACGCGCCCCGCCTTCTCAACGGACTCCATCCAGAAGCTCTCCCTCTCGGCCCTGCTCTCCAAGCTGGCCACCTCGGTGCAGGGCGACACCCGCACCAAAATCGAGGCGCTCATCAAACAGGCCCAGAAGCTCGGCATCGACGACGTGGACATCGATTGATCGCCGCGCGTCAAGGAGACGCCACCCGTCCAGGGTTCACGTCTGGGGCACGAAGGCGCCAATGCTGATGCCGATGTCCCGCGGATCCTGGACCTGAATGGGCACCCGGGCTGGTGCGACCAGCCGCACGGCCTTGCCGCGCAGGGTCTGGGAGGTCGCCGCGAGCACCTCCACTTCCACCAGATCCCCCGGCTTGTAGCCCTCGGCAGGGAACATGGTGGTCTTGAAATCATCGCTGTTGCCGACCAGAGCCTCGGGGTTGCGTCGCGGCACGCCCTCGACCAGAACCTCCACCCGTCTGCCAATATGAGATTGAAAAATCTCCCCCGAAATCTGCTGCTGTATCTCGATGATCTCCGCCAAGCGCGCCTGCTTGACCTCTGCTGGGACGTCATCGGTCAAGCGCTTGGCGGCGATGGTCCCGTCGCGCTCGGAGTAGGCGAACATGAAAGCGAAATCGAAGCGCAGAGCGCGCATCATCTCGCGGGTCGCCTCATAGTCCGCCTGAGACTCGCCAGGGAAGCCCACGATGATGTCCGTCGAGATGGCGATCCCGGGCACCGCCCTACGCAGCGCCTCGACGATGGCCACGTACTCGGCCACGCTGTGGCCGCGACGCATGGCCCGCAGGATCGGGTCCGAAGCAGACTGCAGTGGCAGGTGGACGAAGTTGCAGATCTTGGGCTCCGCCGCGATGAGCTCGATGAGATCGGGACCGAAGCCCTTGGGGTGCGGGCTGGCGAAGCGCAGCCGCTGCAGCCCATCGAGCTCGACCAAGGCCCGCAGCAGGGCCACGAAATCCGTGTCGCCATCGCGGTAGGTGTTCACCGTCTGCCCCAGAAGGGTCAACGACGTGGAGCCACCCTCCACGAGGTCGCGCGCCTGCGTCAGAATCTCTTCTGCCGGCACGGCGCGCTCCCGCCCCCGCACGAAAGGCACGATGCAGAAGGCGCAGAAGTGATCACAGCCACGGGAGATGGTCAGCCAAGCGTTGACCCCAGACGGGCGAGCCGGCGCGATGCCTTGATAGACCTCGCCCTTGTCCAGGGCGACGTCGACCACGGGATCGTGTTGCGCCGCGGCGATGATCTCAGGCAAACGCCGGTAGGCGTCGGGGCCGACGATGAAGTCCACGTAGGGGGCCTTGGTGCGGATCTCCTCTCCCAGGCGCTCGGCCATACAGCCCAAGACACCGATCCGCACGTGTGGGTTGCGCCGCTTGTAGGGGATGAGGTTGGTCAGACGACCAAAGATCCGCTCCTCGGCCTTCTCGCGAACCGCGCAGGTGTTGAGGAGGATCACGTCGGCGTCGTCGAGAGCCGTGGCCGCTTCGAAGGCGGCATCCCGCAGCACCCCTTGCACCAACTCGGAATCGGCCACATTCATCTGGCAGCCATAGGTCTCTATCAACACGCGTCGGCTCAAGGCTATCTCCTCGTCTGGGACCGGAACACCCCGTCTCAGTCAGGCAGTGAGATAACGATGGCCCTGGGTGGGGTCAAGCATTTCTGCCCACGCAAAGCCTCGACGGCGGTCTTTTCTCCTCTTCACTTTCGAATTGCAGCCCACTTGTGGTTATACTATGAGCCGGCAAAGACTCCGGACCCCCTGCGACGGGAGTAGGAAATGGCGATCACACTGCGTTCTCTCTACAAATTCACCACCGCCTCTTCTGTGGGCTTCCTCCTGATGGCCGCCCTCTGGGCCTGCGCTGGCGCCGAGAGCGGCAGCGCCGACACCACCAGCGACACCACGGACCTGACCGGCGACAGCGCCGACACCGCCGGGGAAACCTCCGACGTTCCGGCGGACGTCCCAGCGGACGTCCCGGTGGACCAGACGGAAGTCCAGGACACGCAGGTCCCGGACAGCGCCGATCAGAGCGACACGCCGCCGGGCTGTGGCCCCGAGTCCTGTGAACCCAACACCAGCGTCTGCGTCGACGAAACGCAGTGGGCCATGTGCCTCCCCGACGGCGACGGTTGTGGCGTCCTGGCCAAAGCCACCGCCTGCCCGGCGAACAAACGCTGCAGCGGCGGCCTCTGCGTCGACGCCGTCACTTGCATCGACCTCGACGGAGACGGCTACGGTGAAGGCTGCCCCCTGGGACCCGACTGCAACGACAACGACCGCAACATCAACCCAGCCGCCGTCGAGCGCTGTGACGGCGTCGACAACAACTGCAACGATCTCATCGATGAAGACTTCCCCAACCTCGGCCAAAGCTGCCAGGTCGGCGTGGGTGCCTGCCGGCGCAGCGGCAACTACGTCTGCAGCGTGGACCAACTCAGCACGGTGTGCGATGCCCAACCTGGCCCGCCGGGAGTCGAGATGTGCGGTGACGAAATCGACTCCGACTGCGACGGCAACAACAACAACGGCTTCGAGAGCATTGGCCAGAGCTGCACCCGCGGCACCGGCGCCTGCCAGACCTCAGGAACCACCCGCTGTGACCTGACCGACCGCACCAAGACCTTCTGCGACGCCCCCACCCCCGCAGGCAGCCGCGAGATCTGCGACGGCCAAGACAACGACTGTGACGGCGTCGCCGACAACGGCGGGGTCTGCACCACCTGCGTCGATGACGCCTACGCCGCCCAGACCACCACCTCAGTCAACGCCCTCCAGCTCAGCCCAGGGAACACCTTCCCCCACATGACCGTCTGCGGCAACTACGGCACGCCCCAGCTCAAGGCCGACTGGTTCCTCATCGCCGCCTCGAGCTCGGTCAACCACACCATCAGCGTCTCCATGACCCACCCCACGGGCAACAACGGCGTGGGGCACCCCTGGGCCAACTTGGACATCGATTTCTGGTGCGGCGGTACCTACTGCGGCGCCCTCACCGGCACGGCAGGCACCACCAGCACCACCTTCAACTACAACGCCTGTAGCTGCGCCGCCGGTAGCCGCATCACCCTGCGCGTCTACCCCCACCCCAGCTCGGACAACCCCGCCAGCGGCACGCCCTACAGCATCACCCGCAGCAACTGAGCCCTGCACGAGAGAAAACATGGACCAGCAGCCGACCACGGCGCGTCTGTTGGACGGCAAGGCCTGTGCCGCCCAGATTCAGCATGAAATCCAGCAACAGGTCGAGGCCCTGGCCGCTAGGGGCCGGGTGCTACCACACCTCGCGGTGCTGCGCGTCGGCGAAGACCCGGCCAGCGAGTCCTACGTGCGGGGCAAACGCCGCGCCGCCGAGCGGGTGGGCATCACCTCGCGCGAGCTGACCTTCGCCGCCGACGTCAGCCAGGCCGCCCTCGGCGACGCCATCGATGCCCTCAACGCCGATCCCCTGGTCCATGGCATCCTGCTCCAGCTCCCCTTGCCCGAGCACCTGGACACCATCGCCATGCTCGAGCGCATCGATCCGCGCAAGGACGTCGATGGCACCCATCCCCTGAGCTTGGGGCGGATGTTGGCCGGCCATCGCGGCGGCTTCCTCCCCTGCACGCCGCGGGGTATCATGGCGTTGCTCGAACGCAACCAGGTGTCAGTGGCCGGCCGCAACGCCGTGGTCGTCGGCCGTTCGAACATCGTCGGCAAACCCATGGCGGTGCTCCTCACACAGGCCCACTGCACGGTGACCCTCTGCCACACCCGCACGGCCGACCTCGCCGCCGCCGTGCGCGGCGCAGAGCTCCTCATCGTCGCCGCAGGCCGGGCGGCGCTGGTCCCGGGGACGTGGATCCAAAAAGGTGCCGTGGTGGTCGACGCCGGCATCAACCGCGACGCCCAGGGCAAGCTGGTCGGTGATGTCGCTTTCGTTGAGGCTGCCCAACGCGCCGCCGCCATCACGCCCGTCCCAGGCGGGGTGGGGCCCATGACGGTGACCATGCTCCTGCAGCAGACCTTGGAAGCCGCGCGCGCCGCCCAACCTTGACCTGGCCCCAGGCGCGCGCAGCCCCTTGTCTTTTCTGGTCTCTGCTGCTAGAGACACGGGACGTGGCACCATGACGTTTTCGAGCGTGGCGCTGGGCTGGGTCATTCCCTTCAAGTGGCGGAGGCAAAATGGGCGAGCAGGGCAAAGCTCTCGTGTTGCACGCACGACATGCAGAGTTTGGGGCGAAATTCGTGCCCTTTGCGGGCTATCAGATGCCGATGAATTATGCTGGCGGCATCATGGAAGAGCACCACACGGTCCGTAAAGCCGTTGGGGTCTTCGATGTCAGCCACATGGGCAACTTCTTCATCACCGGCCCCGACGCCGTGCGCGCCGTCGATGCCATCGTCACCAACGACATCAGTAGCCTCGCCGTGGGGCACGCCGCTTACACCGTCATGTGCAACGACGACGGCGGCATCATCGACGACCTGATCGTTTACAAGCTCGCCGCGGACCACGTCCTTTTGGTGGTCAACGCCTCGCGGCGCGCCATCGACGCGGCCCATATCGAGGCCCATCTCCAGGGCCAGGCGAGCTTCGCGGACCGCTCGGACGACTACGTGTTGTTGGCCGTCCAGGGACCGCAGGCGGCGGCCCTACTGGCGACCTTGGTACGCGACGACCTCGCCCCGGTCCCTTCCTTTGGCGTCATCGAGGCGACCAGCCATAGCGGTCTCGCCTTGATGATGGCGCGCACGGGCTACACCGGTGAGGATGGTTTCGAAGTGTTGATCGCCAACGCCGACGCCCCGGCCTTTTTTACCGACTTGTGCGCCGCCGGCGAGTCCTTTGGCCTCAAACCCATCGGCCTCGGCGCCCGCGACACCTTGCGCCTGGAGGCCAAGTTCCCTCTCTACGGCAACGACATCAGCCTCGAGACGAACCCACTGGAGGCGGGCCTGGCCTGGGTGGTCAAGCTGAACAAAGCGGTCCCCTTCGTCGGCCAGGCAGCCCTCCAGACCATCAAGGCGCGAGGCCTGACCCGCCGCCTGCGGGGGGTCGTCATGGAGGCCCGTGGCGTGCTACGCCCAGGCTACACCTTGTACGCTGGCGACGTCGCCATCGGCACCCTCACCAGCGGCACCATGAGCCCCAGCTTAGGCCACGCCGTTGGCATGGCCTATGTCGCCATTGCCCATGCCGACGCCAAAGAGGGTATCGAAGTCGATATCCGGGGGAAACGTCAGCCCGTACGCCTCACGACCCGAGCATTTTACCAACGGTCCGCATAAACCTGCGAGCCAAAACTCGCCGAGCCAGAAGGTAGCATCATGTCCACAGTGGGAGCTGATACTTACTTCAGCCACAGTCACGAATGGGTGCGGGTCGAGGGTGACCTGGTGCGCATTGGCATCAGCGCCTTTGCCCAAGAACAGTTGGGCGACATCGTCTACGTGGAGCTCCCCGAGCCGGGAAGCACCCTGAGCGCGGGAACGCCATTTGGCGTGGTGGAGTCGGTCAAAACCTTGAGCGATCTCAACGCCCCCATCTCAGGCGAGGTGGTGGCGCGTAACGAGGTGGTCGTGGAGCAGCCCGAGCTGGTCAACGCCGAGCCCTTCGCGCAGGGCTGGCTGCTCACGATCCGGCCAGAGAAGCTCGAGGTGGAGCTTGCGGCCTTGCTCGACGCCGACGCCTACGCGGCGCACTGCGCCGACGCTGGCCATTAGCGGCATTCGGGCAGGTTACCCACGGAGGATGCTTGCCACCGCCGGCACCGGCCCGGCCTGCGACCTGCTTATGAGAGGGAAGCATGCGATTCTTACCGCACTCTGAAGCTGACATCCGTGCCATGTTGACAGCCATTGGCGTTGCCGACATCGACGCGCTCTTCGCCGACATCCCAGCGGCATTGCGCCAGGAGGATTTACTCGCCATGCCGCCCGCCCTCGACGAGCAGCGGCTGGTGGCCCATCTGCAAGCACTCGCCGCAGCCAATCGCAGCGAGGAAATCCAGGCCTCCTTTTTGGGAGCCGGCGTTTACGCCCACTACACGCCGCGCCTCATCGAGCAGCTCCTCAATCGCAGCGAGTTTCTCACCGCCTACACCCCTTACCAACCGGAGCTCGCCCAGGGCACCCTCAAGGCCATTTTCGAGTTTCAGAGCATGATGACCGAGCTGCTCGGCATGGAGGTGGCCAACGCCTCGATGTACGATGGTGCCCACGCCTGCACCGAAGCAGTGCTCATGGCCCTCCGCTTGCGGCCCAAAGCCACCCGAGTGTGGATCTCAGCGGCCCTCCATCCGGAGTACAAGAGCGTGCTGGCCACCTACCTCGCCCACAGCCCAGTGCGCATCGAGGAGGTGCCCTTGCGGGATGGCCGCACGGACTATGCCGCATTGGATGGCAACGATGCGGCCATCTTAGTGGTGCAGAGCCCCAACTTTTTGGGGATCATCGAAGATCTGCAAGCCGCAGGGGCCGCCTGCCAACGCCTCGGGACGCTCTTTGGGGTCACTTTCTGCGAAGCCTTGGCCTATGGAATCCTACAGCCACCGGGTGCTTTTGGTGCCGATATCGTCGCCGGCGAAGGGCAGTCCTTGGGTCTGGCGCCAAGCTTTGGTGGCCCACTCTTGGGCGTCTTCGCCAGCCGCGAGCAACACCTGCGCGCCATGCCCGGACGCCTGGTCTCCCAGACCACCGATGTCCATGGACGGGAGGCTTACGTCTTGACGCTGGCCACCCGCGAGCAGCACATTCGCCGCGCCCGGGCCACGTCGAACATCTGCACCAACCAGGGCTTGATGGCCTTGGCGGCGACCATTTACCTCAGCCTGGTGGGTAAGGGCGGCCTGCAGACCTTGGCGCGCATCAACTTCTCCCGCGCCGAGTACGCCAAGAGCCAGCTCTCGGCCCTTCCGGGGGTCTCCCTGCCCTACGCCAGCCCGACCTTCAACGAGTTCGTCATCCGTTTGCCAGGGCTGGCGCAAGACTGGGTGCATTTCGGTGCCGAAAGAGGTCTGGCCGTTGGGGTCCCGCTCTCCCGTTTCGGGTCCCACCCGGCGGAGGATCTCTTGGTGACCGTCACCGAGATGTGCTCAGCGGCCCAGATCGATCTCCTCGTCGCTACCCTGCGCGAGTGGCTCCAAGCGCAGCGTTGAGAGGAACCCGTGGGGAATGAGGACGGCTCACATCAGACGCTGACGACCTCCCTGGCGCCGGCAAAGGGCGGTGAAGCAGAACAGCCTGCCCACGCCGAGCTCGACGCCATCGAGGACGACGACACGTGGGAGCCCTACCACGGGGAAATCAAACGGCGCCACGCCGTCGTGGCCTGCGCCTTGACCCTGCTGGCGCCGGGGCTGGGCTATGTCTACGTCGGCCGCTTCATGGCCGGGCTGATGGTCAACCTGGCCTACTGGTTCTCCCTCTTCTTCTTCACCTCCTTGTGGATGGTGCTGAAGTTCTTCCCTTTGCTCCCTGCTGGCGTGCTCATCGTCGGCTGGGCCATCATGTTCCTCCTCATCATGCTCGACCTGATCGGTCGTTGCCGCCTGGCCAATCCCTATGTCATGGCCGCGACCAACCACTGGCTGATCTATGCGTTGGTGGCCATTCTGACCTTCTGGCTGCCCCTCGGCATTACCCTGGAGACCTCCTCCCGGGTGGTGTGGCAACGCACTTGGGCCGGCAACGACGCCATGTATCCCACGGTGCTCCTGGGCGACCTGGTCCTGGTCGACCGCACCTCTTACTTGCGGCGTTCCCCAGGGCGGGGGGAGCTGGTGCTGGTGGAGGAGCCGGGAGATCCGCCGGGCGTGTATTTCGCCCGGGTCATTGGCATCGCTGGCGATCGCGTCCACATGGAGGGCTACCTGCCCTGGGTCAACGGCCACGCCTTGTCCCAGCGCCTCTGGGGCGGCGTCGAGGATCAGGCCGCTATCCCAGCGCCCTTCGACACCAGCACCCTCTCGCGGGTCCACTTCGTGGTCGAGGCTCCCCACGGCCTCGAGTTCAACACCGAGGAGGAGCCGCCGCGCTGGTACCTCCTGGCGGTCCCGGCCCGGCCCACCATCGAACCCACCGAGCCCGTCGAATTGGGGCCCTCGGATCTCTTCGTGCTGGCAGACAACCGCATGGTCTCTTTTGCCCGCGCTGGCGAGCGCAACGGCGGCCGGGTCATCCAGCGGACCTGGGTCGTCGGGCGCCCCCTTTTCATTCTCTATTCTCTCGTTCCAGGCGCAGGACATCTCCGACGCGAACGCATTGGCTTGCGCTTGCGTTGAGGGTTAGCGCGATCCGTTTGCTCACTATAGTAAAATGGGAGTATGGATGGGACGCACGCCCGTCTACCATGTCAGGGCTCGGTCGCGCCGCCACTTGCTCTCCGCTCTCGTCCACGTTGTATTATGGCCATAGCGACGCCTTCAGATAGAGACCAGGCGGCCTCCCGCCTTGGAGTCATGGGGAGAGGCCGTAAAGGCATCGAGCGCCTCGGTCAGGGCGCCACCGCCGCCATCGAAGGCCTGGGGCGCTTCGCCACCCTCTTCGTCGAGATGATCCTCGCGGGGCTGCGCCCGCCTTACCGCCTCCATCAGCTCTTCCAGGCCATGGATTTCGTGGGCTTCGGCTCCCTCTTCATCGTCATGTTGACGGGATTCTTCACCGGGGCGGTCTTTGCCTATCAGAGCGCTTATGCTTTTCGCCTCTTCAATGCCGAGGCGCTGGTCGGGGCCACGGTCGCCTTAGCCATCACCCGCGAGCTCGGCCCGGTCTTGACCGGGCTCATGGTGGCGGGCCGGGTCTCCAGCGCCATGGCCACCGTCTTGGGTACCATGCGGGTGACCGAGCAGATCGACGCCATGAAGACCATGGCGGTCAACCCCGTACAGTACCTGATCGTGCCGCGCGTCCTGGCCACCTTCCTCCTCTTGCCCATCCTGTGTCTCCTCTTTGATTTCATCGGCATCCTCGGGGCTTACGTCGTCGGCGTCGGCCTCTTGGGCATCGATTTCGGCGCCTTCGACAGCCGCGTCCGCGACCTCGTCGAAGTGGCCGATATCGTCAATGGCTTGGTCAAGGCCGCCGTCTTTGGTGTGTTACTGTCCTACATCGGCTGCTATAAAGGCTTCTACGCCCAAGGCGGCGCCAAGGGGGTCGGTGAGGCGACGACCTCTGCCGTGGTCACGAGCTCCATCGCCATCTTGATCGTCGACTATTTCCTGACTGTACTGATGTGGTAACAAGACGCGCCGCCTGGGTCTTGTGGAGTGCTCATGGAGAAGAAATTTCTTTCCCCTTTCAAGGTTGGCCTCGTGGTCTTGGCGGGCATCATCGTCTCCGTCGTCATGATCACGCGCGTCGGCTCACGTTGGGGCGACAACGAAGAGACCTTTACCGTCTTCGCCTACTTCGACGACGTCACCGGCCTGGCTGAGCGGTCACAGGTCCGCATGGCAGGGATCCAGGTGGGCGAAGTCGAGCAGATCGATCTCGTCGAAGGGCGCGCCCGGGTGCGAATTCGTATCGCCAGCAAAATCAACCTCTACGAGGGCCTCCCCCTGCCCAGTGGCCATTACCGCGACGGTGCCACCGTCGCCAAAAAGCTCTCGGGACTCTTGGGTGATTACTACATCGAGATCACCTCAGGGCTGCAAGGCGAGACCTTGGGCGACGGCGACGAGATCAAGAACGTCATCCAGGGTGGCGGTCCCGACGCCATCATGGCCGAGCTCGAGAAGATCACCCGCGATGTCTCCCGGGTCACCAGCGCCTTGGCCGACGTCTTTGGCGGCGAGGATGGGCGCCAGCGCATCGACGCCATCTTCCGCGACGTTGAAGACATCAGCCGCACCCTCAGAGCGGTGACCCTTGAGAACGCTGACCGCTTGGACCGCATCATCGACAACGTAGAGAAGCTCTCGGCCGATGCCCGGGTCATCCTCCGCGCCAGCGGCGACGACGTGGATCTCATCCTCAAGGATATCCGCTTGGCCTCGCGCGAGCTGCGGCAGATGATGGACAACGTCGGCGGTCGGGTCGAGCGCTCCTTCGAGCACGTGGATCGCACCATGATCACCGCTCACCAAGCCCTCGAAAAGCTGGACCGTTCTCTGGCCCACTTGGAGAGCGTGAGCGCCGGCCTCGCCACGGGTGAAGGCAGCATCGGTCGCATCCTCACGGACGACACCATGGCCCGCGAAGCGGAGTCTCTGCTCCAAGAAACCCGGGTCTTGGTCTCTTCGGCGACCTCAGCCATCGACTCCGCTGGCGGCCTCTTGGGTTCCATCGATCAACTCGAAACCATCGTCGACTTGCGCAACGACTATATGGTGGGCTTCAACGCCTTCAAAAATGTGCTCTCCCTCAAGCTCAGGCCACGCCCCACCAAGTGGTACATTGTCGAGCTCATCCTCGATCCACGCGGCAAGACCACCACCACACGCCGGGTGCGCGACGCGACCGGCTCAGAGCCGACCTACGAAGAAATCACCGAGACCACGGGCGACCTCAAGTTCTCCTTCCAGTTCGCTGGACGGTGGAACTTCATCGCCGGCCGCTTCGGCCTCATCGAGAGCACGGGGGGGATCGGCACCAACCTCTACCTCTTCGACGACAACATCGAGATCGTGGCCGATCTCTTCGACTTCGGCTACAGCCCTTACCCGCGCTTGCGCACCTACGGCCTCATCTACTTCGATCTCTTTCTGCCCTGGTCCTGGGCAGAGAACATCTACGTCTCCGCTGGCATCGACGATCCCTTCAACATGTCCAGCTTCGATTACTTCGGCGGTATCGGCTTCTCTTTCAACGACCGCGACCTCAAAGGTCTGCTGACGGTCGCCCCGGTCCCTTCGTTTTAGGGCTCAGAACTCCACCCCTCGCGACAAGCGCAACAGCTTCAGCGCATGTGGGACGATGCCCAAGACGCGGTCTTCCAGAGGCTCGAAGCTGATCTCGCGCACCTGCCCCGCCAGGCCGGCCGCTGCCAGCAACCCTTGGCTTTCCTCTGCCGTATAGGGGCGACGCTCCAGGCTCACCCCGTGCAGCGCCAGAAGACTGCGCAGGGTCTTGAACTGGCTCCGGGTGGTCGCCAACATGGTCGTCTCCCGCGCCAAATCCAGTGCTTCCATCAGATAAGAAAAATCCGTATCGAAACCCAACTTCTTGGCCGCATGAATCAGGTGGCCGAAGTGCTGAGAGAAGGCCGACTGGTTCTCCTCGTAGGTGCGCACGGGGTAGCGAAACATCTCACCAAACTCGATGAGGTAGGCCTGGGCCGTAGGCGCCAGGACCTTGCTCAGGCTGCCCAGCAAGCGCAACGAGCCGACGTTGAGAAAGAAGTCCGCCGGCGCATCGTCCAGAGGCAAAGCGTACTTGAAAATCAGATGGACCGCGTCGCCCTCTCCGATGTAGGCCGTGTTCTGTGCCCGTTGGCCGTTGCCACCGTCATCATCTTCAAGCTCCTCGTCATCCTCATCGTCCTGGCCCCCCCCCGAGACGATCTTGCGCACCGCTACGGTCTCGAGGTTGGCCAAGAACTCGTTGCAGATGGCGAAATCAAAACGCTCCTCTACCAGCGCATCGACTTGGGTGGGATCCCCCTCGACGAAGCTCACCACCGCGTGGTCCGCCAGGGTCTCGCGCTGCAGCGCCGCCCACTCTGCATCATTGGTAACGATGGCATACACACACTGGGCGTATTCCTCAGGCCGGTGTTTGCGCATGGCATCCAAAAACCCACGCGCCAGGTCTCCCGTCCCGCCGCCGATCTCCAAAATGCGGACCGCGCCGCTGCCCAGCGCGCCCCCTTCACAAGCCAACTCGAAGAGACGCTCGCCGTAGCTGCGCCCACCCAGGGTGCTGTGCCCCTCGCGATAGAGGAAGGCCAACTGATTCTCCACCCGGTCGCGCAACTGCAACGGCTCGGGGATCTCCTCGACCACCGTCCCAGCGAGCTGCACCCGCGGCGCGTTCTCATGACCGCGAACGATGTGGGTCACCCGCTCGTAGGGCATGGTCGAAATCAGATAAGGCGGCGTGCCGTGGCGACGATGCTTGTAGATGTGCATGGGCTCCGAGCTCATCTTCAAAACCTGCATCTCGCAGTGGGTGAGCTGGGC